>Ga0209536_100011904_pt1 | contig 12692 bp, 12 predicted proteins | sample DeeMarSeWOR28_12_FD_187461 | JGI IMG/M metagenome (GOLD analysis project Ga0209536, IMG submission 187461) | Marine sediment microbial communities from White Oak River estuary, North Carolina - WOR-2-8_12 (SPAdes) (version 2) | ecosystem: Environmental > Aquatic > Marine > Intertidal zone >...
GGCCGCGATCGCTGCGCGGGCGAGTTGCAGGTTCAAGGAATACGGGACACAACTGACAGCCGCGGCACAAGGTTCCAGCAGCCGGACAAGACTTCCCAGATCACGGACATCGAGGCGGGTGGTCCTGACCTTGGGGGAATCGACAGCCGACCTGAGTCTTGTCAGCGGTGCGGTTTCCGAGTCGAAGACCAGTACCTGCTCAACATCAGCCTGACGCACGAGGTCGTGGGTGACCGCCCGTGCCATCATGCCGGCGCCCAGCACGGCCAGCTTCACTAGTCGCTTCCTCGAAACCAGTCGTCCACGTCGAACAGATCCTCGAACGGGGCAACCATCTCCCTGAGTTCGTACGCGAGCGGGATGGTCTTCCGGTACCGGAAGGGACGGTGTTTGGGTCCTAGCACGCTCGGCAGGGAATACCGCCCAGCGATGTCGAGCCGCACCGTGTCCTCAAGGAGATCCGGCAGGCGCTTGATCAGGTCCGAGATGGACATTTCCAATGTGAAGGGAAAATCGGCCAGGGTGGTGTCCTGAGATTCGACATGGACCGGCATGCGCCGGGCGCCCCGGGCGAGCGTGTCGTCGGTCAGCAGCAGAGAGTAGCGGAGATTGTCGATGTCCAAGGAGAACCGGTTGGGATTGATGATGCGGAGTTCAACCACTGCCCGTTCCATTTCCTCGATCGTGATGCGGGTGTAGTCCACCTCGACGGGCTTGAGCCTTGGCTGGCATGAGACGCTGAGCACGAGCAGCAGGGCTGTGCAGCGCAGCGGCGCTTTCATGGTCAGATACTACCGGAGGCACAACGAAGTCAAGCAGCCGGCCTTCGGCACCGACTGGGGGTTTTGACAGCTTCAGACGATACTGCTAAGCTGGGCGGCCGAGATGGAACGTCCCCAAACCGGACCCACGGGACCCCGCAGATCGCCACCGGATTCCAGTGCTCATGGCTTCGAACGGCAAAGCCATCGCCTTGGTGCCACGATCACCTTTGTCGTCATCGGTCTGCTGCTTGCCGGTGTCGTGCTGCTGTTTGTGCTGGCTGGAGACGAGGTCTGGCGATACTTCCGCAACCCAACCGAACTCCGCCAGTTGGTGCGAGGCTGGGGTCCTGGAGCACCGGTCGGCATTGTGCTGCTGCAGGTGATCCAGGTAGTGATTGCCCCTCTGCCCGGGAATGTGGTGTCGTTCGCCACCGGGTACGCAATCGGGTTCTGGCCCGGCATCATCTGGGTGATGGCGGGCGTAATTCTGGGCGCGACTATCGACTTCATGCTGGCACGGCTGCTGGGTCGGCGGCTGATGCGCTACCTGATGCCGGAGGACAGACTGGCAAGGCTGGACTCGGTGATTATCCGGCGCGGCACGTTCTACCTGTTTCTGCTTCTGCTGGTTCCCAACCCGGTCGGGGACCTGACCTACTACCTTGCCGGCCTGACCCCGCTGCCAGTTCCGCTATACCTGATGCTGGTGTTCATCGGCAGACTACCAAGCAACGTTCTGGAATGCTGGATCGGCAGCAGAGCGGTGGAGTTCGGATGGACGGAGTGGGGGATACTGGCCGCAGTCGCCGTCGCGTTCACGGCCGCCTACTTCGCCAATCAAGGCAGGATTGCCCGCCTGCTTGAGCGCTGGAGCCACATTCCACGCCGGCCACGAGCTTCCTGACGCTGCAGCATTGTTCTGATCGAAGCTTGAGGCGGACAGCCGTGTTGACTGCCATGGGGTCGAATCTATAATACCGCTCGATGCCTGAGGCCAAACGGGACAGCTTTGCGTCGCGTTACGACCCGGTTCCGATTGAGCAGAAGTGGTATAAGTTCTGGGAGGACAAGGGCTTCTTCACGGCAGAATCCGATTCCGACAGGCCCAAGTACTCGATAGTAATTCCGCCCCCCAACGTGACCGGCTCGCTGCACATGGGGCACGCACTGGACAACGGACTGCCCGATGTCCTGATCCGTCGGAAGAAGATGCAGGGCTACGAGACGCTGTGGCTTCCGGGGACCGACCATGCCGGAATCGGCACTCAGGTCAAGGTCGAGCGGATGCTGGCCGAGGAAGGCCTGACGCGTTTCGACCTCGGGCGCGAGAAGTTCCTCGAACGGGTCTGGGAGTGGAAGGAGAAGTACGGCAACCGCATTGTCGAGCAGCTAAGGCGTCTCGGCTGCTGCCTGGACTGGACCCGGATGCGCTTCACGATGGACCCGATGCTGGCACGCGCGGTCCGGGAGGCTTTCGTCCGCTACTACGAGAAGGGGTTGACCTATCGCGGGCTGTACATCGTCAACTGGTGTCCGCGCTGCGGCACGGCGGTGTCGGACCTCGAGGTCAAGTACGTCGAGCAGGACTCGAACCTCTGGCATATCAGGTACCCGTTCGCCGATGGCAAAGGCCACGTCACGGTCGCGACGACCCGGCCGGAGACCATGCTTGGGGACACCGCGGTGGCTGTGAACCCGAGAGACGAGAGGTACCGGGACATCGTCGGTAGGAGGCTGAAGCTCCCACTGACCGACCGGGAGATACCGGTCGTCGCCGACGAGGCGGTCGAGACGGAATTCGGGACCGGGGCCGTAAAGGTCACCCCCGCCCATGACCCGGCGGACTTCGAGATCGGCGAACGTCACGGCCTCGCACGCATCAAGGTCATCGGCGAGGGTGCGAAGATGACCGATGGGGCGCCGGAAAAGTACCGGGGCATGACCCGAGGGGAATGCCGCACCGCGGTGGTTGAAGACCTGGAGCAGGCGGGACTGCTCGAGAAGACCGAACCCTACCGGCACTCGGTCGGGACCTGCGACCGGTGCGACGAGACGATCGAGCCCCTGGCAAGCGAGCAGTGGTTTGTGAAAATGAAGCCGCTGGCAGGACCGGCAATCAAGGCGGTCGAGGATGGCAGGGTCAAGTTCCATCCCGAGCGCTGGAACAAGGTCTACCTGAGCTGGATGAGGAACATCCGCGACTGGTGCATATCGCGGCAGCTCTGGTGGGGACACCGGATCCCGGTGTGGTACTGCCCGTGCGGAGAAGTCATAGTCTCGCGCGAGGACCCGGTCGAGTGTCCGAACTGCCGATCGGAGAACATCAGGCAGGACGAGGACGTGCTGGACACCTGGTTCTCATCCGCACTATGGCCGTTCTCGACGATGGGCTGGCCGGATGATACTCCCGACCTTGCCAAGTTCTACCCGACCGACTTCCTGACTACCGACCCGGATATCATCTTCCGCTGGGAGGCGCGGATGATTTTCTCCGCCCTGGAGTTCACCGGCAAAGTCCCGTTCGACGACGTCTACATCCACTCGACGATTCTGGCCAAGGGCGGCGAACGGATGTCGCGCTCGAAGGGCATCGGCGAAGATCCGCTCGAGATGATCGACACGTACGGTACCGATGCCGTGCGTTTCGTGATCTACTATCTCGAAAGCCAGTCCCAGAGCTACCGGCTGTGGGCGGACCGGTTCGAGCTGGGGCGGAACTTCTGCAACAAGATATGGAATGCCTGCAGACTGGTCGCACCCGCCGTCCAGCGGTATTCGCCTCGGGAAGAGGAGCCGGCAATCCCAGTCGACAACTGGATCATCGACAGGTTCAATGCGGTCCTCGCCAAGGTGGACGAAGGGCTGGACAGATATGCCTTCTCGGTCGCTGCCGCCGCACTCTACGACTACTTCTGGCACGACCTGTGTGACTGGTATCTTGAGTTCGTCAAGCAGCGGATGAAGGACGACGACCCAGCAGCACGCGCAACTCTGTACAGGGTATTCCGAGGCACGCTGCAGCTGCTCCATCCGTTCATGCCCTTTATTACCGAGGAGCTGTGGCACCGGCTCGGATTGGGCGAGAGTTCCATTCTCGAATCGAACTGGCCGGGCAGGCTGGACAGCGACGTGTCTGATATCGCTCTCGTAGAGTCGATGCGGGAGCTGATTGTCGCCGTGCGGAACATACGATCGGAGATGCGGGTACCGGCCGGGCAACCAATCGACTGTGTGGTGAAAACATCGGACCAGAGACTGGCGGGATTCCTCACGGAAAACGTCGGGCTGGTCCAGGCCGGTGCCAAGGTCAGGGAGATGTCATTCGCAGACGAACGACCGGGCAAGTCGTCAATAGCCGTCATCCAGGGTGCCGAGGTATACGTTCCGCTTGAGGGTATTGTCGACATCGAGCGCGAAGTCCAGCGGATCCGCAGGGAAATCGACAACGTTCGCAACGTCGTCATGTCCATTGACAGGAAGTTCTCCAATCCCGACTTCGAGAGACGGGCCAAACCCGAGGTGGTTGAGGGCGAGCGTAGGCGCCGCGCTGAATTTGCCCAGAGGCTGGTGAGGCTCGAACACCAGCTGCAGTCCCTGTAGCCATGATCAGATACCTCGGCTGGATGGCAGCGCTGCTGATGATCGTGATCGGGCTTGTCTTCTACAACTTCGTCTACCTCCCGAAACAGGCCCGGATCCTGCGTCAGCGGGACGAGAACGCGATGTGGACACGCGAGGTGCAGTCGTTGACCGAGCGACTGAAGGCCAGCGACAGGCAATCTGCGCCCAGCTTCTCCGCCGTCTTTCTGTTCGACCAGTTGTTTGCCGACTCGGAGAGCTTCGAGGTTACGTCGGATGGGGAGGCAGCGATACGTGAATGCATACCACAGCTTCAACGGTCCACCGGGCTCGTCGAGGTCATCGGACATACCGACAACACTGCCGTCCCGAAGGAGCTGCGGGGGTACTATCCGAGCAACTGGGAGTATGCCGGCGCCAGGGCCGCGGTCGTGGCACGCCTGCTGGCTGATTGGGGCGTGCTTGAGAACAGAATACGCGTTGTGAGTGCGGCCGGAACCGACCCGCGAGAGGGCAACTCGACCCCAGAGGGACGAAGCAGGAACCGAAGAGTGGAGATACTGGTTCGACCGTGATCGGCAGGTGGCTGGTGGCGCTGTGGCTGGTCAGCGGCGCGGTGACCACGGGCCTGGCTGACGAAGCCGAGTCGTCTGAATTCCCGGAAGGCTCAGCACCGGTGGCAGACAGCACCATGCCGGACACGATTCGGGCCCAGACAAGGACTCCAGGGTCCAGTCCGAGCAGGTCGCCGGGCACTGCCGTACTGCTGTCGGCCCTGCTGCCGGGCGGCGGGCAGGTGTACACCGGAAGCTACTGGAAGGCCGGCCTGATCGCCCCGGCAGAGCTGACACTGGGATATTTCTCGGTCAAGGAACACCTTGATGCGACCAGGGCGCTGGACGAGGGACGGGAGGACGACTACATTCTCCACCGCGACCGGCGGACAACTCTGCTCTGGTGGACCGGTGCCGTCATCGCCTTCTCGATGGCGGATGCATACGTCTCCGCACAGCTGTACGGCTTCGATGACCAGATGAGGTTCTCACAGTCGAGTCCCGGTCTGCGACCGTCGGGCATGCTCTCCCGCCTGTCGCTGGCAGTCGGGCCGGCAAGAGCCGGGATCGAGTTCGGGCTTTAGGAGGCAGGCGTGATTGCGGCAGCGGCGGGCAAGTTCGATATCGACCTGCTCATCAGTGCGGCGCTGAAGATGGCACAGGACCAGCCGCATCACAAGCTGACGAGCTGGGGCCTGGCCTACTGCTACGGGAACCGGCTCGAGGCCGCAAAGGTCAGTCTCGATGCCGGACAGCAGCCCGGCTTCGAGAAGCTGGCCGATATGCGGACCGATATGGCCGTGCTGTCACTGGGTCTTTCCGGCGAGCCGCAGAGCACGGTCATGCAGCCCCTGCTCCGCAAAGAGAAGAGGCAGACATGGGCATTCTGCTCGGGTGCAGGCCTGCCTCGAACCGAAGGGCTCGATCCGGGCCGCTTGCTGCCGCAGGGGGACAGCGTGGGAGAACTGCTGTTTCTTCACCTGTTGAGCCGGCTGAAGACGGAAGACCCGGTCGGGTCGGTCCGGACAACGCTCGAGGCGATTGATGTCGAGGCCGAGTTGAGTCTCCTTCTTCTCAGCGCCGACATACTAGTCGCCGCGAGCTGGGGCGGGGATTCCCAGTCCGAAAACAGAAGCGGGTTGTGGCTCGGCCAGGGTCCCCTGCTCAGGGTAGTCGCCCCGACACCGCTGAGAGAACTCGAGAGGGTCGAGTGGGGCAAGCTGGCGCACAGGTCGGTCGTGGCGATTTCCCGCCTGCGACGACCGATAGGCTAGACCCCGGCATCGACCGACGTATCCGCTGAGAGTCTACTTCTTGTGTCGTCCGCCGGTCGCTCCGTGGCCCAGCTCGATGAGGTCGCGGAACCCCTTGGGGTCGAATGCGGAGGCGATGGCGGTTTCGTAGGAGACCTTGCCGCTGCGGTACAGCTCCGCCATGTAGGCGTCAAACGAAACGCTGCCTTCCGCAGTGCTGGTCTGGATGGCTGAGGGCAGGTGCTCGATCTTCCGTTCCCGAATCAGGTTACGGACCGCCGGGGTGGCCACCATCACCTCGTAGCCGCCGATTCTGCCCTTGCCGCCGGCGCGGAGCACGAGGCGCTGGGCGAAGACGGCGAGCAGCGAGATCGAGAACTGGATCCGGATCTGGTCCCGGATTTCGGGAGGGAAGATGTCGATGAAACGGGTGATGGTCTCCGGTGCGTTGGTGGTGTGCAGGGTACCGATAACCAGGTGACCGGATTCGGCGGCCCAGATCGTGGCTTCGGCGGTTGCGAGGTCGCGGATCTCGGCGACCAGGATGACGTTCGGGTTCGAGCGCAGGCCCTTCATGATGGCTTCTCGGAAACTGGAAACGTCGACGCCGACCTCGCGCTGGGTCACCAGGCCGTTCTTGTGTTCGTGGATGAACTCGATCGGGTCCTCGATTGTCAGCACGTGGCGCGGGCTTTCGAGGATGTAGTCGACAAACGTCGCCTGGGTCGTCGTCTTGCCCTGTCCGGTCGGGCCGGTGACGAGGATGAGACCGTGTGGCCGGTCGAGGAGGTTCTTGACCCGGGGCACTAGGTGGCTGGTGACGAAGAGCTCTTCGAACGCCAGGATCCGGCGCGGGATGAGTCGCAGCGCCAGGCCGAAGAAACCCTTCTGTTTGTAGACCGCGACGCGGAACCGCGCCATGTTCCTGAAGCTCAAGGCGAAGTCGCCTCCGCCGCCGTTGTCGATCTGGGCGCGCAGGTGTTTGACGTCCTTGGTGGCGACGTCCTTGAACGCCTCGGTCATCTCGGGTGTCAGAACCGGGCAGCGCTCCACCGGCTGCAGGAAACCATCAACTCTGAGTGTAGGGGGACGACCGACCGTCAGATGGAGGTCGGAGGCATTCTTCTTGATGCACTCCGCGAGGAGTGAATCGAAGAATTCCTCGTCGGTCACGGTGGAATTATAGAGGGGTGTCCCAGGGTGTCAAGAGCGCGACACGTCTGTGCCTCCGCTGCGCGCCCAGGGCGTTTGACAGTCTGGGGCGTTGTTCTAGAATACTCGGGTTGATTTCGGTCAGGCAACCAACCGGAGGTCCAGTGCTCAGCTTGCGAGTCCTTTTCAGTGCGTCCGCCACATGCCTGCTGCTTGCCGCGCCGGCACACGCTTTCATCTGGCCCGTGCTGCCCAACGATTCGGTCCAGCCTTTGGGCAACAACTGGGGCGAGTACCAGAACTACGGCTCGCGGCGCAGCAGCGGCTACTTCCACAACGGCATCGACATCATCACTCCTGACCGTCACAACGCCCCGGTCGTAGCGGTCGCTCACGGGTGGGTGAAGGGCTGGGGGACGATTTCGGCCGACCTGCACTGGCGGCTGGCGATATCGGATTCCAGCATGGAGTTCACCGGCCGCGCGCCCGGGTGGCTGTACGCCCATATCGATCCTGACCTGCCACACTCCGGGGTGGGGGATGAGGTGCTCCCAGGCGACACCATCGGATTCCTGGTCTACTGGACCGTGTCCGGATTCGACCACATCCACTTCGCCCGTATTTCCGACACCGGAGCTACGTGGAACCGCTTCCCTGACTACACCTGGTGGTTCATCGAGAACCCGCTGCTGACGCTCGAGCCTTCAGGCGACCTGGCGGCCCCCGCGTTCGAGAACGCGCGTCCAGGTCGGAAGTTCGCGTTCTGCAACAACAACACGAGTGTCTACCAGGAGGGGGATTCGCTGACGGGCACAGTCGACATCATCGCCCGTATCTACGACAGGACCGGCTACACCACCGGGAATGACACCTGGGACAAGCTCGCACCGTACCGCATCGACTACTTGATCCGTCGCTCGGACGGGCTCGTGGTCGTTCCGTGGACGCGCTCGGTCGAGTTCTCGAGCATCCTGGACGGCTCCGATGTCTATGTCGTCTACCAGTGGGACAACACCTGTAAGTCATACGGCGACTACGAACGACGCGAGTACTACTTCGTCGTCACCAACACCGACGGCGACTCGCTGATCGAGGCCTCGGATGCGGCAGGAAGCTGGGATACCGAAGCGGTTCAGGATGCCGACTACTGGGTACTGGTCGAGGCATCGGACCACGTCGGCAATTCGACCACTGACTCGATGCTGGTGCATACTGCCAACGGCATTACGGCCGTCAACCAGCGCCGCCCTTTGATACTGACCGGCCCGGTCTCTGTACGGCCCAATCCCGGTCCTGGCCCGACCCAGGTCAGTTTCGGGCTGGGCAGTCGGGCCGATGTCCGGCTCCGGGTACTGGATGTATGCGGACGCCGGGTCGCGGCAGAGGAGAGGCAGATGGAGGCCGGCACCCAGCGGCTGTCCCTGGCCGGGCTGTCCGCGGGCGTGTATCTGGTCGAACTACACGTCGACGGAGAAAAAACCCACTCTGCCAAGCTGGTTGTGACCCGCTAGCGCTGTCCCCGGCCAAGACGCAGCACCAGGCGCAGCGCCCGATTCAGTTCCCGGATGTCCTGGGCGTGAAAGAGGTGGCTGGAGCATCGGCAGTCCGATGACCCGAAGCCTGCGACGCCCGACAGCCGCCTGGCGAAGAGATCTGCCACGATACACTCGGGCCTGCCGGGAAGCAGCCAGGCATCGACAGACCGCATGCGGCCGGGTCCGGTGGTCAGGTGGTCGATATGCCACCTGAGCGGCTTGCGTGAACACATGTGCCGGCGGATTCGCTTGAGGACATTCCGGCCACCCGAGCCAACGTAGAGATAGAAGCCCGGTTCGAAAGGGATACGACCCAGCCGGCCGACCTGCCTGGTCCGGGCGGTGCGGTTCCAGAGCAGGAGCAGGTAGGTTGACTGCTTCACAGGCTCTTGTCAGACACAAGGTTCCGGGCCGCTGCCTCTCCGGCCGCGATACCGGTGGCCCAGGCAAGGTGGAGATTGTAGCCACCGGTTTCGGCCCAGGTGCCAAGCAGCTCACCGGTGATGTAGAGGCGCGGCAGCCGTCGTGCCTCGCAGGTCGTGAGCTCGACTTCGTCCAGCACGACGCCGCCGCCGGTCACAGTCGCCCGTTCGATCGGTTCGGTGCCCTTGATGTCGAACACCGTCTGCTTCAGCACGCGCACCAGCGCCTGCAGTTCTGTCCGGGCCAGCTCCGTCATGCGCCGGTCCGGTGGCACTCCGGCATCGCGAACCAGCCGGTCGGCCAGGCGGCGGGCCACGAATCGGTTCAGCCAGTTCACGACCAGCCGGTGGCCCTGCCGTGCCCGACCAGTCCTGATCTCCCCATCGAGAGCTGCGGGGCCGAGCGCCGGGATCCAGTCGACCGTGAGTCTGACATCCTGTTTCTGCTGCAGCGCCCGAGCCGCGTGCCCTGCCAGATTCAGGATTGCCGAGCCTGAGACATACCGGTGCGCGAATATGAAGTGGCCGGTTGCCTTCCGGACCGGATCGCCGGCAACCGAAAGCACCATCGAGACCGGCTGTTGGGTGATGCCGGCGAGCTCTTCGACGGGCTGACGCGGCTCGAGCGAGCACAACGCCGGGAACCAGCCAGTGGTCGCCAGCCCTAGCGACGAGCACAGTCCTAGTCCGTCGCCCGATGAGCCGGTTCCAGGACGGCTCGCACCGCCGGTTGCGATGCACACAGCGCCGGCAACCATGTCCCGGCCCCCGAGGTCGGTGTGCCACATGCCAGTATCGCGACTGACAGCCCGCACCCGGCACCCGGTCCGGATGTCGACACCGCCGGCTCGGGCGGCATGCACGAGCTGATCCCTCAAACGTGATGCGCCCATGCCTTCAGGCCAGATACAGCCTGCATCGTCGGTCCGGCATCTGACACCGACTGAGGCAAAGAACTCCACCACTCTCTGGTAGGGGACCATCCGCAACAGCGGTATCAGCAGTCCGGGCTCGCAGCTGAACTTCCGGGCCATGCCACGTGGCGTGTCGGCATGAGTCAGGTTGGCCCTGCTGCCGCCGGTGATTGCCAGCTTGCTGCCGCATCGGTCCATGCGCTCCAGCAGGACTGTGCTGACCCCGAGCCTGGTTGCGGTCAACGCGCAGGCGAGTCCGCTCGCCCCTCCGCCCACGATGACCAGCCGCTGAGTGCCTGACTGTTGCAGACCTACATCCAAGTTATTGAGAGAGGATGGTTTACAGCCGCGCATCTATTTGCGCGGGACTGCGTCTCATTATTTAGGAGCACGGCGGCCGGGTACTCAAGAATCGGCTTGGTCAAAAAAGATTGCCGTGGTACTGGGCCGTTCGTGACTCCTTTTGCGTTCGCAGCCACGGCTTCCTCTACTGGTCACCAACTACTACAACCTGTAACTTCCTGTTTCTCGGTTGGTTGTCGAAGTCGATGAACACCACCTGCTGCCAGGTGCCGAGCACCAGTGTGCTGTCGACGACCGGCACCGAAAGACTGGCTCCGAGAAGGGCGCTGCGCAGGTGTGCGAACCCGTTGCCGTCGCCCCAGGTATCGTCATGTTTGTACCTGGACTTGGTCGACGCAAGTCGTTCCAGGGCCTCCTTGAGGTCCTCGACCGCGCCGGGTTCGAACTCGACGGTGGTGATGCCGGCGGTCGAACCCGGGTTGGCCACGCAGGCAATACCGATGGTCACGCCGGATTCAGCGACCATCCGGCGCAGCTCTGCGGTGATGTCAGTGACGTCGCAGAAGCCGGCTGTCTCCAGCTCGATCCTGCCGTTGTATACCACTACCTCCTCCCTCGGACTGAAAAGCAACGGCCACCGGTACTTGTGGCCGTCGTGGGTTGAATCATCGGGTCACGGGAGGTCACGGAATCGGGCTCAGATAATGAGTCTGACAAACCTTTCGTTGACTTCGTTCCCACCGTGCCCGCCTCTTAGACGTTATGGTACCCGGGCGGATTCCGAAGTCACTCTTCGGCATCGTTCTCGGAAGGGCTGTCCCACTGCTCGATACCGATCTGCGCGAGACAGAGGCCATTGACCGGGTCACTGTTGTCAAAGCCGGCCGCGCTCAGCATCGCCTGGCGGGCGGCTTCGCTTTCCTCGTCATCGTCGGCTCGGCACACGACCTGGACCGTCTCGTAGTCGTGCTCGCGGGCGAAATCCATCACCGCTACCAGCAGGTCGATGTCGAGGTTCTCATCCTTCGCCTCGCTGTTCGCAAACAGCGCGCCGACGATGAGGGCGTCCTCATCGGCAGGCAGTCCGCTCTCGGCAAGGCCGGGGAACAGCACGGCCCGGCCGAAAACCGAGTAGGCGAGAATCCGGCCGAGCCGGGTCACGACCTTGATGCCCGACCGGCCGTCCCTGACCAGCCGCATCAGCCCAGCGGTAGGGACCGGGCACTCGCCGGTCGACGGCCCCGGGCGGCGCGGGTCCTCAAGCAGACGACAGCGGAAGCACAGCCTGTCCTCGAGGTCCAGTTGCTCGACGCCGTCGGCATCGACGTCGCTGATCACGGTTCCGGGCGAACTCTCGATCTCGCGCACGGGCAAATGTAGACATCCGCCCCGGCCCAGTCAACCGCGGTCGGTCGCAAGACGAGGCGCGGGCTGCTGCCCGCGCCTGCGCTGGTGTCTCCCGGAATCTACTTCAGCACGAAGATGTTGTGCTTCTCGCAGACCCTGTGCAGCTGCTTGGGCCACACCGTGACGGTGACTTCGCCGAAGTGAGCCTTGCGCAGCAGCAGCATCTGCACCCGTCCCTGGCCGATGCCGCCGCCGATCGACAGCGGGATCTCGTCCTTCATGATCATCTTGTGGTACGGGAGCTTGAGGTTCTCGAGCTGGCCCGATAGCCTCAGCTGGAGCTTGAGGGTCTCCTTGGTCACCCGGATGCCCATCGACGACAGTTCGTGGCGACGCTTGGTCAGGTGGTTCCAGACCAGGATGTCGCCGTTCAAGCCGTGGGTGTCCTTGCCGGTCTCTTTCGACGTGTCGGTCACCCAGTCGTCGTAGTCGGCGGCCCGCATCTCGTGCGGGTAACCGTCCTTGAGCACCCAGCCGACGCCGATGATAAACACCGCGGGCGAGTAGTCGTTGAGGATCCGGGTCTCGCGCTGCTTACGCGGCAGGTCAGGGTACCTTTCGAGGATCTCCTCGGCGTGGATGAAGACCAGCTCCTTGGGCAGGCTCGGGAAACGCTTGTCCCTGAGCCTGGGGAACATGTCTTGGACCATGTCCTCGGCGCCGGTGATGACCTTCCATATCCGGCGAACCGTGTCTTTGAGGTATTCGAGGTTGCGGTCCTTGGGCGTGATGACCTTCTCCCAGTCCCACTGGTCGACGTAGGACGAGTGGTCGTGGTCGAGGAAGTAGTCTTTGCGCACGGCCCGCAT
>Ga0209536_100011905_pt1 | contig 12691 bp, 12 predicted proteins | sample DeeMarSeWOR28_12_FD_187461 | JGI IMG/M metagenome (GOLD analysis project Ga0209536, IMG submission 187461) | Marine sediment microbial communities from White Oak River estuary, North Carolina - WOR-2-8_12 (SPAdes) (version 2) | ecosystem: Environmental > Aquatic > Marine > Intertidal zone >...
CCCAGAGAGCCGGTGGATTCTTCGGCAATTCCCCGATTGTAATGCGAAGCGCCGAACTGTCTTTGAGCCGGCGTTTGGCAACCGAATCACCGGCAAGCTTTACCACCGAACCGACGCCACTCACTAATCGCCTTTGACCCGGTGAAACATAAACCGTTGTCACACCTCCAGCCAGCATCCTTCGATATTCGCCGTAGAAGTTGAAGGCATCGACTGCACGAATGTCCGGAGTCACCGACTCCTCATCATCCCCGGTTGGCTCAGCGAGTGTCGTAAAAGCATCGATGAGTCCCGGAATTACTACCTTATCTTTAGCATCAATAACTTCAGCGTCCTCGGGTATTGTGAGGTCCTTTCCCACCCCTTCTATCTTGCCATCTCTAATCAGAACTATGCCGTCCTGAATCGGCGCAGAACCGACCGGATAGATCGTGCCTGCTTTAACAGCGGTGACAGATGTCTCTTCGGCTTTCACACCCGGAATGAGCAAAGCAACGATAATAACTGAGACCGCAGTCACATTGAATTTCTTACCTATATTGAAATATCTATAGCTTATATTCATAGCTAAGGCTCATCCTTGTCTGTCACACACATTCCGGCCCATAATCGTTTAATCAGTGTCTTCCGGCTGCTGTATTTCCAAAGGCGGTTCCAGCAGCTTTTTCAACCGCTCATCTTTTGCTCGCTCATAGACAATCTCACCGGCAATCATAACCCGATCCACCCAGCTTTGCGCATCCAGCGGATCGCCTGTCAGAAAGAGCATGGTTGCTTCTTTACCAGTTTCGATACTCCCCAGCCGGTTATCGACACCGATGAACTGTGCAGGATAAAGCGTGATGGATTTCAATGCTTCGTTTCGTTTCATTCCATACTTGACCGCGGTCGCCGCCTGATACCAGAGGTATCGTCTGCCGTATTGCGAAGCATCGGTTTGGAAAGCAAACTTTACGCCGGCCCTGTGGAAAATCATCGGGATGACTTTCATCTCTTCTTCATTCGTCTGCTCGTTGGTTTCCCAGATGATTAATTGAGAATCCAAAACGACAGGAAGTTTACTTTTGGCAATCAAACCGACAGCTTTATAGCAATCCGGGCTAAGTACCAACACAGTGTTTAGCCCATGTGTTTTCTGTATCTCGATTGCTTTTGGCACATCGGCTGCTCTATCACAATAGATAAATGCCGTTAGCTTTTTGTTCAAAAGATCGACCATCGACTGTTTAGTCACGTCGATTTCTTCATCGAAAGGCTTTTTCTCCTCTTCAGCATCTGTTTTTCGCTGCTGGTAATCTTCAAGATAATCTTTCAGTTCGGTCATGTATCTTCTGAAACGCTGCATGTGCCCCATGCGACTGGTGTTTCCGCTCGGTCGCAACGAGATTTTCAAGCCGGTATATCGTTTGATTAGCATCGCTTCGACGGTCCGGCCGTAAGGTTTGACAATAGTTCCCGTGCCGCCCAGCAGCGTATTGTTGCCGGGCAGGACGAGCATAGCCACGATGCCGTCACGCAATGAATCCTCAAAGAATGTGCTGATCGGATCGATCGAATCGAACGTTGAAATAAAAGGCACTTCCGGCATGTTTTCATTTTCCCGATCCAGGCCGCTCGACGTGTGGGCCATCACAAAACCGGGCATGACTACCTGGTTCTTTGCTTCGATGACAAAAGCATCCCACGGAATCTCAACGTCCGCACCAACAGCTTTGATTGTTCCGTCTTCTATTAAAATCACGCCGTTTTTAATATCCTTGCCGGCGATGGTAATGATCCGGCTTGCTTGAACAGCAAGCTTCTTGCGAACCGGCGCTGCATACCCTATCGAGCTGGCAATAAATACAATCAATAGTATAGAAACAAATGTTATATGAGACCTGGATTTCATAACGTCTCTCCTGAAGTCTACTGATAGACTGTCTTACCGTTTAGAATGACTTTTTCCACTCGTGTTGTCACATTCAATGGATCACCGCTGAGAATGACAATGTCGGCATCCTTTCCTTTTTCAAGACTCCCCACACGGTCGGCGACGCCCAGTATTTCAGCCGGTATGATTGTGATGGCTTTCAGCGCTTCGTCGCTATCCATGCCATGTCGAACGGCAAAAGTCGCCGCCGTTAAGATATCAATTGCCCCCGGTTGCCCACCCGATGACAGAGCCACTTTGACGCCGGCCTCGGCCAGAATTCCGGCATTGTTCCAGTTTACTTTCCTGCCCTCGCGATACTGGCCCATACTTCCCGGATAATAGTAGAAGGGGCCCAACACAACGGGGATTTTCCTTTCAGCCAATTGCTCGGCGACTTTGTAGCCTTCGGTGCACTCCTGAAAGATCAATTTCAAACCATATTCATCCGCAACCTTCAGGGTAGCACGAATTGCTATCGCACGGCGAGCATTAACATGAATGGGAATCTCATCTTTCAATACCGACGACAGGATAGCCAGATTCGGATCCTCGATTTGTTCCGAATCTGTTTGCTGCTGAGCATCGAAAAAACTCTTGCGGAGCATCCAAATGATCGCCATCCGGGTTCCGGGGCGACGGAAGTAAAAGTTTACAGGAGGCTGGCCTCTGGGAATCCGATTACCCTGAGTCGGATCCATGTCCATCACAATCGTCAATGCTGCCTCGTCCTTGATGACCATATGCTGAGGAACTTTGCCTGTAGGCTTAACGACAACACCCAGTCCACCGATAATATTCTGCCTGCCCGGAGAGACAAACAATGTCGTCACTCCAGTCTGAACGATGCGTTTTAGAGCTTTGCTCTGTGGATCCAGCGCATCTGAAATACGGAGCGTCGGAGTGATTTCGTTGGACTGTTCGTTAAGATCTCCACGAACCGGGGCAGGGGCACTGGCATCAACAATTCCGGGCATGACGACCTTTTTGTCAGCATCAACTACGGCAGCACCTTCGGGAATATCAATTCCCGTGCCGATTTCGGTAATTTTCCCATCCTCAATCAGGATGACACCATCGGTAATCGGCTCGCCCGATATAGTCAGAATCTTGCCGGCTTTAATAGCCGTGATCTCTGCCCGACCGGGCGCAACAAACGCCGAGACAAGCATTAAAAAAGTCAGTAAAATGACGTAGATTCTCATTCTTCCTGCCTTTGATATACAATATTGCCATTAATCATAACCATCTCAATTCCGGATGTCAGTTGGAGTGGTTCACCATTGAGAATCACAAGGTCAGCATCTTTGCCTTCGGAAATGCTTCCGAGGCGGTCGGCAACCCCGAGGATTTCAGCAGCGTTGATAGTCAGGCATTTTAATGCCGTCTCTTTATCGAGTCCGTATTTTGCAGCGAGGACCGCCGAGGTTCTCAGGTCGCACAAATCAGTTTTCGGAGCCAGCGATGAGAAGGCAAGTTTAACACCATTGCCGGCTATCCTACCGGCACGCTTTAAGTCTTTATCCCTGCTGGAAAGAAGCAGCGGAGGATATATGACAGGCAGATTTCGTTCGGCAATCATATCTGCAATTTCATCGCCCTGTTCTGCTGCTACGAGAACTGCTTTCAATTCGTATTCATCAACAATTGCCATCGCAGATGCAATCTCATCGACATTACGCGCCCAAATATAAGCAGTTTTATTTGCAACCACTACGCGTTTGAGAATATCACGAGTTGGATTGAAACCGTCATCCTTATCTTCTTTCGCCTTATCCAGTTCCTCTCGAATCAATTCCATAAGTCCGGCCCGTGATGTCGGTTCGCGGTCGAACATCAGGGCCTCGTTCATCACCGAAAATTCAACGCCGGCCGCGCGTACCAGCACCCAGTCGTTTGCTTTGTTTATATCCAGCTTTAATATAGCAGGCAGACCACCTACAGGATTCCTGTTGCCCGGTGCCAGCATGATGGTTGTCACTCCACAGCGAAGGGCTTTATTGACATCGTCCGAATATGGATTGAACGCATCGAGAATCAGCATTTCGGCGGCGACAGCGGCGACTGTCTCATTCATCTCGCTAAAAATATCCAGCGACAAGCCGATATGGCAATGGGCATCAATCATGCCTGGCATTACATTCTTGCCCGACATGTCCAGGACTTTAGCCCCCTCTGACACATCAACGTTTTCGCCGACAGATTGTATTTTGCCATCTTTGACAAGGATAATGCCGTCTGTGATGACACCGTTTGTTACCGTCCAGATTTTACCCGCCCGTATCGCAATGACCTGCGGCTCATTGCCAAAACTCGTCAAGCAAAAGGAAATGCTCAATATAACCAAGAAGCTTAGAAATCTTCTCTTTTTCACTGCTGGTCTTTCCTTTCAAAAACAGTCTTGCCTTCGATCAAAACCATTTCGACCTGGCTGAGTGAATCCAATGGATGGCCGCTCAGCATCACGATATCGGCGTCTTTGCCCACTTCCAAGCTGCCGATTCGATCCGCCACACCGAGTATCTCGGCGGAAGTCAATGTCACGGCCCGAAGTGCCAAATCTCTGTCCATACCGTTCGCCTCGGCCATCGAGGCCGCCAAAGCAACGAATTTAGAGCTTGCGCCATCCCTGCCCGAAACGCCCAACGCCAGCTTGACGCCTTTCTCTGATAAGATCGCGGCATTTCGGATATCATGATTGCGGTATTCCAATCTGGGCATATCGGCAAAAGACGTGGTAACAGGCCCGAGAATAACAGTCGCTTTACTCCCGGCAATCTCTTCTGCGACGAGGTAACCCTCGGTACATTTATCCAGAATCAGCGTAAAATCAAACTCATCCGCCAGGCGCAGCGCATTGAGGATATCCGTGACACGGTGAGCTTCGATCTGGAGCGGAATTTCTTTTCTCAGAACCCTCGCAAGGGCTTCACGAGTGGGATTAAGGCGGAACCGGGCCGGTCGCTTCGGCTTGTCAGCTTTCTCTGTCGTCCTTGCTTTCTTTTTCTTATCGTACTCGGATTTTTTCTTATCATATTCAGCCTGCTCTCGCTCGTGCTTTTCCTTGTTGTGCATGTATATTTTCGTCTCAAGCAATGCCTCGCGAATCGACGAATAATTCGCAAGACGTCCCAGCGATGAAGATTCGTTATTAAAAGAGACACCAATGGCCGCTTTGACAGCAATATCGCTCTTCAACAGCATTTTGCCGACATCCTTCGAGCCGTTAAGTTTCAAAACTGCACCTCTTCCACCGATCAAACTTCGAGTGCCCGGCGCGACATAAACAGCCGTGACACCTTGTGCCGCAACTTCCGGAGCTTCTTTGATGTACGGATCAAGCCCATCGAGGATATTCAGCTCGGCAGCTATCGAGCGCCTCTCATTGAACTCCCTATCAATCACGAACAAACGGGACTGTGCATCAATCATTCCCGGCATGACAAATTTGCCGTTTGCATCAATTATTCGAACATCTGCATCGACAGCGATGTTCTGTCCGAGTGCAGCAATCTTTCCATCTTTTATCAGGATTGTGCCGTTCTCGATCGGGGCATCGCTGATTGGAAGAACAGTGCCGGCTTTGATCGCGATTTCCTGCGCGCCAGCGGAAAGAAACGGCAAGAACAAAAATGCAAGAACGACAAATCTTTTTAGGTCTTTCATCCCTTTTACCTGCAAAAATATCGGACTTATTCTACTAATAATATCCATCGGCTGTATAAAAAGAATTTCTTCAAAATAATCCCAAAATTACCGGACTACATCAAAGATGCTGCTATCATTGAATCTTAAGGCAAGGCAGATTATAATTAAAGAACAACAATTTTCGACGAAAGGAACGGTTTATGAGAAGACGCGAATTCTTAAAGATGGCCGCGGCCGGGGCCTTAGCAGGTATAAGCAGAGTTTCATTCGGCTCCGAAAATACAGCCAAGCCTAATTTCGTTTTCATTATCGCCGATGACTGCACATTCCGGGATATTGGCTGCTACGGCGGTCAGGCCTTTACACCCAACATAGACAAGCTGGCGTCAGAAGGGATGCGTTTTACGCAGTGCTTCCAGTCGGCGCCGATGTGCTCGCCGACCCGGCATAACATCTACACCGGCCTTTACCCGGTAAAAAGCGGCGCATATCCGAACCATACCTTCGCCAAAGACGGCACAAAAAGCGTTGTTCACTATCTCAAGCCGCTCGGCTATCGCCTGGCCCTGAGCGGCAAGAAACACATCAATCCGCCGGAAATCTTCCCCTTCGAATACTCCGACAAGGGCAACAATCCCGATTTCGAAGCAATCGACAAGTTCATATCCGGGTGTAAAGAAAGCGGCACTCCTTTCTGCCTGTTCGCCTGCTCCAACGAGCCGCACTCGCCCTGGAACAAGGGCGATGCCTCACGCTACGACGCGGCCAAACTGAAGCTGCCGCCCTACTTCGTCGATACCGCCGAGACCCGCGAGAACATGACGAAGTATCTTGCCGAAATTACCTATTATGACTGGCAGGCCGGCCAAATCCTTGCCCTGCTTGACAAACATGCCCTTGCGGACAATACGCTGGCCATCGTCGTCAGCGAGCAGGGCTCAAGTTTCCCCTTCGGCAAATGGACATGCTACGATACGGGTTTACAATCGGCCTTTATTGCCCGCTGGCCCGGCAAAATCGAACCCGGCACGGTAAGCGACGCCCTGATCGAATACGTCGATGTCCTGCCGACATACATCGAGGCTGCCGGCGGCACGCCCCCGGCTGTGCTCGACGGCAAGAGCCTGCTGCCGGTTCTGAAAGGCGAAACAACTGAGCATAAACAATATGTCTTCGGCGAGATGACGACCCGCGGTATAAACAACGGCTCCGACTATTTCGGTATTCGTTCTATCCGTTCGAGCAAGTTCAAATATGTCTGGAATTTCACGCCGGAAGTCAAGTTCCGTAATGCCTGCACCAATTCGAGCATCTTCGAATCATGGCGGAAGAAAGCCGAAACCAACTCCGACGCCGCGGAAAAAGTCCGCCGCTACGAGCACAGACCGGCGGAAGAACTCTATGACGTCGAAAAAGACCCGTACGAATGGAAAAACCTGGCCGGCGACCCGAAATACGCAACAATCAAAATGCGAATGAAAAAACGCCTGCTTGAATGGATGAAGGCTATGGGCGACAAGGGCCAGCAGACCGAACTTGAGGCGTTCGAGCACCAGAACCGAAACAGAAAAAAGAAAACCAAAAAATCCGCTCAAAAAAGTTGACAAAGAATACCACATTTGCAAAGCTCACCAGCCGGTTAAAAGCCGTTTTTAAGCCGTTTCGTCAGCGTTTTAAATAGCAAAAAGCAAGGTTAATATCTTCTCAAAAAAATTTTCAAAAACGGGCAATTTTTCTCTTGACGAAGGTGAAAAATTTTACGAACCTTCGCTCTTTTAAATCGTACATCGGATTTTAATGGCGAATATAATATTTTGGGCTTGAAAAGAGTGAATTTGCCCTGTTTCTGTCGTAATCGGCTGTTTTCGCTCCTAAAAGCCCGTGTTTTACCAGACTCTTGGAAAGGAGTTGACTATGTGGGATGATGATCCCGACATTATGGACGCTTACGAAGAATATGATTACGAATGCGATACCGACGACGGCCTCGACGATCTGGCGTTCGATTCGGTCGTTGCTGCGGACATTGAAGACGGCGCACTCGATAAAGACGGCGAATACTTTGACGACGAAGATTAATTTCATACTATAACGACCCTTAACCACCCCGATTTTCAACACTCTGACAAGCTAAAAACGCCTTTTCTTCGCATATTTTAAGGCAAAAAATACACCGCGCCTTGTTTCTTTGCTATGTGTAAGCACCACCGATAAACCTGAAAGAACTGGTTAGCACCCTCATTGCGCCAAAATTGGCTTTGTTTTTTCAAGTAGCCTTTCCTTGTCTTTGCTATAAACTCTGAACTACGAACTATGAACCATAAAATTGGCTTTGTTTTTTCAATTAGCTTGTCAGCCACAAAAAGGCACAAAAATCTCAGAACTAAACGTAACAAGGCAAAAGTTAAAACTCGATATTCATAATTCAAAGAACTACATACCACATACGCCATACGCATATTAACAATTATACGAAGCCGCACCTCAAAAAGCGGGCAAATTTTAAATAAATCTCCATTACACGGCGTCCACACCGTATCTGGTATCTCGTATCTCGATTCTCGATTCTCGATCTTTAGTCCTGATCGGGTACTGGCTCTTGTTGGAGGCATTCGGGGAGTGCGCCGGCAAGAATAAGGTTCAATTTGTCATAGTCGTTAGAACATTCACCATCAGCCGCATTGTAATCGGTCCCAACCATCCAGAATGTGCCTTCTAAGGTCGACAAATCAAGACTAATCTGAGCAATCCGGCCGTCATGGTAGTAGTCGTCAGGTGGTATCTCGGCGTGCTCCTGGGAGTAATGCAGGTTCATATAAAACACCCGGCTGGATTCTGTTTCATCCCCTGACTCTACAACCTGGCCGGTCCCCGACATCATAATCGGCTTGTAATCCGGATCGCTAACAGTCGGATTCGGCAGCAATGCTGCATGAATGATATAGAAAGGCCCGCCGAAATCGGCCAGATAGAAACGTATAATAGTCGGTTCATCCGTATCTATCGGTGTGGTATCTATCGCCAGCAGCAACTCCTCACATTTGACAGAATTACCCACATCCGGCACTTCGACATCGTCACCATCCTGGCCAGCTAAAAAAACAGGATAGAACGCCAACAATACAACCGCTACAATTAAAGCCGGAACTGTTGAAAACATTAAATTCTTCATAACAAATCTCCTTGCAAATTTTTTAGAATTGTTATTTATCATTGGTGCGATTCATCACACCCTACTCCTTAAGAGTAATAATAAATAGTAAATCGCAAATAGTCAATGATAAGCAGTGCCTTATCTGCGTCCATCTGCGTTAATCTGCGGTTTCATGTTTTAGAATTCAAAACGGCCACCGCCAGCCTCGGCCGTAAATGACCTCTATCATGACCCAGCCGTCCTTTTCACTTAATGCATAATTCGATTTTGGGACATTTGTGTACAGATCATGAAGATCTGTGTATTGGAGATTATTATTGATGTTAATCCAAACCGGACCACGGGGAAACCTGCCTTTTAGCCAGTAATATCGAGTAATGTACTCGTTACCCGAAAGGCTTTCGCCAGTCAGGTTCTTGCCAACAAAACCCGTGCCGATTAGCTCGGCATCTGCTTTCGAGCAAAGGTCATTAAAGTCGCCTTCGAATGAATAAGCGTATCGTCTATCCTCATCTGACCTATTCGCCTTTTCGAAGTTAATCGGCTCTCGGCCGCCTAAAAAACGATACGATGGTACAGCCTCTTCACTCGATAGAAGAACAAGCAAAATCAGAAGAACGACAATTACGATAACACATGCCAGAAGTATCCTGGAAATAAATTTCTTCATACACAATCCACTTCCAATTTTTTTATTATTGGTGCGATTCATCACACCCTACTTCTGTAACCGCAGATACCTATGGCACAAGTTAACACAGATGAACGCTGAAAATCAATAATTATTTACAACCCGCCGGATTTCAAAAACATGTAGGGTGGGGCTTGCCCCACCGCAATCGCCTCGATAATATATAAACCATGCCGAATTATATACGCGCCAAATTTGAGGGAGGTTATTATTTCTTCACGGTCGTTACATATCAACGTGCAGAATTATTCCGTACGGAACCTGCCCGTCACCTCTTGAGAGAAGCCATTGAACAAACGCGATCACGCCACCCGTTCGAGACCATCGCGTTTTGTCTGTTGTTCGAGCATTTGCATTGCATATGGAAACTTCCTAACGATGATGCGGATTTCTCAAGACGATGGTCCTCGATAAAAGGCCAATTCAGCAAAGCATATTTGAATTTGAGTGGACAACGTAGAAAAGTTTCATCATCAAGAGCGAAAAAAGGCGAAGTGGCCATATGGCAGCGGCGATTTTGGGAACATCAAATACGTGATGAAAACGACCTCCAACGCCATGTTGATTACATCCATTATAATCCGATCAAACACGGTTTGGTTCAAAACGTCGATGATTGGCCTTTCTCAACGTATCACAAATATGTGAAAGAGGGATTATACGACCGAGTAAATGATTTTGAAAATATAAAGAACATCGACACAGAAGGATTCGGAGAATAAGATCGGTGTATCGCATTCGGAGTATTGAGATTTCATAGAACTCGTAGGGTGGGGCTTGCCCCACCGAAATTGCCACAATAATATAAGAATGGTGGGGCAAGCCCCACCCTACCTTTCTTTATCTGCGGTTTCATATATTATAAATCAAAACGGCCACCGCCAATTTCTCCAGTAAGTGATCATTACCACGACCCAGCCATCTTTCTCAACAAATGCACTTCTTTTTGAAGTTGGATTCCCTATGTACTCGCGATTATTTTGGATGACAATCCAAACAGGCCCATGAGGATATCTATTTTTTTGCATGTAATTACGAATACTGTACTCGTTACCAGAAAGGGTTTTGCCAATATTAGTTCTAACAACAAAACCTGCGCCAATTAATTCAGCATCTGCTTTAAGACAAACATCATTAAAGTCGGCTTTAAATGAATAGGCGTAGAATCTATCCACACCCTGTGTTTTAACATCTTTGCAAACAGTCGGACTTCGGCCATCTAAAAAATGATACGATGGCGCAGCTTCATCACGCGGCAAAAGCACGAATAAAATTAGAAGGACGACAATTACGATAACGCATATCAAAAAAATTTTGGAAATAAATTTCTTCATGAGCAATCCACTTCCAATTTATTCATCATTGGTGCGATTCATCACACCTTACCCCTTTAGACAAATAATCAATAATAAATCATAGATAATAAATGACATTGGTCTCGCAATGTCAGACTTCTTCATAACTGATCTCATTGCAATTTATTGGGGACAATCAATCATTCAGTATGGATGAAAAGTGTATTCTGAGAGTAGCCTAATAGATTGACCATTTTATTCTTGCCCCTTTTTCTTATAAGTCCTTTTAGCCATCTTCTCCTTCAATTCTTCTACTCCAATGGGTGGACTAGACGTGTGTAACATCGCATGACAATTAGGGCAAACAGGAACAAGGTCGATAGTGGGCTTCACTTTATAGGTTGCTCGTCGTCCGGCAAGTGGCTTCTTATGATGAACATGAATGAAATTCTTGCCAATATCACCATATATATCCTGAAATCTCATTCCGCATACTTTGCAAGCATAGCCGTGACACTTTAGACTCGCAGCACGTGCTTTGGGATCTCTTTCGTATGCATTGACGACAACTCGCTTCTTTGCGCCTTCCTTATATTCTTTCTCATCTGAAAGTTCATCTGCATAGATATTCTCTGAAGGTATTCTAACCCGTTTAGCGTACTGGGGAACATCTTCTAATCTACGTTTTGCTTCAGCAAGTTCATCTAGCGTAAACAAATTCCTGAATCGAGGTTGTAGAACAAGGCTCTCAACGGATAAATCAGGCCGACCCGCCTCTATCAAAGCATGAAAGCCTTTCTTGTCCGATGGATTCTTCAACCGCTCTTTCAACATCCGTTTTGCAGTTCTAAGGCCTCCATTTTGTTTTACCGAGCGTAAAAAGTAGTTACCCCAATAGCCTGTTTCTTTGCCAGCCTTGTTGTAAGCACTAAGCATCTCATTATGTAACTGTTCTTCTATGTTCATCGTATCCTCCAATAGATTCCGATACCATAATAGACAATATAATCTATATTGGTCTTATGTGGCTATCCTACCGACATCAGCATGCCCATTCATTGACACATCGAATCATAATTATTTCTTACGCGTGTGCAAAATAAATGTTGCACAAATTACCCATCTGATTATAGGCGTATGAATTGCAAAACTACCGGTAAAATTTCCGTTCTGGTTATTGAAATCATCTATTCGTCATAACCAATGATGGAAGTCACTTCTACGGTCTTATTCTTGAGTGAACGTCTCTTATCTCGCTGACGATTCCATACAAAAAAGGCTGCTCGCATTTCACGTGGTGTAACCTCACGATAAGCTCTAACTTTAAATGTGAAATTATTCTTTGGATCATGAGTTTGGGTTATTACATCTGGCATCTTCATCCAATGACTCCTTCCAACTTATTAAGGGCAACCAATATGAACAAAAAAGTTATAAGCGTATTGTATAAGTAACTCGCCCTAAAACTAATTCTTTTGTATATCTTGTTTCAATTCAATTATCTTATCGACTACCATATCAATATTATCGTTTAATTCTGTAAGAGATTTGCCTTCTTTCTTTAGTTGATCTATTGCTGTGCGGTACAAAGACAGACTGATCTTTTTCAGTTCATAGTCTTCTCGGAAATCAGGATCATTAATCTCATCATAGATGTTTTCATAAGCTTCCCACTCATCCAGCTTTGTCTCATCCTCCTCAGACAACTTTGCGCTATAGTCATCTATGAATAGTGATGCCTGTTCATACGTCAAATCCTTTGGTGCATTTAGATGAAAGTCCGCATATTAGAATGAAATAGGGAGGAAACCATGCGAAAACAGATCAAAACACTTTTTATTCCAGGCATTTTCTTTATCATACTCATGGCTGGATGTAACAGCATGAAAGCAAAGCAAGCAAAGACCGTTGCACCCGTCTCACCGCCGCTTACCACGATTCAACAAATCGATTCCTTCAACCCTGAAGCCGCCAGCAGGCAGGCCCTTGAA
>Ga0209536_100011906_pt1 | contig 12690 bp, 7 predicted proteins | sample DeeMarSeWOR28_12_FD_187461 | JGI IMG/M metagenome (GOLD analysis project Ga0209536, IMG submission 187461) | Marine sediment microbial communities from White Oak River estuary, North Carolina - WOR-2-8_12 (SPAdes) (version 2) | ecosystem: Environmental > Aquatic > Marine > Intertidal zone >...
TTATCACGACCGGGAGCGCCAAGGTCGGTAGCGGTTGTGCCCAGAACGGCCCGGATATCCTGATTGCTGCAGCTCGCGTTCTGACTCCAGACCAGCGCAGCCACTCCCGTCACGTGGGGTGTCGCCATGGAGGTACCGTCGTAGAACGCGTAGTGCCCACCCGAGCGGGTCGTGACGGTGGCGGGCTGACCGGCCAGTCCCAGAAGCGCGCTGCCATCGTTACCGGACACGCCCACCGCCTGAATGGCGGTCGTGGCGTCTCCAAGAGTTCCGCTAAACAAGGCCGGCGCGTTGTTGTAAATGATCGCAGCCTCGCCGCCCCGACTCTCGCACTCGGCCACCTTATCGGCGAAGCTGATGGATCCTCGCCGGATAAGACAAACTCGCCCTGATGCGCCCGCGCAGTCACCCGGGCTCCCCAGGCCGTCGACCGCATCACAAACGAATAGATTGCCGGAACCGCTGCCGTTGGCCGAGCCTTCCATGCCCGTCGCCTCGAAGGCCGTACCATCGACGGAAAGACCCTCGTCCATACCCGTTCCCGGCGGCACCGTTGAGCGCACGGCGACGCCGGGGGCGGCAAGCTCCACCTGGCCATTCTGCTGGGAGAAGTCTGCGATATTGAGGGCCGAATCGACGGCCGCCACCGAAATGACGCTGTCGTAGGAGGCCGGATAGGAGTTGCGGGTGTTGCCGTCGTTACCGGCGGCGGCGATCGGCAGCACCCCCTCGTTGAACGCCTGGGCAAAAGCGCGCTGCTCGGAGCGACTCTTGAGCGGTCCGCCGAGACTCATATTCACCACATTGGCCCCGGCTGACTTGCACTCGTCCAGGGCAGCGATCAGGGACGACGAATAGGCCCAGTTTCCGCTATCACCGAAGACTCTCACGATATGAAGCTGGATGTTTCCGCCGGGCACGACCCCCAGGACACCCTTGCTGTTATTCAGCGCCGCGATCGTGCCTGCCACGTGGGTACCGTGGCCGGAGCCGTCGGCGTACCACACGCCTGCTCCGTTTGGATCGTCCGAGCCGGTGACATAAAGGGATGCTGACGGCAGGTCTTCGTGCCCCAGGCTGTAACCGGAATCGATAATGCAGACCGTGAGGTCTCCATTGGCGTTGTACGTCACCAGATCCGCCTGGGTCTCGGGCACGCCCCAGGGCGTGGTCTGCGCCATCGGGTAACGAACAACCTCCGGCTCGATGTATTCGATATGGGGATTGTTGCGCAGGCCCTTGAGCGCACGGGAGGGGATATGAGCCGCCGCGATCTCGTGCGCCGGCAAATCGAGTTCGATTCGCGCACCGGCCGCGCGCAGCGCGGATTTGCCTTTCTGGGAATCCAGGAACGAGACGATATATCTTTGCGGATCAGGCGTGGCGGCATGCGCCATGGATGCCAGAAGCGCGAATATCGCCGCGACCATCAGGCCGGCGAGCCCAGCCGTCTTTGATTCAGTGCGCATTGCGTGACCTTCCCTTCGTCGACCAAACGCAAAATTTTCTCGCTCGAACTTATCACTATCGCTGGTTGGCTGCACGCGCTGCCGTTCAGGACCTTTTCGGGCGCCTCTCGTTCTCGCGCTCCTTCCCCGTGCCGGCCAGCCAGGTTGCTGTGCCGCAGCGCACATGGAATCGCCCCGAGGGATGATTTATAAATTGGCCAAGGAAGAATCTCGAACTTGCAGCGAAGTTGGGGAAATCGCATGCAAGCGTTGGCTCAACGCATCATTACAGGGTTGCTGGACCGAGCGGATGTCCGGATCGACGGGGATCGGCCCTGGGACGTAAGAATCCACCACGAACGCTTTTTCACGCGGGCGTTACGCGGCAGTCTTGGCGTCGGCGAATCCTACATGGACGGCGACTGGCATGCGGAGTCCCTCATCGAGTTCTTCCGTCGGGCCATGGGCACCGGACTGCAGATGCATCCGCTGCTCCGCGTGAACCGCCTCGCCAAGGAACTGCACGCCCGTTTACGAAATCTTCAGACGCGCGATCGATCCCGGGCGGTGGCGGAGGAGCACTACGACCTGGATCACCGCATGTACTCCCTGTTTCTCGGACCCTGGAATCAGTACACCTGCTGCTTCTTCGACGGGACGGACGATCTCGAGGAAGCGGAAGTCCGCAAGCTCGAGATGATCTGCGACAAGCTGGAGATCGGAAAGAACGACAGGGTGCTGGACATCGGCTGCGGATGGGGCGGATTCGCAAAGTATGCGGCCTCAACCCGGGGATGCACGGTCGTCGGTATCAGCCTCTCGGACGAGCAAATCCAGTATGCGCGGGAATACACCGCCGGCCTCCCGGTGCAGATCCACAGGCTCGATTACCGGGACCTGCCGGGCTCATCCCTGGGGCCCTTCGACAAGATTCTCATTTGCGGAATGATCGAGCACGTGGGCTACAAGAACTATCGGGGCCTGATGAAGGCGGTTCACTCGGTCCTGAAAAATGATGGCCTGTTCTTGCTGCACACCATCGGCAACCGGCACAACACCGTGGTGGTCGAGCCCTGGATCGAGAAGTACATATTCCGAAACTCCATGGCGCCGTCCATGCAGCAGCTTGCGAGGGCCGCGGATAATCTTTTCGTGATCGAGGACTGGGAAAACTACGGTCACTATTACGTGCCCACGCTGCAGGCCTGGTACGACAACTTCAACCGGAACTGGGACAGAATCCGCGCCCTGGACGGGCCCAAGCCCTTCGACGAGCGATTCCGTCGGATGTGGAATTTCTACCTGATGTCGTCACGGGCCGCGTTCGAGGTGGAAGACCTTCATCTATGGCACCTGGTCATGACCCGCTACGGATCCGGCCGGGGTGTTTACGATCGCGTCAAACACCAGTCCTCGACGCCGCCGACCCGGCAGTCGGCGGCGACAGCCGCGTTCGAACGATCCCCGGTCTCGGCCTGACCATTTACAGCCGGATCCAGCACCACTCTTCCGAATACGGCACCTGACTCATCCTGTAGCCGGAACGCTCGCCGACTACGATGGTGTCGCTCCAGTTGAAGCCACAGCCACCCTCCGGGTCGTACAGGCCGGGCTCCTCGGAGAAGCACATGTTTCTCTGCATCACGGTGTCATCTCCGAGCGCCACGTAGGGCGACTGATGGCCCTCCACCCCGGCGCCGTGGGCCGGCCGGTGATAGATGTACTGCTGCACACCCTCTCGCACCTGGTATCTGTGTATCTCGTAGGCCACCTTCGAGCAGGTAACGCCCTCCGCCGACAGTTCCCGCTGCATGTCGCAGCAGTTGCGACTCACCGTCCAGAGCTTCTGCATGTGCGGATCGAACCGTCCCCCGGCGTCCGCGATGATGAAGGGACGATAGTTCTCGTGACCGTAACCTCCGATCGAGGAAATGCCAGCCACCTGCAGCGCCATGCCTCGGCCGATGGGGTTGTAGTAGGGCTGATTGGGATGGGGCACCCCGGTCACCGGGCCGGCGCGCACATAGATCGCAACGCGGCTGTTGACGCCGTGATTCACGGCACCATCGGCCAGATCCAGATCCGAGTAGAGCTGGTCGTTGATCCAAAGCGTGGTGGCCATCGCCACCTCGTAATCGGTAACGTCGGTGCCGTAGTTCAGAATGTAGTCCCGCGCGAAAGCGTGAGCGCGATCCTGGTAGAGGTAGGAACGACGCCACAGGGCCAGTTCCTCGGGGGTCTTGACCTGCCGCATTTCCATCAGCACGTCGCTCACGTCGATGAACTGGATGCCGGGAAGAATCTTCTCCGCCTTGGCGAGCTGAGAGGGATAGAGTTCACCGTCCAGCCCGATCTTCTTTCCCTGGATGCCGTGCTTCCTGATGCCCTCCAGCAGAAACTCGAACAGATCGATCTTAGGGCCCTGTTTCACCCGGCCCTCGTGGGGAAACGCACCCTCGGTATGGTGGTAGTCGAAATACATCTCGCCGCCGCCGAACCACCAGCTCCTGACCAGATCCCGATCCAGGCCGGGATAGAGGAACCACGGAGCCTCGTCGTCCGCGTTCATGAACGTGGCCTCCGGTCGCTCCGTGGTCGTGTGCCAGTAGCCGGTCAGATAAGTCGTGTTGAGGGGATCCCTCACCAGGAAGGCCTCGATGTCACGATCCGCCAGCCTTTGCTTGAAGCGTTTTACGACTCTTTTGTTCCATTCCAGGGGCAGACGATCATAATCAGCGGGCGGCGGCGGACCTTCCCCCTCGCGGTCGGTCCCGATAAAAAGAGTTTCGCTGGCTCCGGTGGCCTGGGCCCCGAGACTTTCGGTGAGAGTCACCGGTCTCTGCATGGCCGATACCTCGTCGAGCCGGCTCAGGAATCCGGCTCCCGCAACCGCCAGCACGCTCTCCTGCAGAAATCCTCTTCGTCCCGCGTCCATATCTGTCCCCGACTGTATTTGGCGACGGCTGGCAGTTTACGACCAGGACATGGTCAGCGCATCTCAGGTCCTTCGCAGGTCTGCAGCGGGAAACTGATCAGCGTCAGCAGATACAGAGCCAGGGCCGCCAGCATGCAGCCGTCAAAACCGATGACCACGGCCAGCACCGTCGCAAGCACCGCCCCCACCACCGACGCGCAGCCATTGACGGCCCATGCCCAGGGGACCAGATCGGGATCCCGAACCGATAGCGCCGCCATCGCAGACGGAAACAGCTGCCCCATCGCAAAAGCCAGCGGCGCGACGAAAACGAGAACCAGGAACACCTTTGTGGCCATGGGAAGGGCTCCGCCCGCTTCGGTTACAGAGCCCAGAAGCATCAGCCAGCCGAGACCGAATACCGTCACCCCCAGGGCGCCGAATCGCGCCAGCCTGCGGAGGCCGTCGACAGTCGAGGCGCGCCCGCTGGACAGACTGCCGATTCCGGCGAAAACCAGGAAGGCGGAGACCAGAACCGACGAAGCGAAAACAGGCTCCTCGAGAAACAGGATGAAACGATGGATGGCTGACAGCTCGATCAGCATGAATGCCAGCCCGATGGCCGCGAAATAGACCAGTGTTCGCAACGATCTTGCGGGCCGGCGGACCAGCGTCCGTCTGGCGCCGGAGACCAGAAGCGGGATCAGGATCAGCAGTGCCCCGAGGAGAATCGCCTGCAGCAGGGTGGCGAACAGAAGCGCATAGCCGGCTTCCAGCAGCGGCATGCCGCCGCTGCGCAGCAGCCTCATCGCTTCGGGCATCGTGCCCCAGCGGAGAAAATTGTTGAAAAAAGGCCGACGGTCGGAGGTGGGTCGAACGTCGAACTTGTAGTCACGGAAAAAGTCTTTCGCCCGGTCACCCACAAACGCAGCGAAGGCGTCGTAAAGCCAGGGCTCCGCCATTCGATGGATACGGCCGGATTCCTCCCGCCTCATGCCGTCATACCAGACGAGATCGTAGCCGTGGTCCGAAGAGAATCGCCGCAGGGCATCAAGGTCCTGCGGCGTGAACTGACCTTTGCGCACAAGAATCAGGATCATCTGCCAGCTGCGCAGCGCGACCACGCTGCGACCAGGCGCCTCGACGCCGGCCGCCCTGAGGGCTTCCACGAGGCTGGCGGCCAGCCGAAGGCTGCCCCGGGGCGGCACCGACAGCCAGGCCTGGGTCGCGAGTATTCCGTCGGGCGCCAGGCGGTCCAGCAGCAGTTCGAAGGCCTCACGGGTCCTCAGGTAGTCCTCGCTCAGGGCGAACAGTCCGGACGCGCCGGCCCCGAGCCCGCCAGGGGCCGGCAGCTGGATCAGATCCCAGCCGCCTGAATCATTAATGAGGAAGGACCTTGGGTGCCCCCGAATCACCCGAACCGGATCGCCCGCATAAATCCCCCCTGCGAAATCTCCGTAGACATTCCTGACGAGATCGACGACATCGGGATTGCGCTCCACCGCCACCACGTCCCGAGCGGCCAGCAATCTCGCCTGCAGGGCCAAAAGCCCTCCTCCCGCTTCCAGCACGAGCACCCGATCCGGTCGGCTGATGGCGAATGGCGCCGCTGACGGCAGTGACCGGAGAAAATCCAGTGCCGCGTCGTCGCCCCGATCCCGGGTGATCACGGAAGCGAAATCCCCGTCCAGGAACAGCGCCAACTGTTCGGGAGGCTCTGCCGTGTTAACCAGTCCCATACCGGGGGCTTCGCGGAACGGCACTGTCCGGTTGGACAACACGGTCACCTGGCCGTAGGGGCTGGACCGCGTGGTCTCGATCCGGCCGCCCGCGACCTGTAGCGAAGCGTTGAGGTCCTTGTAGGGAGACAACTGCAGTATGGGTTTCGGCGCAACGAGCAGCACGGTGGCGAAGAGCAGCGCGAACAGCGCCGTTACGCCTCGTGCACACCCGGTTTCCAGGGCCGCCGCGAAGGCGGCCACGCCAGCCAGCAGCACTACCGCCTCCATGCATCGCAATGGTTCCATCCACCAGAGCAATCCCACGGCGATCAGCCCCCCCGCCGCCGCACCCCCCAGATCGGTCCCGTAGACACGACCGGCCAGGCGACCCCAGCCCATAAAGGCCAGACCGACGGCAGCAGCGACAAAGAAAAACGGTGTCCCCAGCAGGAAGTACAGACCCGCCAGCCGCCAGATCAATACCGGTCGCCAGAGCAGTTCCTCGGGACTGAACGCGATGTTCTGCGCCAGCAGAAACGCCGGGAGACCGGTCACGGCGAACAGGGCGATGGATGACACATAGGCAGGCAGAAGCCAGCGACCGATGCGACCGCGCACCAGGCTCAGGAAAGTCCCGCTCGCGCCGTAGCCGAGCAGAGCCAGGCTGATGATCATGTACGCGAAGTGATGCCACTGGATGATGGAAAACACCCGGATCAGGAGGAGCTGGTAGGCCAGCGCAGCGGCCGACGCCAGGGCCAGCGATATCAGCGGAGGCCGGCGCAAGGTGGAATCCATGTGGCGACCGGACGCCTGCGTTCAGTGGCCGCCGGTCAGCGGTACAAAGCGTACCGGCAGGACCTGCCGCGTCGACACGCTTCCCTCATCATCTTTCTCGACCAGCAATAGCTGCTGGGTGAGAAAGCGGCTGCCCACCGGGATGACGAGTTTGCCGCCCGGCTTGAGCTGTTCAATCAGAGGCGGAGGCACGTGGCTTGCTCCGGCGGTCACGACGATACCGTCGAAGGGTCCGCACTCCGTCCAGCCGTAATAACCATCGCCCTCTCGTGTCCGGATATTGCGATAACCGAGCCGGGCCAGGTCCCCACGCGCGCGCTCGGCGAGCTCGGGAATAATCTCGATCGTGCAGACCGTATTCACCAGTTCGGCCAGCACGGCCGCCTGGTAACCCGATCCCGTGCCGACCTCCAGTATGACGTCGGCAGCACCGGGCTCGATCAGATCCGTCATGATCGCCACGATGTAAGGCTGCGATATTGTCTGGCCGTAACCGATGGGCAGGGGCCGGTTATCGTAGGCAAACCTGCGCTGGTCCCTGGGCACAAGCTCGTGTCGGGGAACGGTCTCTATCGCTTCCAGGACCCGCGTGTCGAGACGGTCACGGCCCAGGTACCTGGCGGTCATTCGTACGTCGCCGGCGATCTCGTCCACCAGCGCCGCGCGACGGGTCGCCATATCGTCTGCGGCCACTGGGCCGGCGGCCAAACCCGCCAGAACGACCCCTAACAGAGGCAGACGGCATCGGTGCCGGATCTGGACTTTCATGACGCTGCTCTCCCTTTTACTCCAAGTATGGCAGTCCGGTCAGGATCCGCCCGCGCTGCGGAACCCGGACTCGGTGCTCCCGCAATCGACGAAAGCGGCAAATCCGACCCGAAACTCTGTGGCGATCTCCGGGCTGTGCCAGAATCAGTAGGAAAACAAAGTCCCGGGAAGAAGCAGATGGCCTCGGTGCTCAACAAGCAAATTGCCGAGAAACTGGACGAGATGGCGGAACTGCTGGAAGTCCAGGGCGCCAATCCCTTCAGGGTGCGGGCATACCGCCGGGCAGCCGCTACGGTCGGAGAGATGGACCGGGACCTGGAGGAAATTTCCCGGTCCGAAGGCATGGAGGGTCTGGTTTCCCTGCCGACCGTGGGCAAAGGCATCGCGGCTGCCGTGTGGGAAATGGTTCACACGGGCCGATGGAGCCAGCTGGAACGGCTGCGCGGAAGTCTGCAGCCGGAAAACCTCCTGCAAACCGTTCCCGGCATCGGTCCGGCGCTGGCAAAGCGAATCCACGATGATCTGCATGTGGACACTCTGGAAGAACTTGAAACGGCTGCCTTCGACGGACGACTGGAGGGCCTGCCGGGGATCGGCTCCCGAAAGCTCCAGGCGCTCCGCGCCACCTTGGCGACCATGCTCGGTCGAGCCCGGCGGACTTCCGGCCGCACCGGCGCGGACGGTCCCTCGGTTGCCACCCTCCTCCGGATCGACCGTGACTACAGGAAAGGGGCGACCGAGGGCTCACTGCCCAGGATCGCCCCCAAACGGTTCAACCCCGAGGGGGAAGCCTGGCTGCCGATCCTCCACGCTGACCGGGACGGCTGGCATTTCACGGCCCTGTTTTCCAACACCGCCCGCGCCCACGAACTGGACAAGGTTTACGACTGGGTCGTTCTCTACTTTTACAACGAGGACCACGAGGAAGGACAGCACACTGTGGTCACCGAGACCCGTGGGCCCCTCCAGGGCCGGCGTGTCGTACGGGGCAGGGAAGCCGAGTGTCGCGAGCTTTATTCGAAGTCAGAAAGCCCGGCCGACAGGGAATCTACAGCCTGATCCGGAACGGCACGGGGAACAGATCAGCAGGTGGGTCATGCGTAATTGAAAACCCCGCCTGATCGGCGGGGTTTCGTTCATGGCCTCCGTGCCTCGTGCCGCCGACGTCGTCGTCGCTGCCTTCGCAGCAGACGCGCGTCGCGCGACGCCAGTTCCCCCCCGGAGGCTGCTTTCCGATTCTCCATGAGTCACCTCTGAAGAGTTGGCTGCTCCGTTGAGCCCACAGGATAACCCTTGCGGGGATTTGAGACATTGATCTACCTCATTTATGCAACAAGCTGATTTTGTTTGACATTATGGAAAGTCAATATGTTAAATAGCGGCACGGGACAGGGACTCGGCGAATCTCGAGCCGCGACCAGGACAACCGTGCGCTGGCAAGGCTCGGAACCCGATTTGGCCAGTCACTGAACAGACCGTGTCGACGCTACGGTTTTTTACTGCCCGCGGACGGGGCGCCTGAAAGCACCGCCCGCCACTGCCGATTCGGGGCGAAAGCCGCTAGGATCGCGGCAGGGGCAACATCATCATCGGAGGCGCGCTGAAACGACCCATGTTCTTGTTCAGGTCCAACCGGCGGGTCTCGGTCGAGCGCCACGGGAAACAGCAGGAGTTGTCGCCTGCCCGGGGCAAAGACGCCAACTACGTCACCTCCATGTACGACTTCATAGAGCTGCGTTCCTCGCTCCCCACAAGGGAGGCAAGACGCGCCCTGTCCCGCGTGGAGGAAGAGGACTGGCTCGCCACCCATCGACCGCCGCTGGAACTGGGTATCTCCAATCGCGGCGAGTTCCAGCGCAAGAAAGCGGCCCAGAGCGGTCAGGTGTCGGCCATGCCGTTTCGCGCCATCGACAATCAGGTCATGAAACTCAAGGGGGACGGTGTTGTCCGGCTGGCCATCCTAAACGGATTCGGTACAGGCCTGAGCGACACGCTCGTCGGTTTGACCGCGTTCCGCGAGGTCCGCAAGCGAATACAGACGGCGGGGATTGGAGAACTGGACGTCGAGATGTGGGTCAGGCCATCCGGCTACGACAGCGCCCTGGCCGTCACCAGCATGCACGGCGGCGTGGACCGGGTGAAGATGCTGCCGATGCCCATCGATGCATTCCTGAAGCTCGACGGCTACTGGGATCTGGGCGGGCTGGTGGACCGACCGACGGTAAATACTCGCTGCACCGTCGACTTCTTCCTGGAGCTGATGGGGATCGACCCGACCGCCGTACCCCGAAACGAAAAACGCAACCGGCTCTCCCTGTCCATTCCGGTGGTCAAGGAGGTGGGCGACGCCCTGCGGGACAGAACCAGGCGCTACGTGATCCTGCACCCCATCGGAGGGAGCCTGGAACGCAACATGCCCGCGGAAGTATTCCGCGAACTGTGCACACGGCTGGTCAGGGAAACGGACATGGACGTGGCGTCCCTGGTGCCGCTTCCCAACATGCACCCGCGACACGTTGACCTTTCTGAGCTGTCTTCCCGCGGATTCGAGCAATATTGCGCCCTGATTAAGAACGCCGCAGGGCTCGTCACGGTGGATGCCAGCGCCTACCACGTGGCAGACGCTTTCTCCGTCCCGACAGTGGCAATTTTCTCCATGGTGAATCCCGAACTGCGCGCCCGTTATTACCCCAACGTTGAATGTATCGTCCTGCCGGGAACCGGGTCCGCCTCCCCGGGCAACCAGCCGCGCGCCGGCGATGTGCTGAGCGCCTGGCCACGTCTGGACCTGAACAAGGTAGTGGAGCTTCTGGTCGAACAGATGCCCCCTGTCTGACGGCAACTGACTACGGCCTGCCTCCAGATAGTAGAATTGCGGGTCTACCGCGGACACGCGACGATTAAGGGTCCGGACACATGGAGCGCAGACTGGCCGCCATTCTCACTGCTGACGCCGTAGGCTACACGCAGATGATGGCACGCGACGAAGTGGCGACCCTGGAAACCCTGGACGCCTATCGTTCGATCATGGGCGGCCTGATCAAGCAGCACGGCGGAAGGGTTGTGGACGCGGTCGGCGATAATCTGCTGGCGGAATTCCCCAGCGCCGTGGATGCGGTCCAGTGCGCAATCGAGATCCAGCGACAGCTTGCCGAGAACAACGCCGAGCGCCCCGAAGACAGGCAAATGCGCTTCCGCATCGGGATCAACGTGGGGGACCTGATCGTGATCGGCGACCGGATCGTTGGCGACGGCGTCAACGTGGCGGCCCGGATCGAGGCGGAAGCAACGCCGGGCTCCGTGGCCATCTCCCGCGCGGTGCTCGACCAGGTCGACGGCAAGCTGCCGCTCAACCTGCGGGACAAGGGCGAATTCTCGCTGAAGAACGTGCCGCGGCCCGTACGGATCTACGAAATCGAGCACAAGCCGGATGACGAGGAGCGTGATCCCGATGACTCCCGGGCCGGTATCGAACCCCAGGTGCCGGGCTTTGGCGGCCGCAGCGCGATCGCTGTACTGCCTTTCCGCAACCTGAGCGCGGATCCGAACCAGGAATATTTCGCCGACGGACTGGCGGAGGACCTGATCACCTCCCTGGCAGCGCTTCGGGTTTACCCCATCATTTCGCGAAACTCCAGTTTCGCTTACAAGGACAAGCCGACAGACCCCCGCCAGGCAGGCAAGGACCTGGGCGCTCACTACATTGTCACCGGCAGCGTCAGGAAAGTCGGTGACCGGATACGCGTGAACGCCGAGCTCGTGGACAGCGGCGACGGCCGCCAGGTCTGGTCAGGTCGATACGATCGCGAGATCAGCGATATCTTCGAGGTGCAGGACGAGATTACGGCATCCATCGCCGGTGCCGTGGGACCGGCCCTTTTTCAGAGCGAAATGCTCCACGCCATTCGAAGGGCACCAAAGAACGCGGATGCCTGGGACTGTGTTCATCGCGGAATGTGGCACCTGTATCGCTACACCCGTGAGGGTGTGGCGAAGGCCCGCGCCTGGGCGGCCCGGGCGCTCGAACTGCAGCCCGATTCCGCCACGGCTTATTGCGTGATCGCCTTCAGCCACATGTACGAAGTGATTTACCAGTGGGTGGATTCCCGTGAGGAACCGCTGCGGGCGGCCATGCAGGCAGCCGAACACGCTGTAGCGGCAGATCGGGACGATCCCATGTCGCTGACCGCCCTGGGATTCGCCTGCTCACTCTGCGGTCATCGCGATCGGGCGGTGGCGGTGCTCGAGCGGGCCGTCCAGGCAAACCCGAGTTCGGCGCTGGCCTTCTGGTCGCTGGGCGCAACCCTGACCACTGCAGGTCGGCCCGACGAGGGAATCCCGATGGTTGAAAAGGCAATGCGCCTGTCCCCACAGGATCCGCTGATGAACGAGTTCCTGTTCACTATCGGTTCCGCCCACTTCATGGCGGAGCGATACGACGAAGCAATTCAGTTTGCCCAGCGCAGTCTCGACATAAAGTCCGACCAGCCGGGTGCCTGGCGCATCATTGCCGCGGCCAGCGCCCTGCTGGGCAAGCTTGACGAGGCGCGCCGCGCTTTGGGCCAGATGATCCGGCTCGCCCCCGACCTGACAGAGGAGCGGCTTCGGGTGTTCCTCCGGGAGACGGACGTGGAGCGTTACGTCAGGGGTCTGCGCCTGGCCGGCTGGTCCGGCTGAATCCTTCTCCCTCCTGAATCCTCGGCCAGAGTCCGCTGTCGCTGTCCCGGGGCGCTGCTAAGCTTGAGTTGGGAGCAGCCTCGCCCGGCCCTCGTCGGCGAGGATGCGCTCCGCGATGCATGCCGTCACAGGGAGGATCACCATGCAGCCCCCGCGCCCCCTTCCCACAGACAAGCTTTACCACCGCTGTGATCCCGATTCCCTCGGTTTCCAGGACTCGAGCGAGCTTGAAGAATATTTCGGGCTCCTTGGGCAGGAGCGCGCTATGGGGGCCATCGAGCTGGGCACTGGGCTGGACCGTGAGGGCTACAACATGTTCGTGCTTGGCCCTACCGGCACGGGCCGGCACAGCTTCGTCCGGCAA
>Ga0209536_100011907_pt1 | contig 12690 bp, 12 predicted proteins | sample DeeMarSeWOR28_12_FD_187461 | JGI IMG/M metagenome (GOLD analysis project Ga0209536, IMG submission 187461) | Marine sediment microbial communities from White Oak River estuary, North Carolina - WOR-2-8_12 (SPAdes) (version 2) | ecosystem: Environmental > Aquatic > Marine > Intertidal zone >...
GAATCAGGGTTGATTTCCCGGATCCGGAGGGTCCGCAAATGACGATTCGCTCTTTTTTAAGAATGGTCAGGTCGATGCCTCTGAGCACATGAAAATCGCCGAACCACTTGTGCATATCTTTAATTTCGATCATCGGTTCGGCAATCGGCTGTATCTCGTTACTTTTCGCTGTTTCCTCGCTCATCTTTAGTTCTCCCTTGATAACTCCTTTTCCAACTTCCGGCTGTAATTCGCCATCGAAAAACAGCCCAGAAAATAAAGAATCGCAACAAAAATATAGGCCTCGCGACTGAATCCCATCCACTCGGGATTTGAAAGAACGGACTGCGTGGTTTTAAGCAGATCCCACAGCGCAATGATCACAACCAGAGATGTATCTTTAAATGCGGAAATGAGTATGCTCACCGTAGGGGGTATCACAATTTTTAAGGCCTGTGGCAATATAATCAGCCGCATGGTCAGATAATAGTTTAAACCAATGGATTCGGCGGCTTCATATTGTCCGCGGGACATCCCCTGCAACCCGCCGCGCACAACCTCGGCGATATAGGCGGCCGTGAAAAGAATAATGGCGACCAGCGCCCGCAGTATGGAAGGGAAGTTAACCCCTTCGGGCAGGAAAAGGGGGAAGATAAACGAGCTCATAAACAAGAGGCTGATCAGGGGTACACCGCGGATCAACTCAATGTAAACAACGCATAGCCACTTGATGACCGGCAATTTAGACTGCCGGCCCAGGGCCAGAATAACGCCCAAGGGATACGCTATGGTAAGACCAAAAACGGATAGTAACAGTGTCAACGGCAAACCACCCCACTGGGTGGGTTCCACCGAAGGTAACCCAAAAAGTCCCCCCCGCATGAGGAATCCCATCACTACCAGCCCGATGATCCAGGCATATCCAAAATGCTTCGTCCAATGATTTCGGTCACGGCTGTAAAACAGTAAGCCGCATAAGATAAGAATGGCAATCAGCGGTCGCCATTGCTGATCATACGGAAAGAAGCCAAAAAGAATAAACCGGAAGTTTGTCGCAATAATAGACCAGCAGGCACCGTCGGCACCCCGGCAAACCGCTCCGGTGGTGTTCCAGACACTGTCGATAAAGGCCCAGCGGACAAGCGGCGGGATGACTTTCCAGAAAAAGTATAGCGTCACGATCGTCAGCAGGGAGTTGAACCAGCCATTAAAAAGGTTGGATTTTACCCATCCGATAACTCCCACGCTGGTTACCGGCGGTTTTAATACTTCCCCTGGTTTTTGCTGAACGTAAGCTTCCATGAGTGCCTTATCTTTCAACCAGTTTGACCTTTTTGTTATACCAGTTCATAAACGCCGAAGTGGACAGGCTGAAAAAGAGATAGACCGCCATGATCAGGGCCACGCCTTCAATGGATTGCCCGGTTTGATTGATGGTTGTATTGGCCACCGAAACAAAATCCGGAAATCCGATGGCCACTGCCAGAGAGCTGTTTTTGGTCAGATTCAACATCTGGCTGGTCAGCGGCGGTATAATGACCCTCAACGCCTGGGGTAAGATCACCAGATTCAACACCTGATAGGGTTTCAGGGCAATCGACATGGCCGCCTCGCGCTGACCTTTGCCGACGGATTGAATACCGGCCCGAACCACTTCAGCAACGAAAGCGGCCGTGTAAAGCACCAGACCTAAAAGCAGTGCAATGAATTCGGGGCTCAGCGTCAGGCCGCCTAAAAAGTTAAATCCCACCAGCTGGGGCACATTCATTTTCACGGGCGCGCCGAAAGCCAGCCAGACAATCAACGGCAATCCGATGATAACGCCGATGGAAACACGGAAAACCGGAAGTATTTTTCCGGTGGCATCCTGTCGTCGTTTGGCCCAACGCCGGAAAAGGTAAGCCCCGATCAGGCCGGCAATCAACGCCAGAAGCATATATTTATGGGCCGGGTGGGATTGCGGAACGGCAAAGATTACGCCCCGGTTGCAAAGAAAAAGCCCGGTGATCGGGTTGAGCGCCTGTCGCGGTGATGGAAGGCTTTCATAAAATATGGCATACCAGAAAAACAGCTGCAACAATATCGGAATATCCTGCATCACCTCGATGTAGATGGATGCCAGTTTGGAGACCAGCCAGTTGGTGGACAAACGCGCCACCCCGACGATGGTTCCCAGAATTAAGGTCGCCACAATGCCGATGAAAGCCACTTTGAGCGTATTTAGCGCGCCGACAATCAGGGCACGTCCATAAGAACTGGCAGCCGAGTAAGGAATCAGCGACTCCCCGATCTCAAAAGAGGATTCTTTGTTTAAGAAACCAAAGCCGGTGGCAACCGATTGGCGCTCAAGGTTTGTCAGAGTGTTGGAGATGAGATAGTAGGCCAGCAACCCGACCATGCACAGCACGCCTACCTGATAGATAATGGATCGCTTCTTGGGGTCGAACCAGAATGGAACCTTTCCAGGAAGGCTTTGGTCCCTTTGACTCGTTTTTCCGTCCGTTGCAGTCGACACCTTTTATGTCTCCCACTCGTTTGGATGGGGTTCAGAAAAATCGCAGGGATCCCTCTAGATTCAATTAAATCTTTTTGAAAAAAAGGTGCCCCCCCATAAGAGCTAGGGGCACCTTTATCATCGCTTATCTGACAGGAGCAGCATACATAATACCGCCTTGATTCCACAGCGCATTCAAACCGCGCTCGAGTTGCAACTGTGTATTGGGACCGACGTTACGCTCAAAGATTTCAGCATAATTACCAACCTGCTTGATGATATTATAGGCCCAATTTTCATCCAGCCCCAGCGCCTTTCCCATCCCCGGGGTTACGCCCAGAAAACGCTGGATTTCCGGGTTGTCACTTTTGAGCATCTTATCCACGTTTTGCGAATTAATGCCAAACTCTTCAGCCTGGATCAACGCCATAACAGTCCAGTTAACAATATCATACCACTGGTCGTCCCCATGGCGCACCACCGGAGCCAGGGGTTCTTTGGAAATAATCTCGGGCAGCAATACATAATCGGCAGGGTTGGGCGCAACCGATCGATGGGCTGCCAGCTGCGATGCATCCGAGGTCAGCACATCACAGCGCCCGGCAAAAAAGGCCTTGGACAGTTCGGCCGTCTGTTCGATGACCACCGGTTTCCACTGCAGATTGTTGGTCCGGAAAAAGTCGGCTGCATTCATCTCGGTAGTGGTCCCCGGTAAGACGCAAACCGTCGCACCGCCCAATTCTTTGGCGCTTTTAATGCCCAGTTTTTTGGGTACCAAAAATCCCTGACCGTCGTAATAGTTCACGTGGGCAAAATTCAGGCCGTTGGTGGTTTCGCGCGTCAGGGTCTGGGTGGTATTGCGGCACAGAACATCAATTTCTTTGGCCTGAAGCGCCGGCAAACGCTGCACTGCTGTGAGCGCGGTAAATTTGACTTTCTCAGCATCCCCAAGTACGGCAGCGGCAATTGCCTTTGCCGTATCGACATCCAGGCCCTTCCAGACACCTTTGTCATCCGGCATGCTGAACCCAAAAACACCCCCGTTCACACCGGCGATAAGATTACCCCTGGCGCGGACTTCATCGAGCGTCCCGGCCAGCGCAAAACCTGTGGTCAGAACCAGCGCCAGAATAACAACGATACATAGTTTGTAACGCTTCATTTTTTCCTCCTCTTTTTGATTAAGGGTTTCCCGGCGGAATTTTAAAAATTCAGGCCGCCGATGTTAATTTCGGCTTGCGAAGCCGCCAAAATGAACGTTGGCAGAGGTTAAAATAATTCAAGCATAATTCAGTTGCCAAATGAATCCGCATCATTAATTAAACAAGTGAAATAAATAAAAATCCTATAACAGATCGAAGCCGGGTTTGGCAATAAAAAACCAATAAAAAATTAGCGCCGAAAAATCCGTTTTTCAACGTGCGTAACCATCACAGTTTTTCATTGACAGTTTTTAAAAATTCTCTTATAAATTCAAACGCATATTAAACAGGTCGGCTCAAAAAGCCTTCAGACCGGGTTCCTCACAGTCAGTGATGTTTGTTTCTATCTGAAATCAAGTCAGATATTTAAAATTGAATCTGCAAATTTCGGATGTTCAAGATGATGTGAGCGGTCAGCAGGGGCAAGAGGACCTAATATGAGCCCTACAAAATGCCAAGAGCAGATAGTGCCATCCGATTCGCAGATCGATGAGTGGCAAACACGCTCTGCGGTTGAACGCCGCGCCGATCAAGATAAACGCCGGAAAAGCAGCCGGAGTTATTTCGTCAACGGCGGTCAAGAAAGAAGAAACGGCCGAGAACGGAGACACCCTGAAGAGCGGCGGGACAAATGGATGCGGATCGGCAGGTGGCGCAGTGTGCCTGTTTTTGACGAATAATTGAAAGTCTCTTAATTTCTACAACTTGGGGCGACGCCCCTAACTTGTATATATTCAGATTGTTATCTAAAAATACAACCACTGGCAGAGTTATTCGAGCTCTGCCTTTTTTTTAACCGGCTTTCTAATTTTCATATCTTGCCCGATGGCTGCGTTACGATTCGATTCAAAATACTCACGTACTATCGTGTCCGCTCCGTTTTCGAATCGAATCAAGCCTTGCCCTCGAACAAGATCTAAAAGTTATAAAGCCCCTTATTAAGCACGTATTTAATACTTTCGTATAAATGAGGAGGGATGAAATGATTACCTGCGCAGATACGGCCCTTGTACTGGTGGATGTTCAGGCAAAGCTGGCGCCGGCGATGCATGACAAAGAAGTCCTGCTTGATAATCTTGAACGCCTCGTTCGGGGTGTCCGGATATTAGGGGTCCCCATTCTGTGGACCGAACAAAATCCGGCCGGACTGGGATCGACACTGCCTGAATTTGCAGATCTTTTGCCCGACCAAAAGCCGGTGAGCAAATTCAGCTTCAGCTGTTGCGGCAGCGAACAATTCAGAAATGAACTCAACGCCCTGAAACGCAAAAATTTGCTCATCGCCGGTATCGAAGCGCACGTCTGTGTTTACCAGACCGCCGCCGACTTAATTCATCTGCAATACGAAGTACAGATTGTCGCCGATGCGGTGGCCTCGCGGACCCCTGAAAACAAGCGCATCGGCCTCGAAAAAAGCAAATCCGTCGGTGCCAGCTTAACGAGCACCGAAACCGTTTTGTTTGAATTGCTGAAAGACGCAAAAAACGAAAAGTTTAAGGAGATTGTCAAAATCGTAAAATAGCCGATATGAACTGGAACCTCATTTATGATTTTCTGACCGGCCCGGCACTTTGGTTTGCTTTTATCTTTTTTATTGGCGGTTTAGCTGTCCGAATCGCCTTCTTATTTCGGCTGAGCCGTAAAAAGGATCGTGTTGTATACAACCATTTCAGTTTCCGCTGGGGTTTACGATCCGTCATGCACTGGATCATTCCCTGGGCCAGTGCTTCCATGCGTCAACAGCCGGTTTTTACCCTGGTTGGCTTTCTATTTCACGTGTCCTTGCTGACCGTTCCACTGTTTTTGGATGCCCATATTGTGCTGTGGGACGAAGCTTTTGGCGTCAGCCTGTGGTCCTTGCCTGATGCGCTGGCAGATGCGATGACCGTCGCCCTGCTTGCCGCTGCTGTTTTTTTATTCGTTCGTCGCGGCATCAGACCTGAAGTTCGCATTTTAACCAGCTCATGGGACTATGCCCTGCTCATTTTGACGGCATTGCCTTTTTTAACCGTCTTTCTCTCATATCACCAATGGGGACCCTATGAATTGCTTCTGATCTTACATATTTTGCTGGGTGAAATCCTCTTGATTCTGATTCCGTTCACCAAGCTGGGCCACATGCTGCTTTTCTTTTTTACCCGGGCGTTTATCGGTTCTGAGATGGGGGGGCGGAGAGGCGCCAGGTCTTGGTAAAACTTGTTCCATAAGGCCCATCTTTTGCCAGATGCCGGCGTTGCAATCCGGCTCAAAATGCTCACATACTATCGTGTATGCTCCGCTTTCGAGCCGAATCGCGCCTTGGCCTCTAACAAAATCTGGACCTTCTGAAACAAGTTTAATAATATTTTTCCCAAGGTGAAATTAATGACAAGCGTTGCTGAAAAGAAATTTGAGTTTCAAGACAATTCGGATGCAGCCGTCGATGTGGCTAAAGTACGCCGAATGCTGGATGCCAACAGCGGCGCCCGCATTCGAACCTGGATGAGCATCTGCTCGCGATGCGGATTGTGCGCGGAAAGCTGCTTTGTTTATGTCTCCAACGATCGAAATCCGCGCTTGAGTCCCGCCTATAAATTCAGACACTCACTGGGCGAAATGCTTCGCCGCAAAGGTAAAATTGATCGTGCCTTTCTCAAACAATGCTATGAAATTTCATGGCTGCAATGCACCCTGTGCAAGCGTTGTTCGATGTATTGCCCATTTGGCATCGATATCGCCACCATGATCGCCATATCGCGCAGCATCTGCCATTCCCAGGGAGTTGCGCCCAAACAGCTTGCCTTCTTTTCGGACAATTGCGACAAAACCGGCAATCACATGGGCATACCGGTAGAAGAGCTCGTCGATACGTGCGAATGGATGGTCGAAGAGATTGAAGATGATTACAGAGCGGTAAAGATCCCGGTGGATGAGCCCCATGTCAGGTATATGTATACCATGAATCCGCGTGAACCCGTTTATTATCCGCAGGATATTTCAAACGCCGCCATTATTTTTGCGGCCGCCAAAGAAAGCTGGACAATTCCCACATTTGGCTGGGATTGCACCAACTTGCCCATGTTTGCGGGCAACCGTGATCTGGCCGGCAGGCAGGTCAGAAATGTTTATGAAAAAGCCCTGGAATTAAAAGCGCAACGTATTCTGATTACCGAGTGCGGACACGCCTATCGATCACTGGCCTTCGAAGGCCCCTATCTTGCCGGTTACCCGGATGGCAGGCCGCCGGTGGAAATTGTTCATTATGTTCAGTTGATCTATGAATACCTGAGGGATGGCCGAATTATAATTGATCCCAATAAGAAAATCAAAGAACCGATCACCTACCAGGATCCCTGCAATATATCGCGCAATGGTGGCCTGTGGGAGCATGCCCGCGAAATCATACCTTATCTTGCCGAAGATTTTCGCGATATGGCGCCCAACCGTGAGCACAATCATTGTTGCGGCGGTGGGGGTGGCATCATGCCGATGGGGCCGAATTACAAACCTTTCCGCATGGCTTCCGGAAAACTAAAAGCCGAGCAAATCAGAGAGACCGGCGCCAAAATCGTGATCACTCCCTGCCACAACTGCTTTGACCAAATCAACGACTTGAGTGAAGAATATGAACTGGGGATCGCAGCACTTTCGCTCAAAGAAATCATCGTGGGATCAATGATTATTCCGGACCATATGAAATTGGAATCCGAAAACAAAGATTGAACTAGGACTGGAAACTTGCGATTAATGCTGCCCCGATGGCTCCGGTTACCTGGGCTTTTTCCGACACCTCAATTCGAAATCCGGTTTTCTTCTCCAGAGCACCAACCACCCCTTTGTTTTTCGCAACACCTCCGGTCATCATCATTGGAGCCGCAAGACCGATGCGGCCGGCCATGGCGACGACCCGGGAGGCAATCGATTCATGGATTCCGGCAATGATATTTTCTCTTTTTTCCCCCTTGGAGATAAGAGATATGACTTCAGATTCAGCAAATACGGTGCACAGGCTGCTGATCTTTGCCGGCATATCGGCCTTTAGCGATACACCACCAAAGTCATTGATATCAATTTCAAGCGCTCTTGCCATAACTTCCAGAAACCGACCGGTACCTGCAGCACATTTGTCGTTCATGGCAAAATCCTTCACGCTGCCGTTTTCATCCAGCACAATGGCTTTGCTGTCCTGACCACCGATATCGATAATCGAGCGAACGGCGGCGTTCAAAAAATGGGCACCGACCGCATGGCAGGTGATCTCGGTGACCGCTTTATGCGCAAAGGTGACACTATTGCGTCCGTAGCCCGTCGAAATAATTTTATCCACCGCGGAAGCGTTTAAACCCAGTTCAGCGATAATCGTATCATATATTTTTGCCCCCGCCCCCTGGGCATTATAGCCCGTCGGTATAACCTTATCGGAAATCAATTTGCCATCCTCAATAACGGCCGCCTTGGTCGTTATGGAACCCACATCAATGCCCACTGAAATCATCAACTCACCTGTTTTCGAACTTAGATTTTGAATTTTGGAATTCAGACAGCCGCTATTCTGATATCACGGCCTTGCGACGGCCATTTTTCATTTCGGCAAACGGCTGGTTGATATTAAATACGGAATTTTTGAATTCCCTAAAGGCCATACCATCCAATCCTTTCGAGACCGCTTCCTCGATCAGATCTTCAGGACCTATATAATTATCATGGGAATATTCACTGCGGCCGTGCAAGTCTATTTTCATTATTTTTGCTTGACTCTGATACAATGTAGCTTTAATGTAGCTTTATAAAATATTCGATCAGAAAGCAATCTTTAAATTTAGAATGTAATTCCATATACTTGGGTGTTTTTTCAAATAATTCGAAAATAGACCTCAGGATATAATAATACGCGATCTGAATTTCTTACATGAAATAGCCAGCGCCCAGCTCTTGTCAAAACCTGATTCGGGTATGGTTTCAAAGCCGTTATTGTAATAATTAAGTCATCGAAATTAAGGAAACAAAAGAGGCTTTTCAACGTGGCGAATGCAAAAAATTCAAATAGGAAAATAGAAGACGATGAAAAAAAATCCGCCGCCGTACCACCCAATGCCAAAGTGAAATTTGAAATATATGGTGAGGAAATGATCGAAAAGCGGGTTAAAGCCAGCGGCAACAGTGGCAGGGTTTATCTACCGCCGAATTGGGTTGGCCACAGGGTAAAAATCATCAGAACCGATTAACAATATCCATCATTAAGGAAAAAGCTGTGGATAATTTGCGAATAAGACGGCTAAAAGTGGAAGATGCGGAAGAAATCAGCCGGATTTATGCTGCGATTACGCGGCGGCCGGTTGAACCGGATTTTAAAAGAGTGGTCGAAGAACACGCCAAACGCGGAGAGGAAGCGTGTTTTGTCACCGTCCATCAAGGCAGAGTCGTCGGTTTTATGATCAGCTATATTCTAACGGCTGGGTTCGGTGAAGCGAAAAGTGCCTGGATTGCCACGGTAGGGGTCGACCCAAATTTCATGGGCCAGGGAATCGGTGCCAGCATGGCCCAAAAAATATTTGAAATTTACAGGGCCGAGGGCATTGAAAGAGTCTATACAACGGTTCGATGGGATTCAACCGATTTGCTCTCCTTTTTTAAGACCCTCGGATTCGACCGCAGTAATTTTATCAATCTGCGAAAGGTGATTGAATAGAATACGCATATTTTTAAAATTAACATTTTTTATTTAAAGGCCTCGGACATTCATTGGTGCGGGGCCTTCTTTTATTTTTATTCCATTATTTAGATATCCACAAAACACAATTTAAAAAGTTTGTTATCTCATAAATGAGTCCAAATACTTGTATACAGAAACGCTTATCTGCCTACAAAGGGCATTACGTAAGGGCCTTCGGGTATAACCGCCAATTGCTTGTGACTTGAGACGCTTCGGGCCAGTTCGGCTTGCAGGTCTTTTACCATCTGCACACTGGTGAGACGGCGCTCCTCCTCGCTAAGCCCCGGGGTATATAAGAAAATTTTGCCCTTTCGCATCGGTTCAAGTTGCTTCTGGGTTTGCCAGGCATCGATCGCCGCATGGGGTTTGTCTTTAATTGACTGGAAAAAGCCTTCCGATCCCAGGTTCGCCAGATTCTTCTGAGCCTCCAAATATTCCCGGCTGCCCATGCCTTCTGAAATTTCGCTCACGATAAAAAGTTCACCGCCAGGCGCCAGAATATCCATAGCCGCCACCATCCCCTTGACCGTCTGGTAATAGGTCTTATCCAGAGGATAGCCACCACCGCTGGTCAGCACTGTCTGAAAAGTGTGGGGCACCTCGACTTCAACATAAGGACGTATGAACTCCACCGCGAACAAATGACTCCGAATAATTTCGCCGAAGTTGACAAATGTAACTCGGCGATGTTCATCGATCACCAAATTTACAGCTTGGGCCCCGCCCAGCATCTCCACTATCTCAAGTTGCTGCTCATGCAAAGGGTTGCCCTCCAGATTACCGCTACGCGCGTGGACGTCAGCCATAAATCGAGCATTGTGCAAATAGGTGATCGTGTCCGCGTGCGCCACGCCCGGCATGATCAGTTTGCGTCCCCCGGAGAATCCGGCCATGAAATGGGGCTCCACCAAGCCGACGACAATACGCAGGTCCGCTCCCACCAGACGCTTATCCAGCAGTACCCTTGTACCCAACCGGGTATGGCCCAGATCCACATGATCTTCATCATTGCGAGCAAAATGATTTTGGATGACTATATTTTCAAACACCCAGTCATCGCCAACGACTTCCCGCAGTTCACTGCCTTCATTCGGGCGGTGCAGGCCGGTGGCCACCAAAATACGGATATTTTTTCGCTTTAGCCCGGCTGCCAGGAGGTTTTTAACCAACAGCGGCAGAACGATTCCATTGGGCACCGGTCGGGTGATGTCGCATATCAAAATGCAGGCGGTCTTCTTGCCCCTGGCCAACTCAGAAATCGGCGAGCAGCCCACCGGATTGGCCAGAGCACCAGCAAGGGCATCCGCCGTATTGTCCAAGACCGGCATCGGTTTCTTCCTGATCAGGAGGATATCCCAATCATCGGGAAAATTGAGTTTAAGGTTTTCCAGACCGTAGTTCATGATTATCCGCATTTCAAATTTCAACTCCCATCAGAATTCCGATTCGAGCGGCTCTCGCCGAGAAAGGTGAATTTCTGAATCTGCGTTAAATTTGCAAATAATGGAGGCGCTTTGTGGCAAAACAGGCTCGCATTATAGATAAAGCGTTTCATCATATAAAATGCGTGTCTGCATAATAGCGGGAGCGGTCCCAAAACCACTGCCTGCCCGGTTAAGCGCTGAAGCTATCCTTATTAATATCCAGCATTACGGAATCTTTAACCTGCAGAGGCAGAACCGCGATACTGTTTTGAATGCTCGCATCAACGTCGCTGTAACTGATATGCTGGTTTATGAAATCATCGAGCCCAGAAGCATTTTTCTGTATCATTTCCCGGACAATGGCATGGGTCGCGAGGGGTGTGCCTTCGTATTTGTTGAGCAGATATGCAAAGACCAGGGCGGTGGCGCACATGGGGATGACGGCCAAGGCGGGCAGCCCGCGTTCGCGGCAGAGCTTGGCGGCATAGATCGCATCCACGACTGCATGATGGATCATAAACCCCTGATCCCAGGTATTGTCCCGTACTCCCTTGCTGATGGCAACATCCCACTGACGGGTGCCGCCGGCACCTCCGTTTAAAAAATCGAAAAATTCGGCCTGCTTGGACCCGGATAATTCCTCTTGGAAGCATTCTGATTTGAGCGCCGCTGCCGAACAGATGCCCACCAGACCATTGAACACCATGAGCTGGCCAATCAGCTTAACCTCAGCACCCGCTGTGACGCTCGTTCCGAAATACCTGGGATTGCCGATGGTTTGCAGCATAGGCTCCAGCCTTGAATAAATAGATTTGCTGCCGCTGGCTAGAATGAGCATGTTGGCTTTTTCCGCGCCCAACGGCCCTCCGGTCAGGGGATAATTTACGTAGTCGATGCCCTCGGCGCCCAAGAAATCATACGCAGCCTGGGCAAATCCGGCGCTTACGGTGGAAAGATGCAAAATGAACGGTTGACCCTTTTTGTTCTGCTGCATGAGGGGCGCCAGGGCGCGAAAGATATCGCAGTCGTCGCCGTTTTTCCCGGCACAAATGACGACGCCGTCATAATCGCCAGCTCCCACAAGTGTTTCATAGTCGTGAACGATGTCGGCACCATGATCTTTCCACGCCTGTCGGCACCTATCACGCCTGTCATCTTTGGTTCCGCGATCATGGATGCGAAGGAAACGTGCAGGGCCTTCTGATTTCAGATGCTTTGCTGATGGACTTAACATCAACCCCATACCGCCGATACCCACGAGTTTAATCGTCATAGCGCACATCCTCACTCTGTTAGAGAAAATTAATCGCAAGAAAAAATTAACGCTTTTGCCTGGTTGCCCAAGGCGGTTTTATATTTCATCTATATAGAAAACCACAGATTTTTGCAACAGCCCGGGGTTTGAGTTTCAAGGCCTAATTAAAAAACCGATAGCATCAGCAATACATCAAACAATATCTCTGAGGCTTGCTGGAAGTTTGTATTTTTATGTGTTTTGGGGCCGGCGGGGCCATCAAGATCAACATGTAAAAGGTGCGGGTTTTAAGCCGTTTTAGAATAAATCATCCAGGTCATCACCTGCCCCGCCGGGCATCTGTCCATGCTCCTGAAGATATTTCTGGATCACCTCACTTTCCCGTTTCGAATACATCTTGTCTTCCTCGTATTCGAACCGGGTTGCATCGGGATTCTCCGCCAGCGCCATTAAAAGCGCCTGCCGCAAATTGGCCGTGCCTTTGATGGTCAGCACATGGTGCGCTTCATCCAGAAGCTTAAATACACCCTCGGATTCCGGTGCCTGATTGACATGCTCTACGTCAAAAGGCAGCCACCTTTGCGGTGGCGCGGGATTGCAGCCCAGATAAAGCCGCAGGTCACACTGCAGACAGCGCCTGGCCT
>Ga0209536_100011909_pt1 | contig 12689 bp, 12 predicted proteins | sample DeeMarSeWOR28_12_FD_187461 | JGI IMG/M metagenome (GOLD analysis project Ga0209536, IMG submission 187461) | Marine sediment microbial communities from White Oak River estuary, North Carolina - WOR-2-8_12 (SPAdes) (version 2) | ecosystem: Environmental > Aquatic > Marine > Intertidal zone >...
ATGAAGTGACATTTTGACCTGATTGCTGTGTCAGAAAATACCTTCTGGTGAATCCGGATTTGAATTACTTTCATCCTGTCATGTGTTGAAAATATACGCACCATGCATATCTTCCATGGTCAGGTATTTTAATTATTAATGGGGACAGGTGTTACAAAGAAAACAAAAGCCTGATGTATTTTTTATTAACGAACACATATTCTTTGCATTGGCATAAACCCCGGACAAATCAAGGGGAAGTCTCAAATATACCGCATTCATAGGGGGTGTCGTCAGATCATGCGCATTCAGGGGCTATAACGTGTCAGGATGTGATTCAATCTCTTTCCAGATTCTGGCCGCGGCTTCTTCCAGGAGAACCGGCCCGTTTTTAAGGGCAGTTTCAAGGTTCATACCTCCGGGGGTAATGCTCCGGATCATTCTGAAATGGTCCTTAATGATCGGGTCTTCTATATCTTCTACCTGACCTGCCAGTACCATCACTGGAACATTCAGTTTCTGAGCTAATTTTGCCACACCAAAAGGGGTTTTGCCATACTGGCTTTGCCGGTCAATCTTTCCTTCGCCGGTGATCACCAGATCCGCACTGCCGATATGCTTTTCAAGTTGGGTGATATTTGCAACCACTTCGAATCCGGGTCTCAATTCGGCTCCTAATGCGGCCATCATGCCGGCCCCCATGCCACCGGCGGCACCCGATCCAGGCTTGTTTAAGATATGCATTCCTGACGCCTGTTCCAAAAAGATCGCATACCGTTTAAGGTTTTTCTCCAGTTGCTGCAGCATACTGAATGTGGCACCTTTTTGTGGTCCATACACCATCGTGGCACCCGAATCCCCCAACAGCACATTATCTACATCACAGGCCGCAATAAATGTGGTTTTATGAATCCGTTGATCTAATGAGTTCAGGTTTATTGAGGCCAGTTTTTCCAGACCGGCCCCTGTGGGTATGATTTCAATTCCTTGAGAATCCAGCATCGTTCCACCCAAAGCCTGGATCATGCCGGCCCCCCCCTCGTTTGTAGCACTGCCGCCAATACCCAAAATTATGGTGTCGCAATCCCGTTCTAATGCATGCAAGACCAATTCACCCGTTCCATATGAAGAGGTTTTCATTGGATTCTTTTCATGATCTTTCAGGAGTTCGATTCCTGAAGCGGCGGCCATTTCAATTATGGCCGTCCGGCCATCACCCAGGATTCCATATGCGGCTCTGATCATTCGATGCAGCGGATCATGGACAGACGCCATTTTAATGATGCCTCCAGTCGCTTCCACCAGAGATTGAACAGTCCCTTCACCGCCATCAGCCAGAGGTAATACATCCAATTGAAGTTTTGGGTTCACCGATAGAAGTCCCCGTCGAATGCTTTCTGCCGCCAGTTTCGCGGACATGCTTTCTTTGTAAGAATCGGGCGCAACTAAAACTCTCATAAATCGGATCCAGGGTCTTTTAAGAAATACACTATTAAAAATTAATGAAATGGTGTATCAGAGAAGGGTGGTGGCATGTGGTCGTTGTTCCCATCCAGCCAATGAATAATATTGAGAAGCAATTGGTAGTTTTGCTCTGCACCGTCGACATTCATCCCGGCTTTAATGTTTTGCGGCAAAACCACCTGGGCGGTAAACATGGCGGCTTCTCCGAATACAACAATCCTGCCCTTCCCAAAATTTTTATATGCACCTTGTGACCATCCTTCAATCTCCATGATTGGAGTTGCCTGGTGAAATTGCCATGCTGTATCTGGTAATAACATGACGTGCGAATCATCCATTTTCAATACAGCATGGGCATCGGCAGGTATCAGAAATGCCTGACCGGTGAATGACAGCACTTTATCAACCCGTTCATCCGGGAACCTGCCATTTGTCAAGGGCCCTTCCATGAGGGTATTGTTTTCGACAGTAAATTCTGATGGACCTGTATCATTCATTTTCAGGGCAAAACCATCGAAGAATTCGAATCCAAAAGCAGCCGCCAGGTCTTTTGCAGCACCTGCCATAGGCATATGGTCCGCTATCAGGAATAATGATCCTCCCGCACTCACCCACTTTACAATATGTTCAATTTCATTGTTAGAAAACGCAGAGTACACCGGGATATACCAATTTCTCACATTGGATTTATGTAAGGCATTAGATATAACAAGAATATCACATTTTTGAAGTTTATCAATCTGAAAAGCGCCGTTATAGGAACCGACGCGGTATCCATCCCTTTCAATCAGTTTTGCAAAGGGCTCATATCGTCCGGTCCTTGTATGGAAATTGTGATGTCCTTCATCGATCAGGATGGTGGGGCCGGAATTAGCAGCATACCGGGGATTCGAAATTTCCGGGTGGTAGGAGGTATCTGACACTTGTTGGGATTGGCCCTTTAAAAACAAACCAATCAGTATAAATAGTACAATCGTTCTTGGCATCTTTTTCAGTTTAGTACGGTTTCATTTTATCACGTGGATTAATTCGTCCAGAATCACAACAAATCACGGACTTGTTGAAGATGGGTCACCACATAATCCGGTCGGATACCCTGTACGAGTGAATCATGATCACGCAATCTGAGCGATCTTTGGTCTCCTGCAAAAAGAGCGGTCATAAAGCCTGCCTTGTATGCGGGCAGGATGTCTTTTAACATATCATTTCCAATATATAATACATGTGAACTGGCGATTCCAAATTTCCGGTCCAGGACCGATTGGGCAGCATCGAATAGTCGGCGGTCGGGTTTAATACGATACACCTTATAAGAAAAAACAGTCAGTTCTTTCCGGATATAGGGTATGTATTCAGTATGTTCGAGATGTCCTGTTAAAAAATAATTCATGATGACCGGTGTAAAGAACTGGGCATCACTAATAACGCCCATAGGGAGTCCGGATGCATGAATCTTTGTAAGAATTTCAATCATTGCAGGCATGGGATATACCGGGTTGTTCAGGATCTCATACACCAGGATAAAAGATTGGATGGTTGCCGGATCCGGAACCGGTATCTTATATTCCTTCCGAAGGCGCTTAAAAACTTCACTCCAGACTTCCCTGGTTTCAATCTCCGGGTGACTAATGCCTGCTGCTTTCTTGGCTTTACGTAATTTTATTATACGATCATTAAAATATTCAATAACTTTTTGATAAAAGTCCATGGAGTTGCCAGCCGTTCCGAGTTCATCTATCATTCCCGATAATTCCATGGCCTTTTTAAGATGTTGTGTGGAGCTGGTGGTTGCCTGAATAGTTCCAGATGAGGAGATCAATAGTGTACCATAAATATCAAATAGAATGGCCCTTATTTTGCTTTTTATTTTTATTTGTGGCGACATACCTGTAGGAATAGGATGTAATTCCGGAAGTCGGTCGATGAACGTTTTAACTTGCTTCATTGAAGAATTCTCTGTATGGTTCGTATGCACATCTAGCTATCTGAACAGGGTTACTGTAACATGGTTACCGGCATACGAAAGGGTTTGTGTTTTTGATCCGAAATGCGTGCACATGAAAATTTTATTTCGTTGCATCATTTGATTTGAATTCGTAATGAACCGCTTATTGAAGATAATGAAAATCTGTGAATTGAAAATAATAAGAAGCCACTTCCCTTCACCTGGGAAACTCTGTCAAATTAGGGAGCCCTTCATTTCTGGTTCACCCGTATCAGTCATACCAGTTAGTCTCACTCTCAGGAATTGATTGGGCTCCCTATTTTCTTCAAGCACTATAGGAATATAATGTTGCCCGTATCCTCTGGATTTCCCATTTTTAGGTTTCTCTGTCAGGAGTACCTGTTCTTTCTGAAGCATGCTGTTGAAATACCGTCTTTGGTTCTCAAGAGAAATGCGGCGAATGATCTCACTTCGTTCACTTTTAACTTCCTCTGGAATGTAACCTTCCATTCGTGCGGCCCTTGTTCCCTGCCTGGCAGAATACTTAAAAGTATGAATATGACTGAAACCAATATCCCTTACCATATGGGCTGTTTCATTGAAGTCATCCATTGATTCACCTGGAAAGCCAACAATAATATCGGTGGTCAGGTTAAAATCAGGGTATTTCGACCTTAATGACTCAGTCATTTGCACGAATGAGCGTGCTGTATACATACGGCGCATTTTTAACAGGATTTTTTCTGAGCCTGATTGGAGGCAAAGGTGCAGGTGCGGGGTCAGCTTTGGATGTGAGAACAGATCGAAAAACAAGGTTGAAAATCCATCGGGTTCAATGGATGAAATGCGGACTCTGAAATCACGATCTATACTTAGGATAGAATCCACCAATCGTTCAAAATCCAGTCCTTCATATGCATACCGGCCAATATTAACACCGGTAAGAATAATTTCTTTAAATCCAGCATCAAGGACTTTGTGTATGTTGTCATAAATTTCTTTGGGTGGTCTGCTGGCAGCCCTTCCTCTAACCTTCGGCACGATACAAAAGCTACAAAAATTATCACATCCATCCTGTATTTTTATCATGGCCCTGGTATGGAATCCAAAATCGGCGACTCCGAAACCGAATACATCCGGTTCAAATTCTTTTACATTTTGTATTTCTCCTTTAAAATGCCCATCTACCAGGTTGAATACTGAGCTTTTCCTGTCATTGTTAATAAGGTAGTCGATGTGGTCATGTTTTTCCAGGCTGGTTTTATGATGATTCACCATACATCCGGTTACCACGACCAGGGCGCCTTCTTTACGCCGGCTGGCCTGGCGGATCATATGTCTTGATTTGTGATCGCTCTGGCTGGTAACGGTACAGGTATTGATGACGTAGGCATCAGCCTCATCATGAAAATCAACCACGTCATAACCCTGCTTATAAAATTGCGATACCAGTGCATCCGTTTCATACTGATTCAAGCGGCAACCCAGGGTTTTAAATCCAATTTTTTTCTTCACTCTCACTGCGCTTTTTTATGGGTTTGGAACTCCATTTCACCCTCCACTGAAAAATCAGTTGCTGATTTTATTTTTATATCAATAATCTGACCAATCAGTTTCAGATCGTTTGATGGAATTCTCACGTTTATTCGTCCTTCTGTGTATCCTGCCAGGTATTTCTTTTTTCGATCCTGACCGGTTATGAGAACCGGGAATGTGCCTCCGATCATGCGGTTGGTATACTGCCTCGATTGTTGCTCAAGATCACGAGTCAGCGTATGAAGTCGTTCTTTTTTGAGGGCGTGCGGCACATCATCCTGCCAGCGTGCGCTAACCGCTCCGGGTCGGGGTGAGTATATGGCAATGTAGGCCATGTTATATTCGAATTCTCTTACGGCTTTTCGGGTATTTTCAAATTGATCGTCTGTTTCCCCTGTAAATCCCACAATGATATCAGTAAAGAGGGTGGCTTCAGGTATCGTTGTCCTGATATACTGAACAATTTCCCTGTATTTTTCCAGAGAATGCTTTCGGTTCATTCGTATCAGAACTTTATCATCACCAGATTGGAGAGGAAGGTGAATCTGTTTGGCGATACAATCATACCGGGATACCGCATCAATCACATCACGACTCATGTCCCTTGGGTGGGGTGAGGTAAAATATACCCAGAAGGTTTTGCCACTTCGCATACCCATTTCTCCAATTTCTTCAAGCAAGTTGCTGAATGAAATTTCATTTCCAGGTTTATCCAATCCGTAAGAGTTCACATTTTGTCCAAGCAAGGTGATGGATTTATAATTACGATCGATCAAGCCTTGAATTTCATTCAGGATTTCAGAGCTGGGGCGTGATACTTCCCGGCCTCGGGTATAGGGTACTGCGCAAAAGGTACAGAACTTATCACATCCGTTCTGGATGGGAACAAATGCTTCGAAAGATGAGGAATAATGCGGATGAATATGCCAGAATCCGTCCATAATGGATCGGTTTTCAGGATCATCCAAACCAGATTCTCCACTGTGAATCAACCGGATAGAATCCTTTTTTTGAAGTAGTTCCAATAGGCTGGGAAAGCCGTTGGAATGGTCAGTACGGGACATCGGGATAATGGCAGATGCAGCATTATCAGGGCCTTTCAATGACACGGGTGTGACCACACCATATTGTTTTATCATGTCCGGAACATCCGTCAATTCATCCATGGTAAACACGAGGTCGAATAATTTCAGAAACTTGAATTTGTCAGTCGGCAGCAAACAACCTGAAACAAAAGTGAGCAAGTTCCTGCTATTTTTTGCTTTATTCCAGGTATGGATTTTTGAATACACTTTGTCGATGGCTTTTTGCCTGACCGAACATGCAAGAATCCCTAAAAGGTTGGCCTGATCTTCAGCATCGGTCCATCGAAAACCCATTTCTTCGAGGACTGTCTGTACCCGTTCGCTATCAGACTTATTCATCTGACAACCCAATGTTATAATATGATATTTCATACTGCTGCTGAGACTAATTCACTTAAACCGGATGTTTTGTTTGTTTGCAATTGTCGATTAAAGCTTGAAATTTAAAATTTACCTGGTTCTTCCAGTTTCTAGAAATAGACCTCTGCCCGAATTTGATCCAGCGGTATTTCCTGTTCCGTCAGAATGTCCATTACATCATGGATCATATTCGAATTCCCACACAGCAAATACAATGAGTTCTGGTCAGCAGGATGGCTTCTGAGGTAATCTGTGACACGACCTGAAAAACTTCCTTTTGTATCTTTTGAAGTACACGAAATATATCGTGACGGCGTATAAACGTCACTATCGTAGGCTTCATTGTGAAACCGAATGCCATGGATTAAAGTAAAGTCCAGCCGTTCATGGGTTTTTACAAAACTATGGAAAGGAGCGATCCCGGTTCCGCTGGCAATGAAAACCAATGTTCGTTTGGTGCATTCATCTTTAGTTAACTTGAAGAAACCGTAAGGACCTTCAACTTCCAGTTTCCTTCCAGGTTTGCAAAGATGCAGGTTTTTAGATAATATGCCGCTTTCCACTTCCCGGATCAGGACTTCCAGAAAAGGATCCTTCTCCCCACTGTAAATGGAATACTCTCTTTTTTCTGTATCTCCCGCCAAACCGAGTCGCAGGTATTGACCTGCGAAAAATTCAAGATTACCGCGGTCCATTCGGATCACGTACGTGCTTGAAGTTAAATCTCTAATATGATGAACCTTAACTATTGTTTTTATGGCTTAATCCCCCATCATTTTTGTACCGCAAAATACGTTAAAAATAACCGGATACACAAGTCTTAATTTGAAATCCAATAAACCTTAAATTGTCCAGGAATAAACGTTATGCAGCCGTAACCATCATTTTTTTTTCTTCTTTACAGGGTACCTGTAGAAAATACGTTCGATGGCTTTTGGGAGATTTTGTTCCCTGACCTGCTGATCTTCAGTCACCGTTCCCTTCGCCAGACCCTGCCATATCAATTTTTTCATTTCCGAACTGAACAGACTGATGATAAGGGTTCCTTTCGTCAGGGTATATGTTGTTTGAGTGCTGTATCCGATGCCCCATGGACCATAATAATAGTTACCCCAATATCCGGTTGTGTAGTAATCTGTCATGGTGGTTATGGCTTGCCGGTTATCCAGTACCACATAGATATCAACGAGAATATCTCCATTGGCCGCAACTTTCTGATAACCCCGGTCCTCCAGTTCAATACTGGTTGCTTCAAGTATCAGTTCCTGGTCAGGCTGCATGATCATGGCAGCGTTCATAGGATTCCATGGTTGGATGCTAAATGTTTTCATTTCTTCAAATGGCGCCTTTTTGTCGTAAGTATGAGCCACCTTCACGGGTGAGCATGAGGTGATAGAAAAAACGACCAGATAGAAAAACAATTTATTCATTGGATTCATTATTTTGTGGTGGTTACAAGGTAACAAGAAAATGTTGGAAAGGTTCGGAAAAATGCCTTATATGATTCCCTGCTTTTGACCAATATTTTTGAATAGAGCAAACGTCTTAAATCCCCATCGGTGAAACAGGTAAGACAATGATACACCGATAACTCCCAGGCCATATTTCATACTTCGACTAAAGTTAATGGAAGATGCCTCATCAAAATATTTAGTGGGACAGGTAATTTCAGCCACTTCAAATCCGGCATAGAATATTTGGGCCAGCATCTGATTATCGAAGATGAAATCGTTCGAGTTCTGCTGGTACGGGATGGTCCGTAGTACGTTACTGGAAAAGGCCCTGTAACCGGTATGATATTCAGAAAGTTTTTGATTCATCAATATATTCTGAACCAGGGTCAGCACGCGGTTGGCAAAATATTTGTACAGCGGCATCCCCCCTTTCAGTGCGCCCTTACCAAGAATGCGTGAGCCGATTACAACCTCATAAACATCATTGGCTATGAGGTAGCACATAGAGTGGATGAGCTTCGGTGTATACTGGTAATCGGGATGGAGCATGACCACAATATCCCCACCAATTTCAAGGGCTTTGTTATAACACGATTTCTGGTTACCCCCGTAGCCAAGGTTTTCTTCATGGCTAATGACATGGTGAATACCCAGTTGTCTGGCGATAGCAAGGGTCTGATCGCTGCTTTGATCATCCACAAGTATGACCTCATCAACAATCTCAAAAGGAATTTCCTGAAAGGTTTGTTCGAGTGTCCGTTCTGCGTTATAGGCAGGAAGCACAACAATCACCTTTTTATTATTGATCATCTGGTTCGGATATTTTATGGTTCTCTTACAAAGAAAACAAAACCATTCTTTTCAAACAATCTGATAAATCCGGGATACTGCTCCGAGAAATCTGAGGCTTTAATGTTTTTAACCGATACATATACTTTCTTCTCTATATCTCCAGTCAGAACATGCTCCAGGTCATCATTACGAACCGGTCCAGGGGGAGGCTTCCTGAAATAGAATAAGTGTGCATAACTTTTATAGCCCCATGTATCCACATAACAATCTTCCCCTGATATCCCTTTAAAAAATTCGATTGCCGCATTTTGTGAATAGCCTTCCACTTTCGGGACAATGATCATAATGGTCAGATTTACAAACAGAAGGCTTGAAATAAATATCCCCATGATCTGTCGGAACGGATGCTTCCTGAACAACCAAAGTGAACCGAACACTCCTGTTAAGAGGATCAATCCAACCATGAATTCCCATCCAGACCATGGTACTTCAGCCTGTAGATTCCCGACAGCAAATGCATCATGTATCTTCCCCGATTCAATGATGGACTCTTTGTATTTGATGAATAATTGAATAGCGATTGGAACCAGTCCAAAAAAAATAGCCATGACGCCCACAATGGACTTCAACCAATTACGCAGTGGTAAATTTTTCTTTTTGAGGTCGTAAATAAACGAGGTGGCCAGGAAGCTCATGGGGAAATAGCACAATGACGAATAATGAACAATTTTTGTATTCACAATAGTAAAAAGGATCAGGACTACCCAGAATGTAACCATCATCCAGGTTTTAAATCGCCGTATGGATGGATGATCATCTTTGAATTGTCTGAAGCTGGGTAACATAAATATTGAAGCCGGAAAGACCCCAACAAAAAGAACCACAAAATGATACAAAAGAAATCCACCATGCCCGGCATCTTCCTGCGTAAAAAGCCGTATCTGGTAGCGTATGAAATCCATAATCACATTAGCATGGCCATTGAGTATCTGCAGGGAAAACCAAAGTCCTCCAACGAGTATCAAAAATAAAATATAGATACCCAGGAATTTAAAGTTTAAAATGATCCTCCACTGCTTTGAAATGACCATCCATATAAAGGCTACCAATCCAAAAATCAGTAATGCCACCGGACCCTTGGTTAAGATTGCAAGGCCAATAAAAACGGCCGAGAGAATGGTATATCTCGTATTATGATGATCATGACCAGGATCGGTATATCGGATCATGTAGATGATGCCCACGAAAATGAAGAGGTTAAACCAGGGATCGATGATTCCAGATTTAAAATACAAATGGGGAAGCATTGAACCAGCATATACCAGAGACCAGAGCCATCCGAATTGACGATCGCGAAGATTCCGGCCACTAAAATATAATACGAGTAAGGTTATGATACCGGCCAGAGCATTTGGAAATCGGGCGGCGAACTCATTGATTCCAAATATTTTCATCGAGAGAACCTGCATCCATATAAAGAGCGGGGGCTTTTCCCAGAAGGGATAATAATCAATCTGGACGGTCAGGTAATCGCCAGACCGGATCATCTCGCGGGCTGATTCAGCAAAATTGATCTCATCCCAGTCGAACAAGTGCACTCCGCCCAGGAAGGGAATAAACAACATGGCTGCAATCAGCGTGATGATGATGATATTTAATCGGTCCTTATGGCTGATCATACGCACCATCAGATTTCATAACATTTTTGAGAGATCCTTCCAGTCGATTGGGCACAAAAATATTAAAATAATAAAAGGTCAGGAAGGTTATTATGGTTCCAATAAGAGCACCTGCAAGAATGTCTGCAAGGAAATGCTGTGACAGGTAAACCCTCGAAAAGGCAGTAAGCACAGCCAGGAGAATCCACAATATATGTAAGGAATGCATCCGCGTAATCATTGTTAGCATTAAAAAGATCCCAAATGCAGTAGCCGCATGACCTGATGGAAAACTATGCAGGGAATGAACTTCGACACCCGGGACAAAATACAATTCATGGAGGCTGTCAAAGAATGCCCTGGGACGGGGATAATCTACAAAGATCAACTTTTTTGAAATTTGAACCACCAGGGTTATAAGCATATTACTGACCAGGAATATTGCAGTATATCGGTATTTAACAAACAAAAGAACGATAGACAGGCACAATACCATCCACCCGTCTCCAAAATATGTCAGATATTTAAAAAATATATCCAGCTGTGGATAATGAAAGGCGTTGATCGCAAGGTGGATTCCCGCCTTGTCAAACCACAAAACCACCAGCAACCATGCAGCAAGAATAATGAGTGCCGGCCAGAAGAAAAATCTGTTTCTATGAAATAATGCTTTCAAGAATATTGGTTACAAACTGCAAAGATAGAAAACCAAATTTGTATTCGTGGACGATATTCCAACACTTATCAAAATACGACGATACATATAATATATTCGGCTTATATTCGTTCCTGAATAAAATGCAAATGCACGTACTTTAGAGAAAAATTCATGTATAAAAAAGTTTTGAAAATGAAGAAATCATTCTTATCAATTGGCGTCTTTTTCATACTACTGATTTTGATGGTCTTCGGTTGTGAAAAAAGTCCGAATGTCTCCGGGTCTGGGAAACTGGTTGTGTCTATTACTGATGCTCCAATGAATTTGGAATATGTTGAAGAAGCAAAGGTGTTTATTGTTAAAATTGAAGCCCGTCATTCAAACAGTGAGGACGGATATCCGTTTATTACACTTCTTGAGGACACCATTGAAGTGAATCTCATGGATTTAAGAAATGGCATTATACAGGAACTGGTTGAGGCCGATGTCCCTTCCGGAGAATATGATTTATTGCGCTTGTATGTGGATCATGCCAGCATACACATTAAAGATCATGGTGCATACCACATGAAAGTGCCCAGCGGTAAACAAACCGGTATAAAAGTCTTTATTAAGCCATCTCTCACAGTCCAGGGGGCATTGTCGACCGAACTGTTGCTCGATATGGATGTGAGCCGGTCATTTGTGATGAAAGGCAATATGAATACACCTGGCGGGATTAAGGGATTTAATTTCAAACCGGTGATCCGGGCTGTAAATCAAACAACGGCAGGAAGAATACAGGGCATGGTGGCAGATACCGGAAATGTTGTGTTAGGGGATGCGGAGATCTGGCTGGAAACCGATTCAGTTTATGCAACAACCTTTTCAGATACGACAGGATACTATGCTCTGATTGGTATTCCTGAGGGAACATATGCCATTTTTGCCGCAAAAGAAGGCTTTGATACCGTTTCATATCAGGGAATTCAAATTTTTAAAGGGACCATCACCACACAGAATGTTGCATTAACTCCGAAATAGAGCGGAATGATGCAGAGAGGCCTCCATACATCGTGAGGCCTCTATTTTGCAATACATCATAACGAAGCAAAGTCGGTCTGGTCAATATTCTGCAAAAGAAAAAGTTATAGACGGGTTAATTCAATTCTTTTTCTTTATTCATTTCAATGATATCCACATTATTAACAAAATCACCGATCAGGTAACGGCAAAAGTAATCACCCCGTAACCAGAAGAAATATTCCGTCATGTTGCCATAACCATGGCGCTGTCCTGGAAAAATAAAAAAATCGAATCGTTTGTTGGCTTTAATAAGGGCATTGGCCAGTGTAATGGTATTTGCGGGGTGAACATTATTATCCATATCGCCTGTGCAGATGAGCAGCCTGCCTTTCAAATTCTTGGCGATTTCTGAATTCTTATCAATGTCGTATTCAAAGGTGATATTACCTTCTTTATCAACCACTTCCTTAACGCCATGATGCTTTTCACTCCACCAGCGATTGTAGATATTGTTTTCATGATTTCCGGATGAAGATACGGCCACTTTAAAGAAGTCGGGATAAATCAGCATGGCTGCCGTGGACATGAACCCGCCACCAGAATGCCCAAAGATGCCCACCTTGTCAATATCAATAAATGCATGCCGGTCAGACAATTGCTCAATGGCCGCTTTTTTATCAGCAAGACCATAGTCTCTCAGGTTTCCATAACCGAAATTATGATACCATTTGGAGCGGCTTGGATGACCTCCCC
>Ga0209536_100011910_pt1 | contig 12689 bp, 11 predicted proteins | sample DeeMarSeWOR28_12_FD_187461 | JGI IMG/M metagenome (GOLD analysis project Ga0209536, IMG submission 187461) | Marine sediment microbial communities from White Oak River estuary, North Carolina - WOR-2-8_12 (SPAdes) (version 2) | ecosystem: Environmental > Aquatic > Marine > Intertidal zone >...
GGCTGGTTGGGCAGTTTAATATTTCTGGCAATAGGTTTTCTAGTCTTTTATAAACGCCCACATAATCCGGCAGCTCAGGCGCTGCTAGTCTTGTCTGCTGCGATAGCTTACATCTCTATTGGTTATGATGCCCTGCCTGTAACAGTCACTGACTATGTTGACCCGATTAGTTCGCTGGCCAGCAATGCCATTATTTTCATCACTTTTACCATTTTATTGCCGCCAGCCTTTATACGCTTTGCACTGGTTTTCCCTCACCCAAAACCGGTTATCGAACGTTATCCGAAGCTGGCGCTTTTGCCTTACGCAGTGGGTGGATTGGTGTCCATCGCCTTCCTGATGCAGGTATGGAGTGCTGGTTGGGTCTGGACGCCGCTCTCCATCCTGATCGCAATCATCCTTCTCGTGCACAATGCTTTTACGATGCGTGACTCCGTCAGCCGCGCCCAATTGCGTTGGGGTCTAGGCGGCATGATTGTGGGATTGGGGATGCTCCTGTCTAGCTTTGTAACAGAATTCAGCAATATAAGCAAGATTGCAGCCGATCTCTTCAACGCCTTGGCTCCGCTCGGATTAGTGGTGATAGGGATGACGCTGGCTATTGCTATCCTGCGCTACCGATTGTATGATATCGACATCATCATCCGGAAGACACTTCAATATGGCTTGCTGACCGGGCTGCTGGCGCTGGTCTATTTCGGCAGTGTGATTCTGCTGCAGAGCCTGTTCGAAAACCTGACAGGACGAGAATCCCCGATCGTGATTGTGATCTCGACACTGGCGATCGCCGCGCTCTTCAACCCCCTGCGTCTGCGGGTACAAAGTTTCATCGATCGCCGTTTCTTCCGCCGCAAATACAATGCTGAACAGACCCTGGCGAACTTCTCCAAAATCGCCCGCGATGAAGTCGATATGGAAAAACTCACTACCGCTTTATTGGCTGCTGTGAATGAAACCATGCAGCCGGAGAAGGCGTCATTGTGGTTGAAACCGGCACCAAATAGCTGGAAAATGGCGGCAGGTACCAGTATTCTATCAAAGTTGAATAAATCGGCATGACGTTTGAAAAAGAAGGAATCGACGAGAATGGACCATATTTACTCTATGCAAGGAACAGCACTAAAAACATATGAACAATAGACGTAGCACGACTCTGGCTTGGATATTTTTCGGGTTGATTGCTGTTTCGTACACAGTAGCGCTGTTATTCTATCTCTCCGCGCGGTCCGACGGCAATACACCATCCCTCTTCGAGATGGCTTTTCCGTTTATTCCGGTGATGTATGCGCTGGTGGGCGCGCTGATTATTTCACGCCAACCTCGCAACATGATTGGGTTGTTGCTGATGATTCCGAGCCTGTCGTTATTTATTTTTGTGGATACTTACCTGCAACCATACATCGACGGGATATTGCTGCCCCCTGCCCAGCCAACTCTCCTGTTTTTGCTGGTTTTGTGGTTCAGCAACTGGAATTGGCTGTTGCTGGTCACCCCGATCATTTTTCTCATGGTGCTCTTCCCAACAGGCAAACCCATCAGCCACCGCTGGAACTGGTTGATCTATTTTGGACTGGGGATCATTATACTGCTTGTGCTTACGATTACTTTCGCCCAATTACTCGCTCCGGGATCAGAGGACGTGACTTGGGCACTTCCCAACCCGATTGGTTTCCTTAAAACGGAATGGATTAATGTTATCGTCACCCCGTTGTTAATCGCCTTCCCGGTCTGGATCGCCATGTGTGCTATCTCCCTGTTTGTACGCTTCCGCCATGCTCGGGCAGTTGAACGCGAGCAGATTAAGTGGTTGTTCTATGCCGCAGCTATCTTCGTCCTATTCTACATGCCCTCCTTTATAGGAGATACTTATAGCCAGGCGGAAAATTTTTGGAACCAGCTGCTCCCAATCGGCTTGCTCACCTTTCCTGCCGCTATCGCCATCGCCATCTTACGTTATCACCTGTACGATATCGACCTCATCATCCGCAAGACGCTGCAATATGGCTTGCTGACCGGGTTGCTGGCGCTGGTCTACTTTGGCAGTGTGATTCTGCTGCAGAGCCTGTTAGAGAATCTCAGTGGGCAGGAATCTCCGATCGTGATCGTGATTTCCACCCTGGTGATCGCGGCGCTCTTCAACCCCCTACGCTTACGGGTGCAACGTTTCATCGATCGCCGTTTCTTCCGCCGCAAATACAACGCTGAACAGACCCTGGCGAACTTCGCAGCGGTCGCCCGCGACGAAGTCGACATGCAAGTGCTCACTAAAGCGCTGCTCGGCGTGGTCGAAGAGACTGTCCAGCCGGAGCAGCTGAGTTTCTGGATCAGAAAATAATAAAACGAAACTCGGTTCTTATTCCAGCTGGGCGTTGTAAAAGCGGGTGGTTGGGTAAGCCAGCTCGATATCTTCGTGCTGCTCGAAAGCCGCCAGTACCTCCTCCCACAGCACCTCTGATGTGCTGCGCCGCTCGCGCGGACGACAGAGATATCGGATCGTCAGCAAGACGCCGCTGTCTTTTACATCGGTATAAATGATCGGCGTGGTGGTCGGGGTGTAGATCAAATATTCCTTCGCAGTCCTCAGCAGCTGTCGTTCGACATCCTGCCGGAAACCCTCTTCGTGTTTCTCAATGATCTCCTTGAGGATGGATTTCGCTTTACGCCAGTCGCTCTCGAAAGTGATCAGCACCGGGATTTCGTTCCAGATAAATTGGAAACCTTTGCTGTAGTTTGCCAGCGCTTCGGAGAACACTTTCCGGTTAGGGACATGGATCATGCGCCCGGTGCTCTGGTCTGCGTCCACCCAGTTGCCGATTTCCAGCATGGTGAATTGGAAGATGCGCGAGTCGATCACATCCCCGGCGTTCTCGCCGATCTGGATGCGGTCGCCCACCTCGAAGGGGCGCCGCCAGAAGATAAAGATCCAGCCGGCAATGTTCGAGATCGGATCTGCCAATGCGATGGCCAGACCAGCGGATAACAAGCCGAAGTAGGTGGCTAAATTGGTCAGGTCGCCCAGCCAGATGATGCCCAATAGAACCGCGATGGTTATATAATAAATGTAAGTGCTGGTTTTCCGCCATTGATAGTGCACACGCGTGTCTTCTGTCTGGCGGGTTCCTACATGCAAGATCCAGCGTCTCAGCAGCCATAATCCCAGCAGTACGACGAGTGAGAGCAGCAGGTCATTGTAGAACTGCGGTCTCAACTCATATTGATTCTCAAGCCAGAGCATCCATTCAGGCAAAACTGACCTCCAGTGAAGATATCCATAATCTATGATTTGATAAACCAGGACTCGATTGTATAATATGTCCAGTTGAGTGCATCTGAAATGCCATTCTATCAGCCCTGATTATACAATCAATCACGACCGCCAGGTGATCTATGTCAGAAAAACATCTTGAAGCGCTAGCGCAGGTCGTTGCCGATCGAACCAGCCTCCTGATCTTGCCGCACAACGACCCTGACCCCGATGCAATCGCCGCAGCCGTTGGGCTGCGCTACCTGATGAAGGAAAGATTTCGAGTCGAATCCCAGATTGGTTACCGTGGCCATATTGGGCGGGCGGAAAACAAGGCTCTGGCGCGCTATTTGAAAAATCCACTGCGCCGCCTGCAACGCAGCGACTTAAACTCAGCGCAAAAGATCGCCTTGGTGGATACTCAGCCTAGCGCTGGCAACAACCCGCTGCCGGCAAACCGGACGGCGGACATCGTGATCGACCATCACGTCTGGAACAACGCTTCACATACTGCACAATTTGTGGATGTCCGCCCTGAGCTGGGGGCTTCTGCCACCATCTTGACAGAATACCTACAGCAGGCCGGGATTGAACCCCCTGATCACATCGCTACGGCGCTCTTTTACGGCATTCAAACCGATACCTTGAGTCTCAGCCGTAAAGCCAGCCAGGCGGATGTGGCAGCATACTTCTACCTGCAGCCCAGGATCGATGTAAATGCACTGGTACAGATCGAACAAGCCCAGGTGCCGCTGGCCTATTTCAGAAGCATCGATAATGCCATGCACGCTGGACGGATTTACGATGACGATATCGTCATCGCTTACCTTGGAGAGCTTTCCTACCCAGACCTCAGCGCGGAGATCGCGGATTTCTTCATGCGCTTGAAGGGCATCCAGTGGGTGCTCTGTATGGGAGTGCATGGGGAGGAGTTGATCCTGTCTGTAAGGTCTCGCAGCAAAACAATCGGTGCTGGGAAGATGGTCAGGGATATCATTCAGGATAGGGGCACTGCCGGTGGGCATGGCACCATGGCAGCCGGGCATATCGATTTAAATAAAGTGGTTGACCCAGAGCAGCTGGCTGTTGACCTGCGAAACGCGATGCTGAGCTACCTGAAAGGGACCCAGGATGTAACTTGTAAAGCTATGATTTGAGATTGTTCTTATGGTCCTGCAAACATTGATGAGATTTGTCTAATCGGACGCTTGGAAAATTTAGCATGATACGCACCCTACAACTTACCCATGATAACCAGTTACGAACCAACCTGAGCACTGATGACCTATTCAAGGCAGCTCAGCAAGCAGATGGCTTGCTATGGGTGGATATGGATGGGGAATCATTAGAGAGTTGTGAGACGGTTTTGTCAAACGCGTTCGGTTTTCACCCTTTGGCAGTTGATGACGCCTTACGCCAGACCCATATCTCGAAAGTAGATGATTGGGAGGACTACATCTATCTGGTATTCCATAGCATTCAATATCAATCCTCGGCTGACGAGCCCATCCAAACCCACGAGTTGGATATTTTCCTGGGAAAATCCTATCTGGTCACCTACCACCTGGAACCTGTTGCTCCGATTGAAAGTGTTTGGGAAGTCTGCCAGCGTGATAAACGCTCTTTATCCAGAGGATCGGCATACCTCCTATACCAATTATTGGATGACCTGATCGCTCATTATCTGGCTGTGGTAGAAGAGGTTAACCAGGATATCGATTTAATTGAAGACCAGGTATTTAGTGGCCCTAATCCTGCAACATTGGAAAGTATTTTTACCCTCAGGCGAACGTTACTTCGATTGCGTCATCTGCTGGTACCGCAACGAGAGGTTTTATATAAACTGTCCCGCGTGGATTTTCAGGTTATTGAAACGGAATTCACAGTCTTCTTTAGGGATGTATACGATCACGCTGCGCGTCTGGACAATATCCTCGAAAGCCTGCGCGAGCTGGCCGGCAGTGCGCTGGAAATCTATCTTTCGGTGATCAACAACCGTATGAATGAAGTGATGAAAACTTTAACCATCATTACAACGTTGTTCATGCCGCTGGCGTTTATAACTGGCTTCTTTGGCATGAACTTTTTTCAGGCGACCTTACCACTTGATGTGTGGACAGGCAGGCTTGCCTTTGCTATTACTATGGTGATAATTGTCCTTGTTCCAGTAGGCATGTACCTGTGGATGCGAAGACGCGCCTGGATGTAGTCAGATATAAAGGAGCATTGAGCATGCAAGAATGGACTTCAAGTCTCTGGACCAGTTTTTTAATCGTTGTAATAACGCTTGTCTTCTTGATCCTGGTTCGATTGGTAGCGCGCAGAGTTAACAAGTATATTCAATCAGCCGATGGGTTTCAGCAGGACCGGCGCCAGCAGACCATCACCTTCCTGCAGATCATAACCTGGAGCATAACGGTCGTGGCCGTTATCGTTGCCATGCTGATGATCTTGAGTGAGTTTGGTGTGGACATTACCCCATTGTTGGCAAGTGCAGGTATTGCTGGACTGGCGCTCAGCCTGGGCGCGCAGAGTCTGATCAAAGATTTCATCGGTGGATTCCTGATTTTATTAGAGAACCAGTATGTCATTGGTGATACCATTCAACTGGATACGCTGACCGGGCAGGTGGAACGGATTACGCTGAGGGCAACTTATGTGCGGGATGTCAGCGGGCTCCAGTATATCGTTCCGAATGGTGAAGTCAGAATTGTGGCCAACCAGAATAAAGATTGGGGGCGTGCCATGGTAGATGTCAATGTAGACTACGGTGAGAATTTAGACCATGTTGTTCGCGTTCTAAAACAGGCTGCTGAAGCATTTTCCAATGATCCAAATTTCAGCCCGAGTTTGTTGGATAAACCTGAAGTGATTGGACCGACTGTTTTAGGGGATTGGGCGGTTACATTGCGAGTGATGGTGAAGACCAAACCTGATCAACGCTTGGTAATCACACGGGAACTTCAAAAATCTGTTCTTCAGGCGTGCGAACGAGAAGGTATTTCTCTGCCATATCCGCGGCAGGAGGTTTGGGTACGAGGGCAGGAATAAACCATAGTTATATAAATTTCGGGGGACAAACATTGCTCCAAGAAGGTTGCATGTATAAAAAAATCCACGCGCTGTTGCTATTTAATACGAATTTTATATGGGAATTCCATCTTTTTAGAACACCAATTATATAAAATGACATCTTGAGAGCTTGATCTATCGAATGTAGGATTTATGGTTGTAATTATAAGGATGATTGGTAATATGACATCCAAAGTAACCTATATGACCTCTCAAGGATTAGAGCGGCTTGAAAACGAACTGCACTACCTCAGAACAGTCAAGCGCGCAGAACTTGCTGAAAATCTACGGGATACGATAGGTGATGAGGAGGATAACGAGTATTTGCTCGCTCTCGATGAACAGGCTTTCGTGGAGGGGCGTATCCAAGATCTCGAGCTGTTGTTGTCGAATGTTCAACTGATCGAACCCGGGAATTCAAATGGGGTTGTTCAGATGGGGAGTACTGTATTAATCCGGGAAAACGGCACGCCAATAGAAACCTTCACGATTGTAGGTTCAGCAGAAGCAAATCCACAGGCAGGTTTTATCTCAAATGAATCCCCGTTAGGGAGGGCACTCATCGGTCATAGGGCTGGGGAGGAAATCAAAGTTCGGACACCGGGGGGAGAAATGCAAGTTCATCTGGTCGCGGTAAATTAATTGCATCGTGAAAACCAAGCATACGTTTGTGTCATATCCAAATAATTTATAAATAGAGGTTAATTATGAATACAACTGAATGTCCTAATTGTGATGCTCTTATTGAAGTTCGAACACCGATCAAGGTTGGAGATTTGGTGAAATGCGGTTCATGCCATGAGAGCCTGGTGGTGATTTGGACTGATCCACTGGAACTCGACTGGCCATACGAGGAAGATTCTTCAGATGATGATGAATGGCCGTATGATGATGAGGATGATGAAGAATATGAGTGGGATGAGGATTTTGAAACCGAAGAAGACGGTGGTTGGTAGGCAGGTATAAAATTAATTTGTTTTTGTTTTCCTGCCACACTTAAGATACGAAAATCGACAAAATATCCATCCAATTCACCTCAGGTAATATATCTCCATTGTCTTTGTTTTCGGGGCTGTGTAGTTTGCCAGCACCGTGGTGCTAGTTCGTGCTCGATTAATTGCTGTTTAGCTGGTTAGCAAAGTCTGCGTTGTTGATGGTAACCTCTCCCAGTGTCCAGAAAGAATATATCCGATACGTACCCAAACCGAAATCCCTACCGGCTTATTCCGGAAGCGCCCAACTACCCCGGTCATTCCCTGGATAGCAGGCATGATCTATTTGAGTAGGATAGCAACCAATCAGGAAGAATTAAAATGAAATAGCCCCTCGCTGATTGGCAGGGGCTATATTCTTGGGTTGGTCTATTATTGTTAATGTTCGAGCACAACTGGAGCCTTTCTTGTAGGTTGGAACAAAGCCTGGTTGAAACGCTGGCTATGAGCCCTCTCGAAGGGCATACGGTACCGTTCGGCAGCCAGATAAAAGATTTCAGTGATCAGAACGGAGTAGGGCATTCCCTCTGCGGCAGCCATAATACATAGATCGCTCAACTGTGGGTTTAGCCCTGGCAAGGTGTTGATCTCCATTAAGTAGGGTTGTCCATCGGCCCCTAGTCGGAAATCCACCCTGGAGACATCGCATACGCCGAGTGCTTGAGCCGCTTTTTTGGTGAGTTCCAACAAACTCTGGTGCAGCTCTGTGGGGATATCTGCTGGGCATAAATAGGCGGGTGCACCGACATCAGTAATGTTAAACGCTTTGGCATCGTGGCCATAGATCCCTGGGCTGACGCTGACACTTGAATCAATTTCTAAGACCGGGAACCAGTGATAGCCTTCCTTATCATAGATTTCCGGCCTCCTGCGCTGGTATGGATCAGCAGGGTTGCCGATGAAACCAACGGTGAATTCCCTTCCAGGGAGAAATTCTTCCACCAGGGCAGGTTGTCGATAGGTGTTGAGTATCCATTGTACCTGTCTGGTGAGCTCTTCTTGGTTATTCACCACCGATGACTGGTTGATGCCCATACCGGTACCTTCGCGGGCAGGTTTTACGAATAGGGGAAATCTTAGATCGGTGTTATCTATGCTATCTACGGAGGAAATTTCTCGAAATGATGCGGTTGGTAGACCGTGCTCTCGCCAGATGCGCTTTGTTTGGGTTTTGTCCAGCGAGATGGCATTGGCGACTACACGCGAAGCGGTATAAGGGATGCCCAGGAGTTCGCACAGGGCCGGCACCTGGGCTTCACGCCCATCTCCTCGGACCCCCTCGGCGATATTGAAGACGATGTGCGGCCTTAGATTCATTAATCTCTCGGGCAGATTGTGATCTCCAGGAGCGATGTGAACGTAATGTCCATCCATTTCCAGGGCTTCCGAAATGGCTTGAATGGTCTCTAAACGGTCGAATTCCGCTCCCGCATCGGGAGGATCATCTAGTTCGGGTTCAAATTCGTCTTTTTCGTTGACGACCAGAACGATCCTCCAGGGGGGTTTTCTGATGACATCACGGGCAGGGTTCCCGTAGGTTTTATTTAGGGTTAGTTCAGACACTTAAAATTTCTCCTGTTTTATTATTTTTGTTGGATTAGAATGCGCCTGGCTTCATTTTATTGGATCCAAACCCATTTGCTTACTCTTAGATTTAGGCAGCTTGCCAGTCATCCAGCTCCGTAAAATAATCTTGATGACCGTTGCTTCCATCGCTTCTTAACGGCCAATCGAGAATAATCGGATCCAGTTTTAATACCTCGAGATCGGAATTGCAGAAACAGCATTGAATGATCTGACCGATCTTTAGCGGTTGTACCAGAATAGGTCGTTCGCCACAGCTTGGGCAGTAGGCAGTTGTATTTCTAAGTATTGGTTCCATCTTAATTGGTTCCCAAAGTATTCCCATTGCTCTCAATTTCTAGATTAAAAGGGAGGTAAGGTGGTTTCTCTTGATGATCGGAGTCCAGCATTATTGGGTACAGCCAAGTCACTGTAAGTTCTCGATTACAATTTGTGCATTGGACAATCGTTCCGATTTCAGGGATGTTGTTAATTTCGATGGTTGAATTACATTCCGGACAGCAAGAGGTCAGCATAAGATAATATTCTCCAATCATCGTCAGCGATTTCGCTGGATAAACACTGGGATATAATTTAACATGGGAGAGTACAAAGAACATGGAAAAAAACTCTAAACCATGTTCCAAAATCTATCTGCCTGTACTAAAATTTATACATCGCGAATATTCGTCTTGGACTCAGGCGTGGAAGAATCTTGGCTTAAACAAATAAACCCTCATCGAGGGCTTGAAACTTATATCTATCTCATGAGGGGGTTAGGGATCAAATTTTGGTGTTGAAGAAATAACCAACCCCTGGTTCTGTGAGAATGTACCTGGGATTGCGCGGATCAGGCTCGATTTTTGAGCGCAGTCTTTGTACCAGTCCACGCACCAGCTCGCGGTTGCCTTCCCCGCTGTACCCCCACACATGCTCTACCAGATTTTCGGCTGACATAATATACCCAGGTTGGGTGATCAATGTGTACAGCAGCCGGAATTCGAGCTGCGTAAGGCGGGTTGGGGAGGCGTTAGCAACCTTTACAGTGCGGGCGGTGGGATCCAAAGTTACATCCGCTTGTGTTAGGGAGGGTAAGCTGTGATAGGGTAAACCTTCACTACGCCTGAGAAGACCTTTGATCTGGGCGATGATCAGGCGTGTTCCATAAGGCCTGGTGATCACCAGATCAGCACCAGCATCCAGTAAATTCACTTGTTGATCTTCAGGAATGATGTCAACGATCAGGACGATCGGGACGACTGTCTGCAAGCGTATCTGCCGGATTTCCTTGCTGTAAAAATCAGTGTTTTGGGTGGCGGTAATCAGCAGCAAATCCGGTGTGCGCTCTTGCCAGACTTCTATCACTCGGTCCCACTCTCTAATGGACCGCACGGAAAAACCGATCTGTTGGAGGATGGTTGTAAATATTGCGGTTTCATCCGGGAAGTTTGACAATAATAGTGCGTCCATAAATCAACTCCTCAATCGCAGCATGTATGATCTGGATTGGTGTACCCTGAAAAAAATTGGCTCACGGGACGATGACAACAAAATCCAAGAATTACACATCCTATTCTAAAACGGCCAGAATATGGGCATGACGACCAGTACAACCAGGAGTACCACCATCGTGAGGGGTAACCCAACTTTGGTGTAGTCGCTGAAACGATAGCCACCAGGTCCCATGATCAACACGTTGGCGGAGTGTCCTACCGGGCTGAGGAAAGCAGCTGAGGCGGACACCGCCACCGCCATCATCAGCGGATAGGGTGATACGCTCAGGTCCTTAGCGGTGTTCAGGGCGATGGGAGCCAAGAGCACGGCAACCGCTGGGTTTGGCATCACCTGTGAGGCCAGAGCTGCCAGTATGAACAGGCCAGCCATAACGGCGAGCGGGCCGAAACCTCCGATCAGAGAGACCATCCCCTCTGCCATGAAGCTGGCAGCCCCGGTTTGCTGCATGGCGATCCCTAACGGCAGCATTCCGGCGATCAGAAAGACAGCCTTCCACTCGATGGCACGATAGGCTTCTTCCATCGTCAGGCAGCGAGTCAAGATCATTAGCACCACCCCCACCACGGCCGCGATGGCGATATGAGCCAGGTCAATAATAACGGCTAATAATACCAGCGCCATAATAAGGATGGCGATGGGTGCTTTTTCCAGGCGCGGGGCTTCCTGCGCTTCCTCCGTCAGCACCAGGAAATCAGGCTCGCTCCCCAGAATGCGGATCTTATCTCGTGAGCCGTAAAGCAGCAGCGCATCACCAAAACGAATGGTCATGTCCCGCAGGTTGGAACGGTACGCGCGTCCTTCACGCCAGATGGCCAGTACGTTCAGTCCATACTTCACCCGGAAATGCAGCTCGCGCAGGGTTTTCCCTGCCAGGGTTGAGTGTGGAGAGAGCACCGCTTCTTGAAGGCCGACCTTTTCTGTTTCCAGCCTGGTAATGTCTGCGGGAGCTGCCGTTTCTACCTGCAGGGTTTGCAGACCATCGACCGTCAGCAGATCTTCCTTTTTCCCCTTCACCAGCAGGGTGTCGCCAGCTGCCAGTTGTTCCTCAGGGTCAACCATCAGTTGGGTTTTCCCTTGGCGGACAACACCGAGGACCCCCAGTCCAAATGAATCACCCAGGCGGCTCTCCATCAGCGTCTTGCCAACCAGGTTGGAATTGGCTGGCACCTGTACAACCATCAGCCTTTCTTCCAGTTGGTAGACGCTTGTGGTTTGCACTTCTGAGATGAGTAGCTCGGATTCATTCCGCAAGGTATCGATCTGGGCTTGGGGACCCTGGATGAGCAGTATATCGTCTGCTTGTAGGGGAATGTTCTCCAGGTTCGTGCGCCAGACAAGCTCTCCGCGACGGATGGCGAGCACAATGGCGCCGTATCGCTGGCGGAACCCGGTTTGATACAATGTCTTGCCTATCAGCATTGTGTTTGGTTGAATAGTGACTTCGACCACTTCGATTTCCGCTGATTTCAATCTCTCGATGGTCAAGCTCTGATCCTCTAGAATCAGGTGCTGGCCGTTCTGCAGTTCGGTCAGTCTGTCCAGCCGGCCTTCGACCAGTAACCTGTCACCTGATCGCAGCAGATCGTGAGAATCTGGTGCCAGCTGGGTGCGCCCGTCTCGAATAATTGCGATAACATTTAACCCCAGGACGGACCCCAGTCGACTTTGTGCCAGGGTTTTACCGGCTAATGCCGAGTCTTGCGGCAGCTGGATGACCACCATTCGCTCATCCAGATCATAGAGCGCCTTATAATCCATTTCACCATCACTAGCATATACCTTGGTGGTATCTCGGGAAGGCAGCAGTCGACGTCCAACTAATACCATAAAAGCGATTCCAGCCAGCATCACAACCACGCCCACAGGGGTGTAGTCGAACATACCAAATGGCTTCAAGTTCGCCTGTTGCAGTGCCTCGCTGATTAAAATATTGGGTGGTGTGCCAATCAGAGTATTCAACCCGCCCAACAGGGCTGCGAAAGCCAGAGGCATCAACAGTTTTGAGGGCGGAATTTCGATACGCCGGGCGATATCAATCACGACCGGTAAGAATAAAGCAGCAACGCCGATGTCGTTCATGAAGCCGGACAGGATGCCAACGGTCAGCATGATGACCACCACCAGGCGAGTCTCGCTGGTGCCTGCCAAACCCAATAAACGGTGCCCAATCAACCCAGCTACACCTGTCCTCGAGAGAGCTGCGCTCAGGATCAGTATTGCCCAGACTGTAACCACCGCCGGGTTGCTGAACCCCGAGAGCGCCTCCGCTGGAGACAGCAGCCCTGTTAACGCCAGGCTTCCTA
>Ga0209536_100011911_pt1 | contig 12689 bp, 10 predicted proteins | sample DeeMarSeWOR28_12_FD_187461 | JGI IMG/M metagenome (GOLD analysis project Ga0209536, IMG submission 187461) | Marine sediment microbial communities from White Oak River estuary, North Carolina - WOR-2-8_12 (SPAdes) (version 2) | ecosystem: Environmental > Aquatic > Marine > Intertidal zone >...
AGCGCGACCGGACCGTAGAGACGCTCGGCGCGGTCGCGCTGCGACTTGCTCCACTCCTCGTAGCGGAGCCTGACGACGTCGTAGTCGTGGTCGTTGTCGACGTCGATCGCGCAGCCTCCCGCCTCCGTCGTGACGAAGCGGTACGAGGCCTGCAGCAGCGAGCCGCAGCCGCGCTCGATGCGCGCAATCGGGATCCAACGGCGCACGATGTCGGAGAGACCGCGCCAGCCCCAGCGATCCGCGATCCCCGCCAGGTGCATCAGCGCGTAGTACCAGAGCACCGCGAGGCCCCCGCGCTCGTTGCGCAGCAGCTGCCAGGCCAGGCCGATGATCTGGGCGAACTCCTTCTGGTGGCGATGCTCGTACAGGTCCTCCACGTAGTGGCGGCTCCCGATGCGCGCGGGACGGATCAGGTGGAGGTTGCTCTGGCGGAAGCGGCCCTCGCGCACGTTGAACAGGGCCATGCGAATGCCGGGCTCGCCCCGCGCGGGTGGCGCGAAGTCCTGCATCGCCTCCTCGGTCACCAGGCCCACCGCGTAGTCGCAGCCGGTCTCCAGCGAACGCCGTACGAACTCGGAGATCTCCTGGGGCGTCGCGAACGGGAGGTCGGCGGAGAGGAAGAGGACGGGAAGATCCTCGTCCTCCGGGCCGGGATCGCGCCCTTCCGGACCCGCCCCGGGCAGCAGGCGCCGATAGGTCTCCCAGCCGTTCTCGTACAGGCTGCGGAACTGCGGGACCAGGTGCAGGGGCTTGACCCGCTCTTCGACCAGGTCCTCCCGCGCGAACAAGCCCGACAGGCGCTCGTAGTCTCCCACCACCCAGACCTCGGAGATCTCGGGGACCTGCTGCAGGACCGAGACGACGTGCGCGACCAGCGGCCGCCCCGCGACGTCGAGGTAGACCTTGCTCTCGCCGTGGACCGCGGCAGAGGCGCGGCGATCGCCTGCGGTGACGATGGCGGGAATCGGCATACCGCCACCAAATCTAGCGGTTTGGCGCCCGCGATGGCGCCGTACCGGGCTGCGCGACCCGTCTACACCGTTCGCGCGCTGCGGCGGGCCAGCCCGAGCAGGAGCAGGATGCCCGAGGCCAGCATCGCGGTCCGACCCGGCTCGGGCACGGTGCAGATCTCGGAGCAGCCGTCCCCGATCACGGTGTTGCCGTCGTCGCACTCCTCCCCCACCTGGAGGAGGCCGTCTCCGCACAGCGGCTCGCACTCCGCGGGCACGTCGAAGGCCTCCGCGACGGTCAGGCTGCCGGCCCCGCCCCCGTCCGTGGCCGAGACGCCGAGCCCCCGCTTGGCGAAGCCGTCCCAGATCAGGCAGCGGTGGGCCCCCGCGTGCGCGACGAGGTCGGCGTCGAGAATCGCCTGGCGGCCGTCGAGGAAGGTGGGGTCGCACGGCTGCATCTTGAGCGCGTCCATCACGAGCTGCAGCGCCAGGTTGTTGCCCCCGACGCCCGCCTTCAGCTCGGGGTCGAAGCCGTACACGGCGACGAGGTTCCAGTACGTCTCCCAGAGCGCCGCGGCCCAGACTTCGCCGACACCGTGGGGGTGGTCGAGGCCCGGCAGGTCTCCGTAGGTGAGTGGGCTGATGCCCAGGTCGGTGCTGTAGGGATGGTTCCGGATGCCGGCGCCCGAGGGCGGCAGGCCTTCCAGATAGGGCGCGATCGAACGCGCGTCCTGGGGGGCATCACCGCTCTCGGCCAGGAAGACGAGCGCCCACCAGTCGCTCCACCCCTCCCCCATGCCCGCGCTCTGGGCCGCGTCGAGGCAGCTGACGTTGGCAGGCCCCCCCGTGAGCCGGTTCGAGACGCCGTGTCCGTACTCGTGGACGACGACTCCGCTGTCGAGCGACGAGTCGCGATCGGCGGGCGAGACGATCGTCGCCTCGACCCCGTTGCCGAGCTGGGCCGCGATCGCCGTGCCGGCGCTCTGGGTGAGGAACACCGCGGGGATGACGAGGCTCGGGTCGTTCCCCAGCATGTCGATGAGCTGGTCCCCCTGGTTGTTGACGACCACCACGCCGATGGCGCCGGCGTCCTGGGCGTGGGCGACCTTCTCGACGAACAGGCACTCGCCGCGGTCCAGCAGGGCGATGCGCCCCGCCACCTCGACGGCATTCGTGAGCGGCGAGCAGGCGTCGGTGGTGGAGGGTCCGCTCGGGTCGGACGGATCCAGGGCGAGGACGACCTCGCCCTGGAGTCCCGACGTTCCCCCGCCAAAGAGCGCCTTGCCGGTCGCATAGGTGCCCGAGACGCTCGGCGGCGTCAGGACGTCGAGCCAGGAGCCCTGGCCCTGCTCCCAGCGGAACATCTCCATGCGTCCCGAGAGCCCGTCGGGCGGCGTGGCGAACCGCGCGTTGTCGACACCCGCGCCGTCCTGCACGTCGGCCTGCACCGGGTCGCCGGCCGCGCCGCCGTTGCCGTAGTTGTCGAGCTGGAAGTTGCCGGCCGGCTCGTCGAAGCCGTGGTGATACATGACGTCGTGGACGAGGTTGACCCAGTGGAAGAGGTTGACGGTGGAGGCGTCCTGATAGGCGCTCGGCTGGAGGGTGAGGTCGATCGGCGGGTCGAACGTCAGGCCGGGGCCACCGTCCGGTCGATTGCCCCCGGCGTCGTCGCCGTCTTCGTCCTCCTGGGCGAACACGTTGTTGCCGCGCGTGTCCGTGAACTCCGCCCCCGCGACCCCGTCCGTGTCGTGCCAGCCGAAGGGCGAGGCGAGGGGGTCGGAAACGCCGGACACGAGGGTGCGGGGGCCCTCGTCCGGGCTCGAGAGGGGCGAGGCGAAGACGCGGTACGTCTCGTGGTCGATCCAGTCGTCCCGCCGAAGCAGCTCCCCGCTGTCCGCATCCAGGTGCAGGTTCCACCAGTGCCCGCCATCCGGGGTTCGCACGACCACGTTCCAGGCGAGGCGCACCTGCGAGCCCATCGGTACGTACTCGAGCCGGACCGGAATCTCGTCCCGCGAGACGCCGCCGGGATCGAACACGACCTCGCGAGCCGCGCCGCCGGGCCGGCGGCGCACCTGCAACGGGGCGCCGGGTGCGAGGCCCAGGATCCCGGCGGCCCCCGCCACGGCCTCGGCGGCCGAGATCCGCGCGTCGCGGGCCGCGGCCCGCCCGCGCAGACCGCGAACCAGGCGGTCGCCCAGCGAGACGAGACGGCCGCTGCGGTCGAGGGTGGCGGTCGCGTCGGCGCCGAAGACGTCGATCCCGCCGATCCGCTGCCGGAGCACGACGTGGGTGGCTCCGGTGCGCCGGGTCGCGTAGTGGTCGCGCGTGGCCAGCTCGTCGAGATCGTCGTCCGCCAGACCCAGGGAGGCGCGATGGCGGAGCAGGTGGTCCCGCGCGATCGCCGGCGCGTCGACGGCCGGCCACGGCGGCGCGGGCGGCCCCGTCGGGCGAGCGGCGGCGGCCCCCGCCCGCTGGGCGACGGCGGGCGCGCACGCGAGAATGACGGCCGCGACGAGCGCGGCCGCGCGGAGCAGGCCGTCCATCGATACCTTCATTTTCCAGTGTGGTCGCAATCTGGCAAGGGCTCGATCGCATTGAGAAATCCGGTCGCACACGAGGCCGCCGCCGCGCGGCTCGCGGCCGGGTGAGCGCGGGCCCGGGGGGCGCGGGGCCGGGGGATTCCGGCAGCGGGTGGGGCACGGGGCCACCGGGCGCGGCGCCCGCTCGGCCTCGATGCCCGCTGCGACCCGCCGGTTCGGCGCTACATCCAGGCGTCGTCGTCGAGCCCCAGGTCGGGCCAGGGGCCGGCCGCGATCGTCTGACAGTTGCCCCAGCCCACGGCTCCCGTGGCCGCGTCCCGGACGCGGATCGCCGCATCGCGGATCTGGTGCAGCCGCCGCGCCTGCTCGGGGGGCGTGCAGTCGGCGATGCGCTCGCCGTCCACGTGGAGCTCGCCGCGCCACTCCCCGTGGTGGTGCCCGTCGAATCCGAAGTACAGACCGGCGCCCAGATGCACGCCGGTGTCGCCCAGCACCTCGAGGTGGAGCGGGCGCGACGCGCCGTCCGCCATGGTGCAGTGCAGCTCGCCGCCCTGCAGGCGGCGGTTGCGGGGATCGAAGCGCAGCGCCGGCTCGATGTCGGCGATCGTCTCCTCGGATCCGTCGGGGTGCTCGACGCGAGCGGTCACCATCTTCTGCTGGAAGCCCGGGGCCTGGAAGCGCGTGAAGTGGAGGTGGAGCGCGTAGCGGGAGCCGTCCTCGCGTTCCATCAGCACGGGAGACCAGATCATCATGAAGCCCACGCCCGGCGGAATGCTCGGGCGGGGCTCCACGTCTCCCGGCGGCACGCCGACGTCGTAGCGGACCCCCCAGGAGTGGTCGCGGGTCGAGACCCAGCGGTCCGGGTGGATCTCGTGACGCTCGCCGTCGAGCTCGATCCAGCCCGACGCGGTGCCGGTCTGGTGGTAGCGCACCAGCTCGGACATGACCCGGAACTGCTGGCGCAGGTGGGTCCGCTCCTCGAGGTGGGGCGGGACGGCCGCCTCGAAGAGCCAGTCGAAGGCGATCGGCTGGCACGCGTTGCGCTCGAGCCGGAAGCGGACCGCGCGCAGCGGCTCCACGATCTCGTAGCGGATTGGCCCGATCGCGGTGTGGACGGGATCGCTCGCGAGGCTGCGGCTCGCGCGCACGGTGAGCTGCTCCCTGCCGCGCGACAGCGCCGCATAGCCGTCCATGACGTTGCGGTTGGTGTACTTGCCGAGCCCGAAGCCGATCTGGAGGCTGCCGTCCCTCGCCATCGCCATCGCGCAGACCTTCTCGGTCCAGGACGGATCGCTGGTGCCCACCGTCGCGAACGTGTCGGCGACCTGGTGGGTGAAGCGCTCGTCCTCGGCGAGCAGTCGACCGATCGGGTTCGCCACGGATCCGGCTCAACGCCACCAGCGGCCGTCGAGCATGCGCTCGAGGGTGTCGCGGTGGAAGATCACGCTGTCGACGTCTTCGGGCCACTCCGCCTCGCCGAAGTGGACGCGCCGGGCGTGCACGCGGGACATCACGATGCCGTGGCGAAGCGCGGCGTAGACCTGATGGAACTCGAGATCGCGAACCTCGTGACCGGTCGCGGCGCGATAGGTGTCTGCGACGTCCGCGGGCTGCATGAAGTCGGGCATGCCCGGCTTGCCGGCGCCGCGCGCGATCTCGTCGAAGAAGCAGTGCAGGAAGACCATCCAGCCGAGGTCGAGCTCCCGCGGACCCTTGGCGGCCATCTCCCAGTCGAGCACCGCGACGGGCTCGAAGCCGGCGTAGAGGATGTTCCCGATGCGCGAGTCGCCCCAGGACACGACCGTCTCGCCTTCTTCTGTTGGCCAGTGCGCCTCGAGCCACGCGAAGGCCCGCTCGAGCAGCGGGTGCCGGCGCGGCCCGCGCATCCATTCGTAGTAGCGGCGTTGGTTCTCGAAGTGGCGGTGCAGCGGCGTGTCGCCGGGCAGGTCGAAGTCGAGGAAGGCCAGGTCGGGCGAGGAGGCGTCGATGGCGTGGAGCTCGGCGAGCACCCCGACGCTCGCGTCCTGGAGGTGGCGTCTGTCCTCGGGGGCGGCTTCGGAGAGCCAGCTGCCGAACGTGTACGGCATCACGTCGGGCGGGACGCGTCCCTCCACCCGCTCCATGACGAAGAACGCAGCGCCCAGGTGACGCGGGTCCTGCTCGAGCCAGAGAACGCGGGGGACGGGCACGCGGCTGCGCTCGCGCACGAGCCTCAGCAGGTCGAACTGGGCCTTCAGGTCGTAGACGGGAAAGACCGGGCAGTCGTCGGCATCCGGCTCGACGCGGGCCACGAAGGCTCCTCCGCGGGCCTCACCGGCCTCGGCCCATCGCGCCTCGAACAGCAGGGTCTCGCTCGACATGCCGGTCGAAGAGGGGCTCGTCACCTCGGAGATCTCGGGTGCGGCATCCACGGGCAGACGACTGGCAAGCCAGGACCGCAGGGCGCCGCGCAGCGCCGCGGGGTCCCGGGTGGACCGCTTCATCTCTTCGGGGGGCGGCTCGACGCCGGCGCTCTCGTCCGTCACGGATCCCGCCCTCCAGGCCTCGACGCCCCGGGTCCCACCTCGGCCCTCGCGCGCGTCGCGACGCGGTGCCGCCGGGGTGCTCGAGGAGCTTCGCGCAGGCCGTCTGGACGGGCCACGCCGCGGTCCCGCCGGGCCGCCTCCGGGCCCGCGGCGAAGATACGTCAGCTCTGGGGGGAGGCTACGCGGGCCGGGCGACCGGCCGATCTCCACGCGATCGGCATCCGTCCGAGCCGGGCCCCCCGCGGACGGGCGAGGATCGCGAGCGGCGGCGGGCCGCGCGTTCCGCGGCATCGCGGGATCCCGCGGATCCGGCCGCTGCTCCGCACGGCTTCGGGGGCGATCCCTAGTCGTCCTTCGCGCAGGCGGACTGGTCGTGCAGCCACAGCGCGGCGGCGTTCCACTCGGAGATGCGCTCGTGCCGGATCCGCTCGCGCTCGCGCAGGCGGGACTCGCGGACGCGTCGGAGCAGCGCACGAACGGGCCGGGCGGGCGCGCGAAACGCGCGGGACGCCACCCTCCCGACGGCCGTGGCGACACTGCGGAGTCGTCTCTTCCTCATCGCGAATCGCCTGCGGCGGCGCGGTCGCACGCCTTCCGAAGTGCCGGGGCGGCGCGGTCCCGCATCGGGAACTCCGGCGAGAGCGGAGCCGCGCTCGCGGCCCGCGGCGTGCCCGTCGCGGGCCCCACCGCACGCGCCCGCGGGCCCACCCCGAGGTCACCTCGCCGCGGTCTTGAACTCCGAGCGCCGGTTGAGCTGGAACGCGGACTCGTCGAACCCGGACACGGCGGGCGCCGCCTCTCCGAAGCTCACGGTCCGCAGCCGCCGCTTCGAGACGCCCAGGTCCACCAGGTACTGCTTCACCTGGTTTGCGCGACGTGCGCCCAGCGCCACGTTGTACTCCTCGCTGCCGCGTGCGTCGCAGTGCCCCTCGATCGTGACCGTGCCCCAGTCGAGGTTCTGGTTGATGATCTGCGCGTTGCTGTCGAGGATCGGCCGCGCGTCCCTGCGGATCACGTGGCGGTCGTAGTCGAAGTACACGGTCTGGAGCCCGGCCGCGACCACCGGGGCGTCGCTCGCGGGAACGGCCGCCTCCTGGAACTCGCTTCCGGTCGGGCTGGCGGCCGCCGGCTCGGTTCCGGTCGTCCGACATCCCACCAGTGCCATCAGGCAGATGCCCGCGATCGCCGCGCCACGGCGCGCGGGGGATCTTCTCGCCATGCTCGATACCTCCGCTTCCCGCCCCCGACACCGTCGTTCGGCACTGCGACCGGACCCCCGCGTGACCGGTGTCACCCGCCAGGAACGCTCCGCACGAGCGTCCAGGCGCGGCGGATCGCCCCGCCCCTTCGCGCCTGGCGGAACGCCCGCTCCCGCTCCATCTCGTGGGGACCGATCACCTGGCGGTCGATGACGGAGCGCGCGAAGTTCGGGGGCAGCTCGTCGTAGAGGGCGACGACGCGATCGGCGTCCGTCTCGAGCTCCTCGGGGTGGGGCGCCCGGCACGGAGTCCTCCGGCTTCACCGCTCGGTCGCGGTACGGATCTCCGGCTGCGGGATGATGTGATCGGCGGGGAATCTCCGTCGGCTCGTCAACGGCACGCGGTCCTCCTGCACGCTGACGTGAACGACGCCCCAGAAGACCGGGGAGTTCCGGTTGCTGTGGGGCTCGTGCAGCCGCGTCGACAGGTCGCCCAGCTTCTTCGCGGCCACGTAGGTGGCGACTCCCGTCACCCCCGAGACCACCACCCACACCTGGCCGTGCGAGCGGCGTTGCACGGCGCAGATGCCGAAGGTCTCACCCGACTCCCGGTCGCGCTGCGAGAGGGTGTCGACGTAGACCGTCTTGCCGACGACCAGCGCCGAGCAGTCGCCCGCGGCGATGCGGTCGGCGGTCCGGGGGTCGATCCGGCGGACGTCGTCGGCTTCGAGGTGGAGAGCGCTCTCGTGGACGTACGGCAGGCCCCTGGCCCAGGCGAAGTGGAAGGGCAGCCCGCGTTTGTCGTCGGGCGCCCCGCTGAAGGGAGGGCGTCCGAGCATCCGACACAGAACCGCGTCGGCGGCCGGGTTGCTCCGGCTCGAGCCGATGACGACGAGGGAGTTTCCGTCTTCGCGCAGCAGGGATGAGAGCGCATCCCCCTCCAGCGATCCGCGCGTGTCCGCGGTCGATTCGCAGAGCGGAACGTCGTGGATGTCGATGCGCACCGGGAGCTTGGTGGATTGGATTCCGTGCTGGATCTCGGCCAGCCCGAGCACGTCCCAGTGCGAGATGTTCTGGCGTTCCTGCTCGGGCTTCGTACCGAGCAGGACGTCCACGTGCTCGGTCCTGGCCAGGATCTCGTGCAGGTTGGCACCCTGGAAGATCGGGTTGTGCGCCAGCCCCTGGCCGAAGCGGGCGAGGTAGCGGTCGAGATAGCTGAGCTCGCGCAGGCTCAGCGCCACGTTGGGCCGGGCCTCGACGATCGCCTTGAGCCGGCGACGGTCGATCAACACGGGCGCCTCGGCGTCCGCCGCCGGCTGCTTGCGCCGCTTCGGCTTCTGTCGCGAGAAGAAGCGCTCCTTCGGCGGGACGCTCTCCGTGATGGCGCGCGACAGCGCCGCGTAGCCGCCCTCCTCGTCCATGCGCTTCTTCAGCGCGTTGCCGAGCCGCAGCTCGTGCGGCAGCGGGTGGGTGCTCGACGCGACGGGCGAGACCCCGGTCTCGTCGGGGGCGTGGGTCGCTTCGTCGGGCTTCATTCGAGCCTCCCGGTCCAGTCTATACGTTGCCAGACCAGTCTATGTATTCGACAGATCGATGGCAATGGATCGCCGTTGGCGGCGACACAATGCACGCTGCTCCATCGCTTTTCCTACGTATCATGGGTAGATATGGTGCCCGCATACACGAGCTGGTGATGGACGACGAGATTCGTGCCTATGGCATCGTATCGCCATCTGGGAAAAACTTTCTCCAGAATCGGTAGGCCGGTTCCGCTCGTCCCGGGTGGTGCCGGGGCGGATTCGAGGCGTGCCGCGGAGTTCCGCAGTGTGCCGCGATCGGCACGGTGATTGCTCGACGAGGTTCCACACGTCGCGGGCCCATCCCCCGGGCCCGGCCCCTCGACACTGGCGCGGAGGTGATTGCGCCCGTGGAGTACCAGGAAATTCCTGCTCGTCTCGAGCCCTGCTTGCGCGGCTGCGAGGCCCTGCGCCCGGTCCTGTACATCTTCGATGCGCCGCGGAAGCCCGGCCTCCTCGTCGTGCCGCTCGCACCGGGCGTCGAGATCAGGGTCCATCTGGCGCGCCGCTTCGTCAACACGATGCTGCTCGTACTCGACGCTTGGAACGACCAGCCCGATGCGCCCGACATGCTGCGCGGCTTCCGCGACGCCGACGAGCTCGGTGAGCTCTTCGCGGGCATGCCCGGGTCGCGGGGTGTGGTGTCGCGCAGGACCGTCACCTCGCACATCGAGGACATCCGCGAAGCGATTCGCGGCGTCATCGCCAGGCACCACGGGCCCGAAGCCGTGGCGCGATTCTACGTGGATCCCTTCGAGACCAGCCCGCAGCGTGGCCTCGGCTACCGCATCGGCCGCAACGGCCTGGTCGTCGAGCGCGTCGTGTGCGGCGGGCGCGGCGCGTGACCCACCCGCCAAGTCACCGGGCCAGGCACCTCCCTTCCGTGTCTACAAGGGCTCCCGAACGGGGTGGATACTGCGCGGGCAACGAATCGCAGGAGATCCCCCCATGGTCTGCTCGAATCCGACTGCTCCCGGCTTCCGGCTCCTCCCCGAGTGGGTGCACGACACCGATGCGTCTGCTTGCGAGGGGGATCCGGAGATGATCGCCATCGGCAGCGGCGTGAACGTCCTCGCGCTCGGCGCCAGCGGCGCTCCGCGGATCCTCGGCGCCGGAGTGTCCGCACCGACGGAGACGCTGCTCCAGCTCGAGCCGGTCGAGCGGGACCGGCGCCCGACCCTTCTCATGCTCGCGCCGCGGCCGAGTCCGGTGCGCGTGAACGACGCCCCGGCGCCTCCGCTCTCGCTGCTCGACGTCGGCGACGTGATCCAGCTCGGCGACGTACTGCTCCACGTCAGCTGGTTTCGCGCGCCGCAGGTGGGACCGGCGGCCGACCACCTGGTCGGGAGGCCGTGCCCCGTGTGTCGCACGCCGATCGACACGAACGCCAGGGTCTTCGTCCACGAGTGTGGGAACGCGCTCCATCTCGAGCCCGACGAGAAGGGTCTGCAGTGCGCGCTCCTGGGCGACTGCGCCAGCTGCGGGCTTCCGGTCTCGCTCGACTCCGGTCTCTCGTATCGGCCCGCTTCCTAGGTGGCCCGACCGGCGCCGGCCGCGAGGCGCCGTACGCAGAACGGAGCCCGACGAGAACCCGCCCGCCAGCCGTCGAGAAGGATGCCCCCAGCATGGAACAGCTCGCGATCGACGTCGGCGCAGTCCTCAGCGCGCCGCGCCTCTACGAGATCGCCGCCAGCGTCGAGGCGATCGATGCGACGCGGGGCCTCGAGCCCAGCCAGCGCCTGCCCGAGGTGCACGGTGCACCGCACGCGCTGGGCCAGGCCTTCGCCGGGCTCGTCCTCGTGCTCGTCGGTCAGGGAAGCGTCGGGATGCTCCTCACCCTGTGGGCGGCCCAGGTCGGGGTGCGCGCGGTGGTCGCCGTCGACCGCGCCCTCGTGAAGCCGACGAGCCTGCTCACCCACCCGGTGGGGCCCGACGAGATCGGCGCGCCGAAGGCGCGCGTGGCGGGCCGGCGGGCCAAGGCGCTCCACCCGCGGACGCGGGTCTACGCGTTCGAGGGCGACTTCGAGGAGCTGCCCGTCCACGTTCTCGCCAACGCGTCGTGCATCCTCCTCGCGTCCGACAACCTGCTCTGCGAGGTCGCGGTCGCCCAGCGCGCCCTGCATCTGGGCGTGCCCGTCCTCCAGGGAAGCGTCCACGGGGGCACGCTCAGCGCTCAGGTGCGCAGCGTGTACGGAGGGGAGGACGGCTCGGGTCCGTCGCTGTGCTGCGGCTTCGGTCCCGCCGAATGGGCACACCTCGACGCGGGGAGCGTCTTCTCGTGTGCGGGCGACGGCGCGGGCCGCGCCCGTCCGGCGGGCGCGCCGACGATGAGCCCGCCCTACCTGTGCAGCATGGCGGCGAGCGCGACCTTGCTGGAGCTCACCCGCCGGGTCACGGGGCTCGTGCCCTTCGAGTCGAGCGCGATGGTCGGGTACTCGGGCTACGGGTCCGCGATCCACACGGCGCGGCTCGAGCGCCGGGACTCCTGTCCGATCGATCATCAGCGCTTCGCGCGGGCGGCGCCGGACCCGCGGCTCGCCGAGCGTACGCCGCGCGAGCTGCTCCGGGCGGCCGACGCCGCGGGTGCCGATCTGCGACGCGTGACCTTCCGGGTCGAGGCGCAGCGCTTCGCGTCCCACCTGGCCTGCGGCTGCGACTTGCACCCGGACCTCGGCCGCTTCCTGCCGCGTGGCACGGGAAAGGGTTCCCGCGGGCTCGCGCCGTGTGGGCGCTGCGGGCAGCCGCTCGCCCCGCACCCGCTGCACGTCCACGAGGAGGTTCCCGCGATCCTGCTCGCGCCGCATCTCGACGACACCCTCGCAGCGCTCGGCGTCCGCCCGCCGACCAGCGTGTGCCTGCGGACCGACGCGCGTACGACGCTCTTCGCGAGCCCTTTTCCGGAGGAGCCCTGAATGGAAGCCGCCAGCCATCCCCCCCGGCCCGTGGGCCGGGCGGGTCTCCACGACCTGTCGCGCATCGCGCTCGAATCCCCGTACGCCGAGGCGCTGGCGGACCTCGAGCCCACGCTGCTCGGTCGGCCGGCGTGGGTCGCCCGCAAGCGCGTCGAGCTGCGGGAGCTCTTCGCACTGGCCCAGCTCGCGCCGAACCGCATGTCGATTCTCGGCCTCGACGCGAGCACCGAGATCCGCGCACTGCTGGACCTGCGCTGCGACCTCTCCTGCCTGAACCCCGGAGACCCGGACATCCACGTCGAGCGGAAGGCACGCCTCTTCGTGCGCTATCCCGAGGCGATTCTGCGCGGGCCGCTGCCGGGGACGGAGCTCGTCCAGATCGTCGAGCCCCACCACGTCCACCATCCGAACGTCGGTACGGCGGAGGCGTTCGGCTCCGCAGGTCCGGGCGCCTTCGCGAGCCAGACGCTGTGCCTGGGCGCCCGCATTCCGCGCGGACTCCCGCTCCGCGAAGCCCTGCTCATGAGCTACGCCGCGCTGACGCTCCAGTCGGTCCAGCTCGACGAGCGGGACGCTGCCGGCGTGATGAACGTCGACGCTGCTCGCTTCTGGCAGCAGAACCCGCACCGCATCCCGCTCTCGCGCGAGACCTTCCTCGGAGAGGCGTCGTGACCGCGCTGCTGGTGCGGACACCGGGCTCCACACGCGCGGCGGCCGCGGCCGAGCTGGGATTCGTGCGCCGGGCGCGCGGGAGCTGGCGGCGCAACGGCTTCGAGCTGGAGCAGAACGGCGCGTGGCTGGCGCTGCGCCGTCGGCGGCGCTTCGACGGCGACCCGCTGCGCGACGTCCTCGGCACCCCGGGGCTCTGGCGCGCGCTGCCGTCACGACGGGATCCGGACGGCTGGGACTGGCTGTTCGACCTGCCCGCCCTGGAGGGCACGGGCGACCCCGAGATCCTCGAAGACCCCGCGAGCTCCGCCCCTG
>Ga0209536_100011912_pt1 | contig 12688 bp, 11 predicted proteins | sample DeeMarSeWOR28_12_FD_187461 | JGI IMG/M metagenome (GOLD analysis project Ga0209536, IMG submission 187461) | Marine sediment microbial communities from White Oak River estuary, North Carolina - WOR-2-8_12 (SPAdes) (version 2) | ecosystem: Environmental > Aquatic > Marine > Intertidal zone >...
AGGGCCTGCTCGTTACAAAGTTTTTTCGTAAAATAGGAGGGGATATTTTCCTGCGATATCCACCTCATGAGCTTGTCTTTGCACCTCCAAAGGATTCACAACCGGAATAATTAGGATGGGAGCATCCATAATCCCGCCAATCTGAGAGGGCAGAAAAACTTTAGAGAAATTCAAGATCGTGTCCAAAGCCAGCATCACAGCATCTTCATCGCCATCGCAGTCTCTACGTTTCGCTGAATGCCACATGGGATGAGCGTAGCAGACATTCAAAGGAGTAAACCCGATTATTCTTCCGACGATACCGACTGAGGTGTGTGGTGCTAAACCTATGACTAGGTGACCAATAAGATCACTTGCCGTCTTAATGTTATAGTAGGAAGGAAGTCCGTACACTTTAATGAGCAGTTCATCCAAAAAGTTGGCTACACGAACAAAATAGTCAGCACATTTCCTGGGGACAACAACATCCTGAACCTTTAGTTCACAAATCTGATCTGATTGAGTTAAAGGGGTCCCTTGATAATCTTGAACGTAGTCATTCTCTTTAAGTTGCTCAACGGAGACCCCAATCTCTTCAGGAATAAAATGGGAAAGGGGAGCATTAGTAGCATCGAAACGGATTGTTCCATCTTTGAAAACTGACAAGTTATGCTTAGCACGTAAAAGTCCTTTTTCTAACATTTCTGGGGTCTTTGTTTCGTTTGTCATACCTTTCACGGCCTTCAGAAGGTTAGGCATTGGAAGATGCACTTTTTTGCACGCCAAAGACAATAAATCCCGAACGTTAACTTCTTGTCTAGCATAACTTCGGGTTGAAGTCTTACATGAAGGGCAATCACCCGAGTTAAAGCTTCTACTACATTGGGGGCAAACGCGCTCTAAGATAGTATCGGAACCACACTGAGAACATTTAAGTCGAATATTTGTTGAATTACATTTCAAACAGCGACGCCTCACAAGATCAACTTCAATCGAAATCTTTTTTGAAGCCTCAACGAGATTACGTCTAGAACCTCCAGCAAGACCAATAGGAAATAGTGCGTGAACCAGCGGTTTCATCTCTCGATGTTTAGCTTTCTCTGGTCGCCCCATTCGGGCGCCAACAAAACTGATTCCTTTAGCTCTAACTGTAATCCCTGTTAACTGTTCTATAGCTTCAAGAACGGTTTTCGAAGACGCTATCTGAGTATTAGGAACATTTAATCCGAGACAAAAAGCGAAGATGTGCGCCGAGTCTTTAACAATTTTCAGCGTGTTTAGAATGACTTCATGGGGGATACAGATTTTTTCAAGCAAACATTTTATTTCTTTCCCATTCACACCAACAATCTCGTTAATTAAATTGTTTACAATTTTTGTTTCAGAAGTCAGCAGCCAATTTCTTAAATCTAAAAACTCTTCAATAGAGAGATGTTCCCAGAAAAAATTGTGAAAAGGATGAAGAGGTACACTCAAAACTGAAGAGATGGCAATAGCTTCTTTAGCATTAGGTTTATTTTTAAAGACGTTAGTCAAAATAATCTCAAGAAGTGAATTAGATAAACCTGCTATTCTGGATGCCTTCTTTATATCGCCTGCAAACTTTTGATCAACTGCCAACAAAAGTTCTTCGCGCCACCACTCCTCAGTATAACCTGATGGACGAAGAGCCTTGTTTGTATACAAAAAGTCACCAAACCCAATTAGAATATCTCCCAAAAACAGAATCTTTTCAATCCTCTTCTCAATGGAATTGTAGTTTTGAAGAGTAACGCGAACAACCGAACCGTTTTTCAACCGAACAATAGGCGGTTCGATACTATCAACAGGAACAACTATCCCGCCTTTTCCAGGACCCTCCAAACGAAGTTGAGTTCCAGCAGCTAGAAAATTTTGAACAGCAAGCATCGTGGCAGGATGAATTCCAACCGCAGCAAGACCTGTGTTTCTGGATCGTCCATAACGAAGCCTGAAACCTCCAGCACGGGAAGGAAACGAAAAAATGGGACGGCCTGCGATGACGTCTGCCATGAATCCTGCTTTCTGTTTCTTCGAAAACTCTTTTAGGCTTCCAAGCCATTCCCAGCCATTGATCTGAAGTTTCTCGATAGTAGTTAATACTTTTGCTGATCTACCAACTATTCCATCGTTTACAACTCGGAGAGCACCACCTCGAACATTGTTTGTTTCAATTCTAGGTAGGTTCCGAAATGATGACACCTCCACAGGATCAGATTCCGTTCCAGTTACTTCTACGGGAATCTGACGTATTGCTCTTCGTAACTCTTCATCAGATATGTGATACTGAAATCTAGCGACTACCCGTTCAAATAAACGAATTTCTTCAATAAAACGACCAATTTCGTCTTCTGTTGGTTTGTAGCGATCTAGGTTAAGTAATCGACGAATATGATCACCTACGATTATTGTTAATGCTTGTTCTGTACCACCGGCCGAACGAATTGGCCCGGCATAATAGATTGCTAAATATTTTGTTCGATCTGGATTAATTTTTATTTCTACTTTTGCGATACCTTGTATAGGAGCAGCAGTTATGCCTTCAGTTAATATAGCAAGAGCAGTTCTAATTGCCTGCTCAGCAGAATCACGGGCATCCACAAAACCAAATTTTCCATTTATTATCTGTTCAGTAATTTTGAAGGTAAGCTCCTCTCTAGGCATCTTTTCAGCTAAATCCCGTATGCTCTCAGCTACCCCACGAGGACCAACAAGCCCCTCAACAAGCTCAGCTAAATCCTTTGCAACCTCAGGCTCGGGAACAAGAGCAGGATCTAACCCTTTTTTCCGCGCTTCTCTTGCAACAGCATATATGCTCTCTAGACTGTTCTCCAAAGAATCAGTATAGCGCTTATATTCTTCGCTCATAGGGATCGTCAAAATTGTCATCCTACCCTAAGTCCCACGAAGCAATATATTGAGCTTTTCTAAAACAAAAAGTTAAAAACTAACCAAAATTTACCGCGTAAGCTTCTAGGTTTTCATATTTTCTACAAGTTCTGTTATCTTGCTTTTTCCTTTGTTTTCTTCTAAAACATTGCCGGTTACAACAATGCTAGCACCTGCTTTCACTATGTCTTTCACCTGTTCACCGGTTCGTATTCCACCACCTACAATTAAGGGAAGATTAGTTACAGTCTTGACAGCTCTTACCAAATAATCAGGCACAGGGGTTCCGACTCCAGACCCCGCCTCCAAATATACAAAACGCATACCAAAATATTCGGCTGCTAGGGCATGGGCAGCTGCAAGTTCAGGTTTGCTATATGGAATAGGAATGGCTTTACCCACTACACTAACTGTGCCTCCCTCACCCACAATGATGTAACCTAGAGGTATAGGCTCCAAACCGAATTTTTTGATGATTGGTGCTCCTAAAACCTGAGCCCCCATTAGAAAGTATGGGTCGGCAGAGTTAAGAAGAGACATGAACCAGATAGCGTCAGCATGTCTGGTTATTCCAGTGATGTTGTTTGGAAAAAGAATGATAGGAATTTCCACAGACTCTTTTAAAACTTTTGCGATGGTATCCAGATGAGAAGCGGAGATAGATGTTGAGCCTCCTACCATTATAGCTGCTGTATTGCATGATTCAGCATCTTTAGCTATATGGGAGGCAGACGATGACGTGACCTTTTCAGGATCAACAAGTGTCATGTGAATGGTTCCTTCTTTCTCAATTCGCTCTAAGAGATACTTTTCTATTCGTCCAACCATACTTGATCCCCAATTAAACCTCTATTTTGTATAAAAAAGGTCTGTGAATTTACAATATATATCGATCTCACTTAAAGCAGGTCTAGTATCTAGTTCCTCAGTTAATTCACAACTGCCACAGCGTACTTTAGCACGTTCACCACCAGTGAATATCTCAACATTGATTGATTGCTTGCCACACCTGGGACAGAGGAAAACAGTAGGCAATTTCTTTTTAGGTATACGAACTACTTTTCTTCTTCTTCTGCCCATTTTTAAAAACCTCAATATGAATTGTTTAAGTTTATGATGACTCTTGTTTCAAATTATAATTCGTCAATAGCTTAAATATTTGTCTTAAAAGATAAAAACAAAAACGCTAAATTAAAAGAAAAATGTGTGAAAAAAGAATTTGAACTGAAAAAAGACGATCCACCAAAACGAAAACGATTAACGACACGTTGAATAAAAGAAATTTATCTTCATTAATCATAATAACCATATCAGCGCTAATTATATATATTAATACTGCTTTTGATCTCGTTTTTACATATTTAATGCCAATACTAAAGACAAAAAACATCAGTTCCTTATATTTTTATTAACATCAAACAAGGGCAAGTCAACATACGATCGGACCATCCACACACATAAATTACCTCAAAAGTTTAGATTAGACTTTCACCGAAGCAATATATTTGCCACCGAGAGGAACGGCTTTCGTATTCACCAAAAACTATCATAATTGCAGCTTTATTGTGATATCAAACGAATCACAAAAGAGCAGGTCCTAATCCATCAAAATATTTAGAAACTCGCAAAAAAAGAAGTAAACCAAAAAATAACCTAAAAATGGAATTATTTAACAAGTGGAGTAGTGCGTGACGTCACATGTGATTCTGTGATAATCACACGTGATTTAACAGTGATAAACATCACAGATACAATACAGAAAATGATTTCAAATAGAATGATGAGATAAAATGGAAGTTGATTTTTGGAGGGAGAAATCAGTCCACAATTAGCGGATATTCTAACTAAGAGAGGGGGCACCCTGAGATTTTGTGGTAACGCTTGAATTTATAATTATAAGATTAAAAAACATTAACTTTTTTAAGCAATTAAATAATTCTTAATAAATTATAGTATAGAGCTTTTTCATACTTTTATTATTGTTTAATTTTAATTTTAGTCAATTTATATAAAAATTTATATCTGCTTTTTTAGGATTTTACAGAGTAAACTTTTTTAACGTAGTGCACGGTATACAAAAACGTATCCTTTAAAACAGTAGTTGGTGTATAAAGTTTGAAATTAAAGGAAAATGCCCAAAAGTGGCTAAATTACTCATTAAATGATCCTTTAGTAAAAATACTTTCAAAAAATAGCAATTTAAGTAAAATACAACTAGAAACGCTTTTAATAGACGTTTTAGCAGAAAATATAGCCGATAAAAGTCTAAAATATGACGAAAAAGCTAAATTAAGGATTTTAGCCGTAACTAGGGGTGCTTTTAACAGGAGTTTAAAGCAGGCTAGGCACAATGTTACGAAGTCGATTTACACAATTATGCTCCTCGGATACATGGGAATCCTTGAAGAAATAAGTCTAGAACCATATTTAGAGGCAGCAAACAAGCTAAAAACATACATAAACACTCAACGAGAACTCATAAAAAAGAGACCAAAAGAGGAACAAATTAGAACAGTAGCAAGACTCCACGAAGAGCTCAAAACCAGTTTAGAAGAACTCTCCAACCCACGAAAAATATCCAAAAAGCTGTGACATCACAAATCACAACAGTTTTGTCATACAAAATTGATCGTTTTACTCTAAGAAAAAATCAAAACATAACAAATATAAACACCCAAAGACCAGGAGGTTACACTCCCTAAATTGCGCTCTTTTTGAGCTTTATTACAAAAAAAAGGCATTTTAACAGTTTTTAGTAAGATAATTGTGAAAGATCAGGACGAGAAAAATTTCAGTAAATAGTTCATCAGAACGGTTTTAGTATGATATGAATGTGAGTGATTTGTGAGGTGTGATGTCACGTAGCCTAATTTTAGGAAAACCTTAAGTTTACTTATATACTATTGTGATGTGTGATCATGTATGAATATCACAAGACATCACGCTGAAATCACATGTGAGGTGCTGAGTTAGTGGTTTCAGAGGCTTTGTTAGTGGTAACGTCGGTTCTGTTGTTTGGCACAGTTTCGGCTCTGTTACTTTATTATCGTCGAATAAGGCTGCTTAACCAAGAGTATAACCGGGCAAAGGGATTGATTAATAATATTGTTGTCAGCTTTGACAGACAATTCAGTAGACAAAAGGATAGAGTTCTTTTTTTTGCCCAGAGGATCGAGGATATTTTATTGGATAACAAAAAGGTCACAAAAAAAGTAGAAGATTATGAGGGTCGGTTAAGTGATCTTACTAAGATTATCGCCGATGTTCCACATATTGAAGACAAGTTTTTGGAGCAACTTAATGAGATGCGTAGCGAGGTTGTGGACATAAAGGAGGCGCATGACAGAGTAATAAAGAAGCTTATTGAGATCGAGAAAATCAAGAAAGAGGCTTATGTTCCTGAGGTGCAGATAGAGGCGGCTATTCCGATAAAGAGAGAAAGGGCTTTGGAGCCCCTAACTGAAACCGAGCTGATCGTTCTTGAAAAAATCGGTAAAGAAGGAGAAAAGACTGCTCCTGAAATAAGAGAGAATATTGGCCTCACAAGAGAGCATACTGCGCGTCTAATGAAGAAGTTATACAAAGACGGATATCTAGAGAGAGACACCCACAAGATGCCTTACGTCTATCGATTAAAGGAAGAAATGAAAAAAATACTGAAGAAAAGAGAAGCTAGAGCGTCCTAGACTCTTCTTCAGCCGCAAGAGACGTTCCGGCAGCTTTGATGCATTTCAGTTTTTCATCCATTTCATAAAGAGGCTTTGAGGCAGGCAAATCATAATCAGGCTTACCTCTCTGATTCAGATAATCAGGGTAATGGATAACTTTGATTGGAACTGCGAACCGAATCTGAGGCTCTGAAATAAGCAAAGCTTCTCCAATGTCAAGCATTTTAATCTCAGTGTCACTATATTCCATGTAAGGCGTATTCTGGGTAAGATAGTCCCTGTCTCTTTTCAGTTCGGTTTTCATGATAATTTTTGTCCAAAGCTCAGCGAAGACGTCACGATTTATCTTGGAAGGTCTAGGAGTTACTGCGTTTAGTCCAACACGATATTTACGGTATGTAAGCGCAATATCGGAAAAGATGGTTTTGTGTATTTCAGGGTCAAGAAACTCATGAGCCTCCTCCAGAGTTATCAATAGTGTTGGGAGTTTCTTCCACTCCTCAAAATTCGTTTCCCAAAACCGTTTGTAATGTTGTGCCACGTTTGTTGCTGTGAGACAGGTTACGTTTTGTTGCTCTTCAGAAGTCAAACCCGAAATATCGATGAGACATGTGATTCCTTTGCTTATGTTTTGGACTACATCTTCTATGAAGTTATAGTTGTTGGGCGGGAATAGATGCGGAGGAAGGTCAGAAAGCCTGCTCATCAGAGCATTAATTACGGTCGGAGATTTGTAGTTGATGATTTTACCAACACCCAAGTAGCCCTCTAAAACGTAGGCTTCACGGGATTCCTCTATCCAGCAGTTACCCAGTTGCTCATACAATCTCCGGGCAACTCTTATTTGAGGGCGCCCAATTTCAGGAAAAATCGTCCATAAACGTCCAGGAGTAAGAGTACGCAAGCCAATACATAATTTGCCATCTCGCGCTGAATAGTAACGAACCTTATTATGGTAAAGAGGATGCTCCCTTAGACCGCTCGCATCGGATCCAATATCCTTACCGGACAATAATTGACCAGCAAAATCGAAGATAAGCCCAACAGTTTCAGGGTTATCTATTATTCGGGCGTTTAGAATAAGTTCGGTATTGGTTTTTCCTGAGCCAGTCATTCCGAACATGCCCATCATCTTCGGGATGGCCTTGACACTCACACCTACCTTGCCTAGAACATCTTCTCCGGAACGCAGAAGCCCTATCTCCAAATCTCCAGCGATTTTTAAAACAGAATAATCCTCGTCAGTTGTTGTGTATACGCGATCCATATAATTCGGATTGAATGTTGGGGAACGAGTTTTGTTAGAAGTCATTTCAAGGAATAGAATGGCGTCAACATGCCTAAAGCTGGAGTAAGGCCCAAAAGACTCCTTGCCCTCAGCCTCGCGGAGCTGCTCGTTAGTATTTAACGTTGAGGAACTGCCAGCATCTACGACGCGCGCATAAAAACTTCGTTTATCAGAGTCTATTCGAACGATCTGACCAAAAGAAAGGCTTACCCCCTCAGTTAGGAAAAAAGAGACTTTGTCCCCTTTCACTTCGCGAATGAAACCAACAGGTTCAAATTCGGTCAAAGCCTTCACCACCTGTAAAAGGATTTGTTATTCCATGGATTTTGTCAGCAAAACTGCAGGAAAGTTCTTCAACACGAAGAGCCTCTAAGATTCCTTCAGTCGACAATTCTTTTTCGATTAAATCATAATATTGAAGAATTTTTGAGTTTGATGCTCCAGAAAATTCATGTGCTAGCCAAAGCGTAACAGGATAACCTAAACATCTTGGATCTTCGGAAAGGGAAGTAAGAGGAGAAAGAAGCTCAGACACATTACTTGATGTTAAGGAGTCCATTATATCACAACGGAAAATGTGTTTACTGTCTCCACACAACTTCATAAGAGACACGTCCCCATACAGATGCTCCTCCATATTTGCCTCTTTAACAGGATGGTAGACCCAAAGAGGATAGGACACAAGGATGCTTGTCGACGCCATAAAATCGCGTCCCTTATCATCACATAACATGGGAGACTGTTTACTTACGGCAAGAAGATTAATCTTTTTACGAAGAGCTTCTTCGTATAGTGAAGTATGAAAACCTCTTTTTCCACCAAAAAAACTGGCCCCATCCAATAGAATATAATCACCTGCAGCCAATCCACGAAGAGTCTCCTGTGGTTCTGCACCCCCACTAGGCTCTTCGTGAAGAAGTTTCAAAGCCATTTCACTTTCCAGCTGTAGTCTTCGGTCCATCAAAAAGTTAGAGCGGTAACGACGGTCCCCAACTGTACATATGAGGCTTTCATCGTAACCCCAATTTACGGAACGTCCCTCCACTGAAGCGTAAGCGACCCTCATCAAGTAGATCCCCCAGTTGTGGGCTCTCTTCAAAGTTCTAGTAGAGCAGTCGACAGCCAAAAACCGTGAATCACAACACTTAACCTTCGTTAGAGGCTTAATTTTGTTCATGTCAGGTTTAGTAACAATCATCGGTTGTGGCTTAACGTCACTGAAGCCTATTTGCCGACCTTTATCAACATATGTCTTAAGTTTGCTCTTCAGATCAGCCAAATCTTTTTGAATTTTGCTCATAATCAGGTTTTCTCCTCAGACACGAAGAGTCTTATGATTTGCAGTAAATTAAATATCTTTAAAAAATGCGTGCTTATTAATTATCTTTCGTGAACCTTATACTTAGATATTGCACTCATAATTCTGTATCGTAGGTGATTTAATGTGCCTTTTTTCATGAAAAATCCTCGGTCTGTTAGACGAGATAAATAAGTAGAGGCGGTGCTCAAAGTGAGGGGTTCATTAAAACGTTTTTCGTATGCTATCTGCAGTTCTTTTGAGGAAAACCATCCAACAGGAAAAGTTTTCTCCGCTGTTAAACGAACCTTCTCGATCTTGGGTATTTCGGATTCGAAGTGGTTTGCCTCAGAAGCGACAGGCGACATTCCTCCCAAAAGTTCTACCAAATCAAGTAGACGAAGAGCCTTATCACGCGTAATCTGACCCTCAAAGGTTATCGTGTAACGATCCCCATCATTGAAGATTTCTACGCGCATTTTTTTGGTAGGCATTCAATGCACCAGTTATTGTTCACTAATTGACAAGTCACAAGTTATAGATATTGTGGTATATGGTGTTAAGTAAAAAGGTTGAAATTCAGGTTAAAAAATTAAAAAAACCATTTTTTGCAGTTTATTAGGTTCACAGACTTCACTATAGTTCACGTTTATGAAAATAATAACAAGAATCGGATGAATTTTGTTTTCCACTAGAAATCAAGGGGTCGATTATTTACTTGTGAAAAGGCATAATTTCGTCTATTTTAGAAAATAAACAGTAAAAAACTCGAATATTCTAGTTAACTTCACGATGTTTCACAACGAAGATAACAATCAATTAACCAGTTAGTGAGAGTAGACTCTTCGTAAGTTAAAATTTAATGTGTTTCAAAAAGATACAGTTCGGTTTCTAAGTTTGTTGAGACTCCGACCCCTTCATTTCCATTGTACAAAAGAAGTTTCATTAGAGTTCTTTATACTCTTCCAATTTATTTTTTTGTATAAATAACTAAAAAATAATTGATGAATAAAACTAAATATTAAACATGTTTATAATATAAACGGGATTTTTTTCAACAATAATATTTCCCTTGTAAATTTTGATTCTTTTCTTTATTAAACCCTATAGAGACCTTACTTTTTCCACGAGAAACGCAGGGGTGCGAGTGTCACTAAACACCCTTCAATATCTACAAACATCCTAAAACAGCCTTTACCCAGAGAGTTTCGTTTCCCTTTATATTTTTGTGCAATTTGTCTACTTTTTTTTATGACAGTTTTTATCTACTGGAAACGCAATCGAGGCAATAATTTCACTGTCTCTAAGAGGAGAATACCAAACTGACCAAAATTAATACTCTTGAAGACGTTTTTGATCGTTTTCTGAGTAATACCCACATTTTCAAAGACCGAGAAGTATTACGCCATGATTATATTCCAGACAAACTTCCACACCGCGATGACCAGATTCATTGCCTAGGCGGAATAGTTGCACCTGTCCTTAGATGTTCTCCCTGCTCGAATGTCTTCATTTACGGAAAAACTGGAACAGGAAAAACAGCCGTCACTAAATACGTTTTGAATAAACTGTCCTTTAAGGCAACTCAACTCGGAGCAGCTATCGAAGTTTGTTACGTAAACTGTCGATTGGCCGGTACTGAATATCGAGTCCTCTCAAGCTTATGTGACGCTTTAGATGTGAAGGTTCCTTTCACTGGTTTAGCTGTTGGAGAAGTGTTTGACCGATTCAAAGACGGGTTAGATCAACAAAGAAAAATCTTCATCGTTGTCCTAGACGAAATAGATGCACTGATAAAAACCCGTGGAGACACACTTCTTTACGAATTAACCAGAATCAACGAAACTCTTCGTCACGGTAGAATATCAATAATAGGAATCTCAAACGACCTCAGATTCAAAGAATTTTTGGACCCACGCGTTCTAAGTTCCTTAAGCGAAGAAGAAATAGTTTTTAGACCCTACGACGCAGCTGAACTCCAAGACATCCTCTTGAAACGTGCTCAACTTGCGTTTTTCGAAGGATCTCTATTGGATAGCGCTGTCGCATTGTGTGCTGCAATGGCCGCCGCAGAACATGGGGATGCCCGACGCGCTTTAGACTTGCTTAGAGTTGCAGGTGAACTTGCAGAACGGGAGGGTGTGAGCTGTGTTAGTGAAGAACATGTTCGTGAGGCAGAGAAACGTGTAGAACACGATCGTATTTTTGAAGTCTTAGCGAATCTTCCATTGCATTCCAAATTGGTTTTATGCAGTGTTTACTTGTTAGGTAAAACAAAACTCAGCTATACTATTACTGGAGATATTTATGGAATATATTGTGAACTCTGCGATCAGTCAGGTCTATCTCCACTAACTCAAAGGCGTGTAAGTGGTTTGATCAGCGAGTTAGATATGATAGGGTTGTTAAATGCACGTGTTGTTAGCATGGGTCGACATGGGAGGACAAAAAAAATTCGTTTAGGGATAGGCCGGAGTCTTGTTAGGAACGTATTTAATAACAGTGATCGATTCCGGGAACTGTTATGTTATGTTCCTAATTGTTTTGCTGGTATTTAGTAATTTTAAAAACGTATGTACACCCTTCTTGTTGTCTGTTCACCAAGGTTGAGTAAAATTTAATGTTGAAATTCTGGATGTTTGAAGATTCACCATTGGCACGATTCCTGGGGTAGGAACTAGACCCATTTTTTGTTGAAAATCTGTTTGATCTTGCCATGCTCCCGAATTCACAATTAGTGTTCCTCGATAATTATCACATTTTACTACATGAACATGGCCGGCGTGGAAAATATCAGGTATTCTATCTATTACCATAAAGTCCCTTTTTTCTGGCGCAATTGGGGTTCTCTCTCCGTAAATGGGCGCAAGGTGCCGTCCTTGTAACATCAGTTTCATAGATTTTTCTGGGGTATCAAAACTAACGCTTGGAGCAACTGCTGCGATGTCATCTAGACTCCTTCCATGAAATAGAAGTAATTCTACTCCATGGAGACTGATTGTGGATGGATTTCCAAGTGAATGTATCTTATGAATTTCATTAAGTGGTTCTGCATACTCATTTGGTATCGCTGGTTGTGGTAAGGCTTTTCTAGAAGAATCGTGATTGCCTGGAATAATTACGATTTCTATATGGTCAGGAACCTGCTCCAAAAGTTTTGCGGCTTCCCGGTACTGTTCAAAAATGTCTGTTATTGTTAATTCTTCAAGTTGCCCCGGATATATTCCTATTCCATCAACAATATCTCCTGCTATTACTAAATATTTGATATGGCCAGCAATGTCCCTGATTTTATCGTTACCTTTTTCTCCTTTTAACCAGCTTAGAAACCTATTAAACTCTTTTTCCATAAATTTTTTGCTCCCAACATGAAGATCTGACATTAGAGCAGCATAAATTGGAATTGAAGCTTTGTGGGGTGTCTTTTGTGGGATCTCTGGTAATATGAAATCTTTAGCAATAATTAGATCGTTATTTCCTTTTATTGCGTTTACTCAAATAACTTGATCTAATAGCAGAGAACGAGCTTTTTCAATTATTTCTTTGCTT
>Ga0209536_100011913_pt1 | contig 12688 bp, 12 predicted proteins | sample DeeMarSeWOR28_12_FD_187461 | JGI IMG/M metagenome (GOLD analysis project Ga0209536, IMG submission 187461) | Marine sediment microbial communities from White Oak River estuary, North Carolina - WOR-2-8_12 (SPAdes) (version 2) | ecosystem: Environmental > Aquatic > Marine > Intertidal zone >...
AGTTAAGTCTGAGTTATTTTTTAAAAAAGCTATGGAAGGAACTTCGCCCTGGTAAACCGGCTTCGTTCGAGCGAAGCGAGAAAGAAGCCTGCAGGAAATGATGGCGCTGAGCTAAGATATGATCAATGCCTTATTGATTTAAGAGTAGTATTAATTAAAAAACTTGCTGATTATTATAAAAAAAATATCTTTCCCTTACAGCTCAACAATTAATGAATCTTTTCCCAGTAAATAATTATTATAAAAAAATACTTCGGGTAGCACTGCCCGCAATTGCGGGACTATCTTCTCAAATGGTTGTTTCTCTGGTTGATTCAGCAATGGTTGGAAGATTAGAAGAAGCTACTTACGCTTTAGCTGCAATGGGAATTGGTGTTCTTGCTACCTGGGCATTAATAAGTTTTTTTTCGAGTCTGGCAACAGGAATTCATGTCATAGTTGCCAGAAAATATGGTGAAGGTGATTATATCTCCTGCGGAATAACTCTCAACAATGCTCTGTTTATAGCCTTGTTAATTGGAATCCTTGTTGCAGCAATTGGGGTATTTTTCGCGGATCCAATAGCTCATCTTTTCGCCGCTGATGAGACGGTGGGAAACTATGCCAGCGATTATATCTTTTTTAGATTTATGGGAATTCCAATTTTTCTAATATCTGTTTCTTACCGGGGCTTTTTCTTTGGAATAAACAAAACAAAAATTTTTATGTTCTCCGGAGTAATTACTAATCTGTTAAATGTTTTTTTTAATTACACACTCATTTACGGATCATTTGGCTTTCCGGAAATGGGTTTAGCTGGCGCAGGATTAGGATCAACTCTTGCAACCTTGTTCGATGGATTTTTTTATACCACAATTATATTACTACCCCTTTACAGAAAGAGATATCAAAACTTTAAACATCTTAAAATAGATAGCGGTATAATCAGCGGTATATTTAAAATTTCACTACCGGTTTCTTTTCAAAACGTCTTCATTTTAATTGGCTTTTTAAGTTTTGTTTCGATCACAGGAATTATTGGAACGAAAGAACAAGCTGCGACACAGGCAATAATCAGTACGCTCTTTATTTCATTTTTACCTTGCTTTGGTTTTGGAATTGCTGTCCAGACTTTAGTGGGTAATAACCTTGGTGCGGGAAAATTTAATCTGGCAAAAATCTATGGATTTGAAACTGCAAAAGTTGCCACAATCTATACAATTTTGCTTGGATTTATTTTTATGATTATTCCACAATATGTTCTGTTGATTATTACCAATGATCAATCAATAATACAAACAGCCATACCATCTTTAAGAATTGCTGGTTTTGCGCAGGTATTTTATGGTATTGGGGTAGTACTGGCAAATGGTTTACAGGCAGCGGGCAGGACCCTTTTTGTTATGAAATCGGAAGTAATTACGAATTTACTCATTTTTGTTCCACTGGCATATTTTTTGGGCATATTTCTTGAACTGGGATTAGCCTGGGCTTGGATGGCGTTACCAGTGTATATAGTATTATATTCCCTGATAATCTATCTCAAGTTTAACTCCGGAGATTGGTATATGCATATACCAATTGACGATAACAATAAATTATAAAGTCTGAAAACTGCATTTTTGGACATTTAAATATGTTAATGAAAAGCCTTGACAATAAGCTTGAAGCCAAATATATTTTAGATATGAAAATGAGATATTTCATAGCGGTAGGCGTTATTGCAATTATAGCTACCGTTTATGCCGGTGCCTTTCTGGATTATTTTCATGGACGTAGTGAAGGTGAGGATATTAGGCTGGAATGGAAAACCGGTGAAGAAGTTAACCTGCAGAATTTTATTATAGAAAGAAAAACTCCCAATAATTCTTTTGCAGATATAGCAACCATTACTCCGAAAGGAAGTAACTCTTACTACTCTTATCTCGATAAATCAGCATACAAGATGACAGACCTTGTTTTTATTTACCGCTTAAAAATTATTGATAGCAATGGACAGAGCTCATTTTCTAATGAAGTAACTGTTTCACATAATGTATCCGGAGTAAAAAGAACCTGGGGCAGCATTAAGGCTATGTTCAGGTGATAAATTTCCCTTTTTATTTATCCCTCCTAAAAATTAACCAATCTTCAATATTTAAATCAATCAATCATTTACTCTTTCTCCTGATTTCATTTACATTATTGTTTGTTTCCTGCTCATCAACGAAAAGATTTCCTGATGATGAGTCTAAAGTAACAACAGAAAGAACCGTTAATATTAATTATTCATCAGTTCGCGTCTTGCTCGATGAATCAGATGCAGCCTATCACCTTACAATCCAGTCTCCTGTTTATCTGTACGACGGTGAAAAAAGACTGGCTTATATTGAATCCGGAAATACCCTTGAGTGCATAAGTGAATACCAAGAAGTTAAGTTGACTATCCACGACAGGGTTTTTTCTTCAGATGCTTTCTTTTTAAAACCTGCTGAAAACTTGGAAACAGTAAAATTCAACGGGCAGGGTTATAAAGGCAAATTAAATCTTATTAAACTGGGTGGCTCAATAGGAATAATAAATCAGCTTAATCTTGAAGATTATGTTAAAGGAGTTGTCGCCAGAGAGATGCCTATAGGCAAAAAATCTGAAAACCTTGAAGCACTTAAAGCTTTTTCAATTTGTGTGCGTACTTACACACTCAAAAAAATCAGTGAGGGAAAATCGCTTTACGATCTTTATGATGATACACGCGACCAGGTTTATGGCGGATTTGACGCGGAGCACCCTTTATCTAATAAAGCAGTTGAAGAGACTGAAAATAAAATATTAATATATAATGGGAATATCGCTACTGTCTATTATCACTCAACATGCGGTGGACAAACAGAAGCAGCTCATAATATTTTTACCAATAAAGAAATCCCTTATATGATGGGTGTTAAAGATGGCAATTCACCCTATTGTAATATATCACCTAAATTTGAGTGGACGGAAACTTACAGCAACGAAGATGTAATCAAAAGACTACAGGGAGCATCACTCCTGAATAATGGCGATTTCAGATTGAATAATGTTTACATTGAGAGCCGATATAGTTCAGGCAGAGTTAGAGAAATGGTCTTTGAGGTAGTTGATGAATTTGGCGGAGTAAAAAATGTTTCAATCTTCGGAAATGAAATCAGGAGTATAATTAAAACAGCAGATAATAAAACTATTTTATGGAGTACACTTTTTGATGTCTCCCTTCGCAGACAAAGTGTTGAGATCAATGGAAAAGGATTTGGACATGGTGTAGGAATGTGCCAGTACGGTGCGATTTCGCTTTCCAGGAAAGGTTGGAAATATAAAGAAATTATTGATCATTATTATCCGGGAATAAAAATAAATATCTTTAAATGATTAAAACAGATCTGCCCGTTTATCTCGCCTCCAAGTCACCTAGGAGAAGAAAATTATTAAAACAAATCGGAATTAAGTTTAATTCTTTTTCTGTTGATCTAAATGAGAATTTTATTGATGGTGAACATCCGGTTACCTGTGTAAAAAGGCTCGCATCTGAAAAAATGGAAATTGCAAGATTGAAAGTTAAATCGGGAATAATCATTACTGCAGATACCATTGTTGTACTCGATAGAAAGGTTATTGGTAAACCGCGGAATAAAAGAGAAGCTGAAAAATTTCTTTCGCTGTTAAGTGGAAAAACTCATACTGTTTATACTGGTATTTGTCTAGTTAATACAAAATCAAATAAGAGAATAGTTGAAGTTGAAAAAACCAGGGTTGAATTCAGAAAAATTGAAAAAGATGAGATAAAAGATTATGTAGCCGGCGGAAGTCCTATGGATAAAGCAGGTGCTTATGGAATACAGGATGATTTTGGAGCAGTTTTCGTTAAAAAAATAAATGGCTGTTATTATAATGTTGTTGGTTTACCACTTACTAAAATTTACAATTCATTAAGAAAAATTACCTGAGTTGATAAATAAATTAAAGAAAAAAGTTTTACTATCAGTAATTATTGGTGGTATTCTTTATCTGGCATTTACGATTTATGCCGATTTTAATCAGGTTGTTAATGCATTCATACAATTCAACTGGTTCCTGTTACCTGCATTGTTGGTATTATCATTCCTGAATTATTTATTCCGTTTTTTTAAATGGGATTATTACCTGCATATAATTAAAGTTAAAATTAAAAAGGTTGATTCGCTTTCAGTGTTTATGTCCGGATTGGTTATGAGCGTTACTCCTGGAAAATTAGGAGAGCTATTAAAATCGCTTTTGGTGAAAGAGATTACGAATGTTCCTATAAGCAAAACTGCTCCGATTATTCTTGCGGAAAGATTAACTGATTTTATTTCGTTGCTGATTCTAGCAATAGTAGGAGCTTTTGTCTTTGATTTTGGAGGGAGTATTTCAATAACTATTTCATCGTTTTTAATTATCTTAATAATTTTAATTAGCAACAAAAACCTCTCTATTCCACTCCTTAATCAACTGGAAAAAATTAAATTTTTAAGAAAATACCTGACAAGCATTCACGCTGCTTATGAAAGCTCATACCTGCTACTCAAACCTCTTCGGCTTGTGTCAATGACCTTCATAAGCTTGTTGGCGTGGGGTTTTGAATGTTTAGGATATTATTTAATTCTGATGAATTTCAACGTAAATTTTGGATTACTTTGGACTTCCTTTAGTTATGGTTTCTCAACTATTGTAGGTGCTATTTCAATGTTACCCGGAGGTCTGGGTATAACCGAAGGATCTTTAACCTTTCTGTTGATACAAAAAAACGTATCGAAAGACATTGCAGTTACTACTACTTTTATAGTTAGAGTAGTGACCCTCTGGTTTGCAGTCCTGGTAGGTATAATAAGTGTTTTATTCTATCAAAAACGTTACGGTAAAATTACCGTTGAATCTATCTAAATATTCTGAAGAAGATCTAATCGGGAAAATTCAAAAATATTTTGAAACCATCTGCCAGCTAAAACATAAGTGCAGATGGGGATTAAAAATTTCTTACAATCCCCTGGAACAGTACAAGGTACAAGTATGAGCACACATTTCATTCTGTTTGCAACTTCATAATGAATTGCTATGAAGTATGCTTTGTTGGATAAATTAAATCGAGGTCCCTTAATATAAACCGGTTAATGATTTTTAATTATCCGGATGGAAAAAGGTTGCTTTGTCAGTTTATAAGTAATTGAAGATACAATTGCTTCAAAATGTATTTCTTACGATTATACAAGCCTGATTCTAAGCACCGCTGATATTAAAACCTGAGTTTTTGAAGAAAGGAGAATTAAAAATATGAGAGTGTTTTTCCGGGAAGTAATTAAGGAGAAAACGCCTATTCGTGCCGTTTTTCTTGATTTTCAGGCTTTTCGTTGCTATATTTAATGCCCAATTATAAATGAAAGGAGACGAATATGGGACAAGCTGAAAATTTTAGAAAAGGTTTGTTGATTGGTATCTTAACCGGTGGAGCACTCGGTGCAGCTTTAGCTTTACTCTACGCACCTAAGTCCGGTAAAGAGTTAAGAAAGGATATCAGAGACAAGAGTGATGAATATCTCGACGAGGCTGAAAAATATATTGCAGAAGCCAAGGACAAGGCAATTGATCTGATTAATGAAGGTAAAAGAAGGTCTGAGAAATTGATTAAAGATGCTAAAGATAAAAGTGATCAGCTTTTAAAAGATGCTGAGAAATTGTTTCATGATGCAAAAGGAAAAGGGAACGAATATTTTGCTACGGGTAAGGAAACAATTGAGCAGAAAAAAGATCAGGTCAAATCTGCTATAAAAGCCGGAGTTGATGCATATAAAGAAACGAAAAAATCCGGTTAAAAGTTTTTCTCAATGACTCTGATTGAAATATTAACGGCAGTGGTATTGGTGCTGGCAGCGGCACTATGCATTGCCTTAATTATTTATCTGGGCAAGATTACAAGGTCTATTAATGAATTACAAAATAATATTAGTGATCTTTCCTTAAAATTAATCCCGCTGCTTTCAACTCTGTCAGAACTTTCTGATAAAATTTCTGATATCAGCAATGAAGCAGTTTCTCAACTCGAGATTTCAAAAAGAATAGTGGGTAATGTTAAAGAACACGTTGATAAAATTCTTGAGCTGGAAGAAAAAATAAGATGGGGGATAGAAAACCCGGTTGACAAGATTCTAAATAATTTCAAAGCAATATCTAACGGAATTAATACTTTTTTAAACCACTTAAAAAAATAGTACTTCATTTCTAAAAAAAAGATACCCAGGAGGGCTTAATTGAAAGAATATACTTCCGATGCAATCAGGAATATTGCATTCATTGGTCACGGTGGTAGTGGTAAAACTTCACTTTCTGAAGTTTTTCTTTATAATGCAAAAGAAACCAACCGTATTGGTAAGATAGAAGAAGGTAACACTGTATCAGATTATTCACCTAATGAAATTGATAAGCAAATTTCTATATCTTCATCTCTCATGCACCTCGAATGGAACAATGTAAAAATTAACATTTTGGATACACCCGGATTTTCTGATTTTATTGGGGATGTTAAAAGTGCGTTAAAAGTCTGTGATACCGCTGTCCTGATGTTAAAATCTGCCGAAGGTGTTGAAGTTGGGTCAGAAGTTGCTAATGAATTTATTAAGGAGTTTAACCTTCCTTCTGCTATAATTATTAATAAGGTTGATAGTGAGCATTCAACCTTTAATGAAACAATTGAAATAGCAAAGGAAAGAATTAATAGCGGTGCTACAATTGTAACATTTCCTGTTTCCGAAGGCATTAACTTTAACGCAGTCGTAGATCTAATAAAGATGAAAGCATATAATTATGGAGATGCGGGGAGCAGAAGTGTTACTGAATCTGATATACCGGATAATTTAAAATCAAAAGCAGAAGATTTAAGGATACAGCTTATTGAAACAGTTGCTGAAAACTCGGAAGAGTTGATGAATAAATATTTTGAAGAAGGCAGCCTGTCGGATGAAGATTTACAAAAAGGATTAAAAACTGCAATAAGAAACGGAAGCCTTGTACCGGTTTTTGCAATGAGTGCTACAAAAGGTGTCGGAGTTAATAACTTTCTGGACTTTGCTTCGGGCTACTTTCCTTCTCCTGCCGAAAGGGGAACGATTAAAGCTTTGCTTGCTGGTAAAAATGAAAATGTTGAAGTGAAAATTGATGAGAATGGTGAACCGGTGATGTTCATCTTCAAGACAATTTCAGAGCAACACGTTGGGGAGCTTTCATTATTTAAAGTTTATTCCGGAAAAATTACCGCTGGTATGGATCTTATAAATGAAGCAAATAATAAAACTGAGAGGTTAAATCAGCTTTCTATTTTAAATGGTCACAACAGAAAAGAAGTATCGCAGGTAATTGCTGGGGATATCGGAGCTGTAGTAAAATTAAAAGATACGCATACTAATAATACACTTGCTTCAAAAAATTACTCTGTAATTATTAATCCAATTGATTTTCCTGAGCCGGTTATCAGAGCTGCAATACGTGCTAAAGCAAAAGGTGATGAAGATAAAATTGGAACCGGCTTACATACATTACATGAAGAGGACCCTTCATTTAAAGTTAATTACGATCCTGAAATTTCTCAGACAATTATTTCAGGGCAAGGTGAACTGCAGCTTTCTCTTGCAGTAAAACGCCTTAAAGATCGCTATGGCGTGGACGTTGATCTTATTGAACCGAGAATTCCTTACCGGGAGACTATTAAAGCCAGTGTAAATGATGTTGAATATAAACATAAGAAGCAATCAGGTGGTCGAGGGCAGTATGGACATGTTCACTTTAAAATGGAACCACTCCCAAGAGGAAAAGGATTTGAGTTTGTTGATGCTGTTGTGGGTGGCGTGGTACCGGGCAGATTTATCCCTGCTGTTGAAAAAGGAATTAATGAAACCATGGCTAAAGGTGTTATAGCAGGTAACAAAGTAGTTGATGTTAAGGTTACTCTTTTTGATGGGACTTATCACAACGTTGATTCTGATGAAATGTCATTTAAAATTGCTTCCAGTATGTGTTTCAGAAGAGGTTTTCAGGAAGCAAAACCCGTACTCTTAGAGCCTATTTATGAAATTGAAGTAAAAGTTCCGGAAGAGTATATGGGAGATGTAATGGGTGATATTTCAAGTAAACGTGGAAAAATTTTAGGTATGGATTCCGACGGACACTTTCAGATTATTAAAGCTCAGGTACCACTTGCTGAATTGTATAAATATTCTTCACACCTGCGTAGTTTGACATCAGGCAGAGGAACTCATAAAAGAAAGTTCGATCATTATGAAGAAATGCCGAAAGAAATAGAACAAAAAGTAATTGAAGAGTATAAAAAGTCGAAGGAAGAAGGAAATTAATTCAAGAATCAGAATGTAAAGGTTTACACTTCAACTCTTGCAAACATTTTGTCTGGTAATCACATTAATTTAAAAGCCCTTCCTCCTGTCTGCCGGCAGGTGAGGTTAGGGAATGGTTGGGATGGACTTTCATGAAAAATCTCTGGTCTCCCTGGCGCTCTAAATACATCGAATCATTCAGGGAGGAACATTCAAATAACAACTGTATCTTTTGTGAAGCTTTAAACTACAAGGTTTCCGACTTAAATAATTTGGTAGTTCATAAAGCCAATCTTACATATACCATTCTCAATTTATATCCTTATAATAATGGTCACTTAATGGTTGTCCCAAACAGGCATATCTGGGAATTTGAAAAGCTTACGAAAGAAGAATCAATTGAATTGATGGAAGGATTAAAATATGCCAAATTGGTTCTAGAGGAAATTTACAAACCACAGGGATTTAATATGGGATTAAATCTTGGAAGAGCTGGCGGTGCCGGAATAAAAGAACATTTGCATTTTCATATTGTTCCGAGATGGAACGGAGATACTAATTTTATGCCCGTATTAGGTGAAGTGAAAGTAATTTCTCAGGAACTGATGGAAACAAAAAGGAAAATATTAGAAGCATACAAGATCTTACTGAAATAAACCTCATAGGAACTTAATTTCTTTTTTAAATGAAAATAAGTATCAAAAAAAATATTGTAAAAACTTTAGTTATACTAAGTTCAGTAGCTTCAATTTTTGTTTGTTCTCAGGCTTGTGAAAAGAATCACATTCCCAAAAGTGATTTAGTTATTAAGGATAGTTTAATTTATAAAAAGGGAAGTGATACTCCTTTTACGGGAAGAGAAAAAGCAAGAATCGAGGATAAAATTATTGAATACGATATCCTTAATGGAATTAAACACGGTGAGTTTTTCTTGTATTATGAAGATGGAACTCTTCAAATTAAGGGAAAAATTGATAGTAATAAGAATGTTGGTAAATGGGAGTATTTTTATCCAAATGGAGAGATTGAATCCCAAGGATTTTTTATTAATGATATGCCAGAAGGCAGATGGACCTGGTTTTATACAAACGGTAAACTAAAGGAAGAAGGCAGTTATCACAACGGGCGACGGGTTGGATGGTGGAAGCAATTCGATGAAAATGGTAATGTAATTTTTGAAAATGATTTTAAAATGAGTGATTCGCTTACAGTAGAAGATAGTATACTTTCCGACATTAAAAAATTTCCCCTTTAAATTAAATGATCCGCATAGGCACTTGCAGTTGGAAGTATGATTCCTGGCGAGGATTAATTTATCCGGATTCTTCTAAGATTAATTACCTTAATGAATATTCTAAAAGCTATAATACTGTAGAAATCGACCAGTGGTTTTGGTCATTATTTGAAAACTCTAAAGTTGTTCTGCCTCGAAAAAACGTTGTGGAGGCATATAAAAAATCTATTCCGAAGGATTTTTTATTTACGATTAAGGTTCCTAACTCGATAACCCTATCTCATTATTATAAAAAGAATAAGGAAGATGAGCTAAAACCGAATCCTTTCTTTTTATCCCCTGATCTGTTTAATCAATTCCTTGATATAATACATCCATTAATAGATAACATCGGATGCTTAATTTTTCAGTTTGAGTATTTAAATAAGCAGAAGATGAAATCTTTAAAGGAGTTTCAAAATAAGTTTTACGAGTTTCACAAAGGTCTGAAGACTAAATCTCCCCAAATAGGATTGGAAATCAGAAATCCTAATTATCTGAATACATCATATTTTCAGTTCTTAAATGAATTAAATATTGCACCTGTATTTTTAGAAGGATATTATATGCCACCGGTGCTGGATATTTATAATAAAAACAAAAGTGAAATTAAAAATCTCGCGGTACTTCGGTTGCACGGACCTGACAGAAAAGGAATGGAAAAAATTGCCAATGAAAACTGGAACAAAATCTATGTAAACAGAGATAAAGAGATTCAGCAAATAGTAACAATGATAAAAGAGCTTGAGAAAAATGAAGTTGATCTGTTTATAAATGTAAATAACCATTTTGAGGGATCTGCACCGCTTACTATTCAAAAAATAAGGGATCAATTATAATTATTGATTTCGGGACCGAAGAATATTAAATTTGTAGCCGAAAATTAGGGCCCATAGCTCAGTTGGTTAGAGCATCTGACTCATAATCAGAGGGTCGTTGGTTCAAGTCCAGCTGGGCCCACATAAAAACCTCGAATACAATTTGTTTTCGGGGTTTTTTATTTGCTACTAGCAAATAAGGTCCCTCTGATTTTACCTCCAAATGGAGGTAATCTGGAGGTACTTTGGAAGTACTCTATACACTCCAAAAAAATCGATTTCCCATCCTGAATTAATTACTTCACTACAATAAAAAATATTTTTTTCAAATACAATCTTATCAGCTTTGGTCTCAATTCAATTCATAAAATTCTCATCAAATTTTTTTGAATTATTGAATTAAAAAAGTGAGCGATATAACAATGTTATATAACATTGTTATATATTGACAAATATTGATAAAACTATATATTTGTACTAGAGGGATCACTAAATAGTTGATTTATTGACTAAAAACGAAGGAATTGAGACTATGAAATTGAGGAAAGCTTGAAAACTACTAAGTCGAAAAATAGGGATAAAAAAACCTGTACCTAATCATTGTTAAAAGAATTTTTTAAAGAATTAAAAAAATTTTGTGAAGTCTTTAAAGATTAAATGAATGTCCAGGCTGAAATATTAGCAGAAATCTTAACTCCCGTTCAGATGCTAAAACTGAAGAAGAAATTGAATGCAGTAAGAGAAATCAGTGTAGGAGAATTTATTAAGGAATTTATTCAACGAAAATCAACCATTTGCAAAGAGTCATACATAAATAGGTCAGTAAAACCTTTCACGAACAAGTTGACAAAAAAATTTGGATCTGAGTTACCCATAAACAGTATAAGTAAACGGGATGCCGAGGACCTGATTTTTGAGAATTCCAGGACTGATTATTCTCGTATTCTAATGAAACGGGTGGGGAGTTCGATGTGGAACTGGGGGATCGAGAGGGAATATCTAACTCAAAATATATTTTCTCATATCAAGTTACCAAAACCATTTAAAACTGTTCCTATAGTAATACCAAATGATGTTCTAAAGAAAATAGTCACAAACTTACCTCGACATCTTCAAGATATTTATATTATTCTTAGAAATACTGGATTGAGAGTATCTGAGTTGATCCATTTGAAGTGGGAGAATGTGTCATTAAAAGAACGAATTATCAAAGTGGGTTCGAAAGATTTTTCACCGAAATCAAGACGAATAAGATTAGTTCCAATTAACAAAACAGTATTTGGAATATTATCAAAAATGTGTAACGGTAATAATATCAAGAAAACCGCGTATGTTTTTTCAAAATCAAACGGCTTTCCATATACTGTAAGTTATATCAGTAAAAGGTTTAAAAAACAATGTCGTTTATTAAACTTAGCTGAATCGTACCACCTTCATTGCTTAAGGTCAACATTTGGATCTGAGTTGATAAATAAAAGTGTTTCAATCTATACAATCTCCAAGTTATTAGGGCATTCATCAACCAAAGTTACAGAGGAGCATTATTTAACAGGATGTATAGAGGAAATTAAAAGTGCAATTGAGAACATCGATTTTAACTAGTAGGACAATGAATCGTATCAATAAAAATAAAATTCAATTCCTTTTTTAATTGCATAAAAAAATGGACGAATTAATAAAAAGTAGAAATAGAAAACTACGATACTTTAAACGACTTTTTAACGAAGGTTGCTATACTAAAACTCACGAAAAATTTGTTGGGACGGCTCATATGTTACTTAAGAAGTATGATTTCAGGTTTAATAATTTTACTAGAAGACTTGAATTTAAATTACGAAAGGAAAGTAGATACAAATCTGTAAGTAACAAAGACTTGGCAAATTTCTGTACATATATCTGGTCAACAGAAGGCTATAGTATAAGTAAAGATAATATAAAAAGTATGATAGAATCAGACTATATATCTGATAAAGTGGATCCTGTAATTAATATGTTTGAAAATTTACCGGAATGGGATGGGAAGGATAGATTTAACTTATGTACTTCTCAAATTAAATTTCCAAATGATGAAACTAAAGATTTTACCACTAAGATTTTTAAACAATGGTTTATTGGTATGATAGCGAGTCTCATTAGTCCTGGTATAGTTAATGGATACTGTTTAGTAGTATCAGGTAAATCAGATGCAAACAATACAGGATTTCTAAAAAACTTGGTGCCCAAAGAGTTTAGATGGGAATATGTATATACCGGAAACTTCTTTCCAGAGAATA
>Ga0209536_100011914_pt1 | contig 12688 bp, 4 predicted proteins | sample DeeMarSeWOR28_12_FD_187461 | JGI IMG/M metagenome (GOLD analysis project Ga0209536, IMG submission 187461) | Marine sediment microbial communities from White Oak River estuary, North Carolina - WOR-2-8_12 (SPAdes) (version 2) | ecosystem: Environmental > Aquatic > Marine > Intertidal zone >...
GAATCCTTTTTCAGCCAGACGCTCGGTGATATTTTGACGGGAGAGCGCATCCCGGCGCACAAATATTTCGCCTGACAGGGTGATTGTCGGAACCGTTTCCGGCGGCTGCTTCATAGGGATTTGGCGCAGATGGCCGGCGGTGTGCATTAATTGTTCTTCAAGCACTGAAAATCCTCCTTTTTCCAGCGCTGCCAATATCGCCTGCCACTCGGCTTCAAATGTTTCCACCGCTTTTTGGGTGTCCACCGCATTGACCAAAATCATCGATCGGATATCTTCCATGACGTCGGCAGCCACCACGGCCCACCAGGCCCGAGTGTCAAAATCTTTTTCCATTCCCACATAGCCGTCCTCGGAAGACAACGTAAACAGGGCGACATCCGGAATTTCAAGGCGTTTGATGAGATCCTCCATAAAAATATAATATTGCCCGAAGCGACACGGTCCGGAGCCGGTGGCAAAAAAATAGACGACAACCTCGCCGTCCCTTCTACCATTATTGACATAATTCAGAAGTGTTCCGGTTGTCAGAATCAGCGGCAGACATTCTTTGCAGGATGTGTTGGCGCGTCCCAGCTTTAACACCGCTTCGTCAGAAGGCCGATGGGCCTTGGCATGAAACCCCGATCCTTTCAAAATTGCCGCAAAGGCCTCGGAAGTCAATTTCCCCATGGAGGGCAGCAGCACGGTGACCCGCGGATCGGCCATCGGCAAAGCTTCACCGGATGAGGTCAGCACTTTTGCCGTTCCGTTTACGTTGGCGATCTGAGCCGGTCGAAAGGATTTGTGGGGTTGCGTAATTTTTTTCTGAGCGACCAGCTGGCGGTAGGCGTGCACGATATCCAGAAAAGCTTCAACACGGGTCTCCAGCCCGGCGTCGGCGGTATGGCTGTCGAGTTCCAGTGTCAAAGAGGGTTTGCGACCCATAATCTCTCTGAAATACCCGACGACAAATGAATCCGGCCCGCAGGAAAAGTTGGTTATATAGGTGCCGAACAGCTGGGGGTGGCGTTCGACGAGCCGACCGGCCTTCATCATTATTTTGCCCATTCCCCAGTACATATGACGCTTGGAACGCTCTTTATCAAATTTGAGAAAATCCAGCGGCATCACCAGAACACCTCGTGATGCGAATTTATGGGGGATACCCATGTGGGCTTCATCCGCATACCCATTATAGGGTCGCGAGAAAATAACCACTGCAAATTTATCAGGATCAGCTTCCAGTTGCGCCAGGGCCTTTTGGCCGATCACTTTCATTTCCGCCACACAATCGTTTTGTTTCCGCAGGGCTTTTGCAAAGGCGGCCTCGGCTGTTTTGCGCTTCAATCCCATTTGAACGGCCGCTTGTATCAGTGGCGCTTTGGCATCCTCTAATCCGCGGGATAGATCGATCAATGGGCTTAGCAGCTTGGTGCCGGTTTGCGCCAGGCGGTCCAGGCGGTTACGGAACGTGGTTTGCAGATAAAACGTTTCGCCCTGAACCAGCGGGCAAACCTGGGATTGGGAATGCGCATCGGAGTCATTATCGCCGGGCACCGCTTTGAAATGCGGCAGAAAAATGTAGTCCAGGGGGTTGCCGGATTTGATCAGTGAATAGAAAAAACCATGGGCCAGTTCGGCCGGATAACAAAACGGGGCATTGCGTTGCTCAATGCCTTCCTGGGATGGTTCCCGTGGTAAAACGATCTCGTAACCCAGTTCAGCGAAAAAGTTGGAATACAGCGGATAATAGGTGTTCGTCAAAAAGCTCCTGTTAAAACCGATAGTCCCGCGTTGTTTTATACCCATTTTAAGCGGGGAGCTGGCGCCGTATTTTTCAAATATGAGCTTCTGACGAAGTTTGACGAGGTCCAGGCTGGCGATATCATAGCGCACATTGTGGCGCAAATTGTAATAGCGATTGCAGGCGCCGCCGAACGGATATTTTTTGCCTTCAATTTTTATCATTGCAATTTCACAACGCCGGTCGCATTTTTCTTTGCCACCTTTACATACAAATGATTTATCATAGGCGACTTCGCGGTTTGTCAGGGTTTGCAGATCAAAATCGGTTGCAGTCAACAATCCGGCATCGATGCGATTTTTAACTTCCAGAGCAACGCCGTAGGCCCCCATAAGTCCGGGTTCCGGAGGAACAACAATGGGTTTGCCGACCAGTGATGCCATTGCCAGCGGTACGGCTTTATTGTAGCAAACACCGCCCTGCATATACACTTTTTCACCCACCGGCCGGTTGCCTTTTACGCGGTTTGAATAGTTCATGCAGATGGAATAGACCAGCCCGGCAACAATGTCCTGGTGCCGGACCCCTTCATGAATGGCATTTTTGATATCCGAAGATATGAATGCGGCGCACTGATCATTAAAATTTGGCGGATGCTCCCCCTTCAGGGCCACATCGGCAATTTTTTCCATTTCAACCCCAAGGGTCTCGTAGGCTGATTCTTCTAAAAACGATCCAGTGCCGGCCGAACAGGCCTCGTTCATGGCATAGTCGGATGGCACCGCATTGGTGATGTAAGTGTATTTGGCATCCTGCCCGCCGATTTCGAAGATCGTGTCCACCTTGGGATCAAAGTATATCGCAGCGGTAGCATGGGCGATGATCTCGTTGATGATGCCGTCGGTGAGGGCGTGCAAACCGGCAATCTGACGTCCTGAGCCGCAAACCCCGAGGCCGACAATCGATAATTGTGCCGGATCCATCTGCCGTTTGACCTGCTCTAAAATGGAACCATAACAGCGCCTGGAGGCGCCGACCGGGTCACCGTCGGTGCGCAGGTACACTGAAGCCAACATGGCATTATCTGCAGTTCGCATCAGCACCGCTTTGGTTGTGGTGGAACCGACATCCAGGCCTAAAATACAGACATCGCCGGGGGTCATTTGCCCTTTTTCGATGGTTTTAAATTCCACCTGTGCAGCATAGTTATTTAACGGCGGCAATGTGTCGAAGGCGGCTATTTCCGAATAAAATAAGTTCTCCAGACCGGGATAGCGGTCTGTTTCGTGCTCAAGCGCCCATACGGCGGCGCCCAAAGCCTCGAAATAGGGCGCTTCATCCGGAACGATGAGCCCCGGTATCTCCTGTTTCAAGTATTCGATCATCATGCGGTTGCGAGCCGTGCCGCCGGTGACCATCAAATTGCGCTTGTCGATCCTTTTCAGGAGTTCCATAATTTTATTGGCCATCATTTTACACAATCCGGCGGTGACCTGTGATTTTGGAATTCCTTTGTTGGTGGCGTGGGTGCAATCGGATTTGCAGAATACCGAGCACCGACCGGAAACGTGATGGGGCGACTCGACTGCCGCCCACCGGGCAGCCTCATCCAACGAAACATTCATGCGCCGCAATTGCTGCAAAAAGAATTCGCCGGTGCCGGAGGCACACTTGTTTCCGGTGATGACATTGGATATGCGCCCGGTTCGATCCAGAGCATAAACCATAAAGGTTTCTCCACCAGCGGAGATTACGGCCGGGCAGGAGACATCTGCCGGTTTGATATGTTGATATGCATATTCCACCGCCTCCGGTTCGGATATGGATGTCAGGTTTACAAATTTACGGAATTTACGTCCGGTGGCGGCGATTCTGTCAAATGAACTCAAATCCAACTGCTCGAGGGCTTTTACCAGCGTTTGTTTGGGATCGCCCTCGTGGGGATAAAGGCCATACTCAATCAGTGTCGGTTTTGGAACCGGATGGTTGTGATTGTCGCTTTGTTCTTTATCCCATTTCAGCTGGACCAGGGATACGGTTGATGCGCCCAAACAGATACCCAGTGATTTTATTGTTTCAGCCATTTTTTATTATGTAACTCCCAGTCGATTAAATCTTTAACCATATTGATAAGCAGGTATCCAAAAATTTTTCCATGGGGAATTGTTGTGGCCCAATATTCAGTTCATGCCATAGCAGGCGTGGAACCTGATTATGGAATTCATTTTCCAAATATCCGGTCACCCGAAGGTTGGCTAAAAGATAATGCCCGGTCTTATGGCGTAAAGTTACCGCCAAAGAGCCAGCTTTTCCGGAAAGGCTGTCAAATAGGCTTCACACGCTCCCGGGGGAAGAACTTAAACCTCGGTGGCGGACATCGTTGTTATTTTATACAACTTTGTAGCACCTATTAAATTTTTTTTATTACTTTAATTTAAACCTACTTGCAAGGTTTATATTTAGAACCCACCTCAAAAAGGTCTTTTGGCCCAATATCTTTGTTGGAGCCTCGTTTAAAATCCTTCGATCCGCCTAAGGCGGACCTGCGGTTTACGACCCATAAAGATTGTTAGATCCGGCGGGAAGTCCAGCAACGCTGGAAAACTCGGCTCCGCCGCGCGTGTCCCGGCGAAGCCTTAAGGCGAAGACGGAATCTTGAACCAAAATCCTATTTTTGAGATGGGTTCTATTAAAAAGCGGTTGACAATAAAACGATTGTTTTATACAAGCGTTTGATTCTTGCGGAGGATAAACCCCCATGGATGATAGCCAAAAGCTGAAGACCGCCAATAATGATCACACCAAGGAGCGCATTCTTGATGAAGCCGAAGCGCTGTTTGCCTTAAAAGGATACGATGCGGTCAGTGTCAGGGAAATCACGGGCGCGGCCAATTGCAATCTCGCTGCCGTAAACTATCACTTCGGCAACAAAAAAAATCTTTATCTGGAAGTGTTTCGGTCCCGCTGGCTGCCGCGCGCCTTTCGCATGCAAAGAAGTTTTAAGGATTTTTTAAAAGCTACTGGACCACTGACCCCATCTGCGGTTGTCCAATCTCTGGCCCGTGCTTTTCTGGAGGGACCCTTCTCAGAGGAAGAGCGCAAACGCCACCACCAGTTGATATCCAGTGAACTGGCCAAGCCCACCGAGGCCTTTAAAATGGTCGCCGATCAGGCCATGCGGCCCTTGTTTGACAGTTTGGTTGAGGATCTGCGTTGCGTTCTGCCGGATGATATTGAAGAGGAAAAACTGGTCCTGAACATCTGCAGTATGTTTGCCATGGTGCTCTATTTTAATTTCGCGCGAGCATTGATCAGCCGCTTTACCGGATCTGATTATGATGCGGATTTCAAAGGGCGTTTGGTTGATCACATCGTTGAGTTTTCAATCAATGGTTTGGGCGCCAAATCAAAGGAGACCCGTATATGAAATGTTGGTTTTTTTTATTTAGTTTGACATTCCTTTTATTTACAGGCCTGAGCGGCTGCATTAATTTGGGTCCTGATTACCAGCGTCCCGAGCTGGGGGTGGAAATTCCGGAATTTTACCAGAATGACCGCATTGAACCGGCCCTTAACCCGGTTATCGAGGATCGCTGGTGGCAGGATTTCGATAACCCTGAGCTCAATAAGCTGGTTGAAGAGGTCTTAAAGCGCAACTGGGATTTGAAGAAGGCAACCGCGCGAATATTAGAATTCCGTGCCCAATATGTTCAGATCACAGCCGACCGCTGGCCTCAGGCCGGTCTTGATTATAAATGGGATAAACGTCGCTCCGGGGGCGTTAATGTCGGTCGCGGCGAAACGAATACCACCCATCAGCTGACCTTCCCGGCGCTTTTTGAAATCGATCTGTGGAGTCGGCTGGCCAAAGCATCCGAGGCGGCCCGCCATGACATCCTGGTAAGTGAAGAAAATCGCCGAACCATTGCCCAGACTCTGGTGGCTGAAACCATCAACCTGTATTTGCAGATTGAAGCGTCCGAGCGCAGATTGCAAATTGCCGATCAGAGCATCGAGGCCTTCAAACGCAGTTTGCAGTTTGTTGATACCCGCTACAGGCGCGGCCTGACATCCGTGCTGGATGTGCGGCAGGCACGGCGATTACTGGCCGGGGCTGAAACGCTTGTTCCCCAGTTGCAGCAGCAGCTGGGGGTTTTACAGCAGCAGTTATCGGTTTTGCTGGGACGCTACCCCGAAACCCGGCCGGCGCGCACCCAGCCTGAAGATTATTACCGGCGGCCGGATCCGGTGCCGACGGGGCTGCCTTCAACATTGCTGTTGAGGCGGCCGGATATTAGGGCGGCAGAGGCCCGGCTGGTGGCCTTAAACCAAAGGATCGGTTCGGCCAAAGCCGCCCGCTTTCCGGCAATCACCTTAACCGGCAGTTACGGCTGGAACGCCGATGGCAAAGACCGGCTTTTTAAAAGCGACAGTGTCATCTGGAACATATCGGCGGGGGTTGTGCAACCGTTGATGGACGCCGGCCGCCTGAAAGCCCGCCAGCGCGGCATTGAAGCCCAGTACCAGCAGGCCGTAGCGGATTATGCCGACACGATTTTAAATGCCTTTGCCGAAGTGGAAGGCGCCCTGTTGACCCGCAAAAAGCAGCTCGAACGCCGGGAACGTGAGATTATTTTTTTAGAGGAGGCGCGCGCAACCCAGCGCGTGGCGCAAAACCGCTATATCAAAGGACTGAGTGAATACCTGGATGTACTCGACGCCCAGCAAACGCGTTTTACCGCTGAAGGTAATCTGGTCCTGGTGGATTTGAACATTTTAACCAACCGCGTCAATTTGCATCGCGCCCTGGGCGGCAGCTGGGCAGTGCCCGAGCCGATAGTGCTCGAACGTGACGGCTACTTCTTTGACTTTAAAACGAGAGACACCTCCTATGAGTAAGCACAAACCGCGAATTATTCATTTTATCGTTACCCTGGTCTTCATCGGAATTGGCGCCCTGGTATTTGTGGTCCTGACGGCCACCAAACCGAAACTGGAGCGCACCCAACCGCCGGTGCCCAAACCGATGGTTAGCGTGGCCAGGATTAAAACGCGCCCTCAGGTCGTGATCATCAGCGGCGAGGGCACCGTTAGACCGCTGCGTGAAATCCAGCTGGTTCCGCAGGTAAACGGCAAGGTGGTATTTACGTCACGGGCTCTGGTGGACGGCGGTGAGTTTGATAAAGGAGATGTGTTGCTGCGCATTGATGCGGTTGACTATCAATTAGCGGTAACCCTGGCACAGGCCCGGGTTAAAGACTCTGAAAGCAAACTCAAAGTCGCCGAGGAGGAAGCGGCGGTATCCCGCGAGGAATGGCGCCTGCTTTATGAAGCCGATCCCAAAAACAAACAGATCCCGGCCCTGGTCGCCAAAGAGCCTCAACTGGCAGCTGCCAAGGCCAAACTGGAAGCCGATCGAGCCGATCTTCAGAAAGCCAAGCTGAATCTGGAGCGGACCGAAATCAAAGCGCCGTTTGACGGCCGCGTCAGCAAGGAAAACGTCGATATCGGTCAATACGTCGCCGTGGGCCAGGCGCTGGCCACGCTTTTTTCAACCAACCAGGCGGAGATTGTGGTGCCCTTTCAAGACGAGGACCTTTACTGGTTTCACGTGCCCGGGTTCACCCCGGGTGACGAACCGGGATCGGTGGTCAGCGTTAGCACCCGCATTGCCGGCAGAGAATCCTTATGGCCGGGTCGGGTGGTTCGGGCGGAAGGCAAACTCGATGAGCGCACGCGCATGATCAATGTCGTCATCCGCGTGGACAAACCCTATGAAACCAGGCCGCCACTGGCCGCCGGGCTCTTTGTTACGGTGGATATCGAAGGTCGTACGCTGGAAAATGCGGCCATGATTCCCCGGGCGGCCCTGCACGAAAACAATGTGGTCTGGGTGGTGGATCAAAACGGTCAATTGACTTTCCGCAAGGTAAGCGTTGCCCGCCTGACACCCGATGCGGCGCTTCTGACCGCAGGACTTGAAGACGGTGAAATGGTCGTGGTCACCCCCCTTAAGGCGGTGACCGACGGCATGAAGGTCCGCATCCGGCAGGCACAGGAGGGCAATACATCATGAAAAGTGTCATTGCCTGGTTTGCCGGAAATCATGTCGCCGCGAATCTTTTAATGATCTTTCTTCTGGTGGCCGGAACGATTACGGGCCTGACGATGAAAGTGGAGGTTTTTCCTGAAACCGATCTGGATCTCATTACGATTACCACCGAATATCCCGGAGCTTCTCCTTCTGAAGTCGAAGAGGCCGTGCTGCGCCGTATCGAAGAAAAGATAGCCGGTCTGGCCGGCATCGAACGCATCGATTCCAATGCCCGCGAAGGGTGGGGCACCGTTATCATCGAAGTCATCAAGGACTGGGATCTGAAAAAGCTTCTGGAAGAGGTCAAAGCCGAGGTCGATCGGATTACCACATTTCCGGATGAGGCCGAAAAACCTGAAGTACGCGAGGTCACGCGGCGCAGCGATGTTATTAATATTGCCGTCTATGGGGATGCCCGTGAGAAAACCATCAAACATCTGGCCGAACGAATCAAAGACGATATTACCAATCTGCCGGGCATCACCCTGGCGGAAATATACGGAATTCGTAAAAACGAGGTATCCATTGAAATTTCAGAAGGCACGCTGCGCCGTTACGGACTTACTTTGGGCCAGGTGGCCGAGGCCGTGCGCAAAGCCAGCCTGGACCTTCCGGCCGGCCGCATCAAGACCGCCGGTGGCGAAATTTTAATCCGCACCAAAGGCCGCCGCTATTTTGCCGAGGACTATCGCGATGTGGCGGTTATTACGCGTCCGGATGGCAGCAAAGTCACCCTGGGACAGATCGCCAACCTGAAGGATGACTTCGAAGATGTCGATATCAGCGCCAGATTTCAGGGAAAAGCCGCTGCGATGATCCATGTATATCGCGTGGCCGATCAAAATGCGTTTGCGGTGGCCAATACCGTCAAAGGCTATATCGAAAATATGCGACTTGAACTGCCTGAGGGTGCTAATATCGCCTTTTATTCGGATCGATCCCGAATATTGAAAAGCCGGCTGGAACTACTGTTAAGAAATATGGCCATCGGTCTGACCCTGGTTATCTTGCTCCTGGGGGTGGTGATGAATTTGCGCCTGGCCTTCTGGGTGACTCTTGGCATACCGATTTCCTTCGCCTTCGGCTTAATGCTCCTGCCGCAATTTGATGTCTCGATCAATATGATTTCCGTATTTGCCTTTATTATGGTGCTGGGCATCGTGGTTGATGATGCCATCATCATCGGCGAGAATATTTATCGCAAGCAGGAAGAAGGCTGCGGTCCCCTTAAGGCCGCCGTGGAAGGCGCTCTGGAAGTGGGCCGCCCGGTCATCTTTTCGGTGTTGACCACCATGGTCGCCTTCTGGCCCCTATTGCTGGCCGGCGGCCGCACGGGCAAATTGATGCGCAACCTTCCGATCGTGGTGATCCTGGTTTTATTGGGTTCATTGATTGAGTCTCTTTTTATTTTACCCTCGCATCTGGAGCGCAGTGCCCGCAGAGCCACCCGGCAAAAAGAAGAACGGCCGGATGAAAAGCGATTCTCACGCTGGTTAAAACAGTTTATTAACGGGCCCTACTTGCGGGTGGTCGATTTTTGCATCCGTTGGCGTTACGCAACACTGGCTTTGGCAATCGCGCTGTTAACGATCAGTTACGGGATCTGGCATGCCGGATGGGTAAAATTTACCTATTTCCCCACCGTCGAGGGCAATACCATGCGGGCCTATGTGACCATGCCGGTGGGCACGCCGGTCGAACGCACCTGGGAAGTTATCAGCCAGCTGGAGCAGGCGGCCCTGGAGGCCGTGTCAGAGGCCGAACAAAACCGTCCCAAGGATGCCGTCCCCCTTTTGGAATACAGCATGGTACAGGTCGGCAGTCACTCGGGTCGGGGCGCCACCGAAGGGACCGGCGGTCATCTGGCCCAGGCCTGGATTAACCTGTTAGACAGTGAATACCGGGAAATCAGCACGGCCCAACTCACCCGGAGCTGGCGCCGAAAGGTAGGTTCCATTGCGGATGCCGAAAAGATTACGTACCGCAGTGAAATCCATACGGCCGGCAATCCCATTGAAGTGCACCTGTCTTCCGATGATCATGACCAGCTGCTGGCGGCCACCGCCAATCTGAAAATGGAGCTGCGCAGCTATCCCGGCGTATTTGATGTCGGCGACAGTTTTCTGCCCGGCAAAAAAGAAATGCAGCTCAAGCTGAAACCTGCTGCCCGCAGTCTGGGATTAACGCTGGAGGATCTGGCGCGCCAGGTGCGACATGCCTTTTACGGGGCCGAGGCCCTGCGGATGCAGCGGGATAAAGATGAGGTCAAAGTGATGATCCGCTATCCGGAGAACGAACGCCGGTCTCTGGGATATATCGAAAATATGCGGATCCGAACACCCGCCGGGGATGAGGTGCCGTTCAATCAGGTGGCCCAGGTCGATATGAAGCAGGGTTATGCAACCATCGAAAGGGCCCAACGCTATCGCGTGGTAAAGGTCACGGCCGATGTGGAGGAGAAGGTGGCCAACGCCAATGAAGTTCGAAATCAGCTGACAGCGGATTTCCTGCCCGATCTGAAAGCCCGGTATCCCGGTTTGCGCTATACTATTGAAGGCGTGGGCAAGCAGCAGGAAGAGACCTGGGCAGACGTCCTTAAAGGATTCGGTTTGGCGCTTTTCGGGATTTATGCGCTGCTGGCTATTCCTTTCCGTTCATTTACCCAGCCCCTGGTGGTAATGGCGGCCATACCCTTTGGCTTTGTCGGGGCTTTATGCGGGCACCTGATTATGGGGTTCAATTTAAGTATCCTGAGCATTTTTGGCATGGTCGGTCTGGCCGGCGTGGTGGTCAACGATTCCCTGGTTCTGGTTTATGCGGCCAATGGTTTCCGCAGTACGGGTGATACGGCCCATGATGCCGTCATTAAAGCCGGTTGCATGCGCTTTAGAGCCATTTTGCTGACATCACTGACCACGTTTGCCGGACTTTCTCCCATGATTTTCGAACGCAGCGTGCAGGCTCAGTTTTTAATCCCAATGGCGGTGAGTCTGGGTTTTGGTGTTTTATTTGGCACCTTCATCACGCTGCTCTTGATCCCGTGCGGTTATATGATCCGGGAAGATATTCTTCGCCTATCTAGCGCCATCAAATCCCGATTGGTCCCCACGGTACCGAATAACAAGTAGGAACTCCCGGCGACCCCGCCTTCGTAGCAATCAAAGAAAACAGAGGTGCCCTCAACAGCAAATGATCTAAAATTGTAAAATGATCTAAAATGCCTAAAATTAAGGAATTCTATCATTTTGTAAAAGATGGAGCGCAGCGACACATTAACTTTAGGCATTTTAGCTCATTTTAGGCATTTTAGGCACTTGTCGTTAGAACCCAGCTATAGATAGGGTACTGAATCTTCGAAATTACATCTGCGGACAGATAAGAATTAATGCGCCCTTGCGGGCTTGGTGCGGGTTTCCCGCGCGGCGACCTGGGGATCGATGCGCCAGGTGATGATGGGTGAAAAGGTGTAAAGCAGCATGTAAATCAGGCAGGCTTGGCCATAGTAGGGCGTAAATACAGTCAAGATGACAATCAATGATGCCCGCCCAAACCAGGGGTGCCGGCTCATGAAACGACCCAGATGCAGATAGCGGACCGGATAGGCATTCATCAGGATAGCGGCAATGACAACCAACCCAAAGCAGACAATACTCCAAATTCGTATCCAGTCGGAGGCTTCAGTGGCCGCCTGCCCAAAGATGATCAAACCCGACATGACCAGCATCGCCGCCGCCGGCGTCGGCATGCCTTTGAAAAATCCGGGAATCGGTGATTTGTCCAATGTAAAATAAATCAACCGGACGATCCCCAGCAGTGCATACAGCCAGGCAATCAAGCCGATCGGCAATTTTTGAATGAACGGATCCGGATAGCTATTAAGGACGATATAAAATATCCAGGCCGGTGCAATACAAAAGCTGACGGCATCCGATATATCGTCGAGCAGGCTTCCAAAATTGATGGCTTTTTTCGGCTTCTCCTCCTCCAGGGGTTCTGTCAGACCCAGTTTGCGCGCCACGGCACCGTCGAGCTTATCAAATAATGCCGCACCGATTAAAAAAAGAGAGGCTTCCCGAATGCGCCCCTGATAGGCAAAAAACACGGCCAGCAGCCCCATCATTGCATTCATGACGGTCAACGCGTTGGGAAAGAAAGCCAGAATCCGGCGGCGCAGCGGTTCATTCCCCAGACACAGCTCATCCAAACATAACGTCCCATACTTGCGGACGTAGCCTGCAATTGATCCGAAATTGATGATCAAGAATATGATTTCGATAGAGAATAAACCCCGCAGCGGCAAATTGCCCAGCCATGAAATCCAGAAATAAATTTTTGAAGGCGGACCCTCGGGCACGTAAAACGCATAGGCATAAAGCAGGGCGCCAACCGGTGCGGCAACAATGGTTCGCAGGCGGGTGAACTCTTTGAATTCGAGTTCCTGGTCGCTACGGATGGCAAAGCCGCGCATAAAGTGTGCGAAATTATCCCGCACGAGGACGGTTACCGCCATAAGGAGCACCAGAATGGCATGCAGCATTTCCCCTCTGGACGGGTCCGGTGAACTAAAGTGAACCCGCCACATGACACCGACGGCGACCAGCGGAAATATAATGGAGTAGACCAATTTATCCATCAGGCGGTCGGCCAGTTGCTCCAGTCTGGGATGGAGCTCGAAGCGGGCAGCAAACCAGCCATCGACCAGGTCAAAGCTCATAGAGATAAATAACAACAAAACCCCAATCGTATACAGAATTGGGCTCTGTGTCCACATAACGGCGACGGCGCAGATCAATCCTGCAAAAACCAGGGGCGGGCGCCCGTAAACGAAAAGCGCCGTGATTTTCTGTGAAATGATTTCTTTCTTGGTC
>Ga0209536_100011915_pt1 | contig 12688 bp, 11 predicted proteins | sample DeeMarSeWOR28_12_FD_187461 | JGI IMG/M metagenome (GOLD analysis project Ga0209536, IMG submission 187461) | Marine sediment microbial communities from White Oak River estuary, North Carolina - WOR-2-8_12 (SPAdes) (version 2) | ecosystem: Environmental > Aquatic > Marine > Intertidal zone >...
GCCCTGGCTTTCCTCATGGCATCGCCCGCCTCTGTGCCTTCCCAGTGGGGGCAGGTCCCTGCGGGTCATTACCGGTTCCCCGTCTCTTCAGGATTTGGGTGGTATGAAGTTCTGGTATTCTATCCTCTCATTGTGGGCTTACCCTACCTGGTGGGCCCGGATATCTACTCCCGGGTGTTTTGTGCCCAAGATGACAGGGTGGCCCGTAGGGCGGCTTTACGAGCCGCGTGCATCGTTATTCCTCTTTCATTGCTGCTCGCGTTTTTTGTGTTTGGTGCAGCGGGCGGATTTGTGCTTGGATGGATCTTCAGCCTTGACAGCGAACAGGGCTTCCAATTCTGATTCTTCCAGTTCCAGTTCTTTATGATGCCATAAACTGACATAGTGGAAACCTTCCTTATTTTCTATTTTCAAAAACGGTCCGTCAACCCCGTTATGGTCCAGATTCAATATGGTATAGATAGTCTTTTCACCATCCTGCCATTTATTAATATGCAGATAGTCCTTTCCTGAATCAATCAGTGGCACCCAGTTTGTATCAAGAAAAGCATTATTGTTCTCCCTCAATATCGTTGTCGTTCTTGCCAGGTAGTCGTAATCCTCTTCTAACTGGTGGAATCGTCCAGGTCTGTATAGATTCAGTTCCGAACCATGGCCATTAAAAAATGCTACAGCTATTTCACGATGCAGTATTGCTTCTCCAACATCGAGCACTCTGAAAATTGCAAATTCAGGTTTTATTATTTTGTTCAGGTTTAATTCTGGTGAGAGAAAAATGGCATTATGAACTCTTCCCGCTACTATTCCCGGCATATCTTTGGTGACGGCCATGCCCTCTGAATACATAATCACCCCTTCCCTGACGCTATCTGCAGCGGTCTGCAATTCGTAGCTTGAGCTACCTCGTGTATCCAGTACAACACCATCAGCCTCAATTTCCTTTATCAGTCTTGCCATCCCGGCATATGGATTTTCCTGTCTGGTGCTTCTATCCCATGGATTATATGCAATGAAAAACCTTGTGTTTGACTGCCTTGACATCCTGGCAAAATTTCTCAGCTGTTCTATCCCTCCGGGAAGGTCGTCATAAAGGTCCCATTGATTTCTCATGTCAACACCCAGCCGTGGCCATGTAGGCCATATCCCGTAGACATCAACATACCCGAACCTGTGGTTATATTCCCTTATCTGTTCTCCATACATATATCTGCCAGTGAATCTGTCATAAAATGATTTATCCCATGCCTGCTGCAATACAACAAGATAAGATTCCCTGATCCATTGCAGGTCAGGCCTCTCATACAGGCTGTTATCAAACTCAGTAAGATCATATAGAAACCGGTCCCTGAACATAATCTTTAATCCATCCTGCCACGTTCCAGAATAAACATCTCCAAAAAGATTAAATGAAACCGTTGTTCCAGGCGGTAAAAGAGTACTGTACCTGTTTACTATTGCGCCGTTATTGCTGCCCCTTCTGGCTAGTGTCACAAGAGACAAGTCCCTGTCTATTTCCTTAACAGAAAAACCAAGCTCCCATGCATTGTCTGGAAGTATAACCCTGACAGGCTCATAGCCAGGGCGATGTAAATATGCCCTTGCCAGGTTCCATGGACCTTTACCAGTAATATATACATTGGTCGAATCTTCACCCAGGGGTAGCACATTTCTGATTTCAATAGTATCAAAACCATTATTCTCAAAAGCTATTTCGCCCCGCCAGCCAGGATGATCACCCCCGTAAGAAATAAACGAAACACGAAGTGAATTTTCGAAATTCATCAGGAAACGTGTTCCGGCCAGACTGGCATTAACATCATTTGAAAGGTGATATTTACCGTTCAATTCAAAACTGAATACTGGAAAAGACAATTCCTGTCCTGCCTCAGTACTATCGCTTAAAATAAGTGTTTCAATTCTCAGACCCCTGCCGGTTGATATGCCAAAGTTTCTTAGACTTTGACAATTAATTGATTGCCATGATATTACTAAGAATATTATTTCCGCGATTATCAATTTTTTCATTTCAGGAAACATTTGTCTTACAATTAGGATTTTCATCAATTATAACCAATAAAAATATGATTGTATATAACTTTTTGCCTCGGCATCCGTAAATATATATGTTGTTATTTATATTTACTTAAAATATTATTACTTTTAGTAAATTATATCAACATATAACATAGTTGACAGATAATTATGAAGTACCTTAAGTACTTAATTATAATATTAATAGCCATCTTAATTGGGTCCTGTTCTGCCTCAAAGAAGAATCCCTGGGCAGAAAAAAAGAAGAAATCGCATATCGATGCCACTCAGCTGGGCAGGAACAAGTATTTCTTTTCCAGCCAATACCAGAAGAAGCTGAAAAAAAGTTACAGGAAGAGGCGATACTAATACTTATTAAATTTCAATAACCAATCCATCATATGCCAGTTCAACACCAGCAGGTAGTTCCTGTGAAACTTCACCATGCAGCCCCATCTGGTGGCTTATATGGGTAATATATCCTTGCCTGGGTGATATCTCGTTTATCAGGTCCAGTGCTTCACTTAAATTATAATGAGAAATGTGTTTTTCTTTCCTTAATGCATTAATCACCATATACTTAATACCAGATAGTTTTTCCATGCTTTCCTCGGAAATATAATTCGCATCAGTGATATATGCAAAGTCGTTTATACGGAATCCATAGACGGGTAACCTGTAATGGAGAACCCTTACCGGAATAATATTTAAATTACCAACCCTGAATGGTTGATCATCTATCCTGATAAGATTCATTTGAGGTATTCCGGGATATTTATATTCGGAAAAGACATATGGATATTCTCTCATAACAGCCCTCTGAACCCTTTCGTCCGAGTAAATATCGATTGGCTTCTTGCTGATATAATTATAGGCTCGCACATCATCCATTCCACCTATATGGTCTTTATGTTCATGCGTTAGCAGTATGCTGTCAAGTTGCTTCACATCCGCCCTGAGCATCTGTTGCCTGAAATCAGGCCCTGCATCAATAACAATCCTCTGATCATCAGTTTCTATAAGCAAAGACGTTCTGAAACGTTTATCTCTTGGATCTTTGGATTGGCATACCTTGCAGCTACATGCGATAACAGGAATACCCTGTGAAGTACCGGTACCGAGAAAAGTTATTCTCACGATGGTTAGTTTAACAGTTCAAAATAAGTTAAAATAATTAATTTCTGAAATGCAGATTTTTAATCTTGCAGCTAATTTTTAGTATTTTCGGGTAAAACAATTTATGGTGAAGGGCAGATTGTTTATGATACCTGTAACTCTTGGATCAAGTGATTACGGTTATGTAATACCGGGTAAAGTATTGACAATAATTCGTAGTCTGAGAGTTTTTATTGTTGAAGATGTTAAGAGCGCACGCAGGTTCCTGAGAATGATTGATCCTCATTTTCCGATAGACGATAGTATTTTCATTATCCTGAATAAGCATAGCACATCAGGAGATATCGGCGAAATGCTCACTCATTTAAAGAATGGGTCTGATACGGGTTTGATGAGTGAATCAGGTATTCCGGGCGTTGCTGATCCCGGTTCGGATCTGGTACTTAAGGCTCATGAGGCTGGCATCAGGGTGATCCCCCTGAGTGGACCCTCTTCTATTTTCCTTGCTCTTATGTCATCAGGTCTTAACGGACAGAATTTTGCCTTTAATGGTTATCTTCCCATTAACAAAGCCGATCGTATAAGGGAAATAAAAAGGCTGGAAAAACTGGCATGCAAAGGTCAGAGCCAGATATTTATGGAGACACCGTACCGTAACATGAAACTTCTGGAAGATATTACGGCAACATTGAGCCATGACATGTTTCTCTGCATTGCAGCCAATATCAGCCACCAGGATGAATTTATTGTTACACAGCCCGTTTCAGCATGGAGAAAGCAAGGATTGCCAGATATTGATAAGAAACCTGCTATTTTCATTATTGGAGAAAAGCCGTCCTGACACTTTGTATTATTAAACATAGGTTTACCTCTAAGCAAATAAATTCTTTTTAATAAATTGCCTTTCTAATATTTATCAAATCAAAATTCAATGTTACCAAAAAAAGCATTCGTTACTACATTTCTTCTGGGAGTATTCATATTAGCTCCAGCCCAGAAAGTTGACATGGACATGTTTCACGGATTGAAACCAAGGAATATTGGGCCTGCCGGTATGAGCGGCCGTGTAACTGCTATTGCTGTTGACCAGAATAATACAGAGGTTTTCTACGTAGGTACAGCTTCTGGAGGATTATGGAAAACAACAAGCGGGGGTATACAGTTTGAACCTATCTTTGATGAACAGGCAGTTGCATCAATTGGAGCTCTGGCAATTGATCCCCTTCGCCCGGACATTGTGTGGGCAGGGACAGGTGAAGGCAACCCCAGAAATAGCATTACCGGCGGTTACGGGTTATATAAAAGTCTTGATGCCGGAAAAACCTGGACGCTAACAGGCCTGGAAAATACACGGCATATACACAGGATATTAATAAATCCCAATAATAGCGACATAGTCTATGCCGGAGCTATTGGAAGCCCCTGGAAGCCCAATGCGGAAAGAGGTCTTTACAAGACCACCGACGGAGGTAAAACATGGAAACAGATACTGTTTACAAACGAGACATCCGGTGTGGCTGATATGGCTATGGATCCAGATAATCCGGACAAGATAATTGTGGCAATGTGGGATCACCAGAGGTGGCCATGGTTCTTCAATTCAGGCGGGGAAGGCTCAGGACTATATATTACTGTTGACGGTGGTGAATCATTCAAAAAGATAACAGAAGGCCTACCCGAGAAAGTGGGCAGGATAGGAATAGCTGTAGCTAAAAGCAGACCTGAGTATGTATACGCGTATGTGGAATCAGAAACAAATGCCATTTTCAGGTCAACGGATGGTGGATTCAAATGGGAAAAACGGGGTACAGAAGATATTGGGTCAAGACCTTTTTACTATGCCGAGATTTATGTTGACCCAACAAATGAAAACAGGATTTATACACTGTTTTCCAATGTTAATGTGAGCGAAGATGGAGCCCTGACATTCCCCATGCAAATAGCCGGCAATGTACATAGTGATCACCATGCCTGGTGGATCAATCCCGATAATCCCAATCATATGATAGAGGGTAATGATGGCGGGCTGGCAATAACATATGATAAGGGTAATACATGGAGGCATATAACTAACTTACCGCTCGGCCAGTTTTACCATGTTGCTGTCGATATGGAAAAGCCATATAATGTATATGGCGGGCTTCAGGACAATGGCTCATGGAGGGGACCGGCCTATACATGGACCGGCGGGGGTATCATCAATGAATTCTGGGATTTTCTTATAGGAGGCGATGGATTCGATGCTCTGCCTGTGCCAGGTGATCCGAGATATTGCTATGCCCAATCGCAGGGTGGCGCACTCCGACGGATTGATCTTATGACCGGTAACACAAAAAGTATCAGACCTGCTGCCGAGGAGGATGAAAGATTGCGGTTTAACTGGAATGCAGCAATTGCGCAGGATCCATTTGATAATAACACAATATACTTCGGCAGCCAGTTCGTGCACAAAAGCACAAACCGCGGTGACGACTGGAATACGATATCACCCGATTTAACAAGCAATGATCCTGAAAAACAAAAACAAAGGCAAAGCGGAGGCTTAACAATCGATGCCACTGGCGCTGAAAATCACTGTACAATACTGACAATTGAACCCAGCCCACTGAAAGAAGGACTCATATGGACGGGTTCGGATGATGGTAAATTGCAAATTACACTTGATGGAGGAGAAAATTGGGAAGAAGTAGGGAAGAATATCAAGAGCATGCCATCTGCTGCCTGGATCCCTCAGATAACAGCATCAGAACATAACGAAGGTGAGGCATTTGTTGTTGTTAATAATTACAGGTTAGGTGACTACAGCGCCTATTTATTCAGAACAACTGATTATGGAAAATCATGGGAAAGGATAATTGATAATGACGATGTATGGGGATATGTACTGTGCTTTGTTCAGGATCACGTGCAGCCAAACCTTATGTTCGCAGGAACTGAATATGGATTGTATGTTAGCTTTGATGGCTCCAATACATGGAATAAATGGACTGTGGATTATCCAACCGTATCAACATATGATATGGTAATTCATGCCAGGGAGAATGACCTGGTGATTGGAACCTTCGGCCGTTCAATCTGGATCATTGATGATATCGTGCCTCTGAGAGAAATGGCCAGTCCCGGAAACGAAACAATCAAGCAGGACCTGGTACTCTTCAATCCCCCTGAGGCAATAATGGCAGAATCAAAGAGCCTGCCCGGTTATTACTTCAGGGCTGATGCAATGTATGAAGGTGATAATAGACCTGATGAGGCTATGATATCTTTCTATACAACTGCGGATGGTAATGATGAAAAAATCAACCTTTATGTTATGAATGGCGAAGGTGATACACTTAGAAAGATGGATACAGAATACAAAACAGGGGTTAACAGGATTTTCTGGAACTACACGATGGATCCACCTGAAATGCCTGGAATGATAAGAGATGAGGAAAGCGGGGAACGAGGAGAGAGAGGGGCCGCTTTCAGGTTTCGCGGGGGCGCCAGGGTATTACCTGGTACATATAAGCTGGTGATGTGCAAAGATAATATAAGCGCTTCAGCAGATATTATTGTTAAAAATGACCCGAGGATGCCGGAGCCTGATATTGAAGCTGTAAAGAGAAACCAGGCAAGGGCTATTGATCTCCAGCCAAGGATTATAGCTTATAATGAGAAATATAAAAGCTTCAGAGACATCAGGCAGAACCTTACGAAGATGAATGAACTCATTTCAGAGGAGATGGACTTCGCAGAAAAGCATAAAGAAATTTATGACTCAGTAAATAAAGAATATAACGATATCATACGGTCTCTGACCAACAGAAGGGAAGGATTATCAAGGGATATGTTTGGTATCAATGTTCTCTATACATCAACTTCAGCCTTAACCGAAGCAGAAGAAGAATCTGTAAACAAAGCCATAGAGGCCATGGATAAAGCTGAGGAGATGATCGATACTTTTGTATCTGAGCACTGGGACAGGTATATTAATTTCTTCAAGGAGAATAAGATTACACTTGATAAGATACTAAGATAGGCTAATCGATGGCGTGGATTTGAGATCCACGCCTAACTTCGGCGGTAAAGCCGAGACTAAAGTAGGCGGTTGGCAGAATAATACTGAAACAATATGTTTAATGAAAAAAAGGAGTATACAAAGACGAGACTTTGTTAAGTCTGTGCTTTATGGTATTCCCATAATAGCTCTTGACTGGAGTTCCCTCCCCAGAGGGACAAAAAAATCTTCTCCCGAAGGTCAATTTGACGCAGTTATAATTGGTTCAGGACTCGGCGGGTTAAGCTGCGCTGCAGCATTTGCAAGGCAGGGATTCAGACCATTGGTTCTGGAACAACATTATCAACCTGGTGGCTATGCAACTAGTTTCAAGCGTCCCGGTGGTTTTGAATTTGATGTTTCATTACATTCCACAACAGTTGGTGAGCGAAATGGTGTACATAATCTAATCCCCGGATTCCCTGAGATAACCGATGTTGAATTTCTTCCGCACACAAGTCTATACCGTGTGATCTATCCGGATTATGATATAACGGTCCCACAGAGAAATCTTGATGAATACATCCAAATATTGAAAGGCTATTTTCCAGAGGAAAAAGATGGTATAAACGGAATATTCGAAGATATGCAGGGATTAATCCAGGACATCGAGAAGCTCCTGAATGCAGGAGATAATATAGATATGAGCCAGTTCCCCGTTGATTTCCCTTATCTGTTTAAATGCTATTCTAAAACCTGGGAGCAGTGCATTGATGCCAGAATCAAAAATCCACAATTAAAAGCTATAATCTCTGCACAATGGGGTTATTACGGTCTACCTCCTTCAAGACTCTCGAGTTTTTATTATGCAATACCAGCAATTGGATATCTTAAAAGTGGTGGATATTATCCCAGGGGAAGGTCACAGCAAATGAGCAATGCGCTGGTAAAATTCATTGAAGAAAATGGTGGGAAGGTTATACTTAACACACGCGTTGAACAAATATTAACCAAGAATGAAACTGCTTACGGAGTTAAGACAGACAAAGGTGAAGAGTTTACCGGGAAAGTTGTGGTATCCAATGCAAACGCTCACGATACATTCTTAAAATTTTTGTCCGGGGAAGAATATCTAAGTGAATACATATCTCTCATTAATCAATACAGTGTCAGCATATCCAGTTTTCAGATATTCCTGGGATTAAAGAACGATTTAGTCCGTAAACTTGGCATTAACGATTCCGAGATCTTCTATGAGAACGGGTATGATATGGATGCCGGGTACCAGGCCATTAAGAATGCAGATATAGATAATTGCGGTTGGGGAGTTACCCTGTATGATAATATTTATGAGGGCTATTCACCGGAAGGAAAAAACACTATTAACATAATGACACTCCAGGGTTACAGTCACTGGGAAAAGTATGAACAGGACTATTTCAATGGTAATAAGACTGCCTACCTGAAGGAGAAAGAAGAGATGGCAGATAAACTGATTGATCGAGTTGAGAAGATGCTCATTCCGGGACTATCAAAAGCTATAGAGATCAAAGAGATAGGGACACCGCTGACCAACGTCCGCTACACAAGTAATTACCGTGGTGCCATTTACGGATGGGATCAGACATTGAATAACTCCGGGCAAAACCGTGTAGGACATAATACACCTGTTAATAACCTCTATCTCTCAGGAGCCTGGACAAGACCGGGACATGGTTACAGTGCTGTTATCAGCAGTGGGCTGGAATGTTTTAATGAAATAATGAGTAACTGGTAAATGAATTAATTTTTCTGTTAATTACCATTTGACTGCTGATTGTCCCGAATAAGCACAGCTTTTTCGGGGATCCTCGAATCGAGGATTCGGGACCGACTGTTGACTGCGAACTAGCGACCTAGTCCTGGTATTACCTTATCGAGAATTATGTCAAAACCCAGAGGGGTATAACCGGGTATATCAAGGTAATAGTTACCTACCGGGCCATATGCCAGTGAACTGGGGACGATAAGCATTGCCTCCCCTCCTTCTTTCATATACGTCACTCCTTCCTCCAATCCTACAATTACTGCCATGGCACCAATTACAAACCGGTGGGGATCTAAGTTCATATTGGAGATAAATACTTCCCCGCTAAGGAAATACCCTTCATAAAACACTTCAACTGTATCTCCTGTCACAGGTTGTAAACCTGTTCCTTCTATTAGCTCAATATAGTATAATCCACTTGCTGTTGGTTCTGTGTCTATACCATTATTCCGAAGGTAATTATCTATAATTTCTAATTCTTCCTTTTCACTGTTAGTGTCCTTAAAGCAGCTGTTTATACCTGTTAGCATTAATATCAGAAGAAATATGTTGATTACTATCCCAACCCTGTTTCTCATAACTTTCAGAATTAAATTTTAAACTTTCTCACAACAAATATCATGCAAAAATATGCTAATTAACCGCTAACACTTTAATACTGTAAACAAGAACCGACCGAGCCGGTATCTTATTTTCGTCACCCAGCAGTCCATAGCCGAGGTACCCGGGTATAATAAGCAGAGCTTCCGATCCTTCACCGAGTAATTTCACCCCCTCATTCAGCCCTGAAGGTATATCTGATTTACCAACCTCGAAAGTCATTAAGCCATTCTCATTTGAATCATAAAGCAAAGTGCCATCCAGAAGGCTGCAGGTATATTCCAGTTCTACAGTGTTACCATTTTTAATACTGTCGCTGCCTTTGACACTTTCGAAATACCACAGACCTGTATCTGTTTCCTTCATATCCAGCCCCTTTCTCTCAATGTAGCTTACAATCCGCTCACGGTCTTTAATAAGCAACTGCCGGTTTATTTCAGCAAGCTGTTCTTTACTTATCTTTCCTGTTTGATCCTTTTGACCGGTCTTATCCCGGCACCCTGTATAGAACAGAATTATTAGCGTTAGCAGAATATATAATAAACTTCTCATCATTTGTATTGATTTTTATGCCTTACTGTTTTTCAGGCTGTCAAGCACCTTCTCGAAATAAGCCAGGCACTCCTCCATTGTACCTTTATATTTCCCCCCGGCAGCATTAGCATGGCCACCGCCATTGAAATATTTCCTGGCGAATAAATTTACATCAAGTTTACCTTTTGACCTTAAGGAAACTTTAATATGAGTCTCCTTTTCGATAAACAGGGCTGATATAACAATACCGCTAACCGTCAGGGGAATATTGACAAAACCCTCTGTGTCTCCAACTTTGTGTTTAAACCTGTCAAGATCAGCTCTGCTAAGATATATGTAGGCAGCATGGTGTTCCTCCATATATACCATCCGTTCATAGATGGCAAATCCCTGCAAGCGAATCCTGTTTATGGAGAAGTTGTCATAAACATTTGTAATTATCGCATCCTTGTCGAGTCCGTTGTCAAGCATGATACCTACCTCCCTGAGTGTATCACCATTAAATGTGCCAAAGCTGAAGTTACCCGTATCCGTCATCATTCCAACAAAAATTGATGACATGAAGTCGTCGTCAAGGTAATACTCTCCCTCAATATCCCTGACAAGGGAGAAAATAAGTTCTGCTGTAGAACTGAATTCAGGTTCAGAAATAAGCAGGTCAACATCAATTTCAGGTTTGGGGTGGTGATCGATCAATATCCTTTGTGCCTTGGAGGATTGTATATGAGTTTTCAATTTACCGGATCTGTCAATATGATTAAAGTCAACCATAATAATAAGATCAGCCTCTTTAATGCTCTTTACGGCCTGTCCCGGTTTTTTTTCGTTCACTATAACGGAGTTAATATTATTCATCCACAGCAGGAACTCCTGTACCTGGTTCGGGCTTATCATTACTGTCGATTTACCACGGTGTTGCAGGTATTTGTTAAGCCCCAGCATTGAACCAATAGCATCACCATCTGGATTGTGATGGCAGATAAGTGCTATATTAACTGACTTATTCAGCAAATCAGTTAATTGTTTAGTATATTTACCTGTGCCTTTTCTCATGTTTATTAAAACAGGCTTCAAATATAGAAATTATTAGTATAGACCTAAATATTTAAATATGCATAATGATTATACTCTGGCTATCATCAAGCCGAACGCTGTGAAAAATAAAAAGACCGGTCCGATACTGGCTATGATCAATGAGGCAGGTTTCCGCATATCAGCAATGAAAATGACACATTTAACGAAGGCACAGGCGCAGGCATTCTATGCTGTTCACAGCGGAAGGCCTTTTTATGACGACCTGGTTGAATTTATGAGTACAGGGCCTGTAGTGGCAATGATATTAAGTAGGGAAAATGCGGTAGATGAATTCAGGAATCTCATTGGTGAAACAGATCCTGCAAAAGCTAAAGAAGGTACTATAAGGAAGATATTTGCAACCTCACTGCAGATGAATGCCATACATGGATCTGACAGTCCTGAGAATGCAATCATGGAAGCAGCTTTTTTCTTTTCGGAGATTGAAAGATTTTACTCCTGAAGGCAATCAGGAATGCCTTATCTCAAAATAATTTCTCTCACCAGCTCTTCACCTGCCTTTTCATTGAGTCTTGCCTTTAAAGACTCCCTGGCCATTATAAGTTCATTCCTCACAACGGGTGAAGTGAGGTAAACAACGAGCCTTCCATCTTTCAGGTATACTTTGGATGTACGCCTGGCAATAGCCCTTCCTGCAATATCTTCCCATGAGTTGATAAGGCCTACTTCTTTCAATCTGGTGTCTATATTCATCTCTGACCTGTATTCTTTCAGAGCCTCGCTTAATGTTACTGTTTTATTCCGTCTCACTATATCTTTTCTTTTCCGTTTAGAACAAATTCTATTACACCATTATCGATAACAAATAACCTGTAATCAATATTTATTTCCGAGAGCACTGCCTTCATCCTTTCAACGTGTGTATCAGTAATAAATATCTGTCCGAACCTGTTTTCGGAGACCAGTTCTATTATCTGGGCAACACGCTTTTCATCAAATTTATCAAATATATCATCCATCAGCAGAATAGGTTTCGATCCCCCCTTATTTAAGATATATTCAAACTTCGCCAGTTTCAATGCAACAAGGTATGATTTCTGCTGTCCCTGTGAGCCAATTTCCTTAATTGAAAATCCATCCATTTCAAGAATAAGGTCATCGCGATGAATTCCTGAGGTGGTATAACGCATAATCCTGTCCTTGTCAATATTTGTATTAAACAACTCTTTCATTGAGCGTTTTGATAGTTGTGATTTATACTTCAAGCCTACCTTTTCCCTCTCCTCTGAAATATGATTATAGTACTGCTGGAATAATGGTATTATCTCCTTAACAAAGCCTGACCGGCTATCATAAATATTTTTGCCAGGGTTAAGCATCTGCTGTTCCCATAGCTCTAACATTTGCCTGTCGAATCTCCCGTCTGCAGCATAATCCTTGAGCAATCTGTTTCTTTGCTTCAGCGCTTTATTATAGGATATGATATCATTAAGATAGTTACGGTTAAACTGGCTTATAACATTATTCATGAATTTACGCCGTTCGTCACTCCCGTCAGTAATAATACTGCTGTCAGCAGGTGATAT
>Ga0209536_100011917_pt1 | contig 12686 bp, 8 predicted proteins | sample DeeMarSeWOR28_12_FD_187461 | JGI IMG/M metagenome (GOLD analysis project Ga0209536, IMG submission 187461) | Marine sediment microbial communities from White Oak River estuary, North Carolina - WOR-2-8_12 (SPAdes) (version 2) | ecosystem: Environmental > Aquatic > Marine > Intertidal zone >...
GGGTTGCTATTTTATGAATTTCGATGGAATATTATAATGTTGACACGAAAATGTTTCCTCCACAATCCATATCATTACGAAACGAGGTGGTGTCATGAAAAGAGCTGATTTTCAGCGGGTCATTGATAAAGAGAAAAAGAAAGTCGAATGCTTTCTTTGTGCTCATAACTGTCATATTAAAGAAGGCAAGAGGGGCATATGCCAGGTTCGGGAGAACCGGGATGGTGTCCTGTACAGCCTGGTTTACGGCAGACTGATCAGCCGGAATATAGATCCCATTGAAAAGAAGCCGCTTTTCCACTTTTTGCCCGGCACGCTTTCCTATTCCATTGCTACGGTCGGCTGCAACTTTCGCTGCTCCCACTGTCAGAACTACGATATTTCGCAATATCCCCGGTTGCACGAAGGTTCAATTATAGGCGACAGTGTGACTCCGGAACAGGTTGTGTCTGCAGCCCAGGAGTATGGCTGCCAGAGCATCAGTTATACGTATATTGAGCCAACAATTTTTTTTGAATTTGCCTATGAATGCGCCCAGCTTGCCCATGAAAGGGGAATTAAGAATATTTTTGTGAGCAACGGTTATACAAGCCCGGAAGCAACCAAAAAAATCGCACCATTGCTTGACGGCAACAATATTGACCTGAAGGCATTTACCGAAAAGTTTTACCATGAAGTCTGCGGCGCCAAGCTTGCCCCCGTGCTTGAAACAATAAATCTTATGAAGGAGCTTGGCGTCTGGGTCGAAGTGACAACCCTGGTTATACCGGGCTGGAATGACTCGGACAGTGAACTACAGGAAATTGCCCGGTTTATCAAGGGCATTGATCCGGACATGCCATGGCATGTTACGCGTTTTCATCCAACCTTCAAGATGACCGACCGTGGTCCTACCCCTTCCTCCACGCTGCAGCGGGCCCGGCAGATAGGAATATCAGAAGGACTGAAGTATGTATTTGTCGGCAATATTCCCGGTGAGGGTGGCGAGAACACCATATGTCCACGCTGTAAGGAAACTGTAGTTGAAAGAATGGGGTTCTCCATCATATCACAGAACCTGGAAGATGGTAAATGCGGCAACTGTGGGGAACCGATAGCCGGGGTTTTTCCTGCGGGCCTGCCTTGACAGTACCAATGAAAAACTTTATGGCCAGTGCCGCAGCACTGTTAAAAGGCCGGGTTTAAAGCTTCAATCGCAAAATTTTTTGTAAAATGCCTGAACACAATTTTTCAGGTAAAGTGAACAGAATATACGGGTATGGGGTGCTTTGCATGGAAGCAGGTAAAAATAAAAAGAGCAGGGGGGGAGCAGCAGCTGCCAAGCAGAATCTGCTCCGGGAAATTCCGCAGGTGGATGAGGTATTACAGTGGCTTTCAGCTGATACTTCCGCACCGATGCTCCTGATAAAACAAGCGGTCCGGGAAGAGCTGGAAGTTCTGCGTCAGAATATCTTGGCTGGGAAAAAGGTGGGGAAAAAGGACCTGTTAAGAAAAGGTCTGCTCCTAAAGATACAGGAAAGGCTGCAGTCAAAACTGGGGCCTAATTTTAAAAGGGTAATAAATGCGACCGGGGTGGTTATTCATACTAACCTGGGGCGCTCCATTCTGCCGGACAATGCTCGCGAAGCACTTGTTGAGGCCGGCACCCGTTATTCCAATCTGGAGTTCGACCTTGCCACCGGTAAAAGAGGCAGCCGCTACAGTCTTGTTGAAAAACTGCTGTGTGACCTCACAGGTGCTGAGGCGGCACTGGTTGTAAATAATAATGCCGCCGCAGTTCTTCTGGTCCTAGACACACTGGCCAAGGATAGGGAGGTTATAGTTTCACGGGGTCAGCTTGTTGAAATAGGGGGATCCTTCCGAGTTCCGGAGGTAATGGCGAAGAGCGGCGCCAAACTGGTAGAAGTAGGGGCTACCAACCGGACGCACCTTAAAGATTATGAGAGGGCAATTTCCGAAGAAACATCCCTGCTGCTGAAGGTGCATGCCAGCAATTTCAAGATGGTCGGCTTTACAAAAGAGGTGCCGGCTGAGGACCTGGTTGAGTTGGCAGGCAGATATAAACTTCTTGTTATGGAAGATCTGGGCAGCGGCTGTCTCATAGATATGTCCAAGTACGGCCTCAGGAAGGAGCCGACCGTCCAGGAAACAGTCAAAGCCGGAGTTGACGTGGTGACTTTCAGTGGTGACAAGCTTTTGGGGGGACCGCAGGCCGGACTCATCGTGGGAAAACAGAAAATCATCGACTGCATTAAGAAAAACCAGTTAAACCGTGCCCTGCGCATTGACAAGTTTACCCTGGCAGCCCTTGAGACGGTATTGCGCCTGTACTATCACCATGAAACTGCGGTTTCCAGGATCCCAACCCTGGCAATGCTGACAGCACCACCTGAAATAATGGAACGCCGGGCCAGGCGTTTAGTTCGAAAGATTAAGAAGAGTTTGGCTGGAAAATGCAACATTTCAATCCGGGTGACAGGATCCAGAGTTGGTGGTGGCGCCTTGCCCGAAGAAGATCTTGAAAGCAGGGCGGTGGTGCTTGAACCGTTAGATAGAACGGTTAATGAACTGGAAAAGAATTTACGCCTGAATCCACTGCCTGTTATCGGCAGAATAGAAGAAGACAGGTATTTGCTTGACATGCGGACTGTCGGCGATGATGAGGTTTCATTACTGGCAAAGAGTCTGGGCCGGATCTTTGGAGTGAAGTTATAATGGGCCATTATCCTTTCGAATGGCAGACCCAGGATCTTTGTGGCGAAGACTTCAAAAACTTTCAAAATCAGTTTTCCCAAGTCATTCTGCAGTTGATCCCATTTGCCCATGGACCTGTGACATTCCTGGATTCAACGCTTGACCCCGCTAAAGTTCTTGCCGAGTTGAACAAACCGCAATTCTGGCTGCAATACATAAACCGGGCAATAAAAGGGGAGCGTTCTGTGCCGGTATCTGAGAAGCTCATCCTGTTCCTGCCTGTCTGGGGTAATAATGCAATTATCGGTATAGCTGTTGTCGAAGGCTTGGAAGATCAATTCGCCGAAGTGATTTCCGAAGAATGGTTAAGCGACAGATGTCACATTTTCTCACGCGAATTTTCTCTGCTAAAACAGTTGGCTTCAGATCCGGTTACCGGGATGTTCAACGGCCGCTATCTGCAGGATACACTTGCAGGTTTACTTTTTAATGTGCCGGAAAACACAGGACATGACGGCATGGCAAGCGTCCGGCGGCCCTTATCCCTTTTTTTGATTGAAATATGTCCCCGGACCAGTAATGCGGAAAAGGCTTTGAACTATTTTGTCCGGGCCGGCTATCACCTGGAATCTTTAATTGGGCAGCATGTCCTGCATCATTTGGGTAACGGCGTTTTTGGGCTCATTGGAGAAAACGTGGATGAGGAACATGCGCAGAAGCTGGGAAAAAATATATTAAGCTGGTTCAGACGCGAGGGTTTTCAGCGTATACATATCGGTATAAATACAATAGAACCTTGTGGTGGAGCCCCGGCCGACGAAGCTGAAAACAGTCCTGCATGTCATGCTTTCATTGAGCAGACCTGGCAATCCCTGCGCCGGGCGAGCAGGCGTGGACCTTATGCCCTCTGTACATACAGTTCCATCAGTAAATCCGAGGCTCATCCTCTGCGGAAAATAAAACCTGCCGTGATGGCAAAATTGAGGAAATTGTGGCTTGATGCAGATACGTTTGCACTATTGCTCATCAGCCAGGACAGGGAACTTCATAATGAAATTTTTCCCAAACGCTTGCTTGCCTTAATAGGACCATTGGCCGAGGCTATCCCCATAAGTGCAAGTGAAATTATCGTTTTTTTAAAAGGCGCCGGTGAAAAAAAAGCCAGGTCATGGGCCCGCGACCTGAAGAAAAAATTGCCCGGAGATCTCGGCACCACCTATTCAATAGGTATTGCCTCTTTCCCTTGTATTGACTTCAAGAAGTCAGACATGGTGCAGAATGCACGCAAGGCTTTGTTGCATGCAGGTTTTTTCGGGCCCGACACAATGATGTTTTTTGACAGCATCAGTCTAAATATCAGCGGTGATATATACTATGGCGAGGGAGACCTCATCCGGGCTGTGAAAGAATACAAAAAAGGCCTGGAGATGGACCCGGCAAACACCAATCTGCTTAACAGTCTGGGTGAAGCGTTTGCCCAGATGAATAAGCCTAGAAAAGCCAGGCCATTTTTTGAAGCCGTCCTGAGGACCGATCCCAAACATTATATGTCGCTGTTCAACCTTGGTGTAACCTGTTTGGCAACTGCTGAAGAAGGAAAGGCAACTGCATATTTTGAGCAGGCGCTGGCGGTTTCAAAACACAAACCCGGGACAAACCAAAAAAATGATCTTATCCTGCAACTGGCCAGGCTTTATTGCCGCACCGGTAAATATAACAAAGCGGTGGCCCTCCTGGAAAAGCAAAAGATAAAGGCTGATGTTGAGACCCTTTCGCTGGGCCGTAATGCATTGCTGCGGTATCTTGGTGAAGCATACATGGGATGCGGCAGAAATAAAGAGGCTGTTACTGTCCTGCAGCGTGCTGTCCGGTATAATCCTCACGATTCTTATTCCTTAAGTATGCTGGGGGAATTGTATATCCGAGAGAACCAGGGTGATGAAATTGCGCTGTCACTTTGTGAGAAAGCAGTCAATATTGATGACCGGCAATGGAAAAACTGGTATCGTCTTGCCTTGGTAAGGCATAGGATGGCTTCGTATGAGGCCGCCCTGGAGGCCCTTAAAGAAAGTATGCGCCTGGAGCGAAATACTGTGGAGCCGTTTTATCTTGCAGGTCAGGTGTACGCTGAACTGGGAAATCACTCACAGGCAGCAGCAATGTTTGAGAATGTTTTGAGAATTGCACCGGATAACAGGGCTGCCCGTGCAGTACTAAAAAAATATATTGAAGAATGAGGTGAGGTTTGATTCACAGACGTAAAAATAACGGCGGTTATGAGGAAACAGGCAGGCGTACCACCGACCTTCAGCACCAATATTGGCTTGACTACTTCAATGCCGGGGATTCATGGCGGCTTTTCAGGATCATGTCCGAGTTTGTGGATGGGTTTGATACCCTGTCAGGCATCAAGGGCCCTGCAGTATCTTTTTTCGGCTCAGCCCGGACAAAGCCTGAAGATCCATACTACAAGCTGACAATGTCCATTGCCGGAGAACTTTCGCGGCAGGGCTATGCCATAATCACAGGCGGCGGACCTGGAATAATGGAGGCTGCCAACAGGGGAGCAACGGAGTCAGGAGGGTTTTCCATCGGGCTCAATATCAATTTGCCCTTTGAGCAGGAACCCAATATTTTTACCAACCTGCCCCTGAGTTTTAAATACTTTTTTGTCCGCAAGGTTATGTTCATCAAGTACGCCATGGCATTTGTCTGTATGCCTGGAGGTTTCGGAACGCTTGACGAGGCGTTTGAGGCAATTACTCTTATCCAGACCAAAAGAATAAAGCCCTTTCCCATTATTCTCGTGGGAACGGATTTCTGGTCCGGACTTCTGGATTGGATTCATGAGAAAATGCTCACTAACGGTAATGTGGATACTGATGACATGGGAATAATAAATCTTCTGGACGATCCTGATGAGATTGTAGCCTATATCAAAAAGACAATTGTAATATAAAGAAACTGTTATTGCTGAATTTCAGACTTTTTTGTATATTTGCCGGGGGATTGAATCGGGCAGTATTTTAATTACTGAAACCTTAGTCAAAGGAGAGAATAAATGGCGCAGATTGATGCCTTTTTCAAACTGATGAACGAACAGGGAGCCTCTGACCTTCACATGATGGCAGGCATGCCTCCTATCCTGAGGATCCGGGGTGATATGGAGCCTGTGAAGTATAAAGCCATGGATAACGAAGGCTTGAAGGCCATGCTCTACGAAATTTGCCCGGAAGAAAAAATTAAGGTTTTTGAAGAGACTGGCGATATGGACTTTGGTTATGAAATACCAAACCTTGCCAGGTACCGCTGCAACTTTTTTGAACAGAAAAACGGAATTGGCGCCGTATTCAGAGAGATCCCCAGTAAAATTTTGACCTGCGAACAGCTCCTGCTGCCGTCCGTCATTGGCAAACTGTCACAGCTGCCGAAAGGCATGGTTGTTGTGACAGGACCGACAGGCAGTGGTAAATCTACGACCCTGGCAGCCATCATTGATGAGGCCAACAGGACCCGCAAACATCATATTCTTACCATTGAAGACCCGATAGAGTTTGTGCATGTGCCGCAGAAAGCCATAATCAATCATCGGGAAGTGGGCACCCATACAAGGAGTTTTGCCGCAGCCCTTCGCGGTGCATTGCGCGAGGACCCTGATATTATTCTGGTGGGCGAGATGCGTGACCTTGAAACCGTGGCCCTTGCCATGGAGGCAGCTATGACCGGACATCTTGTTTTTGCTACACTCCATACTCTAAACGCTTCAAAAACCGTGGATCGTATGATCGAAATTTTCCCGGCCACCCAGCAGGAACAGGTCCGTTCAACTTTGGCAGATGCTTTACGGGCGGTGATTTCCCAGACACTCTTTAAACGGCGAGATATTAAAGGCAGGGTGGCGGCCCTGGAAATTCTTATCTGTACGGCTGCTGTACGAAATTTGATCAGGGAGGGCAAGACATACCAGATTCCTTCAGCCATGCAGACAGGAAAGAAATACGGCATGCAGACACTGGATGATGCTATTATGGAACTTATGAAAAAAACCTGGATAAGCGCTGAAGATGCCTATATGTATGCCTCGGAAAAACAAAAATTTGTCGGGTACCTGAAGAAGCCGCCGATTGATTTCACCGAGGTCTAAACCCGGACAGGAATCAGGTTTCAGTTAACCTGGTAGCTGCTTGTCATAATTTTTCCATTTTTTATATTAAAAGTGATGGTGCCGTCCCTGCCGGTGGAAAGGATCTTTATTCCTTTCTGCTGGAGGTCATAGACAGGTTCTGTCGGTAAGTTGAAGGGATTGTTGCGGCCGGCGGAAATTGCAAGATATTCAGGTGCCACGGTTTCGATGAAATCCCGGCTGAGCGAAGACGGACTGCCATGGTGCGGTGCCAGCAGTACATCTGCCTGTATCGGCCTCCTCGCCTTGACAAGGTTTTCTGCCATTTTGCCGCTTATGTCCGCCGGAAAAAGGAAAGACTTCCCCGCGGTTTCAAGCCGGAGCACAATGCTATAGTCGTTGGGATTGCCCGGTCTGTACTGCTTGTGGGTGTTTTCTGTCTGATATGCAGGTGCCAGGCCACTGTGAATACAGAGAAGACGTGTAGGGCCGGCCTGAAAGAGTATGTCATCAGTTTTGGCGATTTTCGTTTTAATGCCCAGCCGTCCTGCCAGATTCAGCAGTTTACTGTATTCCGGGTCAGGTGTTGTGATACCGTTTATCCATAATTCTTTGGGATGAAACCTGTTCAGAATGAAAGGCAGGCCATTGTAATGGTCGGCATGCGGATGCGTGATTACTACAGTATCGAGACGGCGGAGTTTCTGATTCCAGAGAAAAGGACCTATAACACGCTCACCTATATCAAAGCGCTCACTTTCAGCGCCACCTCCGTCTATCAGAATATTTTTATTGTCCGGCAGCTGCAGGAGAATTGATGAGCCATGCCCCACATCAAGAAATGTTACGGATGTTGAACCGGAAGAGTTTTTTAAGGTAGTGGTGACAGCAGTCTCAGCCACAAGAAAGCATAAGGAGAGGAGTGCAGTGATCAGGGCAAAAAGTCTTTGTCTGGCAGCCAGATGGAGTGCGGCAACAAAGCTTAAAAGAGTGATATAGATGATGATTATTTCAAACGGTGAAGGATTCGGAAGCCATAGGGCTGCATAAGGCAGTGACGTAAAGTAAGCGCATGTTCTCTCAGCTGTTATTAAGCCGAAACTGCCGGCAAGGAAAAGTATTTTCGCCAGGGTCGGGAGAAAAGGAATGCATAAAGAGGCAAATAGTCCAAGAATAAGGGACCAGAAGCATATCAGGGGTTCGACGAGCAAGTTGCTGATTGGTGCAACCAGGGACAACCTGTTGAAATGGAATAAAAGCAGGGGAAATGTCCCAAGCATGGCGGCAGTAGTAAGAGCTACTCCTGTCAGGATCCAATAAATAAAGGTGGCGGGAATTCTGCGCATCTCTGAGGATGACGAGGTTGTTATTTTTAGTCCCGGGTTTGTGGAAAGGGTGGAAAGTGCTTGCGTTTTCTCCTGAAAAAACAAGCGATAGAGTATCGGATAGATAAGGGCGATGGCAACTACTGCGCTGAAGGAAAGCTGAAATGAAGCGGTGAAAATTGCACCCGGCTTCCATGCCAGGATAAAAAAAGCCGCCAGCAGGATATGATTGATTAGGTTTCCGGGTCTGTCGAAAAGAATTGCCAGGATAAAAACTGTTGTCATGAGCAGGGCGCGGAGCACTGGGGTGTTGAGACCGGCTATGAGGGCATAAATCAGCAGAGGCAGCAGGGCAAGGGCGACCGCAATTTTGAGAACGGGTGCCTGGAGCAGAAGCCAGGTGGAACGCTTCAAAATCCAGGTGAGGACTGCTATAGTAACAAGAGCCAAGAGCCCCATATGCATTCCGGAGATTGCCAGAATGTGCATACAGCCGGCGCCGGTAAAGTTTTCAATAACTGCCGGCGGGACATCATTTCGATCACCAATAAGAATTGCCTTATACAGGCCCCTTGCCGGCTGTTTCAGTGTTTGGTTCAGAAATTCAGAGATGTGACAGCGAATACGTTCAGGAAGATATTTTAGAGCATTTAGTGCGGCTGCCGGGTGAGACGCTTCAACTGTGTAACGTTTTATAATATTAGCGGGTGATTGAATCCACCCACGGATGAAAACCGCTTGGCTGGCAAGATATTTTTTGTAATTAAAGGAACCAGGGGTGGAAAAGGTGTTAACACGGGATAAGTCGGTCTTGACAAGAATGTGATTGCCGGGTTCCAGCTCTTTAGACAGCAGGCCTTTGAGGGTTAAGAGAACCAGACCTGTAGTCCTACTGCTTTTCAGCATTTGGGCCTTGAGCCCTGCTGGCGTATAGATTGTTTTTGCCTTCACAAGAAGTCTGGTTTCCGGACCGGCAGCAGTGTAGGTAACAGAAGGATATTTCTGCAAAATACAGTCAAGACTTGCCGACTGTCTGACCTTTATGAGATTATAGATATGAGCAGAGTCGGCAGGGGGGTTTAAATAGATTTTTGCGTGTTGCAGGCCCAGGAGGAAAAAAAGAATCCCAAGGATGGAACAGGTAATAACCTTATGCTTTTGGGGGTTAATTTTATGAACAATATAGAGGAGAACCAGTAGCGAAAATATGTTGAACAGCAAAAACCAGGCAGATGGCCGCAGGGCTTCCGCCCAACAGATTCCTGCAGCAAAAAAAACAACCGTTGCTAAAATTTCCGGTGAGATGAAAAGCAGTTTTGAGCGCTGGGCTGAAAGGCTTTGCATGAGCAAATACCGGGGAGGTTCTGGAAGCGCAAACTTCCGGCGTTAGCGGATAACAGCTGAAAATCTCAATCAGCCGGTCTCGTAAAAAGCAGTCTGCCGCCGGGTGATGCCCGTGTAGGGGATGACGCTATGGGGCTCCATTGATAGCGGCCCGGTATTTTACGACAGTTCAGATTTCACTCTGGTAGAGTTTCTGAAACGTTTTGATTTTCTTGCTCACCTGAGGCGCAAGGGGCATATCATAATTGCGGCAGTATTCTGCAATCATTCTATGGGTGTTGAATATGGGAATATTCAGAAACATATTGCTGATGCATTTATCTATATATTTTGTTCTGAGTTTAGGGTCGTAGAATTCTTTGAGCACCTTGGGGAACAGTTCATAAAAAGAGGCTGAATCCTCAGCATAGAGAAGGGCGGCCGGTTCTTCGCTCAGCGGTTCAGAATCTACAGGGGTGTCGAGGCCGAATTTCCACCCGGTTTTACCATCATGATAACCCTCCATCCACCAGCCGTCCAGGATGCTGATGTTGGGTATGCCGTTCATGGCAGCCTTCATGCCGCTTGTGCCACTTGCCTCCAAAGGGCGTTTGGGGCTGTTCAGCCAGGCATGAACACCTGCAACCATCATTTTGGCAATAGCCATATCATAGTTGGGAATGAATACAAGTTTGGCTAAACCCTTGCTGCGCTCATACAATTCTTCCTGAACGTCTAAAATGATCTTGATAAGTGATTTGCCAGGTTCATCTGCAGGGTGCGCCTTGCCGGCAAAGAGAAAATTTACAGGGTAGTCGAGTTCGGTGATTATACCTGTTAACTTTTCAATGTCGTCAAAAATAAGATCGGCCCGTTTATATGTTGAAAAACGACGGGCAAACCCAATAGTAAATACTTCCGGCAGGAGAGGAATATCCTCTTCATGCAGAAGGGAGAGAAAATTGGGGGGATCAATCCATGTCTCTTCTATCTGGTGCCGGTGCAGGACAAGCATATCGTTAACATAGTGAATGAGTATTTCGGTGTCATGCTTCCAGGCCTGTTCAAGGTAGGTTCGGAATTTTTTGTTTGTCAGGAGGTTTTTCGCATTAACAAAAACTGCAGGATTTTGCCGCCAGTTCTTTAACTCGGGAAAACTGTCAAAAACTTCAGCCTTGGCATCACTTATCCAGGAAAGGTGGTGGACACCGTTTGTAATAGCGGTTATTTTTTCTGCAAACTGCGGGAATTGTTTTTTGGTGACATCGCGATGCAGCCGGCTGACACTGTTGACTGCCCGATTGACCATCATGGCAAACTCGGTGAAATTATACAATGAAGGGTTTTCCCTGTCTCCAGCAAGAAGACCCAGGATCCGCCTGCAGACTGAGTGACTCAGGCCTGCATAGAGGGATTTGTTAAAACGGTCGTGCCCCGCTTTTACAGGCGTGTGTATGGTATAGATCACTTTTTTGGCTATAGCTTCTGCAGCTTCCAGTATATCTGTATCCTTAACGGTGGTCTGATAGGCTGGACCAAGTTTGTTCAAAAGATAATCGGCAATAAGATGAAGCACTGAAACGACGCCATGCTGTTCATTGAGATGTATCCGTTTGGCGGTGAGCCCGAGGATATCCATCAGCGGCATGACTCCAGCACCAAGCATACGACGCTGAATGGCCTTCATTCTTTCAGAACTGCTGTCATAAAGGTAGTTGGCAGCATTGCGGATCCACTCCGGTGATTCAGGCAAACTGAAGTCTAGCAAAAATTCCGGCACAAAATAGTCCAGGTTTTCATTGACTTCAAGTTTCATCCAGATCTGGGCATAGGCCATTATCGTTTTATCATGGCCGTCAAAAAAGGGAATTTCTATATAAAGAGGTTTGTCAGGATAATTGGGATTTTTTAAGAGATAAAGACCGGGAGTGTCTTCAGGGGTCCAGTCCGCTGACCAGCTGATCTGTCCTATTCTTGAATCAACCAGCTGAGAGAAATATCCTTTTCTGTAAATCAGAGATATGGCTGCAACCGGGATCTTGCAGGCGGCGAAACTTTTCAGGGTGTCACCCGCTAAAATCCCAAGTCCGCCGCCATAGTTGGGCACTTTAAACGGCCCATTTCGAAATTTTTTTACAAATGAACTTAAGACGGGGTTGCTGCTGTCTATTATCTCGTTTTGCTGCAGATATCTTTTAACAGGATTGAAAACATCCAGGTCAGCCCCGATTTCCATGGAGATATAAACCGCGGAATTACCCTCTTCGGCAGTCAGGCTTGTCCATACCTGGTCAAACACCTTCTGGGAAATGCCGAAAAAGTTGCCAAAAGGAGTTCGGGCAAGCATGTTATTCAGGAGAGTTTCCGGGTCAGTGACAGTATCGTGATATTTATTTTTCATGGCAAACTAAAAAAAATTAAAAAAGATATTTGAAGCATCTGTATAACAGAAAACACGACAATATAAAATTACTGATACTAATATGAAAAGTATTTATTTGGCTCGAAGAAAATTTTTTCAGCAAATCTCCGATTTCGCAAAATAATCGAATCCCGGAGGACTTTTCATTAATCTGCGTTGAAATTTTAGTAAAATAATTTTATAGATATGCAATTTTTATAAGTTGATCTTGCTTGAAAAGTCTTTTGATGCTAATGGTAAATTAACAGATTTATAATGGTATATAACCGTGTAAAGGTTATTGTGGTATAATTTGGAGAAATAGGCTATATGCAAAGGAAATCCGGTTAGGATCATTTGCGTGTTATATTGTTATTCGGATAATATACCCAAGGGAGGAGCGAGATGAGGAAAACATTGTGGTTGATGCTTATTATGGCAATTGCTGTGGGACTCGCATTCGGTGTGAGCGGCTGCGGTAAAAAGAAAGTTACTACCGAAGAAGAAATGGGTGCGGCGGTTGAAGACACAGCCCCGAAACCCGGTGAGCCAGGTTATGAAAAAATATATGAAGAAAGCATGGCCGCCAAGGAAGAATCCCTGGAAGCTCAGGCTGCAATGGAAAAAGAACATGATGTTCTTGAAGGAAGAACCTCAGCACCACTCCTGCCCATTTACTTTGATTTCGACAAGTCAAACATAAGGCAAGACCAGCGTGCCAGAATTGAGAAAAATGCATCCTTTCTTAAACAGAATAAAGCTGTAAAGGTGCGCATCGAAGGAAACTGTGACGAGAGAGGGACCAATGAATACAACATGG
>Ga0209536_100011918_pt1 | contig 12686 bp, 10 predicted proteins | sample DeeMarSeWOR28_12_FD_187461 | JGI IMG/M metagenome (GOLD analysis project Ga0209536, IMG submission 187461) | Marine sediment microbial communities from White Oak River estuary, North Carolina - WOR-2-8_12 (SPAdes) (version 2) | ecosystem: Environmental > Aquatic > Marine > Intertidal zone >...
TGTACCAAGTGGGCTTCGCCGCATCCAGCCAGCCGAAGAATTTCAGCGCGTTGAATCCGGGCGTGCACACCACGCTGGCACCTACACTCAGGCTGGCCAGGATGGCCGCCATGAGGCCGTGTATATGGAACAGGGGCATCACGTTGAGGCACCTGTCCTCGGGGGTCAGCGCCAGGGTAGTACGGATGTTGCGGGCCGATGCGCAAAGGTTACGGTGGGTCAACGGAACGATCTTGGGCCGGGAAGTGGTGCCTGAGGTGTGCAGCACGAGCGCCACGTCGTCCCCCTGCGCCAATCCTCCATTGTCGGTCGCCGTCCCGGTGCCCGCCTCGCCCGCAAAGCCGAACAGGCCGGCGGCCCTGCCGGGAACGATTTCCAGCAATGGTATGCCCAGCTTGTTGGCCGCGCTGACGGCGGGCGAGTCGCTGCCCTGCTCCACCACCAGGGCCTTGGCGTTCAGATCCGAGAGATAGAATTCGAACTCCTCCTCCCGGTAGGCCGGATTGAGGGGAGCCGTTGTGGCGCCGCAAGCGATGGCCACAAAAGCGGTCGCCATTTCGGGACCATTCGGAAGCACGATCGCCACCCGATCGTTCCGGCCCAGGCCGCGAGCGTTGAGGGCGGCGACAGTATCCTTCACGTGATCGCGCAGACCGGCATAGGTCAGCGGCTCGCGATCGGGGGCCCCGATGGCGATGGCGTCGTCACGCCCGGCGGCGAGAAGTTCTGAGACTGTGGAGGCTTGTGACATTGTCTTGGTGTCTCCCGTGACTTGAATCGGGTCAGAATCGCGACGCCCTAGACCTCCGCGGAAGCAGGCTTCCTGAGCCGGTCCTTGACCGCCTTGAACAGCGGCAGCAGGAAAAGCACGATGGCGATGATCATGATCGGCCCCGCGACCGGGCGCTCGAAGAAGATGCTGAACTCACCCTGGGACATCAGCAGCGACTGGCGCATGGAGGTCTCCGCCAGCGGACCCAGCACGATGGCCAGCACTGCCGGCGCCATCGGGTAATCGAGCTTGCGCATCAGGTAGCCCACCACCCCGAAGCCAAACATCAGCCAGACGTCGTGCATGTCCTGGGTCGGCGCATATCCGCCGACCACGCACAGGATAAAGATGATTGGAACGAGGATGGTGAAGGGCAGTCTGAGCACCCAGATGAACATGGGGATGAAGGCGATGTTGATCAGTACCGCGAAAAGGTTGGCCGCGTAGAGGCTGGCTATCAGCGCCCACACGAACTCCTGGTTGTTGACGAACAGCCGCGGCCCCGGCTCCAGTCCCCAGATCACCATACCACCGAGCAGGATGGCCGTAGTGGGCGATCCGGGGATGCCGAGGGTGAGCATGGGCAGCATGGAACCGGTACTGGCCGCATTGTTCGCCGCTTCAGGGGCGACGACGCCCTCCACGTTGCCTTTGCCGAAGGACTTGGGCTGCTTCGACATGCTCTTGGCCACGCCGTAGGCCATCAGCGATCCGGGAGTTGCTCCGGCGGCCGGCAGAATGCCGACGAAGTAGCCCAGGAACGAGCCCATGAACATGCTCTTGATGGTGCCCTTGAGGTCCCTGAGGCAGGCCAGGATACGTTTCACCGAGACCGTGGCCTGGGAGACGTCCAGCTTTCCTCGGCTGGTCTCGATGGTCCACAGGATCTCGCCGATGCCGTAGATACCGATGGCCAGGACCAGGAAGTTGATGCCGTGCATGAAGCCGCTGATGCCGCCGAATATGAGCCGCGGTTCCCCGCTCACGATATCCAGCCCGACGGCGCTCAGTACCAGGCCGATGAAGATGGAAAAGAACGTCTTGGGAATATCGTCACCGCCGAGGCCGACGAAGGTGGCGAAAGCCAGCATCATCAGCGCGAATTCCTCCGGTGCCCCGAACGCCAGGGCGACGCTGGCCAGGGGCGGCGCGAACATCGTGAACAGTACGACCGAGATCGTACCGCCTACGAACGAGGCCGTGGCCGCCGCCACCAGGGCGCGATCGGCCAGGCCCTGCATGGCCAGGGGGCGCCCGTCGAAGGTCGTAGCCACGGCCGTGGAGGCGCCCGGTATGCCCAGCATGATGGAGGAGATGGCACCCCCGTACATGGCGCCGTAGTAGATGGCCGCCAGGAAGATGATCGCCGAGGCCGGCGGCACCAGGAATGTCATTGGCAGCAGGATCGCCACGCCGTTCACGGAGCCCAGGCCCGGCATCGCACCGATAAACAGGCCGAGAGCGCAGCCGAAAATGATCAGCGCCAGGTTGAGCGGCGTGATGGCGTAGGCGAACCCTTCAATCAGATGGCTCAGGATTTCCATCGTCCGTCACCCGTGTCGCGCCGACCGGCGGCGCAAAATGGGACCGGCGCGACGGCCGCGGACCGGTCCCCAGAACTCAATACACCAGATCATAAATGGGATAGAACAGCGGTTCGGTGTATCCCTTCGGTAGCGTGATTTTCAGCGCCAGCTCGAAGAACAGGAACGTCAGTACCGGCGTCAGTACCGCCAGGGTCGTCGTCTTGAGCCAGGTGTGCCTGCCGACGACCCTCATGTAGAAGACCAGAAACAGCGGAACCGAACCGTACACGCCGATGATATGGATCAGGCCGATCATCACGCCGAGAGAACCCGCGCCCAGCAGGAACTGCTTAAAGGCCTGCCGATCCATGTAGGGTTCTTCCGAGTTGTCGAACGGCCCGGTGCGGCGCACCCAACGGATAATGATCCATATGCAGCAGACCAGCATCCCGACGCCCAGCCAGAACGGAAAAGCGCCGGCCCCCGGGCCCCTTTTCGGGACCCAGCCGATATCCAGCTCGGCGCTCTTCCACATGAGATAGCCGGAGAAGACCGCCAGGGCGACGGCCATCACCAGTTCCGCTTTGCGCATCTCCGTGCGCCCTCCCTGCAGCTAGTACCGCAGGCCCCTCGGCCCGCCTGGTCCTTACTGGTCGCCGATATCGGCCAGCAGCTTCTCGTGCTGCGCTCGCCCCTTGACCCAGTACTCCATTAGCGCATCGCCGGTAAGGAACGCGCCCTGCAGGCTCTTGGTCTTCATGTACTCCTGCCACTCGGCCGAGTCATAGACCTTCTGGAATACCTCCCGATAGAACGCGGCCGCTTCCGGGCTCATCCCGGGCGTGCCTACGACGCTGCGCTGCATGTAGTAGCTGTGATCCACGCCGAGTTCCTTGAAGGTGGGCGTCTCGGGGAACAGCGGCAGGCGCTCGGGGGTGAACGATCCCAGCGGTACCACTGTCCCGGCCTCGTAGAAACCGAGTGCCTCGGAGGGGTTGTTCACTGTGCTGTTCACGTGGTTACCTGCCAGCTGCTTGGCCACGTCGCCGCCGCCCTTGAAGGGGACGTAGGTCATGGTCAGACCGTAAGTCTGATTAAGAAAGCGCGTCAGGAGTTCATCTTCCTGGGCGCGCCCCGTCCCGGCCATCTGCCAGTCCTTGCCCATGCCCTTCGCCTTGTCGACGAACTCGTCTACGGTCGTAACCCCCGAGTCCTTGTTCACCCAGAGCAGGAACGTATCCTCGGCCATTCGGGCGACGGGCGTAAACGTGGAGATATCGATCCCCAGCGCCGGCTGGCGAATCGGTGTCGTGTAGAAGCTGTTCAGCGTGACCATGATGACGTAATCGTCACCGGTCTTCCCCTTCAGGTACACGAGAGCCTCGGCCCCGGAACCGCCGGCCTTGTTGACCGGAATAAATGGCCGTGGCGAGAGTTCGTGCTTCTCGATGATGGTCTGCATCAGGCGAGCCATCTTGTCGGCACCGCCGCCCGCTCCGGCCATGATGACGAACTCCACCGGCTTGCGCGGCGTCCAGCCTTCGGCCATCGCCACGGTGGACAGTGATGCGCTGGCGAGCAACGCGAACGCGAGGGTACCGATCCACCCTGCGACCTTGGCAATCTTCATCTTCAACCTCCCTTGGAAGCACTCCTCTGCCGGATCGATCACAGGCCGCCGCCACGCGCGACGAGGGCCCGGGGACTGGATTCCCCGGATCAAGGCGACCAAGTGTCGGATCATGGGATCGCCGGCAGTGATACTCCCTGTTCCTTAGCGTTCATAAGATCCGTCTCCCCTCCGTCGCGCGGCGTTCCAATCAGGTCTGGACGATGTTCGGCCTCTGGCTCTGTATGGCGGCCCGGAAACCAGGCTGTCGAGGTGAAGCTGAGGGGCGACTCGCCCGTTCTTTATATTAGTATTTTCTCAAGAATAAAACGAGAACCTTTCGGGTCTAAGTTTACGCCTCATTCGAACGTATTGCTCAGTGTACCAACACCCTCGATCACGATTTCCACGGTGCTGCCGGGCTTCATTGGCAGCACTCCGAGCGAGGTACCACAGGCTATCACGTCGCCGGGGTGCAGACTCATGTCATGTGAAATCCTGCTGACCAGCGCCTGCGGCGAAAAAATCATGTCGCTGACCGGATAATTCTGGCGTTCCCGGCCATTGAGAAGCGTTTTCACCGTTAGATCCGCCGGATCCACGTCCGTAGCTACCGCAGGCCCGAAAGGTCCGAACGTGTCGAAGCTCTTGGCCCGGGTCCACTGGGCGAACGCTGGATCCTGGTTGAGGATCTGCAAGGCCGTCACGTCGTTGATACACGTATAGCCGAAGATGTAGTCACCTGCCTCCTCCTCGGTGACGGCCGTGCACTGGCGGCCGATAACGATTCCCAGTTCCCCCTCGTAAACGATGCGGCCTTCATAGGAAGCAGGGCGACGGATGGTGCCACCGCTCGCCAGGTAGCAGGAGGGCGGCTTGATGAAGTACAGCGGGTTTTCCGGAATCGCCCAGCCGTTCTTTTCAGCCGCCGCGTGGAAGTTGTTCCACAGGCCGATCATTTTCGTTGGGCGGGTCGGCGTGAGAAGCGTCACGTCCTCCAGCCGGACGGAAAGGCCGGCCGGTAGGGGCTCATCGAACATGTCTCCCTCGTGGACGTTGATCTCGTCCCCCTCGAGGGCACCGAAACGTTCTGTCTCATTGTGAAGGAATCGGATCCAGTAGGTCATGGCATCGGGCTCTGCAGGTAGAACGGGAACTTTTCAGACTAAGTCATAGCGTCGAACTGGGCAAACCGCCAGGACAACGGGGCCATTACCAGCGAGACGAGTAGGAAAACCACTCGGTACACACTGGGCTGCCGACCACAACTCAACAGTAGCGGGATGACCGGTTCCTGCCGATCGGCGCACGCTCGCAGGTCGCCGGCCGCTCGTCGCAGGGCAAAAATCGCCCCACATGAATTGCGGTGGCAGGCAAGACGTCGGAGGACCCCCTCCGGAGATGAGGATTTTTCAGTCTTCGGCAGTCGTCGCCGAAGCCGTGGCTCGGGCCACCGTCCGGCGAACCCGCGCCAGAAGGTCTTCGCGTCGGAAGCCGCCCTTCCTGAGGACCTGGGTCACCAGTCCGTCCAGACGGGCGCGATCGTCGTCCGTGAGGTCCTTGGCCGTGACCACGATCACCGGCAGGTCTGGGAATTCCGGATCCTGACGGAGCCGACTGAGGAATTCGAAGCCGTCCATTACCGGCATCATCAGGTCCAGCATGATCAGGCCGGGAGGACGACGGCGAATTTCTTCCAGGGCTTCCTGGCCGTTCGCGGCCTCCCTGACATGCAGCCCCTCGGCCTCCAGCGTGCGGCGCGTCAGCTCGCGAATATCGGCCTCGTCGTCCACGACCAGGACCTCGCCGCCCGCCCGAAGCCGACTCATGGCCTCCAGCAGGCGCTTTCGGTCCACCGGCTTGGTGAGATACTCCGCCGCTCCCAGGGTGTAGCCCAGATTCTTGTCGTCAACGATGGTGACCATGATCACGGGTATGTTGCGGGTAGCCTCGTCGGCTTTCAGTGATCGGAGCACCGACCAGCCGTCCATTCCGGACATCATCACGTCCAAGGTAATGGCCACTACATTGTGGCTGCGGGCAAGCTCGAGTCCGGTGGCGCCGTCCTCGGCCAGCAGGACATCGTAGCCGTCGCGGCCGAGACTGCGGGACAGCAGGTCCCTGATCGTCGGGTCGTCGTCGATCACAAGCACCCGACCGGCGGCCGTCGACGCTCCGGTCTGCGGCGCCGAGGTGGTTGCAGCCTCCCGACCCGGTTCGGCTACGTCCTCGACGGGCGCCCCTTGGTCCTCCGCGGCCTCGGGCTCAGGCTCCGCAGTCTCCGCCGGTAGGCGGACCGTGAAGGTTGAGCCCTCTCCTGGCTGGCTGCGGGCGCTGATGGAGCCCCCCATCAGCTCGCAGAAGCGCCGAGTGATCGCCAGCCCCAGACCGGTGCCGCCATACTTCCGGGTGGTTGATTCGTCTGCCTGCGTGAACTCCTCGAACAGCGAGTCGATTTTCTCCGGCGCAATGCCGATTCCGGTATCGGTGACTTCGAAAACGATCCAGTCCCGGCCGCTGTCGCCGCTTTGTCGCTCTGCCGACAGCGTGATGCGGCCGTCGTGGGTGAACTTGGCCGCATTGGAGATCAGGTTGAACAGCGTCTGCCGTACCTTGGTCAGGTCGCTGACCATATGGCCGGCAGCGTCACCACCGCGGATCTCGAACTGGTTGTTGTTCTTGGCGACCAGGGCGCCCACAGTGGATTCGATGTCCCGCAGCATCTCGTCGAGCGCGAATCTCTCCAGATACAGGTCCATCTTTCCGGCTTCGATCTTCGACAGGTCCAGGACATCGTTGATCAGCGCCAGCAGGTGATTCCCTGCACCGTGAATCTTCCTGAGATCCGCAACGAAGGACTCCATCTCGAGATCCTCGGCTTCCTCCACCAGCATCTCGCTGTAGCCGATGATGGCGTTCATCGGCGTTCGCAGTTCGTGGCTCATGTTCGCCAGAAAGGCGCTCTTGGCTCGATTTGCAGCATGGGCGTCGTCGTGGGCCTGGCGGAGTTCCGCTTCCGCCCGCTTGCGTTCAGAAATATCGCGGACGACGCTCGAGACCAGAATGCCTTCCGACGTCTCCAGCGGGCTCAAGCCCACTTCGATCGGAAACTCGCTCCCGTCCGCGCGGCGTCCCGCGAGTTCCATGCCGCTGCCCATTTCGCGCCGCTGGGGGTCTTGGAAGAAATCGCTGATTTTTCCCGCGTGACCCGGGCGGAAACGCTCGGGCACCAGCATTTCCACCGGCTGCCCCGTCATTTCCTCCACCGAGTAGCCGAAAGTCTTCTCGGCCTGGTCGTTCACCATGACAATGCGGCCATCCTGGTTGACGATCACCATAGGATCCGGCGCGGACTCCATCAGCCGGCGAAAACGTCGCTCGCCGGCGCGGGTCCGCTCCTGGGAGCGCATCACGAGCCCGGCGACGAACCACATGGCCAGCGATATCAAGGCCAGAGACACCATCATCGTTCCGGCCAACCACCAGGCCTGGTGGCGGGCATCGGCGAGGACCCGCTCTTCCGGCAGGTATACGGCGAAGCCCCAGCCGGCCGACGGTAGCGGCGCAAAAAACGCCATCTGCCGTTCCCGCTGATCGTCGATCAGATAGGCACTGCCCGTTTCGCCGCCCATCATTCTCCGCGCCAGGGCAAGCACGTCCTCGCGGCCGGCGGCGAGTTCAGAGATCGTCGGGTTGCCCTCCGGGATGCCCTGGGTTCGGTGGATAAAGCGACCCTCGGCGCTGAGGATGGCCACGTTGAGATCGGTGCCGATGAATGCCTGTAACGGCTCCAGCGGGATATCGATGGTGGTCACGCCTCTGAGCGCGCCGTCGTCATAAAACGGCACGCTGTAGGTGGACATCATGATGTCGCCTGCCCCCTCGTCGAAGTAGGGCTCACTCCATATCGGCCGGCCCAGCGTGACCGGGTCGTGCCACCAGCGTATTCCGGGATCGTTCAGGTAATCGTAGGCAAACGCGATGTCGAGACGATTGAGCGCATCGCTGTTGATGCCGTCTCGGTGAACGTAAGGGCAGAAGGCAACCATGCCGGCAAAGCTGTTCTCGACGAAGCCCATGGCGGCGCCATAAATCAGCGGATCCTGGCGGACCCCGTCCTCCAGCAGCCCGTAGATCTCCTCTTCCGAGATGTCTTGCAGCGTGGTTACGGTTCTTGCCGTCTGCTCGGCCACCTGCGCCACCCGCTGGAGCTCGCCGTTGAAGCGCTGGGACAGGGCCTGGACCGTAGCCGCCATTTCCTCCTGGCTCTTGGCGAAGGCGCGATCGCTGCTGGTGACAAGATTGACCGCCAGAATCACGAGCAGGATAAGAGCGATCGGTCCTATCGTCAGCGCCATCAGCCGACCGCGGCTGATGCTGGAGCTGGATTCGAGTCCTTCTGATCGCACGCTTGATCGGCTCCGCGGGCTGACCGGGTCACTGCCTTTGTTGAGGGAATGCTAAAGCTACCACAGGGGACCAGAGAACCTGCACGTCTGCTCGGCCGCCCTTCGAAACGACGACATGTTTCCACAGCGGAGAAATGAACCCGATTGCGACTCGCCCGGACGTCGCGATCTCTGAGAGTGGTTGAGGGCTGGAGGAATGTACGGCCAGAGAGAAACGACTGACACGTTAAAGAGACCTGGCCTGGAGGAAGCAGATACCTTTAGACCATATAAAATAGTTTCTGAACGCAGGAATCCTCGCTGATTTCAATTCCTCCACAAGGAGAAACAGCCCGTGAAGATCAGTGCTCGTAACGTATTGAAAGGTAGCGTCAAGGCGATTCACGTCGGCGCGGTAAATACGGAAGTCGTCATCGACGTGGGCGGTGCGGAGATTGTCTCCATCGTCACCAAATCCAGCGTCGAGGAGTTGAATCTCAAGGAAGGCAGCGACGTTTACGCCGTCGTCAAGGCCTCCAACGTGATGGTGGCTGTCGATCACTAGGCGAAGTCGCCTCTGTATTTCGATACTGAACTGATTTCGATCAGTCAGCAGTGATGGGGCCGGTCGGGCTCCGAAGTACCCGGCCGGGCCTGGCTCGCAATATCCTCCTGTCGGGTCGATTTGCATGTCCGTGATCGCCGGTGCTCGACACGAGCGTGGCGGCTTTTTGCGGCCCTGCAAACAGGGCGGTCCACGGCGGGCGGCCAGCATCTTTGATTTCCCTGCACGATCCTGCAAACATTCCTTAAATTGGTTGAATACTGCAGGGCCGGGGAGCTGAGCGGCCCCGGGGCGGGCGCATGGCGGATTTATCGACCGAGTTCCTGACCACTCGCGAGCTGGCCGAGTTGTTACGCATCAAGGAGCGCAAGGTCTATGACCTGGCCGCCTCCGGGGAAGTGCCCTGCTCCCGCGCCACCGGAAAGCTGCTCTTCCCGCGACGAGAGATCGATTCCTGGCTGGCCAGCCACAGTTCCGGCGGCGCAACTGCTCGTCTGAATCGTCAAAGCAAGGTGATTGTGGGCAGCCAGGATCCCCTCCTGGAATGGTCGCTGCGGGCGTCGGGAGCCGAGCTCGCCACGCTGTTCGACGGCAGCCTGGATGGGCTGGACCGATTCGAGAAGGGAGAGGGACAGGCAAGCGCCCTGCACCTCTATGACCCGGATAGCGACGACTGGAACGTGGCCGTTGTCGAGGAACGGTTCAGGCACGCCCCCGTAGCCCTAGTGGAATTCGCCTGGCGGGAACGTGGCCTGGTCATCGCGCCCGGCGACCACGACAGCATCAATGAGGTGGGCGATCTGCGCGGCAGGCGGCTTGCACCGCGCCAGGAGGCGGCCGGCAGCCAGATCCTGCTGCGAAGTCTCATGTTGCAGGCGGACGTGGACGAAGCCCAGGTGGAGTGGGCAGAAACTGCCCGCACCGAATCCGATGCCGCCCTGGCTGTGCTCGAAGGCCAGGCAGACGCCGCCCTCGGCCTTCGGGCGATGGCCCAGAGACTTCGATTGTCATTCGTGCCGATCGTGCGGGAGCGTTTCGACCTCCTGGTCGATCGGGCCGCCTGGTTCGATCCCCCTCTCCAGAAGCTCCTGCGCTTCTGCTATTCGAGCGCATTCCGCAAGAAGGCCGCAGAACTGGGCGGCTACGATGTCAGCGGCCTGGGAACGGTCCACTTCAACGGCGGCTGAGTCCGCCTTGCTTTCCGCGCTGTAATTACCGGGCGTTGGGAAAAAACAGCTGTTGACCATCGAGCGTGTAGCTGGCGATCGCCGATTGCCCTTCTTCGCTGAGGATCCAGTCGATAAAGGCCTGCCCTTGGGCCGCCTTGACCCTAGGGTGCTTATCGGGACTGACCAAAATGACCCCGTACTGGTTGAACAGGTTCGGGTCGCCCTCCACCAGGATCCCGTAGTCCCCCTTGTTCTTGAAGCTGATCCAGGTGCCGCGATCAGTCAGCGTGTAAGCGCTCATGCCCACCGCCGTGTTGAGCGTAGCGCCCATGCCTGAACCGGTCTCCCGATACCACTGGCCGCTGGCCCCCGTCGGATCCACACCGGCATCGTTCCAGAGTGCCATTTCCTTCTTGTGGGTACCCGAGTTATCTCCCCTGGAAGCGAAAATCGCGCCACTCTCAGCGATCTTCTTCAGGGCGGATGTCGCGTCCTTCATGCCGGCGATGCCGGCCGGGTCCGAAGGCGGACCGACGAGGATGAAGTCGTTGTACATGACGTCGAAACGCTCGACGCCATAGCCGTCCGCGACGAATTTCTCCTCCGCGGCCTTCGCATGGACCAGGAGCACATCGCCATCCCCGTTCTGGGCATTCTTTATGGCCTGGCCCGTGCCGACCGCCACGACATTCACCGTGATACCGGTCTTCTCCCTGAACTCGGGCAGTATGTAGTCGTACAGGCCGGAATTGGCCGTGGACGTGGTGGACTGCAGGATGATGAACTTCTCGTCTGCGTGCGCCCCCGGTGCGCCCAATGTCCCGAGCAGAAACACCAGAGGCAGAGATCGAAAAATGACAGTCTTGAACACGATCTTCTCCTACTGGCTTATCTGAATCAGCGCAGAATCAGGCGGCCTTCAAGGTAATCCCGAGCCGCCCCGGAATCGGGATCATCGAAAAACCTCGGCGCGGGCGTGTGTTCGATAAGGCGCCCACGGTTCAGGAACACCACGTCGTCGGCCAGGCGGTGGGCCTGCCCCAGATCGTGGGTAATGAAGATGATCTTGGTACCCCGCTCGTGAACTCTTTTGACGATCGACTCGATGGCGGCGGTTGACGCGGGGTCCAGGCTGGCAGTGGGCTCGTCCATGAACAGCACCTGCGGATCAAGGGCTAGGGCCCGCGCCATCGCCAGGCGCTGCTGTTCGCCGCCAGACAGCAGCCGGGCGGGCTGGTGTGCCTGATCCGCCAATCCCGCGTATTCGAGGATTTCCAGGACGCGCTCGGTGTTCGCGAGCCCGCGGAGCTTCAGCACGAAGCGGATATTGGCGGCCACCGAGCGGCGCAACAGCACGGGTCGCTGGAACACCATCGCCTGCCGCTTCCTCAAATCGTCATCCAGGGGCTTTCCGCCCCACAGCACTCGCCCGGCGCTGGGCTGAAGAAGACCGTGCATCAATCGCAACAGCAGACTTTTGCCCGCCCCGTTCGGACCCATGACGACGGTGAGAGAACTGCTGGGCAGGTCCAGGTCAATCGCATCGACGAGATTCGCGGTTCCCACACGATACGTCAGGCCACGGGTCTGTCCTGAAAGTCCCCGCACCTCAGCCTCCTCCATAGCCCAGGGCAACTGGGTCGATGCCAGCGCTTCAAGCATATGCGTAGCGCGCAGTAGTCAGGCGCAGCATCATCACTGCCGCGTTAACAGTCAACGCAATCGTAACCAGCACGATACCGAGAGCTAGCGCCAGGGCCAGATCGCCCTTGGACGTCTCCAGCGCGATCGCCGTGGTCATGACCCGCGTCAGGTGATCGATGTTGCCACCGACAATGATCACTGCACCGACCTCCGCCACGGCGCGTCCAAAGCCGGCCAGCCCCACGGTCAGCAGACTGTAACGGGCGTCCCATAACAGCGCGCCGACGGCCGCGGCTCTCGGCACGCTGAGCGATGTGAACTGCTCTGCGTATTCCACATGGAGTTGCTCGACCACTTCCCGCGACAAAGCAGCGACTATAGGAGTAATCAGCACCGTCTGGGCAATGATCATGGCCGTGGGCGTATAGAGGAGCTGCAGCCAGCCCAGCGGACCCGCATTCGATAGCAGCAGGTAAATCATCAGCCCGACGACCACGGGCGGCAGTCCCATCAGTGCATTGAACAGCACGATCAACGCCGTGCGGCCAGGGAATTTGCCAATGGCTACGGTGGCTCCGAGCGGCAGGCCGATCAGCAGCGCAACGCCTACCGCCGACAGGCTGACCCGCAAAGAGAGCAGGATGATCTCGACCAGATCCGCATCTGCCGATAAGACGAGTCGGAAAGCCAACTCAAAAGAGCTTGCAAAATCCTGCATTATTTTCTGTATAGTACAGTTTTCAAGAAATCTAACGCTAGATTGCACTATCTCGCGATGCGGGACAACTGTCATAGTCGAGACTTGGCTGGACACCTCCCCGGGACAGGAATCCATGCCCCCGGCGACCGGCAATACACCAGGCCGTTCCCTTGTCCTGCGGCGAGGAGGCAATTCCGGCCACCTCGACAGGAACCGCGCATCTCGTCTGCCCCCAGGACGCGACCGGATGTCCAAAGCCCGCAGGCTTGCAGCCCCCTTTTTTGTCCACCCAGGCAAATCCAAGGAGCTTTTC
>Ga0209536_100011919_pt1 | contig 12686 bp, 11 predicted proteins | sample DeeMarSeWOR28_12_FD_187461 | JGI IMG/M metagenome (GOLD analysis project Ga0209536, IMG submission 187461) | Marine sediment microbial communities from White Oak River estuary, North Carolina - WOR-2-8_12 (SPAdes) (version 2) | ecosystem: Environmental > Aquatic > Marine > Intertidal zone >...
CCATTAATGTCAACATCAAGGTTCTATAAAAATTGACTTCCACCACGAAAACACGAAAATCAGAAAGCACGAAAAATTTCTGTTTGTTTCGTGTTTTCCCTCTTTCGTGCTTTCGTGATGAATTATCATGTCTGTTATGTAATGCTTTAAAACAGATCGAAGTCATAATAGAAAAACATATTGGGAAGCGAAACTTTTCAGCCTTTGGCGTGTTGAATAGATTGGAGAAGTGGCATCATGAACTGTGATGAAATAAAAAAGCTAATTTCAGGTTATTTGGATGATGCGCTTGAAGTCGCTGACCGCCAGCGCGTCACCGAGCACCTGCAAGCCTGTGCCGATTGTCGGGCGGAAGCCCGGGCCATCGAAAATTCCTGGGAGTTGCTCGGAACAATCCAGGATATAGAACCGGACCCCAATTACAGGGTTCGCTTCTGGCAGTCGGTTGATGCCCGCCAGCCATGGCCGGCCCGTATTCTGCAGCACATTCAGAGCCTCTTTTTGCAGCGACGCTGGGTTCCGGCTGCGGCTGCTGCGGCAATTGTTGCGTTGATCAGTGTCATCACCATCGGTCAATATCTTCAAAAACCGCAATTGCCGGCGGTTTTGGCGACGCTAAACGAAGCCGAACTGGAGATGGTGGCCAATATCGATCTGATTGAAGATTTTGAAATCATCGAGGATATGGATTTTTTTTCGGATCTGGACATCATTGAACAGATAAATGGCCGCGAAAAGTCATAAACCGCATCATATCGCAGCAGGTTTTGGCATGAATCTTAAAAAATTCATTAATTGGAGAAGACGATGACAGCTAGACAGGTGCGGGATAAACTCTTGGCGTATGGTCTTGCCACTCTGCTGATCGGCGTAATGATGAGCCCGGTAGTCAGTGCCTCCCCCGTCCAGGTTGAGGGGATGGGACCTTTTGCGGATCAACACCTTAATAGCCATCCCGACGTATCTTTGAGCGACTCGCATATGGCAAATCAGAGCGATACGACGGGTCATTATGTGGCTCAGAGTGCGAAAAATGGGTCAAGCGCGCGTCAAAAATGGAATGGCCTTTCTCCCGAGCAAAAGCGCCAATACCGTCAACGTCTCAAACGCTGGAAGCAATTAACGCCGGAACAAAAAGCCCAAATAAAAGCCCGCTATGAACGCTTCAAAAGCCTGCCGCCGGAAAAACAGAATCGGATTCGCAATAATTGGCGGCGTTATCAACAACTGGAGCCTTCCCAGCGGCAGAATGTGCGGCAAAGATATCAACGCTGGAAAAGATTAAGTGAATCTGAAAAACAGCGCCTTCGCGAACGTCGGCGCCGATTTGAAAATATGACGCCGGAGCAGCGCAAACGTCTGCTCGAAAAAAGAAAAAAATGGCAAAATCTATCACCCGAGCAAAAACGCCGGCTGCGAGAGAAGCATCGCCAACGTCGCCGGCAGGACCTGGACAATCCAAGACAGTTCAATCGAAATTTGCGCCCGCGGCGCGGCGCGCGCAACAACTGATCCCCATTTTACCCCCAAATTATTTTATTTAATCAAGCATATAACCGGTTTTTTCAAATAACCAATTGAAATCTCTGAAATCCTCTGCAATAATTCAGATACGGTCTTCACAAATTCTTTTACTGACAAGAGGTGCCATATGTTTGCCATTTTACCATCCTGCAGGTTGAATCGAGTCGGAGCCGCGGTTGCGGCAGCAGCATTTTTAACGGTTTTGCTTGTATCGATCCCAGCAGCCCGCGCAGCATCCCCAAATCAGCTTTTACATCCGATGCTGCCGCAGATCCTGCAGGAGCTGTCGCGGCAGTTGCCCGACGATTGGCACCCCCGTCTAATGCGCAATGGTGATGTGCAACTGCACAACCCGGTACAGCGTCTGAAGGCTCACATCGATGGACAAGGGATTCATCTCAATTCGGCCAATGCTTTTGCCTTAAAGATGCAACTCACGCATTTCGGTTTCAACGGCCGCTTAAAAACTCCACAATCCGGCAATGTCCACATCGACGGTGTGCGGGTGGATGTAGTCCACGACGCCGATCTGAAAGAATGGTTCATTAATACACCGGTGGGTATCGAACAGGGATTTTCGCTGATGCGCGCTTTTGATGAGCCGCATGCAGGGGCCATTTCAACAGGGCACCATCGTTTCGAGCTTCATTTTGAACTGGGCGGCGATCTGATATCTGAGGCATCAGCTGCGGGACTTGATTTCAAAGATTCATCCGGCCGGGTTCGATTGCATTATCATCAGCTATTGGCGTTTGATGCCGACCACCGGATCCTGCCGGCCCGGTTTGAATTAGCGGGAAATCATCTGAGGCTTTTGGTGGACACTACCGGCGCGGTCTATCCGGTGACCATTGATCCGCTGTTCAGCTCGGAACAGGAATTAACGGCCTCAGATGCGAGTGCCGAAGACCAGTTCGGCAGTGCCGTGGCCGTCGATGCCGATACTATTGTCATTGGCGCGCCCCTGGTGAATTCGGGCACGTCTCAAGACACAGGCGCGGTATATGTCTTTGTGCGCGATCCGGAAACCGGGGATTTCAGCGAACTGCAAAGATTAATAGGCGCCGATACGACAGCCAACGACAAATTCGGCAGCGCGGTGGATGTCGACGGCAATACCATTGTGATTGGTGCACCAGAGGATGATTCTGCGACCTTAACCGATTCCGGATCGGTGTACGTCTTTGTGCGCGATCCGTCAACCGGAGACTTCAACCAGCAGCAAAAATTAGAAGCCTCCGACGCTGCTGCTCAGGATTTTTTTGGCAGTTCGGTCTATCTGGAGGGCAACACCCTTGTGGTGGGTGCGCCTCGCAAAGATGACGGCACCTCAACCGGTGCCGGAGCCGCCTATGTTTTTACCCGCGATCCAGACGATGCTACCGACCCCTGGAGCGAGCAGCAGAAGTTGATGGCCTCTGATGCGTCGGCGGAAGACGAATTTGGCACGGTGGTGACCCTTAATGGCAATACGATCGTAGTGGGCGCCCCGCTGGATAATCTGGGCACTGTTTTTGATGCCGGCTCCTTGTACGTGTTTAGGCGGGATCAAACCCTGAGCTCAGATCCCTGGACGCAGGATCAAAAGCTGACCGCCAGTGACGGCAGTGCCGGCGATCGCCTGGGATTTTCGGTGTCGATCGATGGCAACACCATTTTGTCCGGTGCCCCACGGGCCGATTCGACCGGTTTCACTGAAGACGGGGCCGCCTATATTTTTACGCGCGCAACGGCAGATGCCGATTTCAGCGAGGCCCAGATTTTAAATCCCGTATTCCCAAGCTCCGATGCTGAGTTCGGCAAATCCGTATTTGTGGACGGTCAAACGGCTTTGATCGGCGCCCCGGGGGCACGGTTTTTGACCTCCACCGACGCCGGCGCAGCTTATCATTTCACCCGCGATCCGCTTTCCGGCACCTGGCGCCAGCAGCAGGGATTGGAAGGCAGCCGTCCGCAGGCCCAGGCTGAATTTGGCGGGGCTGTGGGATTGGATGCCGCCACTGCGATCATTGGATCCCCTAAAAGAACCCAGGGCACGTCCAGTCTTGCCGGCGCGGCTTATGTGTTTGTTTTAGAGCCCCTCGACGATGAAATCTCCCAGGAGACCGACAAGCTGACTGCCGCCGATGCCGCCCTGGACGACGGCTTCGGTAGCGCGGTGGGGCTCAGCGGGGATAATACAGTCATCGGCATTCCGGATGCCGATGGGGATCCAGATATAAACGCCGGAGCCGTTTCTGCTTTCGAGCGCGATCCGGACAATCAGGTTTTTGATAATGAAGACACCCTGACCGCCAACGATAAGGAACCCTTTGACAATTTTGGTGCAGCCGTGGGCGTTGATGCCGACATTGCGGTTTTCGGAGCGCCGGATGCAGATTCCGGAATCCCTGTCGCTGCCGATGCCGGCGCTGCTTATGTGTTTAACCGGAATTCAGGGACCGGAGACTGGGATCAAGCGGTCAGGTTGGACGCCGGCACCGATGTGACCGAATTCGATAATTTCGGCGCCGCGGTGGCCATTGATGCCGATATTATTCTGATCGGTGCGCCTTTTGACGATCCTAACGGAGTGGCCAATGCCGGCGCTGTATTTGTTTTTAGCCGCAATCCGGATGAAGCGGCGTCTAATCAATGGAGCCAAACGGTCAAGCTGACTGCCGGGGGCGATGAGGATGCCGATGATCTTTTCGGTTCGGCCGTGGCCTTAAACAGCGATACGGCCCTGGTGGGCGCCCCGGATGAAGATGGCGGCGGGGCGGTGTTTGTCTTTGTGCGCAATCCGGATGACAACAGCTGGACACGTCAGCAAAATCTGACCGCTTCAGATGCGACCCCGGGGGCTCAATTCGGGGCTTCTGTTGCCATATTCGGCAATACAGCCATTATCGGTGCCCCCCTGGCCGATGCTGATGGGGTGACGACAGCCGGGGCGGTATACGTCTTTACCCGTGATCCTGCGGATACCACCGATCCGTGGTCCGAGCTTCAGAAATTAGAGGCCTCCGATGCCGCCAGCAATGATGCTTTCGGCACCGCCGTGGCCATAGTGGGCAACATGGCGGTGATTGGCGCGCCGGATGTCGATCTGGGTACTTCACTGTTGAATACCGGTGCGGCCTATGATTTCAGGCGGGATCCGGATACGGGGCTGTTCAGCGAGCGAACCCGGCTGACCGCATCGGATGCCATCAGCGACGAGGCCTTTGGCACAGCAGTAAGCGTGGGTTGCGATACGATTATCATCGGCGCACCCGATGTCGATCTGGGCAGTTTACTGCTGGATGCCGGCGCTGCTTTTGTTTTTCAAACATTCGAGGAACAGGATGATTCGGATGATGGCGACGGCGGCGGTGGCGGCGGATCGAGCTCATCATGCTTTATCGATACGGCCAGGCCTGATGGATTATTCGGTGCGCTATGGTGCCTTTTGACCTCACTCATCGCTCTCGCTGTGATTGTTTTGAGGCAAGCTGGGCGCAAACGGGTGGTGAGCAAGAGGTCGGATGAAGTTTAGCTGATTAATACCCCGCATTTTTTCGATGGCGGTATATGAAAGGAGCGTAAGATGGAAAAAAAAGTGCTATCTGCTATGAAAAAGGCCGGCAAACCAGTCCGACCTGGCGATGTGGCCAAAATGATCGGTGAAGACAGCAAAGCAGTCTCAAAAGCCATCAGTGAACTGAAAAAACAAGGTAAAGTGATATCTCCAAAGCGCTGTTATTATCAGCCCAGCTAGCCTCAGAGGTCAGACGACAGAAGACAGATGTCAGAAGACAGATTGAAATAACAGAAACTGAAGCGTTAGATCTGTTCTCTGTTTGCTGAGGCCTGACATGCGCAATAGCCTGTTATTTTTGGAATAAGGCCTAACCGTATAACAACCGAGGACGAGGACGAGTAGGAGGACGATTACGATAAAGCACTTAAACGATCGTCCTCGTCGTCGTCCTCGTGCTCGTTCTCGGAAATTCAAATCACCAATCATTCAATACCCGCAACCCGAGTCTTTGCTTCTGGCTTCTGGCCACTGGCGGCTGGCTACCGGTCATTGGTTACAGGCTTATAGCCAGTAGCCAGTCTGCGACGAGCTCAGCCGAGTCGCAGCGAGCAGCCAGCGGCCGAATTATTGAAATCCTCAACCTCCATCCTGCTTGCCGCGCCGAAGCCATTCAGGCCAAGGCGGGACCTTTTAGACCCACCTACCCGAACTCACCTGAAATATTTTGCCCAACTGACAATTTTTTGACCCTTTTTCTGACAACATTTGTCACATTTTGCCGATCCTAAAAACGGTCAAATTCCTAACTATCTGGAAATATTTAGATTATAAAAATACGTAAAATTGGCATGATAGTTGTATAGGTATGTAGTTCATTTACCTGAATTAATCCTAATGTTTCAATGCCTAATGACCGATATTAGGATTGCAAGGTGTACGGTGAAATTGGCCAGCAACAAAAACCTCAAATGATAAGGTGTTAAAAATGTTAGACAAAGCAGCAGACAATCACAATTTTGATTTCAACATTGGTCATCTTGTCAAAAGCCCCTGCAAAAAATGCCCGACCAGAGAAGAATTCCCCGGCTGCATGGAAGAATGCAAGCTTTTGGATCAAATTCAGACAGTATTGTCGGACTCCGTTTCCAGCGCCAATAATTATTCCGTCATGGAGACCTTTGACATACCCTCCTCCGTGCTGGATCAAATCTGATCTCTAACCGGCTTCAGCCCGCTGGACGGGGCCGGCCGCCAGACGATTTAGTGACGCCGTTCTTACCGGCATGGTGGAGCATGGTCGGTATGCTTTTCATCCTCATCTGCGCTGGGTGCGCATCTGTATTTTCGAATCTAAAATTTGCCCACTTCAAACTCCAGGATTGTTGTTTCCTTTGAACTTGTTTTGCGATATCAATCCGCAATCCGAAATAAAACCTACTTCCCGTCAAAAAATCGGATACTGATATATAAGAATGTATCCCGGGCGGTGGTAACATGCGATAGGTCCGTATAGATTTTATGATCTTCACCTAAAAGGTGACCGTGGCCGATAATGTCTGGGTTGATTTCCACATCGCCGCTATTGGAAAAATCCAATTCTGCTTTCCAGATCAGCGACGGCTGGCCGTTTGCACCGCTATAACCGGCAGCACCTTTTTGATCTGTATAATAGTAATTGTAATCATAGGAGCTGTTCGCTTCGATAAATAAGTTCACCTGGTTGTCGAGCAAGTGACCCGGCACCTGCCACTGAATGACGGCCGTCTCTCCCGATGGGGTCGCACCGGTCATGGCATCGATTTGTAAGCCGCTTTCATTCTGCTCTTTTTGCCGGACACCATACCAGACCGGCACGGATTCCGGTCGATTTTCAGCCAGGATCCATTTGTTTTCGGCGGCTTTGCCGGTGACATAGATGGTTTGGACCTTTGCGCTGTTTTTTTCTTCCAACCAGATGGCATATGTGGGTTGAGATTTTGGCAAAAAAAAGGATGGTTTTTTATAAACCTCATAATTATAGGTCAACTTGATTTCCAAATAGGGCTGACTGTCATCAATTTGTGGACTATCCGTAGGTTCCGGGGTGGCGGCGCACCCGATGAATATCAGTCCCAGCAATACCGCCCATCCATTCTTTTTTAGGTTTTGCATTGTGTTCCTTTCGCTTCAATGTTTGATATCGGTTGTCACATATTGTCTGAGAAATCATTAACATAATTCATGGAGAGACACTATGAAAGAAAAATCACAAGAGTTTCCCGCCCTCCTCATCATCGATATGGTCAAGGATAATTTCGACGAAAAGCGGGCGCTGCCGATCACGCCATTTGCCCGTGCCGCTATCGCGCCACTGAATCAGTTGATCGGCGACTTTCGCAGGCAGCAGTGGCCGATTGTGTTCTCCACCGATGCCTTTCACACAGATGATTTTATTTTCAATGGCCGGATGCAGCCGCATTCGCTGGCAGGTACCGAAGGCGCCGAAGTTTTTGAAGAGCTGGATATGCAGGCTGATGATTTGTGGCTGCCGAAACCGCGATTCTCGGCCTTTTTTAGTACCGATTTGGCCGATTGGCTGCGGGATAAAGGAGTAAGCCTGTGCGCGGTGGGCGGCATTGCGACGCATTTTTGTGTGTTGACCACTGTGATGGATGCGATCTGTCATGATTTTAAGGCGGTTTTGCTTGAAGATTGTTCAGCGGCATTCTCAGAGCAGGTTCACCAGCAGACTTTGGACCATTACCGCCGCAATCCACTTTATCCATTGTTGCGTGTCACTAAATCCACTGATCTGATTGTCGAACTTTTGGGCAAAAACTAGCGCTATGGCTTGGTCGTGCCAACGGCGGGATTGCGCCGGTATTAAAAGAAACTGTTGGGTGATAAGTTTGACGGGCAAACGGGTAAACGGGTAACGGGCTAACCGTTGAAGCGATTGTTCCAGTCGTATTCAGCGGAAGTAACGATATGCTCCATACGCTGGATGCGGCGTTGCAGGTTTTCATAGCGCCTTCTCAATCGCTGAACGGCGCCTTGCCGGGAGGTCGTATAGCTGTCATAAAATTCCTTTTCTCCTGAATCCCTGATGGGAATGACCGGTTCGGGTTTCATCAGTAAAGCGGCCAGTAGATACAGCCCGATGGCTGGCAGAAAACCGGCGACCAATAATACGATGATGGCGATCACGCGGGTCCAAAAGACTGAAAAGTCAAAATGGGCCGCCAGTCCTTTGCACACGCCCAGAATCATTCCGCTGCGTGAACGATAAATACCGTTGCGGTCTTTGCGGGTATGATATGTCATGGTTCAGCTCCCTTTCTGTGACGCTCGTTTCGATCCTTCTTGATCCAGCAAAATAGCCTCCAACGCCTCGACGCGATTTTCCATACGCGCCAGCCCCTTATAAATTTCCTGGATCATTTTGGTCTCTTCGGCTTGATCTTCAGCAGACAGCCCACCGCGAAAAAATTTTATCGCCAAAAGAATCGTGCCCGGGATGATGGCCAATGCCAGCAGGATGCTTCCGAATACGATGGCTACGATTAATACTTCTTTCATCTTTGCCTTTACCTTGTTTAGGTTATGTTGGTCTTATGGAGATGTTCAATTAAATCCAGATCTGTCTCGTAAATCCTGCAGAATGTTATAAATTGTTCTGTGGTGTTCGATCAATAAAAATTTCACGATGACGTTTAATCCGCCGGGCATCATTTAGAAGCTTTTTCTTCATCCGGTTTCGACATCGAAGGCGGCGTTTTGAGCGCTTGTAATTCCTTCTCGATTTCTTCATCCACATCCAAAGCTTCAAATTCAGCGTCCAAAGCCGACCGCTTGCCAAAATTGACCAGATCGGCTTCGGCCTCCATGCGTTCGATACGATTTTCAAGCTCATCGAATTTCATCATGGCCGAAGCGCTGTCCACTCTTCTGATTTCTTCCTGAGCCTGAATTTTTTGGCTGGCATGAATATGACGCTGGACCAACAGGCGTTGTTTGTCACGGGCGGATTTCAACTTGTCTTCCAGCTGGCGAATGTTGGCCTGATATTGTTCCACCAGAAGATTGTGTTCGGTGAGCTCGTTTTCCAGTCCATCAATGCGGCGGGTGTATCGACGCTTTTCCACCAAAGCTTCGCGCGCCAGATTATCTCTTCCTTTGCTGACTGCCAGCTGGGCCTTTTCTTCCCAATATCGGATTCGATCCTGTACGGAAACCCGTTGGCGTTGCACTTTTTTGCTACTGGCCATGGCACCGGCACAAGCTGCCTTAATTTCAACGAGCGTATCTTCCATTTCTCTGATCATCAGCTTGATCAATTTTTCCGGATCTTCGGCTTTATCCAGAATCGCATTAATATTGGAGCTAATGATATCGCGAAAGCGTGTGAAAATACCCATAGTGATCCTCCTGTCAAAACGTCTGAATTTCGCATAAAATGCTCAATTCAGAGTTAATTGCGATTAACCAATAACAAATAACGATTAACAATAACTTGAGCATATATCATGCCAACGCCTGTATTGGCGGTATGCTACTGAAATTATTATCTAAACAAACTAAAAACCATCATTGACAAATGTGTAAAAAATACCTATATTTGGTGAAATTAACAAATTAATAGTAAAATAAGCCATAATCAAAATGAACCCCGCTAATCAGAAAAATTTGGATTCCCGGCCGGCAACAGCCGTCACCGAAGCCCTGGGCCAGTCGGAGCCGTTTTTGGCGTTCCAGGAAAGGCTTTCCCGGGTGGCGCCGGTCAATCGCCCGGTTTTGCTTATCGGAGAACGTGGCACCGGAAAGGAATTGGCCGCATCACGCCTGCATTATCTATCCAATCGATGGCAGGCCCCGATGGTGGCATTGAACTGTGCCGCCCTTTCGGCGTCTTTAATCGAGTCTGAATTGTTTGGTTATGAAAAGGGGGCCTTTACGGGTGCGTTGCAAAGACGGGTGGGGCGATTTGAGGCCGCTGACCGGGGTACATTGTTTCTGGACGAAATCGGAAGCATACCGCTGGAAGTCCAGGAAAAAATCCTGCGGGTGGTGGAATATAATGTTTTTGAACGGGTCGGCAGTACAGAAAGTGTTGAGGTGGACGTGCGTATCATCGCTGCCACCAATGCGGATTTAAATGAACTGGCCCGTAAAAACCGTTTCAAACAGGATTTGTTGGATCGGCTGTCTTTTGAAGTTTTGTTTTTACCGCCCCTCAGGGAGCGGAAAGAAGATATTTTGCTGATCGCCAGCCACTTTGCCGGCCGGATGGCGCTGGAACTCGGGTGGGACGAAATCCCGGCTTTTAGCGACGAAGCGCTTGAAGCGCTGGAAAACCATAATTGGCCGGGCAATATCCGGGAATTGAAAAATGTTGTCGAGCGGGCAGTCTATCGGTCCGACGCGGCGACCATTAGCGAGATTGACTTTCACCCCTTTCAATCCCCATTTGAAAAAATAGATTCACCCAAAACTGAAAGGCCTTCCGCGGATGCGCATACCGACATTGGCACGCAACGGAATGAATGGCCGCAGGGCTCCCTCAAGGATGCCGTCTGGCAGCTAAAAGTCAGCATGATGCAATCGGCCCTGCAAAGAGCAAAGTACAATCAGAAAAAAGCCGCCCGAATTTTGGGCCTGACCTATCATCAATTCCGCGGGTTGTATCGGCGCTATCAATCTGTCAGCCGCTCAAATGGTAAATAGACTTCAGCTAAATTTTGTCAGTGGGCACAATCTATTTCTAGGTTAGCCAGTTGAGCCGGTTAAGCCAGTTGCGCCCGTTTAAATAGGGAATTCTATCATTTTTTAAAAGGCCAACGGGCAACGGGCAACGGGCAACGGGCTCAACCTATAGAATTTGAGTATTTTAAATTGAATTATAACTCAACTATCAGCAAAGGTTGGGAGTTCTACAGGGAACGACCCAATACAGCTCCATCCAAAATGGCCTCCTTGGCATTCCGGGTTTCAAGGCAGTCACCGATCTGGTAGGTTTCGTAACCCATTGCTTTGACTTTGTGGTAAAGGTCATTGCACGGTCGGGTACCGGTGGCCAGGATGACCTTTTCGGCTTCAAGCAACATTTTGCGACCGTCGCTGCAGGATACAAGCGCACCACTGTTTTCTATTCTGATCAATTCGGTTTCGTTCATTATGTTGACCTTGATTTTTTTGAGCCTGCGGAGCAGAATCTTTTTGGTCATGGCTTCAAGGCCGCCGCCAATTTTGGTCAGCATTTCCACCACGCTCACCTGACAGCCATATTCGGTCAAATGCAGAGCGAGCTCCAGCCCGGTTGGGCCAGCGCCGATGATTATTGCCTTTTTAAAGGACGGCGGGACGTCGTTCAGCACGTCTTCGTAGGTCAGCACATTGCTGCTGTGAATACCATCTACCGGCGGAATCAGCGGCTGTGATCCAGTGGCCAAAACGACCACATCCGGATTGAAACTCTGGATGTCAGTGGCTTTGACCGCATGGTTGAGATGACAGGTTACGCCGAATTTTTCGATGCGCTTTTTCTGAAATTTGATCAGGCTGCGCAGTTCTCTCTTGTGGCCCGGGATACTGCCGGGAAGCAATTGTCCGCCCAAAACGCTGCGTTTTTCAAAGATATGGACCTTATGACCGCGCTTGGCGGCCACCCAAGCCACATTCAATCCACCGGGTCCCCCGCCGATCACCATGATTTTTTTAGATTTGCGGGTCGCCACGCAGGTCATTTCTTTTTCGCGTCCCAGCGTCGGGTTGACCAGACACTCAATACGCCCCTTGCGAAAGATCGACTCCATGCAGGTGTTGCAGGCGATGCAGATCCGGATTTCGTCCAGGCGTCCTGTCCTGGCTTTGTTGGGCAGCTCCGGATCGGCTAACAGCCCGCGACCGATGCAGACCAGGTCAGCCTGTTCTTTTTCGACAACGCGATTGGCGGTCAGCGGATCGTTTATCCGGCCAACGGCCATCACCGGGATGTTGAGGGCCTTTTTGACCTGTGCGGCGGATGCCGCCAGACAGGCTTTTTCCATAAACATGGGCTGGCAGATCCATTCCGGCGTAATATCATTACCGGCGGAAACCTGGACCACATCGATCCCGACTTTTACCAGGTGTTTCAAGATTTCAATGCTCTCGGTAACCGTCAGGCCATCGGGCACAAATTCCTGGGCACTTATTTTAAAGGACAGCGGAAAGTTCGGTCCGAGGCGCTGACGAATGGTCTCGACGATTTCGATGGCAAAGCGACTGCGGCCAACCATATCGCCACCGTATTCATCCTCGCGGATATTGCTTACTTTTGATAAGAACTGGTTGATCAGATACCCGTGCGCGCCATGGATTTCGATCAGCTCAAATCCCGCTTGCTGGGCGCGTTCAGCCGCAGCGCCAAACTTTTTAACAATGTCATGAATTCCTTCGGTTGTTAGGGGCTCGACCTGCCCCCGGATCGATGGGCTGGGAATTGCAGAAGGTGCCAGGGGTTTGCGCTTGATTACTTTGACCGAGGTCTGGCGTCCACTGTGGTGAATTTGAACGGCCGGAATCGATCCTTCCGATTTCATTACCTCGGCAATTTTGGAAAGGCCCTCGATGAAACGGTCATCATAGATGCGGGCCTGATGATTGGACACCACCCCTTCAGGTGAGACCGCACAGGCTTCCA
>Ga0209536_100011920_pt1 | contig 12686 bp, 10 predicted proteins | sample DeeMarSeWOR28_12_FD_187461 | JGI IMG/M metagenome (GOLD analysis project Ga0209536, IMG submission 187461) | Marine sediment microbial communities from White Oak River estuary, North Carolina - WOR-2-8_12 (SPAdes) (version 2) | ecosystem: Environmental > Aquatic > Marine > Intertidal zone >...
ATCGGGATTCAAGCGCAGCGCCTCTTTATAAGCCTCGATGGCCTGCTCATATTGCTGGCTTTGGAAGAAGGTATTGCCCAGGTTATAGAAACTATCCTCAGCCAAGTCACCCTTGTCTTTGATTAGAGTCTGTTCGATCTCTCCCAGAGTCTGTTCGTAATCTCCCTGACGGTAGTGAGTGTTGGCCGCGTTAAAATGAGGCTCAGCCAGCTCAGGTGATTCCTCCTGGGCCTTTCGGTAAGCTGTCAGGGCCTCCTCGAAATCTTGGTTGTAGAAGGCCTCGTTGCCCTGGTTGGTGAGTTTCTCCGCCGATGGGCCACACGCGGCCAGGACAAATACGGATATGAGAAAGAAGGGTAGTAGTTTTTTCATAACTCACATCTCCATAGTTTTGAGATGATGTCTGATCTGTATTGACGCAAACAGAGTATCACAAAGACGGACCAGACGTCTTTAATCTGAGTTCAAGGGGAGTTTAAGAAAAGCTTAAGGGGGGGATTCCCACACGTACTTGGGGTGTTGAAACGAAGCGCCTCGCTCAAGACAGCACTGCGTATAATTTCCGATAAATGTGGTCTATATCATTGACTATAATCACTGAAAGTGGTATACTAAAGTGATAATTTTGTCGTCGCTCAGCTTTCAGGTTATGATTAGCAGGTGATTCTAGGTGAAAGATCAAGCCAAAACTAAGGCCCAACTGATCGCAGAATTAGAAGCAATGCGGCAACGTGTGGCTGAATTGGAAGCCCGCCGGACCGAGCTGAGTGGGATAGGGCAGGATCAGAATGCTGCCTACCGCCTACTTCTGGAAGAGACCCGCCAGCGCAACGCCGAGTTGGCCATTATCAACAGCGTAGGCCAGGCGCTGGCCAGGCAGCTTGACTTTCAGGCTATCATCGACTTGGTTGGTGACAAAGTCAGGGAAATCATGGACGCGCCAGTCGTGACAATCTCCCTTTTTGACCAGGACACCAGCTTGATTCACCACCGCTACGTCGTCGAGCGCGGCCAACGTTTCGACTTTGGCACACCGCAAGTGCCTGATCTGCGACGCTCAAAAATCATCCAGTCCGGCGAGCCGTTGGTGTTCGGTACCAGCCAGGAGCTGTTAGCCTTCAGCAGCGAAGGCGCGATTGCCGGGGAGTTCCCGAAATCCTACCTGGGTGTGCCCATCGTCATGGGTCAGGAGGTCACCGGAGTGATTACCGCCCAGGATTTGGACCGGGAAGACCGTTTCACCGAGATCGACGTGCGTCTGCTGACGACACTGGCGGCCAATATGGGGGTAGCTATCGAAAACGCCCGGCTCTTCCAAGCGGAGCGGACCCAGGCTCGGCGTCAGGCGGCCCTGACTCGGCTCAGTGCCGCCATTGCCGCCGCCCTCGATGAAGCTGAGATTTTCCAGTGCCTGGTGGAGGGCCTCCAGGATGATGCTCTGGGGTACGCGCACGTGGCGGCCTTTCTAGTCGAGCCGGCCAGTGGCGACCGCGTGCTGCAGGCCGGCATTGGCTGGCCGGATGCCCCCGCCCTGATGCGCCTGCGGCCTGGCCAGGGTCTGAGCGAGCACCCGCTTCTGGATGGCCAGCTTCACTACACACCAGATGTGACCCAGGCTGAGGACTATCTTACCAGCATCGGTGGTGGCTCCGAGGTGGATGTGCCCCTGAAGATAGGCCAGGAGGTAGTGGGGGTGCTGATCATCGAAAGCAACCAGGCCAACGCCTTTGATCAAGATGATTTTGACGTGCTCACCACTGCGGCCACTCAGGCCGGCGTGGCTCTCGGCCGGGCCAGGTCACTCAAGGAGACTCAGCAGCGGGCGGCTGAGTTGGCTACTGTCAATAGTATCAGCCAGGCCATAGGATCTCAATTGGAACTCGACGCGCTGATTGAGCTGGTCGGTGAGCAAATGCGCGAGACCTTCGGTGCCGACATTGTGTATATCGCCCTCTTAGACGAAGAGGCCAACCTGATCCATTTCCCCTACACGTATGGCGAAGAGCTTACCACTATTGCACTAGGGGAAGGATTGACCTCCCGAATCATCGAGTCAGGGCAGCCATTGCTGATCAATAGAGACATCGCTGAGCGCCATATTGAGCTCGAAACACAACAGATTGGCGTGCCAGCCTTATCATATCTCGGTGTTCCAATAACGGTAGGCGACCACGCCATCGGCGTTATCAGTGTGCAAAGCACCACTCAGGAAGGGCGCTTCGGCCAAGCCGACAAGCGTCTGCTGGGCATCATTGCTGCCAATGTGGGCGCGGCCATTCAAAACGCCCGCCTCTTCGCGGAAGCCCAGCAGGCCAAAGAAGCGGCCGAAGCAGCCAACCAGGCCAAGAGTGTCTTCCTGGCCAATATGAGCCATGAACTGCGCACCCCGCTCAACGCTATCATTGGCTTCACCCGCATTGTCCAGCGGCGCGGGGCCGAGGTCTTGCCCGAAAAACAGATCGAAAACCTGAACAAAGTCCTAGCCGGCGCCGAGCATTTGCTGGGGCTGATTAACACTATTCTCGACATCGCCAAGATCGAGGCTGGGCGCATGGACGTGCAGCTCACCACCTTTGATGTCAAAGGACTGGTGGATGTGTGCGTTGCCACCGCCCAGCCCCTAGTAGAGCGGAGCCAGGTCAGCTTGGTCAAAGATGTTGCGCCCGACTTGGCGCCTATGTATTCTGACCAAGACAAAGTGAAACAGATTCTGATCAACCTGCTCAGCAACGCGGCCAAATTTACCCATCAAGGACAGATCACGGTCGGCGCCCGTCGCCAGGAGGATATGTTGGTTCTATCCGTAGCCGATACCGGCATCGGCATTTCCGAAGAGGCCCTGGCGCGTGTCTTTGAGGATTTTCAGCAGGCCGACGCCAGTGCGACCCGGCAATACGGTGGTACCGGTCTGGGTCTCTCTATCAGCCGCCACCTGGCGCGCTTACTGGGCGGCGATCTGACCGTCACCAGCGGCGACGGGATGGGCTCTACTTTTGTCCTGACCATTCCGTTGCGTACCCGAGCTGAGTTGGCCCCCCTGGAGCTCCCCCCTAAACGGAGGGAGAGTGATGAGACTCACCCCCAGCTTCATTCTGAGAAGGGGGTGGGTCAGGAGGCTCGCACCCTGAGAGGCGGGGATAAGCCGCTCATCCTGGCCATTGACGACGATCCCGACGTGATCTACCTGTTGCAGGAAAACTTGGGCGAAGCAGGCTACTGCGTAGTAGGAGCCTTGGACGGCCAGGAAGGTGTGCAAAAGGCCAGGGAGATACGGCCCTTTGCCATCACCCTGGACATCTTGATGCCCAACAAGGATGGTTGGCAGGTATTGCACGAGTTGAAGACAGATGTGGCGACGCGAGACATTCCTGTTATCGTCCTGTCGATTATAGACAAGAAATCGTTCGGCTATCAACTGGGGGCCACCGATTATCTGGTCAAGCCGCTGGACGGCGAGGCTGTGCTGGCCGCGCTCAACCGGTTGGCGCAGGCCGGTCACGGTGTGGCACCCAAGCGGCTATTGGTGGTGGATGACGATCCGCAAGTAATAGATATGGTGTGCCAGCTCCTAGAAGAGACCGAGTATGTCGTTGAGGGAGCCGAGGATGGCGTGGCCGCCCTGGAAGCTATCGTCAGGCGGCACCCCGATGCCATCCTGCTAGATCTGGTAATGCCCCGGCTGGACGGCTTTGGCGTTATCGAACAACTGAAGCAAGATCCTGGTTGCGAGCGTATTCCTGTAGTCGTCCTGACGGCCAAGGCTCTGGCCGACGAGGAAATGGTCCGCTTGCATAATTGCGTAAGTCGGGTGGTCCGAAAACAGGGTTTGGACAGCGAAACGCTCATACAGGAATTGCACCAAGCGTTGTCCGGGCTGGATGGTTCTGGGTAGTCGCGAAATTCGCTCACGCCATTAGGGAGCAAATACCATGAGAGCAAAGACCGTTTTCCACGCATTTGTGGCGCCCATCATCGCGCTGATACTGGTCGGCTGTAGCCTTGGCGGAGACAGTTCCATTTACGAAGTTGTCGAACCAGGAAGCATCTCACCAGGGGATGCCGTTCCTGCTCCGGCAAATGACGTCGTCCTGACCGTATCTGGGGACATTTCGGTCACCAATGTAGATGATACCCTGGCCTTTGACCTAGACACCCTCGAAAAACTGAAGTTGGTAGAATACCAGGTTGATGATCCCTGGCTGAAGGAGAGGGTTACCTACACAGGGGTTCTCCTGTCCGACTTGCTCGAGGTAGCCGGTGCGCCCGATACGGTGAGGGAGGTCATGGCCTTGGCCTTGGATGGCTACGCTGCCCCAATTCCAGTAACCGAACTCGAGTCCTGGCCGGTGTTGGTGGCCACCCAATCCAATGGGGAACATATGACGATTGAGAATAGCGGCCCGACACGCATCATCTTCCCGTATGACTTGCACAGCGATGTCACCGCTGCCAGGAACATGTCGGTCTGGAATCTGGAAACTCTGGAGATAAGATGAGAGAAACCATTCCTCCCCTGGAAACCCTGAGCCTGACGCGTACCCAAATCGCCCTAAGCATTGGAACCGGGCTTCTACTTCTCCTGCTTGGCGCTTTGGTCGTGGTTGGCAATTTGAACATCAAGGCTGCCAACTCTGCTTTCAGCGCGGGATACGCTCTCACAGATCTGGCACAAATAGAGCGGGGGATATTGCTTCTGCGAATTGAGACGGAGGAGTTTGTTGAATACTTGGCAGGCCCTGATTTCCGGGGTGTTGACCGCCAGCGCGCCTTGCTGGAGAATCAACTGCGGCTGGCCATTTCCGAAGCCTCCGGCAACACACGTCTTACAGAACCGTTGACCGACATTCAAAATGATTTAGTTGAGTTCGACGAGATCTTGGATAACTTGAAGAGGGACCCGACGCCGGGGAATATCGCCGTCAGCGGTCTGCAGCTCGAGGATGTCCTCAACGATCTGGAGAGCGACGCCAAGTTCCTTTATAATAGCGAAGAGAACCGGTTCTTCACCAATATTGCGGCTGCCTTGAGAACTCAAAGCGGATACCAAACGCTGTTATTGGCGATGGGCGGGTTGTTCATTGTCTTCAGCATGGGACTGATCATCTCGTTGCGCAGATCGGTCAACAGTGAGTTGGCCCGGGCTTATCATCTGCTAGAAGAGGAGAACCGCGAACGCTTGCGCTTGTTTGAGGAGGCCCAGCAAGCCCGCGCCGCTGCCGAGCAAGCCAATCACGCCAAGAGCGCCTACCTGGCCAGTATGAGCCACGAAATACGTACACCCCTCAATGCCATCATTGGCTTCACCCGCATCGTGCGACGGAGGGGCGCGGGGGTGCTGCCCGAAAAACAGGTTGAAAACCTGGATAAGGTCCTGGTCAGTTCGGAGCACCTGTTGGGGTTGATCAACACCATTCTCGATATTGCCAAAATTGAGTCCGGGCGCATGGAGGTGCAGCCCAGTACCTTTGATGCCGCTAAGTTGGTGGAAGAGTCTGCGACCACCGTCCAGCCGATGATAAAGCAGGGACAGGTAGAGCTGAAGACAGAGATAGAACCAGAGTTGCCGTTGGTCTTTTCTGACCAGGAGAAAATCAGGCAAATCCTGATCAACTTATTGAGCAACGCGGCCAAGTTCACCCACCAGGGACAGATCACCGTCAGTGCCTGCCACCAGGACCAAGTACTGGCGATTTCCGTCAGCGACACAGGTATTGGCATCTCTGAGGAGGCGTTGGGACGAATCTTCGAAGAGTTCCAACAGGCTAATGGAAGCACGACCCGGCAAGAGTATGGCGGTACGGGCCTGGGGCTAACGATAAGCCGCAGCCTGGCCCACTTGCTGGGTGGCGACATAACTGCCGCCAGCGTCAACGGTGGAGGCTCTACCTTCAAACTGACCGTACCGCTGAGGTATGGCGTGGGGAAGCCTCACCTTGAAGGGGGGCTGGGGATATGAACCTCCCTGAAAGGAAACAAGCATGAAAAAGATACTCATAGTCGAAGACAACCGGCTTAACCTTGATCTATTGGTCCAACTCTTGGAAGATGATTACCAGTTGGCAACTGCTGGCAACGGCGCGGTTGCGATTGAAATGGCGGAACAGGAGCAGCCCGATCTCATCCTGATGGACATGTCCCTGCCGGTGATGGACGGTTGGGAGGCAACCCGCCGGATCAAGGCTAACGACCGCCTCAAGCACGTACCCATCATCGCTCTGACTGCGCACGCTATGAGCGGCGATGAGCAAAGAGCGCTGGCGGCAGGATGCGATGGGTTTCTGACCAAGCCACTGGATGAAGAGTTGCTGTTTGAGAAGCTAGACCAATTCTTCGGCTAGTACAAGGTGATCCGGCGAGTAGCAAGATGGCTGCGACTGCGCAATCGCAGCCACCGGTCATTGATGGGGTGAAAGCGAGTGAAATGGACGAACGGCCCAAAATTCTCATAGTCGATGACGAACCGTTCAACGTCGATTATTTGGAACAGGAACTTGAGGATCTGAGCTACGATACGATCAGTGCTGCCAATGGGCGCGAGGCACTGACGCAGGTGGCTAGCGAAGCTCCTGATGTGATTCTGTTGGACATCCTGATGCCGGAACTTGACGGCTTTCAAGTGCTAGAAAAGCTCAAATCCAACAATACCTGGCGCGACATTCCGGTCATCGTCATTTCCGCGATGGATGATATGGCTAGCGTGGTCCGCGGCATTGAACTGGGAGCAGAGGATTACCTGCCCAAGCCGTTTAACCTCACCTTGTTGAAGGCGCGAATAGGGAACAGCTTACACAAGAAGAGACTGCGTGATCTGGAACGATCCTACTTGCAGCAGGAAATCATGCTGCGGCAGAGTGAAAAGCTGGCCACCCTGGGCAAATTGAGTGCAGGCATGGCGCACGAATTGAACAACCCGGCGGCTGCAGCCCAACGTGGCGCCCAGCAGTTGCAAGCCGCCGTTTCACAAGTACAGCAGACTCATTTCGACCTGCATCAATTCACGCTGTCCGGCGCGCAATTAGCCTTGCTGCCCGTAGTGGAGAAACGCGCGCGGGAGCGGGCGAACCAGCCCCTAACATTAGATGCTCTGAGCTGCAGCGATCGAGAATATGAGTTAGAAACCTGGTTGGAAGATCGAGGCGTTGAGAATGTCTGGGAATTCGCCCCTAATCTGGTAAGCCTCGGTTACGATACCAGCACGTTGGCCGAGCTTGTAGAAGAGTTTACCCCAGCTCAGATTCCTCCGCTTATCGCCTGGTTAAGCGGGACGTTCACGATCTACAGCCTGCTTGCAGAAATCGCCGAAGGGGCAGAGCGGATCACAACCATCGTCAAGGCGCTTAAGTCGTACGCTTACCTGGATCAGGCTCCTATTCAAGACGTGGATGTGCATGAAGGTCTGGAAAATACGCTGGTGATACTGCGTAGTAGAATCACAGAGGGTACCACGATCCAGCGTCAGTATAGCCAGCACCTGCCTCGCATTGAGGCATATGGGAGTGAGCTGAATCAGGTGTGGACGAACGTTATTGAAAACGCCCTGGATGCCGTGAACGGCCAGGGTGAAATCACACTGCGTACCTACCGAGACGGCTCATGGGTCGTGGTTGAGATCATTGACAACGGGCCCGGGATTCCCGAAGACATTCAATCTCAAGTGTTTGATCCCTTCTTTACCACCAAGCCACCAGGCCAGGGAAATGGACTGGGCTTGAATATCAGCCACAACATTGTGGTGCAGAAGCATAAGGGGAAGATTTTGCTGGACTCGGAGCCAGGAAGAACCCGCTTTTCAATCCATCTCCCTATTCGTCTGGAAACGACTGAGCAAGGAGAGCATTCACTATGAGCCAGCCTGTCATCCTGATCGTCGACGATGAACCGTTCAACGTCGATTACCTGGAGCAGGAGTTGGAGGACCTGGGTTACGACACGGTCAGTGCCGCCAACGGGCGCCAGGCGTTGGAGCAGGTCGCTGCGCAGGCCCCGGATGTAATCCTGCTGGACATCATGATGCCGGTGATGGACGGCTTTCAGGCGCTGGAACAGCTCAAGTCCAACAAGGCCTGGCGCGACATCCCGGTTATCGTCATTTCGGCGATGGATGACATAGGCAGCGTGGCACGGGGCATCCAACTGGGGGCGGAGGATTACCTGCCCAAGCCCTTCGATGAAGTGCTACTTAGGGCCCGCATTGGTAGCAGCCTGGAGAAAAAACGGCTGCACGACCAGGAGCAACTGTACCTGAAAAGCTTGGAGCGCGAGCTGGAGATTGGCCGTCAGATCCAGGCTGAGTTCTTGCCGGCTGAGTTGCCGCAGCCAACGGGCTGGGAGATCGCCGCCTATTTCCGGGCGGCGCGCGAGGTGGCCGGTGACTTCTACGACGCTTTTAGGCTGGCGCAGGACGGCAAGCTTGGCTTGGTACTGGGGGACGTGAGCGGCAAGGGGGTGGGGGCAGCCCTGTATATGACCCTCTTCCGCACTTTGCTGCGGGCCACGACCGGCATAGATGAGCTTGAGAACTGCCTGGAGAGGAACGGGACCCTCAGTCACGACTCTTCTGAGGCACGCTCCAGTGCTACCCTGAGGAACACTATGACACTGACCAACCGCTACGTGGCCGCGAACCACGGTCAGTCGAGTATGTTTGCCACCATCTTCTTTGGTGTGCTCGATCCGGTGACCGGTTCCCTACTGTACGTCAACGGTGGCCATGAACCGCCCATCATCTTCGGCTCAGGCGGCGTGAAGGACGAACTGGAACCCACCGGGCCCCTGGTCGGCATAGTTCTCGACTTGGACTTCCTTGTCGCAGAAGCGCGGCTGGAGCCGGGGGATACGCTGCTTGCCTTCACCGACGGTGTCACCGAAGCCCGGAGTCCAACTGGAGACCTGTTTGGCAGAGAGAGATTGCTCGACTTGCTGGGCGAGCCCGATTGTGGGGTCGCGTCCTTGCTGGACCGAGTGGCGACGGCTGTTCAGGGGCACACGGGCGGGTCTGAGCAATCTGACGACATCACCATGCTGGCCGTACGGCGGGCCTCAACGTGATGCGCAAGAGGAGGAACCCATGCTGTCTGAATTCATGACGAAGAAGCTGACCAGGTATTTTCACCTTCGGGACCTCGACCAGGATGGGTTCGTTGAGGAGGGAGACTGGGAGCAATGCGCTCGAAGCCTGGCTGAAATCAGGGGCTGGCAGCCGGGTTCGGCAGAGTATGAGGATATCATCGCCAAACATGCGCATATCTGGAATACCTTCTGGGGACCGGCTGATCTTGATAACGATGGAAAAGTATCGTTGGAGGAATATCTAAACCTGGTTCAGGCGCAGCGCCGGCAGGGTTCTCTTGCTCTAGATGTCATGTCAGACTTGTTTGGTGGCATCTTCGACATCATTGATCTAGATGGTGATGGCCAAATTGCCTTCCAAGACTACAGGCTCTATTTCAAAGCCTGGGGTCTGGGTGAGGACCTGGCGGAACAGGCATTTGCGCAGATCGATCTTTGCGGCGATGGTCTTTTATCAAGGGGAGCATTTATTCAGTCTAACTCAAACTTCTTCATCAGCGACGATCCGGCTGTGCCAGGCAGCCAGCTCTTCGGCCCCATGGATAAATGACAGCCAAGTCCCCAGCCCAGACAGGGAGGCGTTTGGAAGTGAAACAGGTTTTTATTATTGTGATGTTATCGACACTGGTATTGGCTGCCTGTCGGGGCGGCCCGACGCCCGACGTGGAAGCTACCGGGCAGGCGGAGCAGCCGACGGCTACCCCGACCCCCGGGCCGACCTCAACGCCAGGGCAGCCCGATACCCCGACTCCCTTACCCCCAACCGATACACCGGCACCAGTGCCGACAGCTACCCCTATCCCCCTACCGAGCTCAACTTCCGCTCCGGCGGACGTCAGCGGCGCGTCGTCCAGCGCCTTGGTGGCGACCGAGGACGTGGTGCTGCGCGTGCGCGGCGGTCCCGGCACCGACTACGAAATTCTCGGCAGACTGGGTCCTGGTACGGAAGTGACCTTGCTGGCGCGCTCATCGGACGGCGAGTGGTTTCAAATCGCCTATCCTGCCGACTCGGATGCACGCGGCTGGGTCGCAGGCGAGTTTCTTGAAATTCAAGGTTCGCCCGACGGATTGCCGGTTGCCCAGGCGCCACCCACACCGGCCCCGACCTCCGCGGCGACCGCATCTCCAAACATACAGCCCACGGCGTCGGAGGCCAGCGGCACGCCGGCCATCAGCGCGCTGGTGGCCACCGAGGATGAGGCGCTACGCGTGCGCGGCGGTCCCAGCACCGACTACGAGATTCTCGGCAGACTTAGTCCAGGTACGCAAGTGACGCTGCTGGCGCGTTCATTGGGCGGCAAGTGGTTTCAAATCACCTATCCCGCTGGCTCGGATGGGCGCGGCTGGGTCATCGGTGAGTTCCTCGAAATCCAAGGCTCCCCAGACGGATTGCCGGTTGCCCAGACGTCGCCCACGACCCCGTCGTCCGCTGTTGAGGCCCTTGATGCGTGCGGGCCGATTTCTGATCAAGAATACGGCACGCTGCCTATCGCTTCCGCGCCGACTGACCGACCCGCCGCATCGCACCCTGACCTCAATCTCGAGTTGCGTGGCTACGCGCCCAGCGACGTGCCCGGCACCCTGATAGACTTGGCGGGGGCAGCCGACCCGGCTGCGCCAGAACTACGCGGGCTGTTTGGCGACGGGCGTGAACCCGTAATTGCAGGCGCATACCAGGTGTACGATTGGGACTGGAACGCGGACGCGCGCGGACCGCTGATTGGTGATCCAGAAGTCACCCTGCTGGGCCTGCAGACCACGACGGGGGAAATCATCGACACGCCAGATGGCAGCGGCGATCTCGGTGAGGGGCACGTTGCCTTGGTGTTGTATGCGAGTCCGGAGCGCATCACGCTCAAGTACACCCGCGAGGACAACGTCGTTCACGGCTACACCTTGCACATCGAAAACGTGTGCGTGGAACCGACGCTGCTGGCGCTGTATCAACAGATGAACGACGATGGACGCGCTGCTTTGCCCGCCTTGCGTCCAGGAGAGCCGCTCGGACGCGCAACTGGCTCAGAAATCGGTATCGTTGTACGTGACAAAGGCAGTTTTCTGGATCCGCGTTCGCGCAAAGACTGGTGGACGGGGGGATAACTCTGCTCGATGAGCAACGCCATTTGGGATAGAATTCTCTAACCGGCAGCGGCTTGCACATCGTAGCAGGGATGATGACACTTATCGATTAAACCGTTTGATCATCTTTTGCAGGGCATAAGGAGGGCGAAATGACTACCAAGCAGGATTTCACTGGAGCGGAATGGCAACTTTTACGAGATTCACCTTACCTGGTCTACTATGCGTTCAAAAATGCTGAGGCAGGTGCGCAAGAGGGTGCAGAACAGGAAAGCGAGGTCACAGCATTCTCTGCCACATTGGCCGGATACAAAACGGACAACCAACTCGTTGCGGATATTTTAGCTGCTCAGAGTGATGCGACAACGGCCAGTGTAAGTACGACGGTGCAAGAGATGCTACAAACCCTCGAACAGATCCGGGAGGTCCTTGTTGAAAAGGCTGACAGCAAGGACCTGGACGAGTACAGAAAATTCTTGCTGGAAGTGGGCAGACAAATAGCTGGCGCAACGCAAGAGGCTTGGTTCAGCACGGGTGGCAAGACAAGTGTTGCAGAACAGGCGATTCTGGACAAGATGGCAGTGGCACTTAGCCCGCCAGCAGAATGAGCGCTTTATGGGGACCGCCGGGAAATAGACATCCGTGCGCATTACACTATTTGGCACCCACGCCATCAAGCGTCGGCGCCAGACCCGGCCTTATTGTGGGCGCTTGAAGTCCTCTGAAGAAAGTAACGCTTGAGCCAGCTACGAAAGTGGCTCACGGAGCGTCTGATGGGCGAAATGCGCAATAGGAGTAGCACTACCACCACCGCCCCAAAAAGCAGCGGCTCACGGATATCCGACTTCACCAGCCATACGAAATGCACCACGGCCAGCAAAGCAGCCAGGTAAACTGCCCGGTGCAGGCGTTTCCATAGCTTGCCCAGTCGTCTCATCCATCCTTTGGTCGACGTAACCGCCAGCGGCAGCAGAATCAGGAATGCCGCGAACCCCACCAGCGCGTAGCGTTTCTCGAGAATAGCCTCTCGAATCAAGACCCAGTCAAAGCCGTAATCCAGGCCGACGAAGATCAGTAGATGTAAAGCGACGTACATGAAGGCATACAGCCCCAGCGTCCGCCGCACGCGAAGGACAGGCTTATATCCGAACACCGAGTTTATGGGCGTGCAGGCCAGCGACAGCACCAGTAACACCAGGGCGGCCTTGCCAGTTCGGAGCGTGATATCCTGAATAGGGTTGACGCTGAGCCGCCCACCCCAGTAATCCCAAGCTAACAGGGCCAATGGCGTTAGCGCCCCGACGTGAGTCGCGATTCGAAGCCAGTTTTCTCTAAGTCCGCGGGTCAGTACCATACCCTCAAATCCATACGTTCGTAGAGGCCGGCCACTTCCTCGGCGTAGCCATTGAACGGCAAGGTTCTGCGCCGGCCCGTCTCGCCGATGCGACGCTCGCTCGCCTGGGACCAGCGCGGGTGTGGCACATCGGGGTTCACATTGGCGTAGAAGCCATATTCGTTTGGTGCAGCCGCCATCCACA
>Ga0209536_100011921_pt1 | contig 12685 bp, 10 predicted proteins | sample DeeMarSeWOR28_12_FD_187461 | JGI IMG/M metagenome (GOLD analysis project Ga0209536, IMG submission 187461) | Marine sediment microbial communities from White Oak River estuary, North Carolina - WOR-2-8_12 (SPAdes) (version 2) | ecosystem: Environmental > Aquatic > Marine > Intertidal zone >...
CAGTGTGGTTATGTTCATATCCCTGTTTATCGAAACGGGTCCCGCATCGACAGGTTGGGTGGTGTATCCGCCGCTCTCGGCATTGCCACAGGCCATGTCCGGCAGTGGCCTGGGTATGACCATGTGGTTGACGGCCATGGCCCTGTTCATCGCTTCCACCTTGCTCGGGGGCATCAACTACATCACCACCGTGATCAACCTCAGAACCAAGGGCATGTCTTTTTCAAGGCTGCCGCTGACAGTCTGGGCCTTCCTCTTAACTGCAATAATTGGATTGCTCTCCTTCCCGGTGCTTTTTGCCGCTGCACTGCTTCTGATATTTGACAGAAGCTTCGGCACCAGCTTTTACCTTGCAGAGATATTCATCAACGGAGAGGCACTTCCAAATATGGGAGGCAGTCCGATACTGTACCAGCACCTGTTCTGGTTCCTGGGGCACCCGGAAGTGTACATCGTATTGCTGCCAGCACTCGGAATAACCTCAGAAGTTATTGCTACCAATTCCAGGAAGCCCATTTTCGGTTATCGGGCGATGATCGGCTCCATGATGGGGATAACCATACTCTCATTTATCGTATGGGCACATCATATGTTCGTGTCCGGACTAAACCCATTCCTGGGATCAGTGTTCATGTTGTTGACATTGATTATAGCCGTCCCAAGTGCTGTTAAGGTTTTTAACTACCTGACCACCCTGTGGAAGGGGAATATCGTTTTCACTCCGGCCATGCTGTTTTCCATAGGCCTGGTTTCATTCTTCATATCGGGGGGATTAACGGGAATTTTCCTGGGCAACTCGGCGATAGATATCCAACTGCATGACACATATTTTGTGGTGGCTCATTTTCACCTGGTAATGGGTAGTGCCGCCTTCTTCGGAATGATGGCAGGCATTTACCACTGGTTCCCGAAAATGTTTGGAAGGATGATGGATGAAAAATTGGGGTATGTGCATTTCTGGTTGACATTTATTGGCATTTACCTGGTCTTCTTCCCGATGCACTATATTGGCATAGCCGGATTCCCCAGAAGATATTATTCGTTCACCAATTTTGATGCCTTCAGCACCTTCACCGACCTGAATGCCTTTGTGAGCGTGGCAGCCATTATCACCTTTGGATCCCAGATTATATTTGCGTTCAATTTCTTTTACAGTATTTTCAAGGGCAGGATTGCCCCGGCAAATCCCTGGAGATCCAATACCCTGGAATGGACTACCCCGCGGCATCCTGGTCACGGCAACTGGCCGGGGAAAATCCCCGAGGTGTACCGCTGGCCCTACGACTACAGCAAGCCCGGGGCAAAAGAAGATTTTATTCCACAGCATATTCCTTATTCGGAAACCCCTGAGTCAAATCTTCCCTTTGAAAAGGATCTGGTAGATAGCGAGAAGGAGGAAAAGAAAGCCTAAGTGAATTCAGATAGTAAACATAATGCCCTCTTCCGCAAGACCAGCATGGTTACGCTGGTGGCCGTTTACCTGTTGATTTTGGTGGGTGGAATCGTGCGCAGTACCGGAGCGGGTATGGGCTGTCCCGACTGGCCGAAGTGTTTTGGCATGTGGATACCGCCAACAGAAGAAAGTCAGCTGGCAGAATCCTACAAGCAGGATTTCGTAGAGTACAGAAAGCATAAGAACATACGCTTTGCCGCGTACCTGGATGCCCTTGGATTCAGGGAAAAAGCTGAACAGGTGAGGAACGATGAGACCATACTTGTGGAAACCGAATTCAATGTGACAAAAACCTGGACAGAATATGTCAATCGTCTTATTGGCGTAATAATAGGAATGCTAATCATTGTAAATTTCATAGCCTCGTGGACCTATTTCAATAGGAATAGATCCCTGTTTACGTGGTCCCTGGCACTTCTGATACTGGTCATTTTTCAGGGATGGATAGGATCCGTAGTAGTATCTACGAATCTGCTTCCCTGGATGGTAACCGTACATATGCTCCTTGCCATCTTAATGGTGGCCATTCTTATTTTCCTGGTTTTCAAAGCCGGCAAATATCAGGGTTCCGATGGGCAAATTTCTTACAGAAAGGCCCTGAATGCACTCATGATGGTATCCGGCATTTTGATCATAATCCAGATCCTGCTGGGAACACAGGTGAGGGAAGCCGTTGATGCGGCCGCTATGGCTTTACAATATCAGGACAGGGATGCCTGGATCGGGATGACCGGAACCTCTTTCCCGGTGCACCGGTCATTTTCCATTCTGCTGGTGCTCACTCAGTTGAGTATCTTGTACCTGTTGTACAAAAGTGATCGCTTGAAATCAGGATTGACGAATTATACAGGCATCATATTGGGTATAATGGTAGTCGAAGCAATATTTGGCGTGATCATGTCTTACTTTGGCATACCGCCTTTTGCACAACCCCTTCACCTCTGGTTTGCCATAATACTGTTTGGCTTGCAATTCATGACAATATTGATCATAAACAGTAAGGAACCAGGATTGAAATATAAAACACAAATTGCAGTATAAATGAACGAGAGTCAGATAACAGCCATACGATTAAACCAGGGGATCCTGACTAAGCTGGGCGCATATGTTGAATTGCTCAAATTACGGCTGTCCTTTCTTGTGGTCTTTTCTTCGGCGTTCGGATATGTACTCGGCAGCCGGGGTGTCATTGACTGGATGTCGCTGGTCCTGTTCTGCCTGGGAGGATTTCTTATTTCCGGTGCAGCCGTAACGCTGAACCAGGTGTTCGAGGTAGAGTACGACAGGAAGATGAAACGAACAAAAACCAGACCGCTGCCTACGGAAAGGATCATTGACCGGGAGGCCCTTGCCTATGCACTTGTGCTATCCGTCGTGGGAAGTGGTATCCTGTTATATTCCACGAATGTGCTGACGACTGTACTATCCCTGTTGTCGCTGGCACTGTATGCCTTCATATACACCCCGCTGAAAAGGGTGGGGCCCATAGCGGTGCTTGTAGGAGCCATACCGGGAGCGCTGCCACCCCTTCTGGGTTGGGCTGCAGCTACCAATTCGATATCTCATGAGTCACTGATCCTTTTCGGGATACAGTTTATCTGGCAATTCCCGCATTTCTGGGCCATCGCATGGATTGCAGATGAAGACTATAAGAAGGCAGGATTTAAATTGCTGCCCGGGAATGGAGAAAAGAACATCAATACTGCTTTTCAGATTATGATCTATACCCTGTTCCTGATCCCGATGGGCTTGCTTCCAACAGTATTTGGCTTGACTGGTGTGATTTCCGGAACCATAGCCACAGTTTGTGGTGTACTTTTCCTTGTGCAGACGTTCAGGCATATGAAAAACTGTAACCGCAGCTCAGCATTGACCATCATGTATTCCTCTTTTCTTTATTTACCAATTGTACAGATCGCTTATTTAATGGATAAAATATGAACGAGGCAGTAAATAATATTGAAATCATCAGGGACCGCAGGGCCATGGGTATGAATCCCTCAAAATTCATAGTCTGGTTATTTATCGTAACGATCGTGATGCTTTTTGCGGCGCTTACCAGTGCCTATATTGTAAAGCAGTCGGAAGGTGACTGGTTAGATTTTGCCCTGCCGGGGATATTCTGGATTACTTCCTCGATAATTGTGGCCAGCAGTTTTACCATGCAGATGGCACTTCAGGCAGCAAGAAATGATCAAATCGGGAAGTTGAAGATATATCTGTTGTTGACAGTTGCTCTAGGTCTGGCCTTTCTGGTTGGTCAGTATGAATCCTGGAAACAACTGGTCGACATGGATGTTTATTTTGTGGGGAATCCTGCCGGTTCGTTCTTATATGTTTTGACAGGACTACATGCAGCACATATTATCAGTGGACTTATATTCCTGCTTTCTGTAAGCATTGCTTCATTCAGGTTGAAAGTGCATGCAAAAAGCCTCGTGAAGATTGAAATGTGTACCACGTACTGGCATTTCCTGGGGGGATTATGGTTGTATCTGTTCCTGTTTCTGAAAATGAATCATTAATCATAACTAAATTTATATGGAAGTAACAGCTTCTGTCGATACCGAAACGCAAAAGAATATCTGGGGAGGGGGGACATCACCCCTGAAAGCCAGTTATGGAAAGATCATGATGTGGTTTTTCCTGTTGTCTGATGCCTTTACCTTTTCAGGCCTTTTGATCACCTATGGATTTCTGAGGTACAGCTATCCCGCATATACCGGACCCGCTGACGCCTTCAGGACGTCACAGGATTACTGGCCGATTCCCGAGAAAATATTCGATGCCGTTCCTTTCCTGCATGGAGTCCATCTCCCCCTTTTGTTTGTTGGGCTCATGACCTTCATCCTCATCCTGAGTAGTGTAACCATGGTACTGGCCGTGGAAGCCGGCCAGCGCATGGATAGGAACGATGTTACCAAATGGATGTTGTGGACAATCGTAGGAGGACTGGCTTTCCTCGGATGCCAGGCATGGGAATGGTCGCATTTCATCGCGGGCACAGAGGAGGGCATGGTATTGTCCAACGGGGTGATCGTGAACGGGGCGAACCTGCAGATCAATGAATATGGTCCGCCTTTGTTTGCCAGCCTGTTCTTTTTCATCACCGGCTTTCATGGTACCCACGTAGCCAGTGGTGTCTTGTTGAACGTCATCATCTTTTACAATGTGGTGGTTGGCACATATGATAAACGCGGGCATTATGAAATGGTGGAGAAAGTCGGTCTGTACTGGCATTTTGTCGACCTGGTCTGGGTATTTGTATTTACCTTTTTCTATCTGATTTAAAAAATTAATTCAAAATATTATGGAACAAGTTGTAGCTGTAGAAGTTAAGCCTGTAAATAAAAAAAAGGTAAAGAAGCTCTGGAAAATCGCATTGATCCTGGGCATTATCACGGCTATAGAATTCGTGATGGCTTTCACCCTTCCCAGGGGCTCATTGCTGTATGCCGGCTTCATCGGCCTAACACTGGTCAAAGCGTTCTACATTGTGTCGGAATTCATGCACCTGAAATATGAAGTAAAAGCGCTGATCTGGTCAATACTCCTGCCAATTATATTCGTAATATGGTTGATCGTTGCCCTGCTTGCGGAAGGTGGCTCGATATTCAAGGCGCTCTATTGAATTTGAATTCCGGAAGGAGATAAGTTTACACTTAAAAAGTCCATTTTGATGCAGAAGGAATGAAGCGAGGTTTGAAAATATCAATATTGAGCTTTATTTTACTGATCCCGGCAGTAATTTATATTTTCCTGAAGATCTTTGGGCAGAACGAATTTGACCTGCCGTATTATTCCAGTGATGGCTTAACCGAACAAATCTCCGGGGAAGCATTGACTGACAATCAAATGCTGAGTATGGATCTCAGCGGATTGCTTTTTGACGCAGGGGGATCAACCGCTGCCCCGGAAAGTATTGGTTCGAAGATTATAATACTGAACATTTCTGATAACCAGGAGACAAGCCCGCAACAGGATTACCCTGTCCGGCGCATTTCAGATATTTTCCGCAGCTATCCGGAAGTTCATATACTACATGTTATCAATACGGTGAATGCGCCTCTTGACCGGGTGAATTCCGGTCTGGAGGAATTCGGCATGAATGTATGGACAGGCTACCTAAATAATGATGAAATCAGAAAAATTGTACCCTCTTTCATATGGGACGGAACGGATGTTCAGGAACAACGGATTAGGAACGTTTTCATTTTGCTGGACCGGCAGAGAAGAATACGCGGGTATTATCCTGGGTATGATTTCGAGGAAATAGACCGGTTGATTCTTGAAGTGAAGGTACTGTTGAAAGGAGGAGAACATGTCTAGGAATATCCAATATACTATTCTTATTCTTTCCGTATTGATACCCCTTATTGTGGCTTTTCTGCTCTTCATTCCCGAAAAAGTTTCCATAAGCGGGGATTGGAACAGTATGCTTCCTCACGTCAATGGAAGCCTAAATACAATTACCTCCCTTTTGCTGGTTTTTGGCTTCTTGATGATTAAAAGGAAAAATAAGGAGATGCACAAAAGGGCCATGAGCCTCGCTTTCATGCTCGGGGTCCTGTTTCTGATATCATACCTGATTTACCATTCCACGGCAGTGTCCACCGTATTTGGTGACCTCGACAAAGATGGGATCCTGAGTGAACAGGAAGCCACCATGGTGGAGGGATCCAGAATGGTGTATCTGATCATTTTACTGACGCATATCCTGCTGGCCATAATCGTGGTCCCCTTCGTTCTGTTCGCATTCTATTATGCCCTAACTGAAAAAATCGATAAGCATAAGAAAATAGTACGTTTCACACTTCCGATATGGTTGTATGTATCGATAACCGGGGTGGTGGTTTATTTATTGATAAAACCTTACTATTAAACATGAGAAGATTAATCGTCAGTACGTTGCTTTTGCTTTGGATGTTAACCCTTCGCGTGGGCGCTTATGCTCAATGTTCGATGTGCAGGGCGTCCATGGAAAACAGCATCAGCAGGGATAGCGATCAGTTTTCTGCGGGGTTGAACCTGGGCATCTTGTATTTATTCATCATGCCCTATCTATTACTTGGATTAATCACGTATTTTTGGTACAGAGCGAGCAGGAAAAATGGTCAGAAAGTCAAGATTAGAATCAATTCTCAAGGAAAGATGTCCCCGATGTAGAACGGGGCGCATGTTCGTTTCAGCCAGGTATAACATAAAAGCATTTGATCGGATGTACCCCCAATGCCCGCATTGTCAACTTAATTTCGAATTGGAACCCGGGTATTACACCGGAGCCATGTATGTGAGCTATGCATTTTCTGTGGCCATATTCGTTATAGTGGGTTTTACACTATACCTTCTATTCAATGATCCGCCAATATCTGTTTATGTATTGACAACTTTTTTGACCATTCTGCTTTTGTTCCCGGTAGTCTTCCGGTATTCGAGGGTGATTTATCTGCATTTCTTTGGTGGCATCAAATATCAGGAAAAATTTAACGGATCAACCGTTGATGAAAAAAAGCGGGAGATAGTCTAAGGAATTCCCTGAGGTTTTGGATTGTTTTCAAAAATCTTGGAGCGTTTCGCAAAGTAGATAATATTTTTTACCTTAGATCATCAACATTTTGTGGGAATTGAAAAGATTTTTGGAGCAGCACACCTGGAAAATTCTATGGATTGCCATCGTTTGCATTGCCATTGGACAGGCTTTGCACTGGGTCGAAATTCATAAGATCGATAAAAAAAAATACTTTAGCGGCATTCTGAACGATAAGATCAACCAGATCTATGAAGAAGTCGTCCAGGAACAGGATGCCCTGGAAAAATATATTGCCGAAAGCGATAGTATGACCTTCAATGGTCTCAATGCAATCCTGAAATATCCAGCCTATATATTCAATAAAGGCATACTGGTATATTGGTCGGATAATAAATTCATTCCCAGGGATACAATTCTGACAGAGGAACCTTCAACTTCATTTTTTGATGCAGGCACCAGAAAGTTCATCTGCATACAAAGGCCTATGCATGATACCCTCCAGACAGTATCCCTTGTTCCGTTATACGTAGATTATAATATCACCAATGATTTCCTGTTAAGCGGATACAATCCTGAAATTTTTATCAATTCGGAACTTAATGTCACACCAGATGAGGAATATGAGCCGATCGAGTTGTCAAACGGGCAGTTCCTTTTTTCGGTTGAGTTTCTCCCCGGATATCTTGTTGGCCCCACCTGGATGTCTTTCATTGTATTCTGCCTCATCAGCCTTGGACTGGTCGGATTGCTCGTATTCGTAAATACTCTGGCCACCCGCATTGTGAACAGAAAAAACCTGATCCGGGGCCTTGGATTTCTACTGGTCACCCTTTTAAGTATCAGGATCGTGATGCTGATCATGCAATTTCCTGTGGCCTACCATTATTTTCCTTTGTTTGACCTGAAATATTATGCTTCCTCCTTGCTCAACCCTTCTCTTGGGGATATGTTCCTTAACATAGTATTGTTGATTAATTTCACCTTTTATTTATGGGCCTTCCTCCCTGACCGGAGCCTCATCCGGATTCTTCAGAAAAAAGGATTGGTGGGGCATCTGGTGGTAGCTTCGGCAATCATACTTCAACTGCTGAGCCTGTACCTGATCTATAAGGTGATCGAATCGCTGAGCACGCATTCCCAATGGGACATGGATGTTACAACCGGTTTTAATTTTTCCATGTTCCGCTGGTTCAGTTACGTTCTGTTTGTATTGACAGTCATTATTGTCCTTTTTGTTACCTATTTCAGCCAGAAGATTATTTTCAGATCCTTGGGGAAAGACATATCCAGATTGTTAGCCTACCTTCTTATCGGCACCGTAATATTCATCCTGGCTGGATTCTGGGTAGATCCTGATGTTATAGTAGTCGGATCAGTCGGAATGGGTTTCCTGATACTATCCTATTTTCTCAATGTAAAAACCATTTTCGTAGAATTACAATATAAAACCTTTGTATTTGTACTCGTCTTATTCATTATTTCAGGATTGCTGGGTGCCATTGCCATAAATAATGTACGGTTGACAAGGGAAAAGATCAACCGGGAACGATTTGCCGAACAGCTTATGCTGGAGAATGACCTGATGGCTGAGTTTTTTCTTTCGGAGGCCGCCGAACAAATCCAGGAAGATGTCTTTATCCGGCGAAGGTTGTCCAGTCCATTTGGTTCGAAAGAGATCATCGAAGAAAAGATCCGGCGGGTTCACCTGAACAATTATCTGGATAAATATGACATCAGCATTCTGATGTTTAACAGCAGAGGCCAGCCTATAGCCACAGGGAGTGGCACCTCATACTTTGATTTAAGAAATAATCTTGCCCTTGATAGCTATGGCACCGATAGAGAGAATATATTTTTCTACAGTTATGATACCCCTGTCGTGCGGAAGATCTACCTGTGCTTCATTCCCCTTACCCGTTACAATACGACCGCCGGGTATATCATTCTCAACCTGCAGTTAAAAAGCATTATTCCGTACCGCGTGTACCCGAGATTGTTGCTGGACGATCCCCTTTCTTTGCATTACTTTGAAGACCAGTACGATTATGCCTTGTTCCGGGATAAAGCGCTGCTGAATACCTCCGGGAACTATAATTACGAACACGATTTCAACAAAACCAATCTGGATGCCGGGAAGCTGTACGAAGGCGGGATCAAGGCAGGAAATTTCAGGCATTTCGGATACCAGAGTGATAACCACAAAACCTACGTGATCTCATCGCCGGTATATCCTTTAAGTTATTTCTTTGCCAATTTCTCCTTTTTATTCATAATACTTTCCTTTTTTCTGTTGATCGGATTGATCGGTTATGTGATATATTTTAATATTCAGGGAAGGGCGTTGAACTACATTACCAGGATACAGCTATTCCTCAACCTGGCATTCTTTATTCCATTGTTTGTCATTAGTATAACCACCCTGACCCGTTCTACAAGTGATTATAAGTCTGAGATCGAACGCGAATACAGGGACGTGGTAGAAACCACGGGGAGCAACCTGACGGGTTACCTGCAGAGTTTCAATGAGGATATGCTGAATAATGAGGAACTGACCAGCAGCATCAATGAACTGGCTGACTTTTCTGAGCTGGATATGGATATTTTCAGCGTAGGCACCAATGAGGGCCGATTGCTTGTAGCCACACAACCGCTCATCTACGATAAAGGCATATTGGCTAAAGTAATTAATCCAGCAGCCTATGCACAGATTAAAGAATTGGGAGCTAAGAGTCTCGTGCTCAATGAGAGTTTTGGCAAGATGGATTATAAGATTGCCTATGTTGGCATAAAATCTTCTGATGAAGGAAAGTTGATCGGTATTTTAAGTATTCCTTTCTTTGGGTCCTACGACATCATCAACCGTAAACTGACAGGACTGATTGTCAATATACTTGGGATCTTTACCATAATATTTATCGGGTTCATCATTCTATCATTTATCGTATCCAATTACCTGACCTTCCCACTCCGGTTTGTGACAGAACGCCTGAGGCGGACCACCCTGACGGGTATCAATGAACCCTTACAGTACAATTCCAACGATGAGATCGGGCGACTTGTCCTGGAGTACAATACCATGCTTTTAAAGCTGGAAGAAAGTAAAAAAGCACTTGCCCAGACAGAAAAAGAGGCAGCATGGCGGGAAATGGCCAAACAGGTAGCCCATGAGATCAAGAATCCGCTAACACCCATGAAACTCACGCTTCAGCATCTGCATATGCGCCTGGCAGACCTGGAGGAAAGCGAACGATCAAAATTCGAGAAATCTATCAATTCCTTATTACATAATATCGATACCCTGAGCGATATCGCCACCTCATTCTCCGATTATGCCCATATGCCTGTGCCGGAAGAAGAACAGTTCGATATTGTTCAATTGCTGAAGCAATCGATCACGATTTATATCAATAACAAGGAAATTGAATTTCATACGGAGATCCCCGATGTGAAGATCCTGGTGATGGGGGATCCCAATTGGATAAGCCGCTCGGTATCCAACCTGATCATTAACGGGATACAGGCAGTGGAAAAAGGAATGAAACCTGTGATCCGCCTGACGCTGAGGGAATCAGCCCGGAAGCGGGTCTTGATAACCGTCGAGGATAACGGTAAGGGAATCCCGGAGGAGATCAGGGAAAAGGTTTTTATGCCCAATTTCAGTACCAAGTATACGGGTTCGGGAATTGGCCTGGCGATTGCCAAAAGGGCAGTGGAACATGCCGGTGGCAAATTGTGGTTTGACACAAAAATTGGAATTGGAACTTCATTTTATATAGAGTTACCTGTGATGTCTTGAATTTGACTAGAGGATTAATAGGGTTGTTGTTAATCATTTTTTCGTTCAAAGCTGTGGCCCAGAAAAGCAATGAAAAGCTGAAATGGGTTTCTGGTTTTGAAAGGCCTTTTATTCTCGATTCGCTGACTGTAGTCCCCGGCTCGATCCAGGTAATGGATACCTCCATTCATGCCGACATTCAATATTCGGTCGAAACAGGAGTCGTACGTATTCAGACACAATCACCGGCAGATTCCCTGCTCATCAGGTATAGAGTATTTCCTTATGCAATGCATGGGAAGGTTTTTAACAAAAGTATGGACCTGTACGATAGCAGTGCCCAGTTTAAGACTGCCGTACCATCCAGGGCATTGGTACTCAATGAACGCCGGGAAGAATTGTTTGCTACCCCCAACATCAACAAATCGGGGGTGATCAGCAGGGGTATCACTTTTGGAAACAGGCAGGACATATTCGTCAACTCGGTGCTGAATCTGCAGCTGGATGGAAAGTTGAGCGATAATCTTAATATCCGGGCATCCATAACGGACCAGAATATTCCATACCAGCCTGAGGGAAATACGCGCCTTGTGCAGGATTTTGATAATGTATTTTTTCAGATTTACAACGATAAGTTTTCGCTTGCCGGCGGGGATATCGTATTACAAAATCCTGCTTCAAACTTTTTGAGGTATTATCGCAATGTGCAGGGCGCCGAGGTAAGTGGAAGATACACCCTCAGTGAAAAGGTATCCGCGGAAAGCAAAATGTCCATTTCAGTATCAAAGGGTAAGTTTGCCACCTATCAGCTGGACGTACTGGATGGCATAATGGGACCCTATAAGATATATGGCCCGGAAAATGAAAATTTTATCATTATCCTGGCCAATTCAGAGCGGGTGTATCTTGACGGCAGACTGCTCGCCCGGGGATTTAATAACGACTACGTGATAGACTACAACACGGCTGAGATCACCTTTACCAGCAGGGTAATGATCACCAGATATTCCAGGGTGCAGATAGACTTCGAATACACCAATCAGGCCTATAGCAGGACCATCATTGCAGCGTCCCAGCAGCAGAAGATTAAGGATTTTGAGATCTCCGTCAACTACTTTCAGGAAAAAGACAATCCCAACCAGCCGATGTCTTTTGATCTGAATGATTTTGACAAGCAGATGCTCAGTACCGTCGATCCGAATGATGGAAAAGCATCTATCCCCGGCTGGGATTCTGTGGGATATGCTGAGGATAGGGTACTGTACAGGAAAACGGATACGCTGGATCTTTCGGGAAAACCTGTGGCCATCTTTATACATTCCAACGATCCGGACAGTGCCACCTACCAGGTGGTGTTTACAGAAGTAGCGCCCGGCAAGGGAGATTATATCAGGAATTCCGGTACACTGAATGGAAAGATCTATGAATGGATCTCCCCTGTAGACGGAGTCCCCCAGGGTAATTTTATTCCGATGCGGGTAGTACCCCTGCCCAGTAAACAACAGATGGTAACCATAAACTCCAACTATGCCATAGGAAAGAACAACAGGATCTTTACCGAATTGGCCTTATCGCATCAGAATGAAAATGTATACAACAAGACCCAGAATGGACTTAAAGGTATGGCGCTGAAGACCGGATTTCAGACACGGGATAAGAAGATCGGATTCCTGCCGGGATATTATTTTACCGGCCAGATCGATTATGAGTTCAATGACCGGGATTTCAGGGCTGTGGACCGCTTCCGGCCCATAGAATACGATCGCGACTGGAGCTACAATCAGGCATTGGATGACGGCTTGTCGAATGATAATATATTTAACCTGAAGGCAGGTATTATGAAAAATTCGAATAATTTTTTAAATATCGGTGCTTCAAGACGCATGAAAAAAGGATATGTCAATGGCTGGCAGACATTCGCCAACGG
>Ga0209536_100011922_pt1 | contig 12684 bp, 8 predicted proteins | sample DeeMarSeWOR28_12_FD_187461 | JGI IMG/M metagenome (GOLD analysis project Ga0209536, IMG submission 187461) | Marine sediment microbial communities from White Oak River estuary, North Carolina - WOR-2-8_12 (SPAdes) (version 2) | ecosystem: Environmental > Aquatic > Marine > Intertidal zone >...
TCGTCCGATTCCTGTCGGCCCTGCCGCTTCGCGAGCGGCCCGTTCGTAGAAATTGACCATCCATTGGTCCTCGCGCTGCATGAAATCGATTTTGATGCCCTTTACGCCCCACTTCTCAAATTGATCGAGAGCTTTTTCCATCTGCTGATCGAAGGTTTTCCAGACAACCCACAGAATCAATCCGACACCCTTATCACGGGCGTATTCCGCAAGGGCATCGACATCCATATCGGGAGCGGTTTTCATCAGGTCCCCGAGTTCATACCAGCCTTCGTCCAAAATAACGTACTCCAAACCATTCTCTGCGGCAAAGTCGATGAAGTATTTATAGGTTTCGGTGTTGACGCCTGCCCGGAACCGGACGTCGTAAATGTTATTGGCATTCCACCAGTCCCAGGCGACCTTGCCCGGTTTGATCCAGGCCGTATCCTCAAGGGCGGTTTCAGAGGCAAGACGGTACACGATATCCGTATCGATCAGTTGCCGGTCTTCCGGAACAATCGCCAGAACCCGCCAGGGAAAATCCCGCGTTCCACGGGTTTTGGCTATATAGGGCGCACGCTCGATGACGCGTTCGTCTCTGTCGCGAATCAGTTCCACCCTGGTCGGGTACCTGGGAAACAGTCCCCGGAAGCTGTTCGGAGGGGAGTCGACCGTAAGATCCATCCCGGCATAATCCAGTAAGTCCGATTCAGTTATGACCACGTTCAATCCGGACAGTTGTACCAGGGCCGGAAGAGAAGAAAACCGGGGCGCTTCAATTTCGCTGATTCGTGTGCGGACATACAACCGTTCCTGATGCGACATCAGACTCTCTTCCTCAGGAAAATATACGAGGCCGTCGGCGGTGAAACGGAAGCTTGCCTGCTCGTCGAGCACCGTAATATCTCCCGGCAGTCTGGTGCTGAATCGGTAGGCGAGGCCATCGTCGTAAACGCGAAAGACTACGGAATATCCTCCGTTAAAATCCACGCGCTGTTCGTTGTAGTGATCCCGGATTTCAGAGCGTTTGATCCGCAGAACGGGATAGAGTATCCGTTCGACGCTCTTTAGAGAGCTTCCAACAGCTTTAGCCGGCCGTCCGACTACATGCCCGGATTCGAGCGTGAGGGAAATCGGAGAAGGGTGCAGTATTTCCCGACCGTCGAACGATACCGAATAGGAAAGTTCCGATCCGGTATGGAGAGAAACCTGAATATGTCCATCCGGAGAAGACACCCGATAGGATTCAGGCTCGGCCTGAAAAACCGATGAATGACTCATGCTGAAGGAATAAACACACAAGCACAACAGCAGTAGAAATCTCCTCACGGGGCTCTCCTGACTCAGCATATGCTGCAGAGTATTTTTAATATTTCTTTGCACCTTTGCGCCTTTGCGCCTTTGCGTTGATCGGTTCAGGGCTCAAGGTTCAAGATTCAGGGCTATGATCTGACCTGTTTCCCAATAACCCTGCGGGCATTTTATTAATTCCTTTGCGTCTTCGCTTTATGCAGTTCCTTGCGTCCTTGCGCTATGCAGTTCTTTACGCCTTCGCGTTACTGTGTCAGCAGCCTGCTCAGCACATACTGCAGAATACCGCCATGCCGGTAGTAACCCACTTCCACGACAGTATCGAGGCGAATCAACAGCGGCACCGTATCGCTGCGCCCATCCTTCCTGTGAATCACGAGCGGAATTTCCTGGTGCGGCTGCAGATGATCATCCAGTTCCGGGAGATCAAAGCTTTCACTCCCGTCGAGCGACAGCGATTCCACGCTGGTGCCCTCTTTGAATTGGCAGGGAAGCACGCCCATGCCCCCCAGATTGCTTCGATGGATGCGTTCGAAACTCTGCGCGATCACGGCGCGTACCCCGAGGAGCATTGTTCCCTTCGCGGCCCAGTCCCGCGAACTGCCTGTCCCGTATTCCTGCCCGGCAAGGACGATAAGCGGTGTGCCGGATTCCCGGTACCTGCAGGCGGCATCGTAGATGCTCATCTGTACGCCGCTCGGATGATGTACGGTTACGCCCCCTTCAGTACCCGGCACCATCAGGTTCCGGATGCGGACATTGGCAAAGGTCCCACGAATCATTACCTGGTGGTTTCCACGTCGTGCACCGTAACTGTTAAAGTCCGCAATGGAAATCCCTCGCTCCTGCAGGTAAAGACCGGCCGGGGAATCCGGGTTAATGGAACCGGCCGGACTTATATGGTCCGTTGTTACCGAGTTTCCGAATAGCGCAAGCGGACGCGCTCCGTATATGGATTCGATACGACGCGGCTCCATCCGGAAATTTTCAAAATAGGGAGGCTCCTGTATGTATGTGGATTTTGCATCCCACACATAGATATCCCCGGCAGTATCCATGATTGTATCCCACAAAGGATTTACACGCGCAAATCCCGTATACTGGGCTCTGTAGGTATCTGCATTGAAAGAAGACTTCATAAGTCTACGTATATCCTCCAGACTCGGCCATATATCGCGCAGGTAAACGCTCCTGCCCTCGGGATTTTGTCCAAGAGGTTCGCGAGTCAGATCGATGTCAACCCGTCCGGCCAGCGCGAATGCAACCACCAGGGGCGGACTCATCAGAAAATTCGCCTTAATGGACTGATGGACTCTCGCTTCAAAGTTCCTGTTTCCGCTCAGTACGCTTGCCAGGACCAGATTATTCTCCACAATACTGTCCTCGATGTTTGGATCGAGCGGGCCGGAATTGCCGATACAGGTCGTGCATCCATAGCCCACCAGATGAAAACCGATTTGGTCCAGATATTTCTGAAGCCCCGTTTTCTGAAGATACTCGGTAACGACCCGTGAACCCGGAGCCAGGGAGGTTTTCACATGAGCAGGAGGGGCGATCCCCGCCTCAACCGCTCTTTTAGCAAGTAATCCGGCTGCGATCATGACGCTCGGGTTCGAAGTGTTCGTACATGAAGTAATCGCAGCAATCACAACGGAACCATGACTGAGATTCACTGCTTTGCCGGGTGAATCTACTCCGGTCGGATCGATAAAATGGGGAGTGGGGCGGTTGTTCACCATCTCGGATTCGGTTACAACGCTGGTATTAATATCGCTCGACAATCCTCGACCTCCGGAAATGCTTTCCCCGGCCTGCAAACCTCCACCCGAAACAGGCATCCACCCATTCATTCCGACAATGACGGGAAACTTACACCCCAGATCAGCATCCGTTTGACCGTATCCACCTTCGCTCGTGGGCTTCTGAAGTAACTGCAGGAAACCTTCCTTGAGACGTTGCAGGAGGATGCGATCCTGCGGTCTTCTGGGGCCGGCAACACATGGCTCGATCTCCTCTAGGTTTAGTTCGATCACGGTACTGTAATCAACCCGGTCCTCGTCTATAGGACCGAACATCCCTTGTGCGGTATAGTAATTGCGCACCCTATCCACATGCTCCTGCGATCTGCCGGTATCGAGTAGATAGGAGCAGGTCATCTCATCCACGGGGAACAACCCGAGGGTCGCGCCGTATTCCGGCCCCATATTGCTGATCGTAGCCCTGTCGGTGACCTGAAGATCTGTGACGCCGGGGCCGAAGTATTCGACAAACTTACCGACCACCTTCGCTTGACGCAGAATCTCGGTCACCCGCAAAACAAGATCCGTTGCCGTCACGCCTTCTCTGAGTTTTCCTGAAATCCGCACACCTACAACATCCGGGGTCAGGAAGTACACCGGCTGGCCCAGCATCCCGGCCTCCGCTTCTATTCCACCCACGCCCCACCCCAGTACCCCGAGACCATTGATCATTGTCGTATGTGAATCGGTTCCGACAAGGGTGTCGGGGAAACAGACGCCATCCTTTTCCTGGACGACCTTTGCCAGATGCTCCAGGTTCACCTGATGACAGATTCCGGTGCCGGGAGGTATGACATTAAAACCGTGGAATCCCTGCATTCCCCATTTCAGAAACCGATAGCGCGCTTCATTCCGTTGAAACTCCATTTTCATATTGATGTCCATGGCATCCGGCCTGCCTGAAACGTCCACCTGGATCGAATGGTCTATCACCAAATCAACCGGGACCAGAGGTTCAATTAGATTTGCAGGCTTGCCGAGCCTTCCGACAGCCGAACGCATGGCGGCCAGATCGACCAGGAGAGGAACTCCGGTAAAATCCTGCAGTAATATGCGTGCGACCAGAAAAGGAATTTCTTTTGTACGATCCGCTTTCGAGCTCCAGTTTGCCAATTGGACAATGTCCTCCTCGGTAATTCTTTCACCGTCGTAGTTTCGGAGTACGGATTCAAGCACCACACGGATACTGAAAGGCAGAGAAGAAATCGGCCCGACTCCCTCTTTCTCGAGTTGGGGCAAGGAATAGAATTCACTGCTGCGACCGCCCGAAGTGGGAAATGTCTGCAAAGAATTGAAAAGATTATGTTTCATGATCACCCTCAAGTTAATTCCTGTTTATTCCGTACCGGAAACTCTGCCCGGAATTATGATATAAAACCTGCAATTGGTCGGCAAACTGATGTTGAAATACATCAGAGATAAGTAATATTACACGCATTGCACGCTTTCGTGTGGGATAATAGGTATTCTTTTTTTTCAAGTTGGGGAAAATGCAAAGCCATTTCAAAATCCTGGGAGTAATTCCCGCCCGTCTCGATTCAAAACGACTGCCGGGAAAGGTCCTGCGGAAAATCGGCGATAAGGCACTGCTACACCATGTTTACGAAAGGGCTCGTCAATCGCCCCTCTTAACGGGGCTTCTGGTAGCCACTGATAGCAGTGAGGTTCTCGAATATTGCATGAAATGGGATATCCCATCGATTCGCACACAACAGCATCTATCCGGAAGCGACCGGATCCATGAAGTCATGGAACGGACAGACGGGGATATTTATATAAACATTCAGGGCGATGAACCGACATTGCGGGCGGAGCACATCGAACGGCTGTTGGATCCTATCCTTAACGACAGGGCATCGATCACCACATTGAAAGTGGCGATCGATTGTACAACGGCGCAGAATCCCGACTGTGTGAAAGTGGTAACGGATAACAAGGGGCGTGCACTCTATTTCTCGCGTCTTCCTATCCCCTACAGCCTGCGGGAACATGAGGATATTCAGCACTACAAGCATATAGGACTCTATGGATACACACGGTCCGCACTGGCACAGTTTCACAGCCTTCCCCCGTCAAGGCTTGAAAAAACGGAAAAGCTGGAACAGCTTCGACTACTGGAAAACGGCATCGATATTCTTGTAGAAGAAACGTCTTACGATACCATCGGAGTTGATACCGAAGCGGATCTGGAAAAAGCTGCCGCCTTTTTAGCCGCGGAACAGGCGGGTAATAAAAAATTGAAAATTTACAATTGAAGATTGAAAATTTACAACCGAAAACCGGGATTCAAAACATATCGGATTATTCCGGCTCCTGGCTTCTTCTCTCTTCGAACATATTGGATTCTTGCGATACTCAGATTCACTTAATTTATCGAGGTTTCGATGTACCTGCTGTACAGCTTCATACTGGTCTTCTGGGGCATTCTTCTGCTGCCATCCTTCCTTTACAAGGCCTGGCGTCGCAATAAAGGCTTTTCCGGCATTTCCCAGCGCCTGGGTCGTCTGCCCGAAAACCTTCGGAATGACAACGGTGAAACCTTCTGGTTTCATGCATGTTCGGTTGGAGAAACCCTAAGTCTGCAACCTCTGGCGCAGGCGCTCCATCAGCGTTTTCCCGGAGTGCGATTTATATTTTCAACCACTACACAAACCGGTCAGGAAATCGCCGTCGTGCGCTTCGAACAGTATGGAAAAGGAAATACATTTTACTTTCCCATTGACCTCGCGTGCGTCGTCAATCGGGTTTTAGACTGGATCCGACCGTCGTTGATTATGATGGTTGAAACAGAAATCTGGCCCAACCTCCTTCACCAGGCACATGGGCGTAACATCCCGGTTGTACTCATAAACGGCCGCATCTCGAATGCCTCGTTCCGCTATTATCGCTGGACCCGTCCTTTTTTAAAAAAGGTATTCCCGCAATACAGGGCACTGTTGATGCAGTCCGACGACAACGCATTCCGAATACGCAGAATAGGGGCACCAGCAGAAAAAATAACCGTCACCGGGAATATCAAATTTGACGCCAGTGCATTCGAAGAGGATGCCGATGCTGTTGCCGTACAGGACCTGGAGCAGGGATTGGGATTGAACGACATGGACGCACCTTTGATTGTCGCTGGAAGCACACATCCTGATGAAGAAGCAATTCTGTTTGAAGTATTAAAATCCATCCGGATGACTCGAGGCCTGGAACGGACACAACTGCTGGTAGCTCCTCGTCACCCCGAAAGGTTCGAAGAAGTGGCTCAAATAGCCGTTCAGAACGGATTAGGCCTAAAACGTCGCAGCCAAAATTCCGGTCCAAGTCCAGGTGCGGAGGTACTTCTCCTGGATACGATAGGAGAATTGGCGGCCGTTTATCGATATGCAACAGTCGTATTCGTTGGCGGCACACTAATCGACCATGGAGGACACAGCATTATGGAGCCCGCATTATGTTCCAAACCGATTGTAGTGGGACCTTTCATGGAAAATTTCAGAACGATTTTGAATGAGTTTCTTACAAACGGCGGAATCTGGCAGATTTCGGCAGGCGGAAAAGACAGAAACAGCCAGGTTCGACAACTGCTGAAGGCATTCCTGCAACTGCTTCAGAATCGGGCGGAACGGGACGCCATGGGTCTTTCAGCTCGTGCCGTTTTAGACCGGAATCGAGGCGCAGTCCTGAAGACGGTTCAGACGATTGAGTCTATTGTCAGAGAAGCCGGAAACAGTAGTTTGGAGTTTGGAGTTCTGAGTTCTGAGTTCTGAGTTCTGAGGTTGCGGACAAAACGTCTAAGCACGCGTATTTTCCCATGGATTCCTGAAAACCGGATAAATTTCGGGAACATATCCTTTCGCGATGAGAGATCCTGCGATGGCGAAATCGCGATGCTGGCAAATGCCACACCCGGTTCTCTCGGTGCTCGTTTTCATCGGAAAATCAGGGATATAACATCAACCATTCCGGTCATACTTCGGGTGAAAGTAAAATTGAAGTATACTTACAATTTCACCCCGAACGGGAAGAGGACTTCTTCTCTGTTCGTATCCAGAAGCCAGCGACCGAAATACGGCGAGGGTCGTCAGCCCCGCATTTCTGGCTTCTTAATAGCTTTTAATGTCGATGAAAACTATAGAACACATTCGAAACCGCCTTGCATCGCTGACCCTCCGAAGGCTTAACAATGGGTACGTCCGGGAAGCAGCTGTCCTCATGCCCATATTCAAAAAGAATCATGCATACCACCTCCTGCTTACACGCCGGACCGAAGAGGTTCAAACGCACAAGGGGCAGGTCGCATTTCCGGGAGGCATGCGAGAAAAAGAGGAATCACTGCTGGATACAGCACTCAGGGAAACCTTTGAAGAGGTCGGTATAGACAACGGCAGAATCGAACCGCTGGGCCGGTTTCACGATTATATTTCCATCACCCAATATCGCGTAACTCCGTTTGTAGGCTTTATCCAAAATCCTTTTAATACAAAAAGACAGGTACAGGAAGTGGCTGAAATTTTATGTGTTCCCTTCGATGTCTTTCTCGATCCGGGCAGGCTTCGGATCGAAAGGAACTTGCACCCTGGAAGGGAAGCAGATGTATATTCCTATTCCTATGGACACAACAAGATCTGGGGACTCACAGCACGTATCATCAAGGATTTTTTCGATACTCTGGGTTTGAAGCAGTGAAAACGTCGACCCGATTCACCACATCTATGGTGGAAAAACAGTATGAATTATTACCCTATTGGAGTTTTTGATTCCGGATACGGTGGGTTGACCGTTCTTAAAGAAATTGAATCGGCGCTGCCCGACAACGACTTTCTCTATCTGGGCGACAACGCGCGTACGCCCTATGGCAACCGTTCCTTTGAAATTGTATACGCCTATACACTCCAGGCGGTGAAATGGTTGTTCTGCCAGGGTTGCAGGCTGGTCATCATCGCCTGCAATACAGCCGCCTCGAAAGCATTACGGTCTATCCAGCAGAAGGACCTGCCCAATATCGCCCCCGAACGCCGTGTTCTCGGAATCCTCCGGCCGGTAACCGAGTGGGTTGGATACCAGTCAAAATCGGGGCACATCGGAATTCTGGCAACAGCCGGAACTGTCGCTTCCGATTCCTACGCCATCGAAATCCACAGGTTTTTCCCAAATGTCACGGTTGTTCAGGAAGCCTGCCCCATGTGGGTTCCCCTGGTTGAAAACAATGAACACAACGGCAACGGCGCAGACTTTTTCATACGGCAACATATCGAAAGACTGACAGCCGCCGATTCGCTGATCGATACGATCGTTTTGGGATGCACCCATTACCCGCTTCTCAATCAAAAGATCGCGCAATACCTGCCACCCGGAATACGCATCATTTCACAGGGAAAGGTTGTAGCGGAGAGCCTGGCAAATTATTTGAAACGACATCCTGAGATTTCCGCACAATGTTCAATCGGCGGTCGGCGCGAATTTTATACTTCAGAAAAAGCAGACGTGTTCGATAGACTGGCAACTCTTTTCTATGGAAAGGCAATCCGCAGCAAGAAAATGGAATTTACAGTCGACAGTAAAGAAATCAAATGATCTAAATTGGTAGAACAAAGCTATAAGAATCGGATCCGGTTTAATATATAAATAAACTTAATGAAAACCGAATAAAGGCCCGGAGGGCCGCAAGATAATAGCCCCGGGCATGCATGTCAGGCGTAGTCTAGCCGAATCTTCGATTCGGCTAGGGCGAAGACTGAAGCCCGGGGACAGAAGATGCGACCTTAAGGGGTAGAACATATCTAAGGTGAATTGCATGTATTCTTTTGAACCGACGGACGAACAAAAACTGATAGTGGATGAAGCAAAGAAACTGGCATCACGGGAGTTTCGAAGTCGAATGCGCGACAGTGATGAAGCAGCAGAACCCGCCCCGGAGTGGATGGAGGAAGGGTGGAAACTAGGATTGCTGCCCGCCAGCATTCCGGAGGAATATGGTGGATTTGGTGACCATTCGACCCTTACATGGGTTCTGGCTGCAGAAGAACTGGCATGGGGGGATCTCAGTGCAACGTTGGTATTAGCGGCGCCAAACCTTGTTGCTATTCCGGTTCTTCTCTGTGGCACAGAAGAGCAGAAAAAGGAGATTTTACCCGCTTTTTGCACCGATTCATACACCCCCGCCTCAGCCGCTCTCCTGGAACCGAGATTTAACTACGATCCCAACCGGCTCGAGACAACGGCTGTTAAGAAAGGTGAAGAATACGTATTATCCGGGGGAAAATGCAATGTACCCCTTGCAGCGGATGCCGAATGGATCCTCGTTTACGCCGACCTTCAGGGAAAAAGCCAAGGATTCCTGGTTGCGAAAAATACTCCCGGCGTGGTCGTGAAAGAACGGGAAAAGAATATGGGCATGCTCGCTTTTCCGATGTATTCAGTGCAACTGGAAGAATGTAAAATCCCTGCATCGCATCGACTTGGTGGAGAAAACGGCTTCGATTTCCAGCTTCTTCTCAATTCTTCCCGGGTGGGTTTATGCGCGATGGCCCTGGGAGTTGCCAGGGCGGCTTACGAATACGCCCTGGATTATGCGAAGCAACGGCAAGCTTTCGGTGAAGCGATTGCACAACGCCAGTCCATCGCATTCATGCTGGCGGAAATGAGAACGGACCTCGATGCGGCGCGCATGATGGTCTGGAAGGCGGCGTGGCAGCTTGACCAGGGTGAAGACGCGACCCGCGAATCGTACCTGGCAACAAACTTCACCAACGATATGGCCGTGATGGTTGCAGACAGGGCCCTGCAGATTCTCGGCGGTTATGGCTTTATTCGCGAATTTCCCGTGGAACTCTGGTTGCGCAATGCGCGCGGTTTCGCAGTCATGGAAGGAATCACAATTTTATAGCCCGCACCGGGAGGAAGATGCATGATCAGCTTTGAGATATCCGAAGAAATCCGAAAACAAAAGGAATACGCTGAAAAGGTTTCACGCGAACAGATCCGGCCCTTCGCACGCTACTATGACGAAAACGAGCATGAGGTGCCCTGGGATTTTGCAAAATTTATCTGGGACGAAGCCCGTTACCATATAGGGTGCCTGCTCCCGGGTTCGATGGACCTGGAGGAGCCTTTCATGTCCCAGATGCATTCGGTTGAAGCGCTGTCCTGGGGCGACCAGGGATTTTACCTCTGCATTCCCTGGCCGGCTCTTGGAGGTACGGCGGTTCTGGCGACAGGTACGGAGGAACAGAAAGATCGGTTCTTAAAACGTTTCCACGGTAAAGAGATCACCTGGGCCAGCATGGCGCTGACCGAAGCGCACTGTGGCTCCGATTCCGCTGCCATCCGCACCCGCGCCGTCCGGGATGGAGACAGTTGGGTATTAAATGGAGAAAAGCTTTTCGTTTCTACTGCTAAAGCATCCATGATCGATTCGAAAGGGATCATGATTGTCTGGGCAACCATCGATCCCTCTCTGGGCCGTAAGGGAATGAGACTCTTCGTAGTCGAATCGGGCACACCTGGATTGAAAATCACACGGCTCGAAAATAAGCTCGGAATGCGCGCCAGTGACACGGCGGTAGTTGTCCTGGAAGACTGCAGGGTGCCGCTCGAAAATATGTTGAGCAACACCGGCGATCCCCAGAAGGCGAAGAGCTTCAAAGGAGCTATGGCCACCTTCGACAGCGCCAGGCCTACAGCGGCTGCCAGCGGCGCGGGAATCGCCCGGGCCACTCTCGATTTTCTTAAAGAACAGCTTGCACAAAACGGCATCGTCATCCGCTATGACAAGCACAGAAATCAAATGTCCGCTATTGAAAGAGACATCGTCGACATGGAAGCCCAGCTGGAAGCGGCATGGTTGCTGATACTCAAAGCTGCCTGGCTCATCGATCAGAAAAAACCGAATACGGTGGAATCGTCCATGTCCAAATTAAAAGCCGGGGAGATTGTAACGAAAATTACCCAGAAAGGCGTCGAACTGATGGGAAATCTCGGTTATTCGCGCAAGCTTCTGCTCGAAAAATGGATGCGGGACGGCAAGGTGATCGACCTTTTCGAAGGAACTGGCCAGATTAACCGACTTATTGTAGCGCGGCGGATTCTGGGATATAAAAGCAGCGACCTGAAATAGCCTGAAGCTCGAAAAAGATCCGGTATTGAGTAACTTTGCGATAACATAAACAAACGCACATTCTAACCGTATCCGGTTTCCCGTTTCCCGTCCAAGATTCCGTGTATTTGGGGTTGAACGGGGGGCGGGGAACCGTAACGGGAAACGGTGGAGAAGCCTTGTACCCGTCGGTCGTAATTGGATTAAATACCGTTATCGTCGCTGTCACGGATGAGACGCCCAGAATCCTCACGGTAAAGCAACCGAGTGACTCGGCTGTCAACAAGGAAGACCTCCTTTCAAAACATACGCGTGAAGCTGAACTTCCGGATGCCATCCCTTTCGGACACTTCGATCCGGCCAGCGACCGAACGCTGGAATTAGGTCTGCGTCGATGGGTCGGGGAACAGACCGGCCTGAACCTGGGATATGTAGAGCAGCTGTATACATTCGGGGATCGGAACAGGGATCCGTCAGAAGGCGAAGGAGGTCCACGAGTTATTTCGATAGCCTACCTTGCACTGATACGGGAAGGGAAACCCTCGGGTACAGCCGGAGCGCACTGGCGTGAATGGTATCGTTTTTTCCCCTGGGAAGACTGGCGAACCGGGAGACCGGAAGTGATCGAAAAGCATATCGCTCCGGCTCTGGCCAGGTGGGTCGGATCGGCCCCGGATTCAAGAATCCGGCAGGATCGACGCGAACGCTGCGATATCAATTTCGGCTTGAAAGGCGCACCTTGGGTTCCGGAACGCGTTCTGGAACGGTACGAACTGATTTATGAAGTCAATCTTGCTGCCGAATCGCATCGCGACAGGAGATCCGGCGCCAAAGCTTCGATTCTCCCCAGCACCAGAACTTCAGAGAAGCCTGAGGATCGAACGATTCCATCAACCTCACACCTTGGAAGAGCGATGGCGCTGGATCATAGAAGGATCCTGGCCACCGCTTTAGGGCGTCTTCGTGGAAAGCTCAAGTATCGCCCGGTAGTCTTTGAGCTTCTTCCTACCATATTTACCCTATTTCAACTGCAGCGAGTCGTTGAGGCGCTTGCAGGAGTACGATTGCACAAACAGAACTTCCGACGCCTGGTGGAGAAGGGAGGATTGGTCGAAGGTACGGCACGGTTCGATTCCCGAACAGGCGGACGGCCGGCTGAACTGTTTCGTTTCCGGCGGGATGTGTTGCGCGAACGGCCTGCACCCGGAGTAGGATTGCCCGGAATACGACGTACAGGCTAGCGCGCCGACCCAGAAATAGCTTCACAAGAAAATTCAGGTTTTCTTTTAATTTGAGAGTTTCGAGATACTACCAGTTTTTCTACTTTTTAAAGGAATTTCAATTGCACGACAACATCCTTGGAGTGGAGGAGCGTTATGAAAAGAACAGTGACGTTTTTATTTTTTATAGTTTTAACGGCCGGATGCGATGCCAATCAGGTGCAACAATCCAGCTCCTGTGACCGCAAATGTCTGGAAAGCATTGCTGATGAATACCTTGCAGCCATGG
>Ga0209536_100011923_pt1 | contig 12684 bp, 9 predicted proteins | sample DeeMarSeWOR28_12_FD_187461 | JGI IMG/M metagenome (GOLD analysis project Ga0209536, IMG submission 187461) | Marine sediment microbial communities from White Oak River estuary, North Carolina - WOR-2-8_12 (SPAdes) (version 2) | ecosystem: Environmental > Aquatic > Marine > Intertidal zone >...
CTGCGGATATGCCCTTGCTTAGCATGGAAACCCTACAGGAGTTGATCCAGGCTCAGCTCGAGCACAATGGCCCAATCACGATGTTAACTGTCCTGGCAGAAGACTCGCGCGGTTTTGGCAGGGTCGTTCGTGATGCTGAGGATGAGGTGCAGGCCATCGTAGAGGAAGCTGTCGCCACTCCCGAACAGCTCGCCATCCGCGAAATGAACGCTGGAGTATACTGTTTTCGAGGCGACTGGTTGTGGGATGCCCTGCCGCGTATCCCCTTATCGCCTAAAGGGGAGTATTACCTGACGGACCTGGTGGGGATTGCAGTGCAGGATGGTTTGCCAGTGCAGGCTTTGACCAGCGAAGATATCACCGAGGCGATTGGCATCAACACACGCCTGCACCTGGCAGAGGCCGCTGCCCTGCTCCAGCGACGTATCAACCGGCGATGGATGTCAGAAGGGGTGACCATCATCGATCCACAGACCACCTTTATCGAGCCGGATGTGCTTATCGGGCAGGATACGATCGTCTGGCCGAACACATACCTTCAAGGTAAAACCGTTATCGGTGAGGACTGTACGCTTGGACCGGATGCGATTATCCGCGATACAAAAATTGGAAATAACTGCCGGGTCCTGGCCTCTGTGTTGGAGAGCGCCGTGATGGAGGATGAAGCGGATATTGGACCTTTTGGTCATCTGCGCAAGGGGGCGCACCTGGCTCAGGGGGTGCATATGGGGAATTTTGGAGAGGTCAAAGACGCCTATCTTGGACCAGGCACAAAAATGGGTCATTTTTCATATGTTGGCAATGCTACCATCGGATCAGGTGTGAATATTGGGGCGGGGGTCATCACCTGTAATTATGATGGGAAGGAGAAGCACGCCACGGTGATAGGAGAGGATGTTTTCGTGGGCAGCGACACGATGCTGGTTGCGCCCGTCGAACTAGGAGATGGCGCCCGGACGGGGGCCGGGTCGGTGGTCACTAAGGATGTGCCACCAGATACTTTAGCGGTTGGAGCACCAGCGAGGGCCATACGTAGATTAAAGCATGCAGATTGACGTTTACCTCTTTGCCATTGGATTGTTGCTGCTTCTGGGTTTAGACTTGCTCGGGGTTGCGACGCTTTTTGCTTTCAATGGCACCAGCCGGGCTCAGCTCATGTCTCATAGTGAGGGAAGTGAAGCCCGTCTCCAAAACACAATCAACCTGAGCCGGTCTTTGCCACGATTACAGGCGAGTATAAGGCTATACCAACTTGTATTATATTTCCTGATGGCTGGGGGGATCTGGCTTTTTATTTCCAAACAAAACCCTCAGTGGTCTGTGCTGGCGATCCTGGGTGCGCTGCTCTTACCACCGCTGGTGGTTTTTTTGCTTGAGTGGATATTAAGAGGTTATATCCTCGGTGATGCCCAGAAATGGGCTATCAACCTGACTCCGGTGGCGCGCCTATTGGTGTTCCTGTTTGGACCTTTGGTTTACATACCCCTTTCCATCACTCTTGGAGAAGAAAGCACCCCTGAGGGGACCAGTGAGGGCATGGTCGATGAGATAAAGTCTCTGGTGGACGCAGGGCAACAGGAAGGTGTCTTGGAACAGGAAGAGCGAATGATGATCCGCTCGATCTTCGAACTGGGTGATACATTTGCGCGTGAGATTATGATCCCCCGCATCGATATGCTGGTACTTGATGTGCATACATCCCTGCCTGAGGCGGTGGATGCTTTGCTGAGTTCGGGTTATACGCGGGTACCAGTATATGAAATGTCTGTGGATAATGTCTTGGGCTTATTGTATGCCAAGGACTTATTGAGTGTCTGGCGTGAAGGCAGGCAACTCGAGTCGTTAAGAAGCTTATTGCGATCGGCTTATTTTGTGCCAGAAGCAAAAAAGGTTGATGAATTGTTGCTGGAAATGCAAAGCCGACGCGTTCACATGGCGATTGTGGTGGATGAATATGGTGGTATTGCTGGTCTGGTCACGCTCGAAGATATCGTGGAAGAAATATTCGGTGAGATCCAGGATGAATATGATCAGGGTGAAGAGTTGCCATACCAGGAGTTAGGGCATGGCGAATACATCTTCCAAGGCCGAGTAGATCTTGATGATTTTAATGAGATCTTTCACAGTGATTTGCCCAAGGACGAAGCCGAGACAATTGGTGGTTTTATGTATAGTCGCCTGGGTAGGGTGCCTGTGAGTGGCGAAAGCGTAGATTTGGGTAATATCATATTGACTGTTGAACAGGTAAGTGGACGTCGTATCCGCAAAGTCCGCGCCCGACGTCTCTTACCAACTTTGGAGGATGGAGGAGAAGAATCTGATGTTGACGGATGATTTGCGCGCTCAATTGGTTCAAGCGGCTGTGTCTTCCCGTGAGTCTGCTTATACGCCCTATTCTAACTATAAGGTTGGGGCGGCCTTGCTCACCAGCACAGGTAAGATGTATCGTGGTGTCAATATAGAGAACGCTGCTTACCCTGTAACGATCTGTGCGGAACGGGTATCAGTTTTCAAAGCGGTATCTGAGGGGGAGCGTGAGTTCATCGCGATGGCGGTGGTCACGTCGAATGGTGGTTTCCCGTGTGGCTCTTGCCGGCAGGTCCTGGCGGAATTCGGTTTGGAGACGCTGATTATCATCGCTGATGAACATGGGAAGGTGGTTGAAGAAGCTACCGTGGGCGAATTGTTGCCCGGTGCCTTTGGCCCTGAATATTTATTAACTGAGTGATTTTAACCAACTAAAACAAACCGGTGGGCAAGATAGGGCTTGCCCACCGGTTTTCGTCTGGTCATGGAATGGCTTTACTCTCCCCAGTTTGGGGCGGGTGTCGCGGTAGCGAGTAGCGTCTGTACCATCCAGCCTTCGTTCTGATCAGGGGCAACCACATTAACCCAGATGACTCCATCGAGGTCGATGGTAGCGGGTAAGACAAGCATTAAGGTGCCATCGACATAAGATCCCAGAACAGTGCCATTGGGTTCCGCGCGCAAGAGGGCGCCGCTACCATCTTCGGTTTGCACCAGCGCATACATGGGCGTGGGGGTTGGTAAGGCGGTCTCTGTTGCCGTTGCGGTTAGGGTTGTCGTTAAGGTTGGAGTGAGCGTGGCGGTTGGGGGGATAGGCGTGGGGGTTTTTGTAACAGTAGGTGTGATGGTGTAGGTGATGGTCGGGGTTTGTGTCGGCAGTGCTACCTGTTCGCTGATCACCACGCTGGCTCCACCTAAACCAATTAAGAGGATGATCATTAGGATGGCAACCACCCCTCCAAGAGTGTAGCCAAACACGGTCAGGGGGCGCAGTCCGAGGATGGCTAAGGTCATGGCGCCAAAGAGCGCGCTCCAGGCCAGGTAAATGAGAAAGACCACCAACCCGTCTGGCCAAAGGTGAGGTTCACCACTGCTGAGACCAAACCCGGCAATCGTTAAAGGGATATATAGGGTGTAAGCTAAAGCCACGCTGGGCAAAGCTGGAGTGTATTTCTTATCCAGCATAGCTGCCGCAGTGAAACATGCACCCAGGGCCAGAAGCACGAAATTAGCCCAGGATAACTGGGCGTAATAGGTGGCCTGGTTCAAACTGGGTGGAGACCAGTAGTTGGTGATCAACCCAGTCCCAAAGCCTGCCCCAAAGACCAGTAAGCTGCCAATAGCCAGTCCTACCAGACTGCGCAGGAAGAAGCGGACTGAACCGATCACTGTGCCGAGTCCAATGCCCACCACAGGTGCCATGAGCGGTGCCAGCAATGCACCCAGAACAAGCAGTGCTGGGGTGTCAAGCAGTAACCCGATGCCAAACACGATCCCGGCTACCAGTGAGAACAAGAAAAAGTCAAAAGAGGGTGAAGCCCTGTGGGCGACCTCGTCTAGGAAGTCGGCGCGTTGGTCTGTGTCGAGAGGAGCTAACAGGCGTTTTGCCCGGCGTCTGCGGGCAGGCGGGAGTTGATCTGGATCGTCAGGATGTTGTTCGGTTTTATGCAGGTCCATAAATATCTAGATGGGTATGGTTTTAGCGTCGCAGGCTGGCTACGATCCGCAACGGTTTCTCGAGTAAATCCAGCGCGCTGAAGATATCAGGTGCTATCAGGTCAGCGGACAGTAGCGTTTCAGTGGCTGCGCCTTCATTGGAGAGTATACAAATGCCCAGGGCGGATGCTTTTAGCATAGCCGCATCATTGGCTCCCTGTCCGATGGCTACTACCCCGGCCGCACCCAGATGCTCAACGAACTGCGCTTTTTGTTCCCCTTCACCTCCAGGCCGTACGCGGACCGCATTAAGACCGAGTTGTTTATCGATCAGGTGCTGGCGTCCAAAGGTGTCCGCTGTGAGCAGATGTACCTGGAGGCGATCGCGCAGACTACCCAAGGTGCGCGCCAGCCCATCAGGTAGCTGTCCATCGATGGTTAGCGTGCCATTTACATCACTGACCAGGTGTTCAAGTTTTAACGTGCCTCGACCTGGGATGCTGATTTCGATCATGGCGCTATTATACAGGAAATTAACGTTTGGGCAATTCTCCTCTCGCTGACTCGCTTTTCTTTGAATTCCTCCCAATCTTCGGGCTCTCACCACATCAACCGCGCAACTTCCATTCGTATTATGAAGTTAGTATATATCGTAGTAAAATATCCCGGGTGGGCCCGGTCAATGGGACTGCTTCTGTAGGATACTTATTTTTATATCGCCCTTCATCATATTGGGTAGACACCATAACAATCTTGAAACTGTTACCTGCTGCACTGAGTAAATACATATTTGTGGTCGTGGTAATGTCTATCGTTAGCCTGGTCCTATTGGGATGTTCCGATAATGATCCCCTTGAGACGACTGTACCGACATTGGAGGAAGCGGCTACTGCCTTACCCACTGGCACGGCAACCTTGGAACCCACGGAAACCCCTCAATCGGGCTTGGTGGTCCTCTTAGCTCCACCCGGTGCCAGAGCCGATCTTGCTGATATCCTGCAGGGGATATTGACTGACCTTGCCGCCCAGGCTGATTTGCGTTTCCAGGTTCGTCAATCGCTCGCTCAAGCTGAGATGGAAAACGTTCAGGTGGTGGTTGTTTTGTCTCCTGACCCCGGCGTAACTGCCCTGGCTGAGAGCGCGCCAGACACCCAGTTCTTGGCGGTGGGAATCCCGGGGTTAGAACCCACTCCGAATCTGAGCGTGGTCGAATCGGCGGGAGGGCGGCCTGATATGCTTGGATTTTTGGCAGGGTATACCGCAGCAGCTATTACACCAGACTGGAGGGTGGCGGTCGTGGCTGAAGATGGCACTCCTTCGGGTAGTTCTTATCGATTGGGATTTACCAACGGTTTTTTTTATTTTTGTGGTTTGTGTCGCCCGGTTTACCCGCCTTTTCCAACTTCTGGTTATCCCCTATATGTAGAATTACCTGCCACTGCAGGACCTGCAGATTGGGACTCGACAATTGCTCATTTTAACGCCTGGCAGGCCGAAACAGTCTTCGTTGATCCAAATGTCGCGGCACCTGAATTTTTAGATACTTTGGCCCAGGCTGGTTTCAACCTTATCCTGGTTGGACCGCCATCCGCGGGTCTGAACGAGCATTGGGTTGCATCCATCGGGGCATTGGACCCCATCCAATCTGTGCGTGAATTATTGCCAGGCTTGCTGAATGGAGGAGGTGGTGTCATTGTAGAATTGCCACTCGGCTTTACAGGGGTGAACCCGGATTTGTTCAGCCCAGGCAGGCAGCGTCTGACCGAAACCATGCTGGCAGACCTGCTGGCAGGATATATCGACACTGGTGTGGACCCTGCTACAGGCGAGGCACGTTAGCGTGCTATGTGAGCTGAAAATCATGAGCAATTACACGTTGCCTTCCTGGTGTCTTCGTGCTAAACTTAGGGGGTGTGTACCTTGATTATTATGTGTCTGGTAACAGACGAAGTGCGGCATATTGACAGGCTTGTATAGACTATCAATTGCCCAAATTAAGGAGGTGCCCTGAAACGAGAGTATTTCTAATTGCCCGTCCCATTAAGTAGTTCAATAAACCTGAATAATTAAAAAAATCTCTATCAGGAGGAGATCACTAATGTCTAAAAAACTATATTCCTTAATAACGTTATTTGTAATCGCCGCCATGCTTCTGGCAGCATGTGGTGGCGCTACTCCAACCCCAACCGAAGCACCCCCTGAAGAACCGCCAGCGGAGGAGCCGACGGAAGCACCTGAAGCGCCACCAGAAGTTATGGCTGGTTCAGTTGGCGTTGTATTGCCGACCAAGAATGAACCGCGCTGGATCCAGGATGAGACCCGCTTCCGGGATGCCTTCGATGCCGCAGGATACGATGTCGAGATCCTCTTCAGTGATGGTGACGTCGCCAAGGAAAGAGCCAACGTGGAAGACCTGATCACCAAGGGCGTGCAGGTGATCATCCTCACTCCCCAGGACGGCTCTGCCGCCGCGGCATCCGCGGAAGCAGCCCGGGATGCAGGTGTTAAGATGATCGCCTACGACCGGCTGATTCTGGACACCGACGCCGTGGACTACTACGTGACCTTCGACAGCATTGCCGTGGGTGAAGCCCAAGCCCAATACCTGGTTGACAAAGCCTCCGGTACTGGCAACCCGCTGTACCTGTACGCTGGTGCTGCCACTGACAACAACGCCTTCCTGTTCTTCGAGGGCGCCTGGAATGTCTTGCAGCCTAAGATCGCTGATGGCACCTTTGTGATCAAGAACTCCAGCCAGGCAGAAGCACTCCAGGACAAGGCTGAATTGACCCGCGATGAGATGGCCGATATCATTGGTCAGATCACCACCAACTGGGATTTCAATGACGCCAAGAGCCTGGCGGAAGCCAACCTGACCGCAGCAGCCGCAGACGACAAGGGTGATGTGTTCATCCTGGCTCCCAATGACGGCACTGCTCGCGCCATCGCCGATGCTTTCGCCGCCGATGGGGATGTGTCAAGCTATGTAGTCACTGGTCAGGATGCTGAGATCGCCTCTGTGCAGTATATCATCGACGGTAAGCAATCCATGACCGTCTTGAAGGATGTCCGCACCCTGGTGAGTGACGCTATCGCTGCTGCAGTTGCTTATCTGGAAGGTGGCGCCCCACCGGAAACCAACACCTACAACAATGGTGTGTTCGATGTCCCAGCCAAACCTTCTGTCGTGATTTCAGTTGACCAGGACAATGTCCAGGCAGAGATCATTGACTCGGGTTACTGGCCCGCGGAAGAATTTACTATGGCGGAGGAAGCTCCTGAAGAACCCGAAATCGTGGCACCTGAGGGATTCAAAGTATGCCAGGTGACCGATGTCGGTGGTATCGATGACAAGACCTTCAACGCCACCGCCTGGAAGGGTGTGCAGGATGCCGAGGCGGCATATGGTCTCGAGGGTAAATTCCTCGAGTCCCAGCAGCAGACGGACTATGCGGTCAACATCAATGCCTTCATCGAAGAGGGCTGTGCCCTGATCGTAACGGTTGGTTTCTTGCTGGGTGATGACACGGCTGCGGCGGCGGAAGCCAACCCTGACCAGCTGTTTGCCATCGTGGACGTCGACTTCTTTGATTTCGAAGCTGGAGCAGATGTGATCTTTGACAATGCGAAAGAGCTGACTTTCCGCACTGACCAGGCTGCCTTCCTGGCAGGGTACGTGGCGGCTGCCACGACCCAGACGGGCAAAGTGGGCACCTTCGGAGGTATCCCGATTCCCCCAGTGACCATCTTCATGGATGGTTTCTATTACGGCGTGGAATACTACAACGAGCAGAACGGCACGGATGTAGAAGTGCTGGGCTGGGATCCTGCGACGCAAGAAGGATTGTTCACGGGTAACTTTGAGAGCACTGATGATGGACGCGCCTTTGGCGAGAGCTTGATGGACGAGGGTGCGGATATCATCATGCCGGTGGCTGGTCCGGTTGGGCTGGGCACGGCGGCTGCGGTGCAGGAGCGAGGTAACGCTTATCTCATCGGTGTGGACACGGATATGTATGTGAGTGCCCCCGAGTACGCCGATGTGATCCTGACCTCGGTGCTGAAGAACATGGATGTGGCTGTGTTCGTTACAACGACATCCGTACTTGACGGCAGCTTCGAAGGTGGCTTGTTCGTCGGCACGCTGGAGAATGACGGTGTTGGTTTAGCCTCCTTCCATGACCTGGAGAGTATGGTGCCGGAAGGTCTCGCGGCTGAACTTGAAGAAGTCAAAGCAGGTATCATCGCCGGAGATATCCAGACGCAACCCTGATTTACGGGAGAATAGCCAGACAATTATAGATATAAAGCGGGAGCCAGTATTTATTGGCTCCCGCCGTTCTTTTATCCCAGATCTCATTATTAATTATCCAAGATACGTAATTGCAGCGGTGAGTACGCTTTACTGATCTCAGCAAGCCCAAGCAATAACCTGACGTTGTTGGATAGCGGGTTGTGGGACGAAGTCCTCGTGTTATAGGTTCGATTATAGGTTGTGATAGAATTACAATAATCAATCATAATAAGTTTCCAACATAGCATTACGAGGTGACTATGACGCCGATATTGGAACTGAAAGGTATTACCAAAGTATTTCCAGGTGTGTTGGCAAACGATAAGATCGATCTCACGCTCGAACAGGGCGAGGTTCACGCCCTGTTGGGGGAAAATGGAGCGGGGAAAACGACCTTGATGAACATTCTCTATGGGCTGTATCAACCAGATGCTGGTGAAATTTCCGTGCGGGGTGAGCAGAAAAAAATGTATTCGCCAAGCGATGCCATTGAAGCAGGCATTGGTATGGTGCATCAGCACTTTATGCTTGTACCCGTGTTTACGGTGACTGAGAATGTGATGCTGGGTGATGAAATGATCAGTGGCCCGGGTTTCTTGGACCGCAAGACGATGGCAAACCGCATTCGAGAAATCTCAAAACAGTACGGTCTGGAAGTTGATCCGGACGTATATGTCAAAGATATACCTGTAGGAGTCCAGCAGCGAGTCGAGATCATCAAGCTGCTCTACCGTAAAGCGGATATCTTGATCCTGGATGAACCGACCGCGGTGCTCACACCCCAAGAAGTGGATGAATTATTCACGATCATGCGTTCCTTGATCGAACAAGGCAATTCGATCATTTTCATCACACACAAACTGCGCGAAGTATTGGAATTCGCCGATCGTATCACTGTGATCCGTCGTGGTAAAGTGGTGGGGACGACGACTCCGGCTGAAGCTGACCGCAAGAAATTAGCCACGATGATGGTCGGACGCGAAGTGGATTTGAGTGTGGACAAGACACCTGCGAAACCCACGGATGTCGTCCTGGAAGTAGAGAATCTCAAAGTGCTTGACGATCGCGATCAGTTGGCTGTTGATGGTGTCTCCTTTGATGTACGCGCTGGCGAAATCCTCGGTATCGCCGGGGTGCAGGGGAATGGGCAAACCGAATTGGTCGCTGCGCTGACTGGTTTGCGCCAAAACATTGGTGGGCGCATCACGATTTCCGACAATGATATCAGCCACGCCACCCCACGTAAGATCACGGAACTGGGCACAGCGCATATCCCTGAGGATCGCCAACAGGATGGACTTATCTTAACTTTCCCTGTAGAGGATAACCTGGTGCTCAACACTTATTACGTGCCTCCCTTTGCGAAAGGGGTCGTAATGCAACAGGACGCGATAAGGGAATCGGCGGTCGGGTTGATTGAGGATTTTGATATCCGTACGCCAAGTCCCGAGACCAATGTGGGTTCACTCTCGGGAGGTAACCAGCAGAAGGTGATTGTAGCGCGTGAGCTCTCGAGGCCGATCCAGCTTTTGGTAGCAGCTCAACCGACACGTGGGCTGGATGTGGGATCGATAGAATATATCCACGCTCAATTGGTTAAGAAAAGGGATGAGGGCAGTGCGGTTTTGCTTGTCTCAACTGAGTTAGACGAGATCATGCAGCTTGCCGACCGGATTGCGGTGATGTACCGGGGAAAGTTTATTGCTTTTCTATCAGTTGCTGAGGCTACAAAAGAAAAGGTCGGGTTGCTGATGGCTGGAGTCGTTCCTGACGAAATGAGCATCTCAGCAGAAGCGTTGGTCTCTGAGAAAGACGAGGTGTCTGAATATGAGCGATAATGAAGATAAACCCCAAGAAGTAAAAAAGACGACCATGCAGATCTTCGTGGAGGAGATCACAAAAAGTTCACTGACCATCACGCTACTGGCGGTGATTACCGGGTTGATCGTGGGTGGGTTGTTGGTGGCGCTCACTTCCGAAAATGTATATGCTGCCTGGGATGAGTCGCCGTTATTAGCGATCAAAGCTGGGTTTCAAGATGCATGGAGTATGTATGTCGCCCTGTTCAGAGGGGCGATTGGCAGCCCGACCCGGATGATCGCAGCCCTGCAGGCTGGTGATGTGGAAGAAATCCGGCGGGCGTTTAACCCTTTCCTGGAAAGCCTCGTTCAAGCCACACCTTATATCTTCACCGGTTTGGCGCTGGCGCTTGGTTTCCGGGCAGGCCTGTTCAATATCGGCGCCGAGGGGCAGCTATTTGTTGGCGCTATATTTGCGGTTACTGCAGGCATTTACTTTAAAGGCTTACCGGCGATTCTTCATGTGCCCGTCTCGTTTTTGTTCGGGGCTCTTGGAGGTGCCCTGTGGGGGTTTGTGCCTGGTATTCTGAAAGCCAAAACAGGCGCGCATGAGGTGATCACCACGATCATGATGAACTATATCGCCTTCCGTCTGAGCGAATTATTGTTACGGGGACCCTTACAGGCGCCAGGCTCCTACGTCCCGATCAGTGCTGATATCGCCGAGAGTGCGATACTGCCAAAATTCTTTGCAGACCCTATCCGCTTCCACCTGGGTTTCTTCATCGCTTTGGCGATGGCCTGGTTGGTTAACTGGTTCTTGTTTAAAACCCGTTGGGGGTTTGATTTTCGCTCGGTGGGTGTGAACCCGCGCGCTGCCCGTTATGCAGGGATGAGTATTGTGCTTATCACTGTCCTGGCGATGTCTTTTTCCGGCGGTCTGGCGGGGATGGCGGGGGCCAATGAGGTATTGGGTGTAAATTACAACCTGGCGGTAGCTTTCTCATCAGGTTATGGTTTTGATGCCATCGCCCTGGCTCTGTTGGGTAAAAGCAATCCATGGGGAGTGGTCTTAGCAGCACTCTTATTTGGTGCACTGCGCAGTGGTGCTATCCAGATGCAGCTATCGGCAGGCATCCCGATCGATATTATCTCAGTGATCCAGGCTTTTATCCTGGCTTTTGTCGCCGCGCCGGCCATTATCCGCACAATTTACCGCTTGAAGACACCGGATGTGTTAACCGAAGACGTGTTTGTACGCGGTTGGGGAGGAGATTAGCAAATGGCAACTTCAGAAATGACCTTAACAAAATCTTCGGAATACGTCTCCAAAACCAGACAACGGGTGATGGGGATTTTATTCCTGGTGATCGCCTTTTCGATCTGGCTCTTGTTCTCACGTTCTGTTGAAACAGGTATTCAGACCACCTTCGTTTTGACACCGGGTGGTTCAAGCATGGAACTCCCGGATTGGACGTTTACCACCGCGCCGATTCTCAATATCCTGGCGATCGTTTGCGCCATCCTGGGAGGCGTCCAGCTGGCGCGTGGCTTTGGTAGCAGGACCAACCTGGTGTTGGCTTGGGTAGCGGGTCTGTTCATCTTTAGCTTTCTGGCTTGGGCGGCAGCAGATGGATCGTTAAATATTGCCGGTATGCTGCGGAGCACGTTAGTGAGGGCTGTGCCGATCACGATTGGGGCGCTATCGGGCGTGCTCTGTGAGCGGGCTGGGGTGGTCAACATCGCCATAGAAGGAATGATGTTAACCGGCGCCATGATAGGGGCCTTAGTGGGCAGTTTGACGAATCTCTGGATTGGTTTGTTCGCGGCGGTCATGGCAGGGGCGCTCCTCGGTCTGGTGCACGGCGTTTTATCCATCAAATATAAAACCGATCAAATTATTTCGGGCACGGTAATCAATATTTTTGCTGTGGGCATTACTTCATTCCTCTCGGCAAAATTTTTGCAAAAGTACCAGGAGTTGAACAGTCCGGGTATTTTTCCGGCTTGGGATATCCCCGCTCTTTCCAAGATACCCTTCATCGGTCCGATCCTGTTCGAACACAACTTGTTTGTTTATGCGCTGTTCTTCTTCCTGATCGTGTTGCAGGTGGGTCTGTTCTATACACGCTGGGGGTTGAGGATGCGCTCGGTTGGTGAACACCCGAAAGCCGCGGACACGTTAGGGATTAATGTTTTTAGAACGCGTTATATGGCGGTTATTTTGGGTGGTATGATGGCAGGCTTTGGCGGTGGCTATTTTACATTGGGGTCAGTCGGTCGTTTTGACGAAGTCATGACAGCAGGTCGTGGCTTTATCGGTCTGGCTGCCATGATCTTCGGCAATTGGACGCCGTTCGGCTCGTTTGGTGCGGGCTTACTTTTCGGTTTTACCGACTCGCTGGCTTCGAAGCTGGCCATCCTGGGGGTGAGAATACCATCAGAAGTGCTGCTGATGGCCCCGTATATTGCTACCATCATCGTGCTGGCAGGCGTGGTGGGTAAGGGCCAGATGCCGGCTGCTGACGGAAAACCTTATGAGAAAGAGTAAAAGAGGCTGATATTAATTCCACCCGAATCAGACCAGAGTCGGGGCATGTGATCGCCCCGACTTTTTTATTTTATGGG
>Ga0209536_100011924_pt1 | contig 12683 bp, 9 predicted proteins | sample DeeMarSeWOR28_12_FD_187461 | JGI IMG/M metagenome (GOLD analysis project Ga0209536, IMG submission 187461) | Marine sediment microbial communities from White Oak River estuary, North Carolina - WOR-2-8_12 (SPAdes) (version 2) | ecosystem: Environmental > Aquatic > Marine > Intertidal zone >...
TGACACCGTGCCGCTCATCGGCGGCTGCCGCTCGGGCGTGATCCGCGGGGCGACCAGCCACAGGTACAGGACGGCAAAAAAACCGGCGATCGAGGCGGGGCCCAGGAAATCGAACATGTTGAACGCATCCATGCCCATGTCGGCCGCCACGTTCACGACCAGCAGATTCGTCGACGTGCCGATGGTCGTGGCCATGCCCCCCAGTATGCTGGCGAAACCCATCGGAATCAGTGTGCCGGAGGGCGAATCACCCGTGCGGACCGCGACGCCGATCAGGATCGGCAACATCAGCACGACGATGGGCGTGTTGTTGATGAACGCGCTGAGCACGGCCGTAATGACGATGGTGAACAGCAGTGAAATGGCGGGGCCCTTGCGCCACAGTCGGGCCAGGATACGGCCCACGGGCTCCAGCGCGCCGGTCCGGATGAGGCCCTGGCCGACGATCATCAGGCCGGAGACGGCCACCAGCGCCTTGTGGCCGAAGCCGAGGAAGAAGTCGCTGGCCTGCAGCACCTGGCCGTCGCTCTCGAAAGGGAACAGGGTAAAACCGACCGTCAGCGCGACAAGCACCAGCAGGCTGGTGGTCTGCAGCGGGACCTTTTCGCGCGTGAACAACAGCAGCGCCAGGAAGATCAGCGCCATCACCGCGAGCGCATGCGAATTTGGCAATACCATTTCGAACATGGCTACATCATTCCAGCAAGGATTCCAGTTCTTCCCTTGAATGCGCGGGGGGCAGGCAGTGCATCCCGCGGCACAGCCAGGCAGTCACGGGCCGTGCCGAGTCGTAACTGGGCAAATTGCCCGGCAGGCCATCATCCGGCGAAACAATCAGGTAGCAGTCTACCCGATAGTCGTTCTCGACCCATTTTTTTAATGAGGCCGCCGCCTCCGCATCCGTACCGCCGATGACCAGATGAGGGATTGGGCGAACGGCGTCCTGCAGCGCGATCAGCAGGCTGGCGTGCGCCAGCGGGCTGTCCTCCAAGTGACGCGCCCCCCGTTGCAGGCAGCGCTCGGCCGCCGCCCCGAATCGCGGCTCTCCGAGCAACCTGCCCAGGCGGTTCAGCGCCAGGATCGCACCGGGGTTTCCCGCGGGCGTGGCGTCGTCCTGAAAGATCATGCTGCGGGTGATCGGCACGTCAACCGAGGCATCGCTGAAATAGAAGCCTCCATCCTCGCGGTCTTCGAAACGTTCGAGCAGGGTCTCGGCGAGTTGCAGCGCGAAGGTGAGCCTGGCGGGCTCCCAGCGGGCGGAGAGATAATCCAGCAGGGCCCCGAGCAGCCAGGCGTAATCGTCGAGGTAAGCGTCGAAGCGCGCCTCGCCGGCGTTGAATACGGCCAGCAAGCGTCCGTCCCGCCAGAGCTCACGCTGAATGAAATCCAGGATCTCCGCGGCCCGGTCCAGCCAGTCTTCGCGGCCGAGCGCACGCGCGGCGCGCACGAAGCCGCTGGCCAGCAGGGCGTTCCAAGAAGTCAGCTGCTTGTCGTCCAGCGTCGGGTGGGGGCGCCCGCGACGCAGTGCCCGCAACTGCTCCCGCGCGGCGGCCAGTCGCGCCTCCACCTCGGCCACCGGCAATCCGAACTCCTCGCCCAGCGCGGGCGCGGTCTCCCGGCGCTGCAGGTGCCAGGCCCGGCTTTCGAAATTCGGTGGCTGGTCCAGCCCGTAGGCACGCCGGAACAGCCGGCGGGTGGAATCATCGAGGCTGGCGTCTACCTGTTCGGCCTGCCAGACGTGGAAGCCACCCTCTTCGCCGTCCGCATCGGCATCGACGCTTGCGGCGTAACCACCGGAGGGCTGCCGCATCTCGTTCTGGAGCCAGTCGGCGATGCCCTCGGCAGTCGCCGCCAGCAGTGCATTGCCCCAGCGACGCGCGCCCTCCGCGTAGAGGGGCAGGAGCATGGCGTTGTCGTAGAGCATCTTCTCGAAATGCGGAATGGTCCAGCTGTTGTCCACGCAATAACGAAAGAAGCCGCCGTCGAGGTGATCGCGCAAGCCGCTGAGCGCCATGCGCTCGAGGCTGAATTCGAGTGGCTGGCCCAGATCGCCGCAACCGGCTTCGCGGCCGAGCGCCGCGACCGCCTCGAGAAGCGGCGCCTGGGGAAACCGCGGCGCTCCCCCGAAGCCTCCGTGGACGGGGTCGAACCGGGAACGGATCTGCTTCGCCGCCCGGTCGATAACGTCCCGTGCAAAGCCCTCGTCCGCGGCCTGCCGGGAACCCTGCGGGGCGGCCTGGATCGACTCCAGCGCCTTTCGCAGCCTGGCGCTCTGTTCGCCCAGTTCGTGCCGATTCTCGCCATACCACTGGTGTATCGCCTGCAGGAGTTCGCGGAATGCAGGCATACCGTAGCGCCGCTCGGGCGGAAAATAGGTGCCGGCGAAAAACGGCACCTGGTCGGCCGGATCCAGGAAGAGGGTGAGCGGCCAGCCGCCGCCGCGGCCGGTCAGCAATTGATGCGACAGCTGGTACACCCGGTCGAGGTCCGGGCGCTCCTCGCGGTCCACCTTTATGTTGACGAACAACCGGTTCATGACTGCGGCAGTCGCTTCGTCCTCGAAGGACTCGTGCGCCATGACGTGGCACCAGTGGCAGGCGCTGTAACCGATCGACAGCAGGATGGGCCGGTCCAGGTCCCGGGCCAATTCCAACGCGGCCTCGCTCCAGGGATGCCAGTTCACCGGGTTGTCGCCGTGCTGGCGGAGATAGAGGCTGGATTCGTCCCGGAGGTGGTTCATGCGGTGGTCCTGGTGTGGCCCTGACGTTGGCTTGCGGCGGCCTGGTGGCTGGCATATGCTGCCACAGCCTGCCCGGAAAATGGATTTTAACCGACTCGTGAGCCAATCCAGCTACTTGTTTATCGCATTCGATCCCGTCGCGTTTTCACTGGGTCCACTCCAGGTTCACTGGTACGGCGTCATGTACCTGCTGGCCTTCCTGTTCTTCTGGGCGGGCGGTAATTGGCTGGCCCGCCATCGCCCCTGGTGGGGCTGGACGCCGCAGGACGTGGGCGACGTGCTGTTTTACGGCATGGTCGGCGTGGTGGTGGGCGGAAGGGTCGGCTACGTGTTGTTCTATGGCCTGGAGAGCTTGCTGGCCGACCCCTGGTTTCTCTTCCGCATCACCCAGGGCGGCATGTCGTTTCACGGCGGCCTGCTGGGTGTCATCGTGGCCATGTGGTGGTTTGGGAGGCGCTCCGGGCGGGGCTTCTGGCGGGTCGCCGACTTTGTGGCGCCGCTCGTGCCGGTCGGCCTCGGCCTGGGCCGGATCGGCAATTTCATCGGCGGTGAATTGTGGGGGCGCGTGAGCGACGCACCCTGGGCGATGATTTTCGCCAACTCGATTCAACCCGGCGGCTGGCAGTCCGCGGAACTGCGCGCGGCCTGGGAAGGCGGCGCCCTGGACCACCTGGCCCGGCATCCCAGCCAACTTTACCAGGCGTTGGGCGAGGGGTTCGGCCTGTTCCTGGTCCTGGCGGTCTACTCGCGGTTGCCGCGCCCGGCCGGGGCCGTGTCCGGGCTCTTTCTGGTCGGCTACGGCTGCTTCCGATTCGTGGCAGAATTCTTCAGGGAACCGGACGCTCACATCGGCTTCATCGGCGGCGAATGGCTCACCATGGGGATGCTCCTGTCGCTGCCCATGGTGTTGGCCGGAGTGATCATCATGACCATCGCATACCGGAACGGGTGAACCGATGCAAGCCTACCTCCAACTGCTGCAAAAAATTCTCGATGAGGGCACGCGCAAGTCCGACCGCACGGGCACCGGCACGATCAGCCTCTTCGGACACCAGATGCGGTTCGACCTGGCCGCGGGCTTTCCCGCCGTCACCACGAAGAAGCTTCACTTCAAGTCGATCATCCACGAGTTGCTGTGGTTCCTGAGCGGCGACACCAACATTCGCTACCTGCAGGAAAACGGCGTGTCCATCTGGGACGGGTGGGCGACCGAAGCGGGGGAACTCGGCCCGGTCTACGGGGCCCAATGGCGCAATTGGATCGCGCCCGACGGCCGCCGTATCGACCAGATTTCACAACTGCTGCAGGACCTGTCCGAGCGCCCCGACTCGCGTCGGCACATCGTGTCCGCGTGGAATCCCGCGCTGTTGCCGGACGAGGGGCGCAGCCCGCGGGAGAACGCGGCCATGGGGCTGCAGGCCCTGCCGCCGTGCCACACGATGTTCCAGTTCCACGTCGCGGACGGCCGGCTGAGCTGTCAGCTCTATCAGCGCAGTGCGGACGTGTTCCTGGGCGTGCCGTTCAATATCGCCTCCTACGCGTTGCTGACGATGATGGTGGCGCAGGTGACCGGTTACGAGCCCGGCGATTTCGTCCACACCTTCGGCGACGTTCACATCTACCTCAACCATCTGGAGCAGGTCGAAACCCAACTCGGCCGCCAGCCGTACCCCTTGCCGCGGATGAAGCTCAATCCGGAAGTCAGGGACCTGTTCGGCTTTCGCTACGCGGATTTCGAACTGGTCGACTACCGCTGCCATCCGGCGATTCGCGCGCCGATCGCCATCTGAGCCCGGCAGCCGGATGCTGGGCGGCAAGCTGATCACGATCATCGCGGCCATGGGCCGCAACCGGGCCATCGGCCTGGGCGGACAACTGCCCTGGCACCTGCCGCGGGAGCTTCGGCATTTCAAAGAGACCACGATGGGCAAACCGATCGTCATGGGTCGGCGCACCTGGCAGTCCATCGGGCGGCCGCTTCCGGGCCGGCAGAACCTGGTCGTGTCGCGCGACGTTTCGTTCCGGGCGGAGGGCTGCGAGGTCGCCGGCTCGGTGAGCGCGGCGGTGGCGCTGGCCCGTGGCCCGGAAGTGATGGTCATCGGCGGCGGCGAGCTTTACCGGCAGACGCTGGCATTCGCCGACCGGATGGTGCTGACGCAGGTCGCCTGCGAGCCGCCGGCCGACACCTGGTTTCCGGAATGGCGGCGGGAGGATTGGCGCCAGGTCGCCGCGCGCAGTGAGTCCGCCGACGAGCGAAACCCCTTCGACTACCGCGTCATCGAACTGACCAGGCGATCCGGCCGCGATGAAATTTCCCCGGCACCTGGAACAGTTGCCGATCCTCCAGCCGGATCGCGCTGAGCCGTCCGCCCCAGACGCAGCCGGAATCGAGGCACACCAGGTTGTCGCTCTGGTACAGGCCCAGCGCGGCCCAGTGACCGAACACCACGGTCACGTTCCGGGTCTGGCGATTGGCCTGCTCGAACCACGGTTTGTACGGCGGCGGCTGTGAGCCGGGCGGTCCGCTGGCGCTGCCGAGCATCTTTCCGTTTTGATCGCAGAAGCGAAGCTGCGTGAGGACGTTGCTGATCAGCCGCAGCCGTTTCCAGCCTGTCCGCTCGTCATCCCAGCGCCGCACCCAGTTCTTGCCCATCCTGGAGAAGAATTTGCCCGACTTGTCGGACCGCAGCACGGCTTCCACCTCGGCCGCCAGCGCCCGGGTTCGTTTTGCGCTCCATTGGGGGACGACACCGGCATGCACCATCAGCAGCCGGTGTTTCCTGGACCAGTGCGCCAGGGGCTGATTGCGCAGCCATTTCATCAGCCGCTCCCGGTCGGGCGCGTGAAGGATGACGTCGATCTCGTGATTGGCCGATCCGCCGTCCGGAAATCGCCAGTTCTCGCGCAGCAGGTAAAGATCGTGATTGCCGAGAGTCATCGTGAAACGGTCGCCCAGCGACTTGAGCAGGCGCAATGTCTCGAGCGACTGCCCCCCGCGGTTTACCAGGTCGCCGGGACACCAGAGGCGGTCGGCGGCGGGGTCGAAGCCGATTTTATCGAGCAGACGCTGCAGGGCGTCGTAACAGCCCTGGATGTCACCGACGACATAGGTAGCCATAAGGACCGAATGTTACGAAATTCCGGGGTCTTTGTCGTGAGTGTCGCCGAGGCGCTCCGCCAGTGCCGCGAACTCGGTCAATCCCAGTTGTTCCGGGCGCAGCCCGGGGTCGATGCCGGCGGCGCCGATGTCCGCTGCGTCCAGCAGGCCGCGCAGGCTGTTGCGCAGCGTCTTGCGACGCATCGAGAACGCCCGGGTCACGAGGCGTTCGAATCGTGCGAGGTCACTGACCTGCGCCGGAGGCTGCGCGTGCGGCAGCAGCCTGACGAAGGTCGACTGTACTTTCGGCACGGGTCGGAACGCCTCTGGCGGCACCTGGAACAGGGGAGTCACCGCACAGTAGTACTGGCACATGACCGAAAGTTTACCCCAGGCCTTGCCGCCCGGGCGCGCCGCCATCCGCTCGACCACTTCCTGCTGCAGCATGAAGTGCATGTCGACGACCAGGTCGTGCCACTGCAGGACATGGAAAATCAAAGGCGTCGAGATGTTGTAAGGCAGGTTGCCGACCAGGCGGAAAGGGCGGCCCGAACTCAGGGCCGGCAGGTCCAGCTGCAAGGCGTCGCCGCAATGGACCTCGACATTCTCCGCTCCGGCGAACCGGCGGCTCAGCAAGGCCGCGAGGTCGCGGTCGATTTCGAGCAGGTGGAGTTCGGCCCCCGACCTGGCCAGGTGGTTGGTGAGCGCCGCCTGGCCTGGCCCGATTTCGAGGATCAGCTGGCCGGCGGCCGGGGCGACAGCGGCAACGATGTGCTCCACCACCTGGTCGTCCACCAGGAAGTTCTGCCCGAACCGCTTGCGTGCGCGGTGTTCCACCAGGCGGGGGCGGCTCAGGCCGGAGCGCCGGCTGGCTGCATGGCCATGGCGCGGGCGGCCAACGCCGCCTGGTAAAGGCTGCCGGCGTCGGCGCGGCCGGTTCCAGCGAGGTCGAATGCCGTGCCGTGGTCCACGGAAGTGCGAATAAAAGGCAGCCCCAGCGTGATGTTGATCGAGCGGCCGAAGCCCATGTGCTTCAGGACGGGCAGACCCTGGTCGTGGTACATCGCGACGACCGCGTCGCAGTTCTCCAGCCGCGGCGGAGTGAATGCGGTGTCCGCGGGCACGGGCCCGTCGAGATCGAGGCCACTCGCACGCAGCTGCTCCAGAACCGGGATGATGACATCCCGTTCTTCGGTCCCCAGGTGACCGCCCTCGCCGGCATGCGGGTTCAGTCCCAGTACCTGCAGGCGCGGCCGGGCCACCCCGAATCGCTCCCGCAATGCCTCCCGGGTGATCCGGATGGTGGCTTCCAGCGTGTCCGGCGTGATCGCCTCCGCAACATCCCGAAGGGCCAGATGCGTGGTCACCAGTGCGACCCGCAGGCCAGGCGCCGCCAGCATCATCACGACCCGCGGCGTCGCGCTCAACCCGGCAAGGAATTCGGTATGCCCGCTGAAGCGATAGCCGGCGTCGTTGATGATGCCCTTGTGCACCGGCCCCGTCACCAGCGCCGCGGCCCGGCCCTGCCGGACCAACTCGACGGCGCGGGTCAGCGTCTCGAGCACATACGCCGCGTTCGCCGGATTCGGCCGTCCGCAGGCCGCCGGCTCGCGAAGCGGCACGGGGCAACAGGCGGGATGGCCGGGGCGGATGTTCCGCCCCGGCTGCCAGGGTTCGGGCGCGAAGTCCAGGCCAAGGCGTGCAGCCGCCTGCTCCAGTAGGCCAGGGTCGGCGACGGCCAGGACACGGAACTCCGGGTGTTCGTGACAGAATTTCAGGAGGATTTCGGGACCGATCCCCGCCGGCTCGCCGGGCGTGACGGCCAGGATGGGTTCACCTTCATTCCTGGCGGCAATGCCGGACATCGGTGCGTGCTCAGCCGGAGCCTCGCTGCTGGCCGGGCAGCCGGATCTCCACGTACGCCTCGTCCCGGAACTGGCGCAGGACTTTTTCGATCTCCTGCTCTGCCCGCTGCATGAGGATCTTTTCGCGGGCCTCGGCGCGGATGGCCTCCTCGGTGCGGTCGATTTCGCGGGTATCCTTCAGTTCAATGACGTGCCAGCCGCCCGTGGTCTGAAACGGTTCGCTGACATCGCCCGGACTCATGGCGACCAGCGTCTGGTAAATGCGCTCGCCGTACGCCTCGGGCGGGAACCAGCCCATGTCGCCGCCCAGGTTCGCGCTGGTCGGATCGTCCGAAAACTCTTTGGCCAGTTCCGCAAAATCCTCGCCATCATTCAGCCGCTGCTTGATCTCGGTGATCCGGTCCATGGCGAGCCGGGGCGTCATCAGCTCGTTGATTTCGATCATGATGTGCCGGGCGTTGTACTCCTTGACGACGACCTGGCGCTGTTCGCGGAAGTCGTTGACCTTGATGATGTGGAATCCCGCGGGGCTGCGCACCGGCTGGGTGAATTCGCCCGGCTTCAGGTCGCGTACGGCATCGGCAAAGAAGGCCGGCACGCTGTTGAGGTCACGCCATCCGATCAGGCCGCCTTCCAGGGCTTCCTGGCTGTCGGAGTAGCTGATGGCCGCCGAGGCGAAATCCAGGCCGTCCACCAGCCGCTGGTGAATATCGTCGGCCTCGGCCTGCGCCGCGCTGATCTGTTGCGGCGTGGAGCCGTCGGGCAGCGCGATCATGATGTGGGAGACGTTGTATTCGCCGCCGCCGAGATCTTCCGAGGCGAGCAGGATGTCGACCTCGGTGTCGGTGATCGGGTCCATGCTGTTGACGATCCGTTGCCGCAGACGCTCGGTCATGATCTCCTCGCCGATGTTGCGCCGGAACTCCGCGAAGTCTTCTCCGTCGTCCTCGATGACCTGGCGCAACTGCTGGATCGACATGCCGTTCTGCTGCGCGAGGGTCGTCAGCGCCTGGTCGATATCCGCGTCGCTGGCCCGGATGCCGGTCTGCAAGGCGCGCTGCACCTGCAGTTCCCGGATGATCAGGCGTTCCAGGACCTGGCCTTCCAGCAGGTTCATGGGTGGCATGGCTTCGCCGCTGGCCCGCACGCGATCCACGATGCCCGCGACCGCGAGATCCAGCTCACTGCGAAGGATCACGTCCTCGTCGACCAGCGCGACAATCGAGTCGAGCGGGACGATGCCGCCGCTCTGGGCCGTTGCGGGCGTGGGCGCCAGGGCAAGCGGAGCCAGCAGGCACAGGACGAGCCTGGCGGTTCGAGCACGGCAAATGTGAATCATCGGGTTCCTCTCCGAACAATCTGGGTGGGCATTTTAACTCATAGGAACGTTCAGTCGCTAAACAGTTCCTGGCCCCGCGTTCCGATGCTGGCCAGTCCTTTCAGGTTCAGCTCCACGTAGATCGTGTCGCGGTAATCCCCGTCGCGGTTTTTCAGGTACCGCCGCAGCACCGTCCGAATAGCCCAGCAACAGGTCTCGTACTCGACCCCGCCCTGGAATTCCAGCAGGTCGCGGTCGGCAAACGAGTAGTTGAACCGCGAAAGTACCCGCCACCGCTCGTTGATCGGCCAGTATAACCTCACGTCGAATTGGTCGACGCGATCCCGCCGGTAGCGGTATTCGAATGCTGTGCGTTGGCCGTGTTGGCCCCGGTACTGGACTCCGAGCATGCCGACGTCGAGCTGGCTGCGTTCCCAGTCCCACTGCAATCCGACGGTGCCGCTGACCCGGCCGAACGGACGCCAGCTGAACTCTGCGAGGAAGGGGGAAAGGTCCTCATCGAAGGCGGGCGCCTCGTCGAGTTGGACACGCTGCGGCTTGAAATAAGCGATCTGGCCCAGGCTGAGGCTCCACAGCACCTGCCCGCCCACACCGTCGAAGCGGCGCGTCGAGACCGCCAGCGAAAGCTGGTTCGCGTCGCCCTGGCGGTCGCCCCCGGCGAAGCGATTGGTATTGAACAGCTGGCTGAAACCGAAGGTGAATTCACCGGTGTCGAAGACCGGGTGGTCATCCTGGGGCTCGTAGGGCACGTACAGGTAGAAAACGCGGGGCTCGAGGGTCTGCAGATCGCCGTTGGCCATCCGCCGGTCGAACACCAGGCCGCCGTCCAGGCTCAGTATCGGGGTGCCCGTCGCAGGCGACTCGTCCCCGGCGGGGTCCATCACGTCGAGTTCGTAGGCGGTATAGCGGTAACCCGCGGTGGGCCGGAGGAAGCCCCAGTTGCGCTGCAACTCCCAGTAGACACGCGGCAGCACATCGACGCGCCCGCCCTTCGCGCCCACGTCCCGGTCGAAATAGACCAGTTCGGAGTCGAGTGCGAAAAAGAACCCGCGAGAGCCCAGTGGCCGCTCGACCCAGTAAGACAGGCGCGGCACCCGCCGGTAGGGCTCGTTCTCGGCCTCGATGGAATCGTCGATGACCTGGAAATCGTCCGCCGTCAATTCGAGGTTCCAATAGCGGCCGACCCCGCTCAATTGGGCGCTGCTGCGCAGGAATTGCAGCGACGTCTGGCCGAGGTTCGTGCCGAAGTCCTGGAAGTAGCGGCTGTCGCTGACCCGCTCGACGACCAGGTTCGTGCGCCAGCGTCCCCGGGGCGCCGCCTCGTGACGCAGCAGGTAATGGTATCGCTCTTCACGGGTCTTGCTGTCATTGGGCATGTAGTCGAGTTCGAAACTGCCCCGCGTCCGTTGCGTCAGGAAGCGGTACTGACCGAAAAGCATGAATCCGCGGTTGGTGAAGTAGTGCGGCTCGATGACGGCGTCGTGGTTCGGCGCGATATTCCAATACCAGGGCATGCCGATTTCGATGCCGCTGTCGCTGTTCTGTCCCAGGTTCGGGTAAAGAAACCCGCTCTTGCGGCGGTCGTCGATTGGAAAGGTGAAATACGGTGCGTACAGGATCGGCACGTTCTTGAAGGTCAGCTTCGCGCCGCGCGCCTTGCCCGTCCCTTCCTCGTGCAGCAGTTCCAGTTCGCGCGCCTGAAGTTGCCATTCGGGACGCCGGCCCGGGCAGGTCGTGTAGTCCAGCCCCCGCAGGATGGACCGGTTCCCGCCGGACAGCTCGGCCGCCTCGGCGCTGCCGTTGGCACTGGAGCCCGTCAGGCCGTAGTCGATCCGATAGAACCGCCCGGACTCCTCCAGGAAGGAATAGCTCGCTTCCCGGCCCTTGAACCACACTTGCTGGTCCTCGTATTCCAGCTCGCCGGGCACGGTGACGACCTTCCTGAGGGGATCGTAAAGGATGCGATCGGTCGACAGGTGCTGATCGGCGCGGAACAGTTCGACCGAGCCCCTCGCTTCGCCGAGCGTCGTGCTGCCTGCATCCATTTCCCGGGCGAAAATGACGATCGGCGCCCGGGCGCGGTCTGGTACGGGTGGCATGACCGGTCCGAGCACGGGATCGGGGCAGGAGGCAGGCAGGCCGGAGTCCGGCACGACCGCTGACTCGTCCCGCGCCTGGCTGTATGGGCTGGAGGAAAGCAGGCTCAGGAAAACAGCGATTACGGCCGCGGTCCTGCCGGTTGTTGTTCTCGGTGATGACAAGAGTCTCAGCGCCGTCAGTCTGGGGCCATTCTTATCCGGTTACGTTGTCATAGATCGGGGCGCGGCGCAATGACCCCACAGGGCTGTTCGAGCCAGGCCCGCCTGGCTGCCTTGCCCAGGGCCGCCTGCTCCGCGGCCAGGGCCTGGAAATCCGCAAGGTCCTTGCCTGCGGCCTCGTACAGCGCGGCAAACGAGCAGGTTCCGCCCCGGTAACTTTCGAACAGGGCCAACCGGGCGTTGTTCGGTGGGGCGTCGAACCAGGATGAGAAGTAGTCAGCGCCCAGGCTATGGGCCTGCACCGATGCGCGGTAGCGCTCCTCGAGCGTCGCGAACGCGGCGGCTTTCTCGATGCGCTTTTGCGGCGGCGCCTCCGCCGAAGCGTAAACGCGGGCCAGTTCCCGCCGGGTTTCATCGAGCAAGGCGGTGAAGTCCGCTGTTGCCTGCCGTCGGCGCCGCCATTCCGGAAGGCGTTCCGCGCGGCCGCTGCTGTCCAGCCAGAGCATGACCCCGATTTCCTCGATGAAGGTCGCGTAGCTCTCATTGAACGCCGCGTCACCCTTTACATACAATTTCTGGTGGGCGAGTTCGTGAAAGACGATCCCGGCCAGTTGTTCCTCGCTGTAGCGAAACATCGTGTCCAGCAGGGGGTCCCGAAACCAGCCCAGGGTGGAGTACGCAAGCGCCGGTGAGACCGCGACGTCGTTGCCCTTGCCGGCCAGTCGCGCAGCCAGGCGCTCCGCATCCAGCGGGTCGAAATAGCCGCGGTACGGAACGCAACCGGCGAGGGGGAAACACCAGTGACGGGGCTCGAGTGAAAACTCGGGCGCGGCCACCACGTTCCAGGTAACGGCCTCACGGCCCGTATGCGCGTACTCCGTGAAGCTGCCATTGTCGGGCAACCCCAGCCTGCTGACTGCAAACGCGCGGATTTCCGCGGCTGTCTGCAGGTTCTGGCGGAGTTCCGCACCGGTGCTCCGGTCCGCGAGGACTGCCGCCACGTCCCGGCGCGCCCGCATCAGGTCCAGGTGGCCCGACACCGCCTGCGCGTAGTAGCCCGGCCCGGCGCAACCCGTCAACAGCCAGACCGCGCCGAACAGCACGAGCGCAATGCTGGCGACCTGGTTGACGGTGAGGACGCCGCCGACCATCGCCGATTCTTCGTAGTACCTGAAGAAATCGACCGTGAACCGCGAGACGCCGTACAGCACGCACAACCAGGCGAAAAGGTATCCGTCGAACCGCCGCCGGCGGTCGAGCAGGAGCAGGAGCGCGAGGATCGCCAGCCCGTAGAGCGACGCGTAGAGCTGCGTCGGATGGACTGCGGCGCCCCCGAAGGTCCAGCCGGCCGGCGAGGTGCCGGGGAATTCGACGCCGAGGGCGC
>Ga0209536_100011925_pt1 | contig 12683 bp, 8 predicted proteins | sample DeeMarSeWOR28_12_FD_187461 | JGI IMG/M metagenome (GOLD analysis project Ga0209536, IMG submission 187461) | Marine sediment microbial communities from White Oak River estuary, North Carolina - WOR-2-8_12 (SPAdes) (version 2) | ecosystem: Environmental > Aquatic > Marine > Intertidal zone >...
CAACTGGCCTTACCATTTTTTAACCAGCTTATTGATAACCCGTTGGTATTTGCACCTAAATATTATTCCACGATTGCTATTTTCCTGGTCGGATTTTTAATATTAACGGCAACATTGTCAGGATTTTATCCGGCATTTTATCTTGCCTCTTTTAAACCAAACAGCGTTTTGAAAGGGAAAAGCAAAGATAAGGTAGGCACATCGTTGCTTAGAAAAAGCCTGGTTGTTTTGCAATTTGTTATTTCTATAGGTCTGATCAGTGCGATCATTGTCATTTCAAAACAGGTCAATTTTATTAAGAACAAAGAGTTGGGATTTGATCCCGATACCAAACTCATTATTCCGCTTACTTCAGAAGAAAGTGTGAGCCAGTACGAGGTTCTGAAACAGAAATTTGGCTCGATTGCTCAGGTAAACAATGTTTCAGGATCAAGCGCTATTCCGGGAGGAGGAAATATCAATGACCGGCTGGTTTATAAGGAAGGGCAAACGATGGATGACGCTATTCATATTTACAATTATGATGTAGATCTGGAATATCCGGAAGTATTAGGATTAAACCTTTTAAGTGGAACATTCTTCCTTGATTATAATAAGGATACCACCAGATATAAAATACTGATTTCTGAAACAGGAGTTGACATGCTGGGAATCAAGACAGAAGATGCTCCAGGTCAGTTTATTCATTTTGATTGGGAAGGTCGTCGATTTGACTATGAAATTGTGGGAGTGGTTAATGACATTCATCAATCATCATTGCATAAAACTATAGATCCGGTGATGTACACTATTGGAAATGGTAAAAGAAATAATTTTATCACGATGGAAGCCAATTTGGACAATTTACAGGATCTGGTGATCAGTTTGGAAAGGCAGTGGAATGAGCTTGTGCAAAAAGAGCCATTCGAATATTATGCCCTGAAAGATCATTTACTTCTTCAATACGAATCAGATTTCAATACATTCAACCTGATCAAATATTTTGCCATTATATCAATCGTCATTAGCTGTCTTGGCTTGTATGCCATGTCCCTGTTTATGGCTGAACGAAGATTTCAGGAGATCGGGATTCGAAAAGCTTTTGGCGCTGAAGTTGGCAATATCATTGTGATGATTTCCAGGGACTTGTCCAAGCTTATCATCATTTCATTTATTTTATCAGTCCCTATATCTATTTATGTGATGAATAAGTGGCTGGAGACTTTTGCATATAAAATAACCCAAAGTGTCGATATCTATTTGATTGCTGGGGCAATTTCTATATTAATTGGATGGTTTACCATTGGTTATCAATCCATTAAGGCTGCCAGGACAAATCCGGTAGATGTGTTAAGAGAAGAATAAAATTATTGGTCTGCTTAACAAGGGCCATTTCAAATCACCATTGAAAATTATTCAACAATTGAATGCATATCATTACTGTCATGCATCGACAAAACGGCAGGTATTGAAGATTTTTAGTAATCTCGGCCGCTAGAAATTTATTATGATAAGTCTCAATATTTTTTCGAATTCTTCGCAATTCAAACATTTACAGGTATTTTTGTATTTTATTTTTTGCGGTTAACACCGTGAAAGATTGTATCCTAAAAGTCAGGCTTTGAACCTGATGAAAAAAGAATAGAATGAGTAAAAGAGGAAGAGTTTTGGTGGCCATGAGCGGAGGTATTGATAGTTCCCTTGCGGCTGTTCTCCTGCACGAACAAGGATATGAAGTGATAGGCATGACCATGAAAACCTGGGATTATGCCTCTTCAGGTTCTTCAAAGAAAGAGACAGGCTGTTGCAGTCTCGATTCCATCAATGATGCAAGAAATATTGCTGTAAACCTGGGATTTCCACACTACATTCTGGATATAAGAGGTGAATTTGGTGACTACGTGATCGATTATTTTACTGATGAATATCTTGCCGGACGAACACCTAATCCATGTGTATTATGCAATACGCACATTAAGTGGGACGCTCTGCTTAAGCGTGCAGATAAATTGGGATGTGATTATATTGCCACCGGTCATTATGCCAGGTTACGATTTGAAAACGACAGGTATGTTATATCAAAAGGAATTGATGAGTTGAAAGATCAATCCTATGCTTTATGGGGTGTTTCCCAGGAGAGTCTGAGCAGAACGATTTTCCCCCTGGGTAATTTAACCAAAAAAGAAATTTATGATATGGCCAGTGAACGTGGATTTACTGAATTGGTCACCAAATCTGAATCTTACGAAATTTGTTTTGTGCCCGATAATGATTATCGTGGTTTTCTGAAGCGAAGGGTAAAAGGATTGGAAAAAGAAGTGGATGGGGGAGAATTTGTACTTGAAGATGGTACGGTGGTTGGGACTCATGAAGGATATCCCTTCTATACCATTGGACAGCGAAAAGGCTTAGGTGTTGCTTTAGGTTATCCGGTATATGTAACTGAAATTCAAAAAGATAAAAATAGAGTTGTTCTTGGTTCTTTTGATGAATTGGCTCGAGATGGGATGTATGTAAATAAATTGACAATGGGAAAATATGCGTACCTTTCCAGTAAAATGGATACGATTACCAAAGTCAGATACAATGATCCTGGTCATCCGGCAATTATAGAACAGGTCGGGGATACAATGAAAGTATTTTTTGGAAAGGGAGTCAATGCTATTGCCCCGGGTCAGGCAGCCGTTTTTTATGAAGGGATCGATATTGTTGGTGGTGGATGGATTTTATCAAGTTTCAGGCAATATGAAGGGAAAAATTAAATTTTTCATTTTATTTCTTTTAACCGGCCTGGTTTACTTGCAATGTTCAGAAACCAGGGATTTGGATCCAAATGATCTCGGCACAAACTACTTTCCGTTGAAAACGGGAATATATTCCGTATACGTGGTTGAGGGTGTAAGATACAATTCAATGATCGATAGTACGGTTTTTTCATATTGGTTAAAAGAGAGCATAGTGGATTCTTTTCAAAATCTTGAGGGTGGAATTTCATACAAAATCCAACGGGATAAAAGATTTAGTGAACGGGAGCCATGGGTATTGGATTCCATCTGGACTGCGAGAAAAGATGAACGCACAGCAGTAATGGTTGAAAACAATATACCTATCGTAAAGTTATCTTTTCCTATTAAAGAGAATATAACCTGGGACGGGAACAGATTGAACAATTATGATGAAAAAAAATTTGAAATGGTTGATGTTGGAAAACCATTTACTGGGGATTTTGATTCATTTCCTAAAACCATAACAGTAATACAGGAATATATTCCGGATAATATTGTTAATTCGATAAGTAAAAAGGAAGTTTATGCTGAAAATGTGGGGTTGATATCCAAAGAAAATATTATATTGATTTACGTTCAAGGTACAGGAATCATAGATTCAGGCATTAAGTATTACCAGCACCTGGTAGCATATGGGGAAGAATAGGTTTTATGCATTTGTTCTTATGATGATATGCACCTTTCCTACGATGGGAAAAGTGAATCGGTATATTGTATTTTTGAACGACAAAAATAACAATTCCTATTCCATTGAAAACCCGGAGGAGTTTCTATCACCGCGGGCACTAAAGCGGCGAAGCAACCAAAATATTAACATAAATATTCATGATCTGCCTGTTTCACATACGTATCTTAATGCTCTGAAAACGTTCGATGGAGTTGATGTTCATTTTACTACCAAATGGATGAATGCAGTTTTAGTGGAAATGGACGAAACCATGGTAAATGAACTTGAATCCTTGGATTTTGTTAAAAAAGTAAATTATGTTGCCCCGGATAGTAAGCTGGCTGCTTCAATGCAAAATGGCCGAGTTGCAGCTCTGATGAAGAAAAAAGAAGAAATTAGTGGCGAATATGAATCTAATGCTCAAAATGAATTTATCGGCATAGACGTTATGCATGGAGCCGGATACAAAGGTGAAGGAATGCTGATAGCGATTTTTGATTCCGGATTTGAGTTTATCAAGGAATCACCATATTATGCACATCTGTTTAGCGAAAATAAAATAATCGGCACAAAGGATTTTATCCGGGGATCGTCTGATATTTTTCAATATGATACCCATGGATCAAAGGTACTTTCATGTATATCTGCATTCAATGAAGGAGAATATTCCGGAACTGCACCGGAAGCAGATCTGGCCTTATGCGTAACAGAAGATATTTCCTCTGAATACCGGATTGAGGAATACAATTGGCTATTCGCTGCTGAATATGCAGATAGCCTTGGCGCAGATATTATTAACTCATCGGTTGGGTATTCCTATTTTGATGATGAAAGAATGAATTATACGTACGATGATCTGAATGGTAAAACCGCGATCATTACGAAGGCTGCAACTATTGCAGCTTCAAAAGGCATACTTGTAATAAGTAGTAATGGAAACGAAGGCAATAACTCATGGAAATATCTGAATGCCCCTGCTGATGCAGATTCAATTCTTTCAGTTGGTGCAGCTACCTATAGTTTGGAGAGGTCCAATTTTAGTTCCTTTGGCCCCACAAGCGACGGAAGGATCAAACCTGACATTTCAGCCCTTGGTTCCTGGGTAAGAATCGCATATAAAAATGAAATCGCCTATGCTAACGGCACTTCATTTTCTGCTCCGATGGTGGCAGGATTAGCAGCTGGCTTCTGGCAGGCGTATCCGGAACTGACAAATATTGAGGTTATCCAATATCTAAAGATGACTGCGAATCAATCCAATTCACCGGATACACTTCTTGGTTATGGCATACCAAATTTTATGAAAGCTTTTAACAAAGTAAAGATTAATGAAGGCGATGTAATGAATAAGTTTGTTGTTTTCCCAAATCCGGTAACAAATAAACGAATCATTTATTTTTATGTAGATTCTTTAGCTGATGAAAAAATTTACAATCTCAACTTTTATGACCTGAAAGGTAGCCATATCCGGTCGGAAGAAGTATCAATCTATAATTCACAGGACCTTATAGAAGTTGATGTTTCATTTTTAACACCTGGCTCATATATCCTTACCTATGTAAATGGCACCAAACAAAAAAAATCAAAACTTGTAGTACTATAAATCTTTTTTTTAATGGCGATAATTGCACCATCCATTTTAAACTCGGATTTTTTGAATTTGGGCGATACCATCAATATGATTAATAAAAGCGAGGCAGATTGGATTCATATGGATGTAATGGACGGATCATTTGTCCCTAACATATCCTTTGGTATTCCAATTGTTGAAGCTGCTAAAAAGATTACAAAAAAGCCATTGGATGTCCATCTGATGATCGTCAATCCTGAAAAATATATTGAAGGATTCAGAAAAGCAGGTGCCGATCTTATCAACATCCACTATGAAGCATGTAAACACAAGGATCTTGTGGCTATCTTGAAGGAGATCAGAAGGTCTGGTGCCAAACCGGCAATTGCTATCAATCCGGATACGGAAGTAAAAGAAATATTTCCTCTTTGCGAATTTGTTGACATGGTATTAATTATGTCTGTATTCCCAGGATTTGGCGGTCAAAAATTTATCGAAACTACATACGACAGGGTAAAAGAACTGAGTACCTATCTAAAAAATAACCGGTTAAATACATTGATCCAGGTGGATGGGGGTGTATCACCCGATAATGTATCCAGATTAAAGTCATGCGGAGTTGACGCGTTGGTTGTGGGAAGTGTTATTTTTAGATCAACTAATCCGTTGCAAACTATTTCTGAACTAAAATCACTCACTGAGTAAAGTGTTTGTAAAAAATGTAAATGAAGTCATCTCAATTTTTATTCATTTTATGTATTCAATTTTCATCAATTACTTTTGCACAGCAAACACAAAAAACGTTATCAGGACAGGTAATAGATTCCAATGAAAATCCAATATTCAATGTCAGTGTTTTTTTGGAGGATACCTCAATTGGTACCATAACCAATAAGGATGGAGATTTCAAACTAAACCTTCCAGGGGAGTATTTAAATGGTCGAATTGTATTCAGGCATGTTCAGTATATAGAAAGGAAAATTAGGCTGGATTCCATTGATTTTGGTATAGATAAGCTTGTTGTGAAATTGGAAGACACCCTCCATGTACTTGATCAGGTAGATGTTATTGAAAAAGAGATTGATCAGCTCACTCAACATGTAAGCTCATTTACCCTAAATCCTATTAATTCCCAGTTCATACCATCTCCATTTCAGGACATTAGCGGCATTCTCATTACGCTGCCAGGTGTTTCAAGCAGTAGTGAGTTTTCTACCGGTTATGCTGTTCGTGGAGGAAATTATGATGAGAATTTGATTTATGTAAATAATATTCCGGTCTACAGACCGCAAATAATTACTTCAGGTCAGCAGGAAGGACTTAGTTTTATCAATACAGATCTCGTAGCAGGAATTGAGTTTTCATCCGGAGGGTGGGAGGCCAAGTACGGTGATGGACTTGCTTCAACGTTGAATGTAGATTATAAAAATCCAAGAAAGCTTGGTGGGTCTTTAAATGTTGGTTTATTGGGAGGATCCGCATTCATTGAAGGGAAATCAAAAAATGATCGGTTCGCATATCTTGCCGGGGCCCGACATAAATCATCTGCCTATTTACTAAACACCCTGGAGACCAAAGGTGAATACAAACCCAAATTCACCGATATTCAGGCATACCTTAATTTTGATATGTCAAAAAAGGGTAAAAAGGAGAAAACCGAAATTGGTGTACTCTTTTCCTATGCTCAGAATAGATACCTTGTAGAACCATCAAGCCGTGAAACAACTTTTGGTACCTTTAATAATCAATTACGATTATTTGTAGCTTTTGAAGGAAAGGAAAAGTTAAACCATGACACCTGGCAATCCGGTATCAGGATAAGTCATCAGATTTCCAATCGATGGCGGACTCATCTGATACTATCTGGAACATATTCCAGGGAGCGGGAATATTATGATATTGAAAGTGGATACCTGCTATGTAATGTGGAGAATGATCCCGGATCTGCCAATTTCAACGAATGCCTGACCAATATTGGTATTGGAACGAATTATTATTCCGGCAGAAACGTATTGAATGCCCAATTACTAAATGCAGAATCAAGAAATGAGGTGATTATAAATGAAAATAATATTATGGAATTTGGCATAGGCTATGCCAACCATGATTTTGAGGATATTTTAAACGAATATGAATTTATTGATTCGGCAGATTATGTATCTATAACCGAAGCTGTAAAAGCTGAATCCGACCTGAACTATTCGAGAGTGCAGGGATATTGGCAAAATAATACGTTAATAAACACCAACCATTCGCTGACATATGGTTTTCGAATGTTTTATCAGGACTTTAACAAGGAGTTATTGATAAGCCCACGGATTCAGTATTCGTGGAACCCTGTCTGGTGGCCTAATGGATATTTAAGAGCTTCCACGGGAATTTATCAACAAGCTCCGTTTTACCGGGAATTCAGGAATAATAAAGGGGAAATAAATCAGGGCCTTAAAGCCCAGAAATCATTTCATAGTATCATTGGCATGGATATCAATTTTTCCAGGTGGGGGAGGCCATTCAAGTTTACAACGGAGGTATATTATAAATATCTATGGGATGTAAATCCATATGATATTGAAAATGTACGAATCCGGTATTATGCAGAAAATACAGCTACAGCCTATGCAACAGGTATTGATTTCAGGTTGAGTGGTGAATTTATCCCGGGAGACGAGTCATGGTTTAGTCTGGGTATACTTTCCGCCAAAGAGGATATAGAGGATGATAATCGCGGCTATATACCCCGCCCTTCAGATCGTAGGGTAAATGTTGGGATATTCTTTCAGGACCATATACCCAATGTGCCTTCTTTCCGCGTTCATCTCAGATTACTTTATGCCTCAGGATTGCCTTTCTCTCCACCGGTCAATCCTGATATCCGAAATATTTTCAGGGGGAGTGACTATCAACGCATTGACATTGGATTTTCAAAGATGATTAAATTTGGTTCACGAAACGGACATCCATTGCTGAAATCACTATGGATCAGTGCAGAAATTTTAAACCTAACCGGACATCAGAACACAATTTCTTACTATTGGGTGAATGATGTGTATAATAATTATTATGCAGTGCCTAATTCACTTTCGCAACGGTTCTTTAATGTGCGGATGAATCTTGATTTTTAGTTTATTCATAAATTATTTAAAAAATCATATTTTAATATTAGGCTGGAAAATATGCTATTTACTGTTCAATTTCTTTAAAAATGTGGTATAAGTAAGTAATTAATTCAGGTTTTGAAGTAGATAAATTCTGAAGTAATATCTTTCTTACAATTTTTAAATGGCTGATTTTTATTATATTGCGGGCTAAAGAAAGATTTATTAAACCATTAAAAAAGTAAATTGAGAAAAAACATGAGAAAATTAACGAATGGACTGTTGGCATTGGGATTATTAATTGCTGTAGGATTTACAAGCGCCAACGCACAGGATGTTACAGAGCAAGACCTAAGAAATTATGCTATTATTGAGCTGGCAAAAAACAGCATTGTTGACGGAATCAGCCCAATGGTAAATGATTTGATTGAAAAGCAGGAAGGGATGACAGGCCAGCGTTTTCAGGAATTACAGGGGACCAATGGAGACAAAGCAAAATTAGCAGCAATCGAAGCTCAGGATTGGGAAATTCAATTTTTAAATTTAGTAAATAAGCAAATTGATAAAAAGAAAGAAGCAGCAACAGATGTAGTGAAATTGTTGGCTGCAAATGCAATGGGCGCGGCAGCCTATAAGGCAACCAAAGCGGCCATCTCTTCCAATCCGGATATGAAGGCAAAATATGAAGGGTATTTAGCATCACTTCAATAAGAAAATCTTTGTGAAAGAGTATTGAGGCCTGGATTTTTCAGGCCTTTTTTGTTTATTGATTTGCGAGCTGCTATAAGTTCGAAAAGATCTACTTTTAAACCTTTGGTAAACCCGGCTACATTTTCATTTTTCGCGGAAGGTGGTTGGCTTATACGCAGTTCGTTAAGATTTCATTATCCCTTCATAGAATTTCTTAACATGCATAAACTTATCTTATACCTGGCATTCATTATTGAAACAATGCGTGCCTACATTACAGGATAACGATAAATGATTGAATCACTTTCAATGATTTTATTCTTAAAAAATCATTTCAAAATTAATATTTGAGTTATAAGTACCTTTTTTAATTGAATACAATCAAAAATTTATTCAATCGTTCATATTTTTGATATTCAAAGAATTTTGCAAAATTCAATGCGAAGGCATTTTTATACATTAATCACATCTATTGCTATATTGCTTTGTGCAAATGCTGCTTTCGGGCAGGCATTTAATCCCTATCAGCATGCCTACCAGGGTTGGAATGGAGAACGAATTAAAAAAGCAAGTCCGATCAGGGCATTCTTAAACAAGTTTTCATTAAACGTATCATTGGGATACGGAAGGACCTTTTATAGTAACGTTGTCAATTCAGATATCCTGGAAACTCCACAGAAATTAACCATGTTAGGAGATTATACTATAGCTGGGAATAATGTAAATTATACAGGTATAGTTGACTGGCTCAATGCACCCACCATAGTTACCGGCACTGAAGATATAAGTCCCGGAAGTGGGAATAGAGTTTTATATGCTGATAGTGCTGAAATAAAATATGGTGGAAGTGGTTATAATATTCCTTTTCGCACAAGCCTACACCTGGATATTGACCGATTTAGAATCGGTGGTGGAATCGTATATGAATTACATGGCATTAAAGGTTTAAATCCAAAAAATCAGGGAACTTATCCGTATGTTCCCAATTTTGGTGCAACGACTATGTTTAGATATTTCTTTACTGTCGGGGCAAAAGTTTACCATATTAAAGGGTGGGATTATCATGTGGACATTGAAATAGGAAAGGTAAAATATGGAAAACGGTATGATAAAAGTGCGCTTCAAAACGGGATATATTTTAATCTTGGCATTCCGATGGAATACGAATTTTCTGAATATTTTTGGGTATTTGTTAGGCCATCATTCGATTTCAAGAATTATACCATGGTTATTTCTCAGGCAGGTGCTCCGACCGGGTCTGAAAATGTAAATTTTCAGTTCAACCAGCCCGCGTTTTACCTAAGTGTAGGCGTAAGAATGAAACTTCCAGAGATCAAAAGGTGCCCCGTAAAATCCTGCCATACACAACTCAAACATGTCCATGGAAGCCGTGAATTTCGGGGGCAACCATTTTATAAAGAACAAAATCCAAAAATTGGGGAATTGTATCCTGATTTGCTGCAAAACAAACGAAGATATAAGCGGCAATCAGACCTTAAAAATTAATGTAAAGTACAGGCATTCAGCCATATAGGTATCATCACCATTTTTCTGTTTAGTTTCTGGCCCGAAAATTGATTCTTATCTCAACACTATCATAATTTTTAGTTAAATTGCGCCGAATTTTTAAGGAGTTGAAAACACATCAATGGCAGAAGGAGCACAAGAAAATATAATCCCGATAAATATAGAGGATGAAATGAGAGGAGCCTATATCGATTATTCGATGTCGGTGATCGTTTCAAGAGCTTTACCGGATGTTCGCGATGGGCTAAAACCGGTTCACAGGCGTGTATTATACGGAATGTTGGAATTAGGTGTCAGTTATAATCGACCATACAAAAAATCAGCCAGAATTGTTGGGGAAGTTCTAGGTAAATACCATCCGCACGGGGATTCATCTGTTTATGATACCATGGTAAGAATGGCTCAGGAATGGTCATTGAGATATCCATTGGTAGATGGCCAGGGAAACTTCGGCTCCATAGATGGAGATTCTCCGGCTGCCATGCGATATACCGAAGCACGGCTCAAAAGGATTTCGGAAGAGATGTTGAATGATATCAACAAAAATACAGTTGATTTTCAGCCCAATTTTGATGATTCCCTGCAAGAACCTACAGTATTGCCGGCTGCGTTGCCAAACCTTCTTCTGAATGGTGCATCAGGAATAGCAGTAGGTATGGCTACAAATATGCCTCCTCACAACTTAATAGAGGTTGTCAATGGAATTCATGCATATATTGATAATAGTGATATTGACATTAAGGAATTAATGACTCATATCACTGCTCCGGATTTTCCAACCGGAGGAATTATTTATGGGTATCAGGGAGTAATAAATGCTTTCGAGACTGGCAGGGGAAGAGTAGTCATGCGTTCAAAAGCCCATTTTGACCAGACAAAAACAGGTAAGGAACAAATCATAGTTACTGAAATACCATATATGGTAAATAAGGCTTCTATGATTGAAAAAACTGCAGCATTAATTAATGAGAAAAAGATTGAAGGTATTTCTGATATTCGGGATGAATCTGATCGTAACGGTTTACGGATCGTTTATGATCTGAAAAAAGATGCCATTCCCAATATCGTTTTAAACAACCTTTTCAAATATACACAGCTTCAATCTTCCTTTGGGGTAAATAATGTGGCGCTGGTCAAAGGCAGGCCACAAACCCTTAATTTAAAAGACCTGATCAAGCATTTTGTTGATCACCGACACGAGGTGGTTGTCCGACGAACTGAATTTGAACTGGACGAGGCTGAAAAGCGGGCGCATATCCTACAGGGATATTTGATTGCACTTGATAATCTGGATCAGGTAATCACATTAATTCGAAATTCCAGAGATCCGGATATAGCCAGGGAAGGATTGATGAAACAGTTTGAATTAAGCGAAATTCAAGCTAAAGCTATATTGGATATGCGGCTTCAACGTCTTACAGGTCTTGAGCGGGAGAAAATTGAAAAAGAGTACGAAGAAATACAACTTTTGATTAGCAAGCTTAAAGAGATCCTTGAAAAAGTAGAATTGAGGATGAGCATTATCAAAGATGAACTTAGCTTAATTAAGGAGCGATATGGTGATGAGCGTCGTACTGAAATTGTACATAGTGCAGATGATATAAATATTGAAGATATTATTCCTGATGAAGAAATGGTCATAACCGTATCTCATCACGGGTATATAAAACGTACACCTTTAGTAGAATATAGAACGCAAGGAAGGGGAGGTATAGGAAGCAAAGGAGCTTCTTCATCAAAAGATGATGATTTTACCGAACATTTATTTGTTGCATCAGCGCATAATTACCTTTTGATTTTTACTGATTTCGGTAAGGTTTATTGGAAAAAAGTGTACGAGGTTCCTGAAGGAAGTAAAACAGCCAAAGGGCGTGCCTTGCAAAATCTGATAAGTATTGAATCTGGTGATTCCGTCCGGGCAGTGATCAATGTAAAAAGTTTGAAGGACCCTGACTACATCAACAATAATTATATTGTGATGTGTACGGAAAAAGGAACCATAAAGAAGACTTCCCTGGAATCTTACTCCAGACCAAGACAAAATGGGATTAATGCGATTACCATAAATGAAGGAGATCGATTACTTGAGGTCAAATTGACCAATGGAAATAATCATATTGTGATTGCCGTTGAATCCGGAAGAGCCATTCATTTCCATGAATCTAATGTGCGCCCAATGGGCAGGACCGCAGCAACCATGCCGGCTGTGTCATGCGCCTGAATCGGGATGGCAGCGTGCCAGGCGATAATCCGTTTATCGGCCAAGCCGAGGTATTGCCGGAAATCTGGAGTTACGGCCACCGCAACCCGCAGGGCATGGCCTACGACCCTGTCCATAAGCGGCTGTGGCTGATTGAACATGGCCCACG
>Ga0209536_100011926_pt1 | contig 12682 bp, 10 predicted proteins | sample DeeMarSeWOR28_12_FD_187461 | JGI IMG/M metagenome (GOLD analysis project Ga0209536, IMG submission 187461) | Marine sediment microbial communities from White Oak River estuary, North Carolina - WOR-2-8_12 (SPAdes) (version 2) | ecosystem: Environmental > Aquatic > Marine > Intertidal zone >...
GGGAAGTTTTGATTGAAGCAAAAAAAACTGCGTCGGTTACGCACAACCATCCCGAAGGTATCAAAGGGGCTCAGGCCACGGCACTGGCCATTTTTTTAGCACGCCAAGGAGCCGATAAATCCGATATTCGCCATCAACTTCGCGATCAATTTCAATACAATCTGGACCGCTCGCTGGATGAAATTCGGCCTCATTATATCTTTGATGTTTCCTGCCAGGGATCGGTGCCCGAGTCGATCATCGCGTTTCTGGAGTCAAGAGATTTTGAAGATGCGGTGCGCCTGGCCGTCTCGTTGGGCGGCGATAGTGATACGATGGCATCTATTGCCGGCGGTATTGCCCAGGCCTATTACCGTCATATATCACCGGAGATCATCGAACAGGTTTGCCAGCGCCTGCCAGAGGCGCTTATAGGCATTATCGAAAAATTTAATTCGACTTACTCAGTGGTCTATTAACGGTTTAAAACCTGAATTCTGCATGATAATTATGGCTGTGCTGAGATTGGATTTGCGCTCTTATCCGCGTGGATGATATTTGCGATGCAATTGTTTAAGATGATCACGGGTGACATGGGTATAAATTTGAGTGGTCGATATATCCACATGGCCCAGCATGACCTGCACTGCCCGTAAATCGGCGCCACCCTCAAGCAAATGACTGGCAAATGAATGCCGTAGGCTGTGAGGGGTTATTTTTTTGTTTAAACCCGCCTGCAAGGCGTAACGTCGCAGTAATTTCCAGAATCCCTGGCGGGTCATCGGCTGGTTGGCCCGGGCAATAAACAGATAAGGGCTCGAATGTTGTTTTGACTGCTTTGATCGGACCCTTTTCAGGTATTGTTCAATTTTTTCTTTGGCCTGCATACCGATCGGCACAATTCTTTCTTTGGACCCTTTCCCGAAAATGCGCACAAAACCGGCTTCCAGATTGATGTCCTGTAACTTTAAATTGACAAGTTCCGATACGCGCAGTCCCGTTGCATAAAGAAGTTCCAGCATGGCCGCATCCCTGAGCCCCTGTGGTTTATCGGTATTGGGCGCCTGCAATAAAAGCGCAATATCCTCTTGGGATAAAACATCAGGCAATTTTAAGCTGGTCTTGGGCAGATCAATCAGTCTGGCGGGATCGTGGCGTAGGATTTTTTCCTGAACCAGAAAGCGATAAAGTCCCCTGATCGTTACCAGATGCTGTGCGCGCGAGCGAGCCACCAATCCGGATTTTCTGAGGTGAATTAGGTATTTTAAGATCAAAGGCGTATCTTTGTGCGAGAATACGGCTGTTTTATGTTCTGCCAGAAAGTTACGGTAGCGAATGAGATTGCGACTATATGTCTCGAGGGTTTTTTTTGATAGACCTTTTTCAACCAGCAAAAAATTTAAAAATTGGTCGATCAGCGTATCGGCAGTGGGCGGTTTTGGTTTCACCATAAACCATTTATCGCATGCTTCGACACATTTTTCAATCCAGGTTAGAAATGGTCGGATAGCGCCAGGATATTTTTGTTAATGGCAAATTGTAAATCGGGTTGGATATATTGATGGTGTTTTTCGACGAAAGGGACATATACCAGCGTAAAGCTTTGGGCGGTAATGCGAACCAAGGGAAGGATTTCCATTAATTGATTTTTAGGTCTGAAAAAACTGGCCAGGTTGACTTTTAAGCTTTGATTGGCTTCGGTGACGGGTAAATTGATTCGATAATGTCGGTTTTGGGGTAGTTCCCCCACAATTTCCGTTTGGAGCTGGGCGAGGGTCATATGTTTTGATAACTGCATGAATATTTTGGGGCGTACCTTAAACGCCGGCACCCAGAAACGAAAACCGACATTTTCCCAGCCGCTTTGAACGACTTTGGGGATATTGGCAACTTTGATTAAATCGGCGTAGGTGTTAAGCTCTATTCCCTTTATTTTAGATCGAATACGCCAAAACGGCAGATATATGGCATCATTGTCATCGATGGGCTGCGTACCAAATGAGATCTGTTTCAGGCGTTTGCCCACCGGGTACCAGGCCGTGGTGCAATTTTTGCACAATAATACCAACGAATCCCTATCTCCATCCAGATCCCAACCGCAGTTGGGACACAAGGTTGCCATAAAATGAATGCGCCAATGCGGGTTCTCAAAAGCGAGCTGATCCAAATCAAAATCAGCGACCGCAGCTGTTGCAACCGGGCTGTTGAGGACGCCATCATACAGCCGATTTTCAATGTAAAACGGGGCATAAATGAGGCTGATGGTCTCACCGATATGGGCATAATGCAGCACGGGTTTAGGCAGTGTCTTGCCAAAACGTTCATCAAAATCTTCTTCGATACGCGCCAATGGCTGCGTGGGTTTGATAAAACGGCCTTCTGTATCGGGTGTGATAAATTTAAGTTTCAGCGCTTGGCTACGTAAGCCCAGGCTGACCGGAAAAATGGGCGATGCAACCGCCTGATGGCTTACATCGACGAATTTATGCTCGACACCATTGCCAGCGCAGGAGAACAGCATGCCTTTAAAACGCCAATAGGGAAAATAGAGCAGGTCTTTTGATTGCGGCGCTTTGCTGGGGAGCATATAGCGAAAAGCATCGGTGGCCTCCAGATAAGATTTTACCCGGCAAAAGCCACAGTTAAAAAGTCGATCTGTTTCCTCCATAACGGCCGGCGCACCGCATTGAGGGCACTGATGTTCAATTAAAAAATGAATATTTGCCTCCGTTTGTCAGCCTGCGCTGACACGCCATGCTCAACCTGAAAATCAATTCCAATGGGGCCTCTTCACCGGTTTTAGAAAAATAATCTTCAAATCAATTACGGAATTGATTATTTATCCGGTTTCCTCATTTTTTCGCCGCATTCATTGCAAAAAACCGCCTCCGCTAAATTCTCATTGCCACAATTCGGGCAGAATTTTGTTGCCGTTTTTTCCTCGACCGAATGGCCACAGCGCGAACAAAATTTGGCCGTCGGGGTAAGGTTTTTCGAACAGCGCGGACATTGTTCAAATACCAATAACTGGTGGCCGCAATCCGGACAGAATTTGGATTGAGCGGGTATCGTATTATCACATTCCGGACATTTTGCATCCGCCTGATGTTGCTTTGTTTGGGGTTGGGCGGTGGCAAAATACTGTGCGAACATGGCCGGCATCATTAATCCCATTCCAGTGCCCATTCCCATACCCGAGCCGCCCTCGGATTCGGAGGCTTTTTCCATGGCCATGGCGGCTTTCATTTGCATAAGCTTGTTCATGTCATCAAAAACGCCCATCCGGCTGCGGTCATCGATCGCTTGCTGCACTTCTGGCGGTGGGGTGATGGCATTAATATACAGGTGGGTCATACGAATGCCAAAATGGCTAAAATCCTCCGTCAGACGCTCGGAGAGACCCTGAGACAATTCGTCGTACTTAGACGGCAGGTTCAAAATAGAATCGATTTTTTCACCCATAAAATCATTGAAACGAGACACAATCACGCGGTTCAAATATTCTTCAATTTCAGCTGTGGTAAAAATACCTTGGGTGCCCACCAGGCTGTTGACGAACAGGACTGGCTGAACAACCTGCAGATTAAAAACGCCAAACGCTCTGAGACGGATCAATCCCAGCTCCGAATCTTTAAAGGCTACCGGATCACGCGTGCCCCATTTGAGATTGGTGAAAACTTTTAAATTGATAAAGTACATTTCAGCCCGCAGGGGGCTCGTTCCACCCCACGGTAAACTGGCAATCTTAGTCAAAAGAGGGATGTTTAAGGTTTTGAGAGTGTGTCTGCCCGGTCCAAAAGCGCCGACTGCTTTGCCCTTATAGAAAAAAACCCCGGCCTGACTTTCTCTCACAGTCAGTTGAGCGCCGTATTTGATTTCACCTGAGCCTTCCTCCGGCAGGCGATGGACAAGTTCCTGGCCGGTGTCGTCGAACCATTCCAAATTTTCTAAAAAGACCACGTTATTGGTGCCCATAAAAATATCTCCTTCTTTTCTTGCTAAGTATTTAAGGGTAACATCTCAGCGCGCCTGCAACACGGGTGGGTCAAAAGTGCGTCGTCGAAACCAAAATTTAGAGCTACACAATCCGTATCGGCCATTTGGCAATCAAACTTAAGATGATGTGTCTGTGGCTAATAAACTGTCCTACGTGCATCCTTGATCCAGACAAAATGAATAAATTCGGCTATTTCCAATTCCCAGCGCCGTTCAACAATGGAGTCGCAAAAATCGGTATTTTCAATGATCATAAAAAGCGCCCGTGACGATCGTCGTACTATCCATTTGTTTGATATCACTATAATTTTTAATTGACATCAGTCTGGCTTTAGCCGATAATAATGGATGAAACCTGCCTGATTTGCTTTTTCCTGACTGTGTACCAAACCGGAAACATCCTTGCTTGGCAAACCCCGACCTGAAAGGGGCTGTATGAAAGAAAAAGACGATAGAAGGGTGTTTGAACGTATTAAAAATGATGCGCCCATCGTTTTTGCCTATCACAATACGGATCAATTTTATCCTGCCGTAATGTGCGACTATTCCATGGATGGTATGTGCTTTATCACCCCAGATGGGGTCGATCCAGGCTCAGATATTTACATCATGATGGAAGATTATGCCCCTGATTCAATCCATGCGGAGCTTTACGAAGGTTTCTTTGCCGAGGTTAAATGGTGCCATCCCATACCTGCCGACGAACAATCCGAATATCGGGTGGGGGTTAAATACTACAAGACCACCATCAACTAAAACTGTTTTCAAAACCACATCTAATGTCCGATAGCTGCGTTACGAACCGGTATAAAATACTCGCGTACTATCTTGTACGCTCCGTTTTTAAACCGTTTCGCGCCTTGCTCTCGAACATGATCTGTACTTTTGAAAACAGTTTATGTTGCTTGTATACCTTTCCTTTACGCATTGCATCCCACCTTGGCCGACCTCCAGAATGAACCTTTGCGGTTGATGATGTGGACTCATCGGTTGCAGGGAGAATCTTGCAACTGGATATACCGGACTTACCATATAACGGAATGAACTGTTAAGCATGGCAAACATGGAAAATCGCCATTTGCGATGCAAAGGGGGGTGCATGCTACGCGTGTCAAAAAATACCCGGCTAACACGCGCTAAAATTATCGCCAAAGCCGAAAAATTCTTCGGTAGAGAAGGGGAGTGTTTGGTCCCTAAAAATCGTACACCATGCTGCCTTTCATTTGAGGGCGGCGGTGGATACGTTGTGATAACCATTGTTGAGGAGCAGAAAGTGAGAATGGTCGATGTTGAAACAAAAGAATTTGACTATCAGGCCAAACGCTTCTTGGAATTGCTTTAAGTTGTAACCTCCTTTTCTGAATATGCTCTTTATTTCGTGTAAAAGAAAAAACTTGTGTTCGCCCCTAAGTCCTGTTATTTAATATAATCTGGACCGAAAATAAACATAGCGCAACACCTAAAGGCAGAACGAGAAGCCTACCTTAATGTTGTTTCAGTTGATTCCCTGCTGACTCCAAACCAAAAAGCTCCCTGACGCATCAAGCGGGAGCTTTGGAAAAATGGTACGCCTGGCAGGATTCGAACCTGCGACCTACGGATTAGAAGTCCGTTGCTCTATCCAACTGAGCTACAGGCGCTCATGTAAACCTTTTTGATATCATATGTTTTATTTCCTGTCCATAAAAATGCAGATACCGATGGCTTCTTGCTGGAATGCGTGTGGGTATTGCAGGCATTTGCATCGTTAGGATCATATTGATGAGAAAAAAACCGGTGAAAAGTAAAGCTTCTGTTCAACCGAAAGGCACAGCCCGCCAATCGGTCCGGAGAAGGAGCACTGCGACCAAAAAGACGGCCAAGGCGAACCGCTCTGTGGTAAAAATAGCATCCAAAACAGCAAAGCGTCCTGTCAAAAAGCGCGCCCCCAGCAGCCGTGCTAAGACGAAAAAAGTGGTCAAAACGGTTAAAAGTCCGGCTAAAAAGACGGTTAAACATTCTAAATCTTCGGCTACGAAAACGGCCAAAAGTGCAAAGCGCTCTAGTAGAAGGACGGCGCTCAAACCTAAAGCAGCTGCAAGAACAACCAGCAGGGCTGCCAAAAGTCCGGTCAAGAAAACGTCCAGAGCTTCTAAGAGCCGGGTCAAAAAAGCGTCCAGGGCTGCCCAAAGTCCGGTAAAGAAAACGCTAAAGGCTGCCAAAAGCCCGGCTAAGAAAACATCTAAGGCTGCCAAAAGTCCGGCTAAAAAAAGCGCCAGAGCCGCGTCCGCTCCGGTCAAACCAAAAGCCAAAAGCGCCAAACGCGCCAGCAAGACAACGATTCGCAGCACCAAAAGCAGCGTCAAGAAAACCGCCAAATCCCTTCAAAGCAAGGCCAAGACGGCAGGCAAGAAGACCAAATCTGCGGCCAAAAAACCGGTCAAAATGACCACATCGAAGAAAAAAACTTCGCGAAAACCCTCTCCTGCGCTGAAACCCGCAGCTGCTAAGAAAGGCGCTGGCGCCAAACCATCTGAAAAAGCACTGGTTAAATTTGATCCGCTGCAACGGTATCTGACAGAAATTAGTACTTATAAATTACTAACCAGAGAAGAAGAACGCGAGCTGGGCATCCGGGTGCGGGAAAAGGGGGACAAGGATGCGGCCTATCGCCTGGTGACCTCTAACCTGAGACTGGTTGTTAAAATCGCACTGGAGTTTCAGCGCGTGTGGATGCAGAATTTGCTAGACTTGATTCAAGAGGGCAACATCGGTTTAATGCAGGCAGTTAAAAAATTTGATCCATATAAAAATGTCAAGTTCTCCTATTATGCTTCTTTCTGGATTAAAGCCTATATCCTCAAGTTTATCATGGATAACTGGCGTCTGGTTAAAATCGGCACCACTCAAGGCCAGCGCAAGCTCTTCTTTAAGCTGAAGAAAGAAAAGCAAAAATTAATCGACGAGGGGTTTGAACCCAAGCCCAAATTACTTTCCGAAAGACTGGGTGTCTCAGAGCGCGAAATCATTGACATGGATCAGCGTCTGGACGGATGGGATGTATCGCTGGATGCACCGCTTAAAGAAGATTCTGACACCGAGAGAATTGAATTTGTAAGCACCGACGCTGAATCCATTGAAGACAAAGTATCCAAAAAAGAAATTGAAGTTCTGCTCCACAATAAAATAGCGGAGTTCCGAAAAAAAATGACCCCGCGGGAGCTTGAGATTTTTGATCTACGCATTTTTTCAGACAATCCGGTGACGTTACAAGAAATAGGTGACCGTTACGGAATATCCAGGGAACGCGTTCGACAGGTAGAAAAAAATATCATTAAGAAAATGAGGGAATTTTTCAAACGGGAAATCCCTGACTTTGCGTCATATACTGAAGGCAGCAGAGCTGACTAGCTGATTCTCATACCTAATTTTCATGCAAACCCAATTGCAGATAGGATAAGCGTTACATGAAGTTGTTAAGATTGGCGGTGACCATTCAGGTGGTGGTCGTTTTTTTTATCTGGGGTTGCGCTTCGAATTCCAGCTCAAAAAGACCATTATTTGCTCCTGCATTAGAGGATCAAACGGGGAACCAGTACTATTACTTCACCGAAGCCCAGATCCAGCGTAAAAAGGGTAATTTGCCAAAAGCAATCGAGTTGCTTAAACAGGCCATCGAACAGGATCCTGAATCCGTGTACCTCAAACGCGAGTTGGCAACCCTCTATTTGCAAAATAAGGATGATGAAAACGCGCTTGATATCCTTGAAGGTATACTTAAAGACCACCCGGATGATGTGCGCTCGCTGATTTTATATGGCGGCATTAACCAAGTGCGCAAGAACAATCAAGCGGCCATAAATGCCTATGAGCGAGTCATTGCCGCGGATCCGAAACAGGAAAAAGTTTATCAACTTTTGGGTGGATTATATCTAGAAGAAGAAAACTACGACCAGGCCGAACGCATATTTCATCAATTGATCGAGCAATTTCCGAGCAACTATACCGGATACCTGTATTTGGGTAAAATATATGCCAAACAGGGCAAACAAGCCGAGGCCGAAAAGCAATTTAAGCGAACACTGGAAATTGAACCGGACCTTGTGGAACCGCGATATGATCTGCTCGAGCTTTACAAAGAAGAAAAGAATGAACAAAAAATCCTGAACCTATACCAGGACATCTTGGAGCGCAATCCGAATAACATACGGGCGGCCATGGAGCTTGGCCTCCACTACTATCGCAACGGTAAAATAGACGAGGCCGAAAAAATATTTAAAAATCTGGGCCGGCGAAGTGCCGATGAATTTGAAGTCATCATTAAACTGATTCAACTGTATATCGATCCGGAAAAATTTGATGACGGCATTGTGATCATTGAGGGCATGCTTAAAGCGGTTCCGGACAACTCGGAAATCAATCACGTTGCCGGTATTGCCTACTACGGTAAAAAGGATAATGCCAATGCATTAAAGCATTTCAAAAAAGTAGCCCCGCAGTCCCGATTCTACGAAGATGCCGTCATTCATGCGTCCTATATTTTATCTGAAAACAAACAAAATGAAGAAGCCATTAAGCTTTTATTCGACGCCATTGATCACAATCCTGATAATGCCGAATTCAAATATTATTTAGGCACCTTCTATGAAGACGCAGAGCAATATGATCGTGCCGAGGAATTTATTAAACAGGCCATCGAAGCTGACCCGGATAATCCGCGTTATTATTTTCGGCTGGGTGTCGTTTACGATAAATGGGATAAAAAAGAAGCCTCGATAGCGACCATGCGTAAAGTTATCGAGTTGGATCCCAAGCATGCCAATGCACTGAACTATCTCGGATATACTTACGCAGACCTTGGGAAAAATCTGGATGAAGCTGAACGGTTGATTAAAGAGGCCCTCAAATATAAGCCCGATGACGGATATATTACCGACAGCCTGGGTTGGGTGTACTATAAAAAGGGAGAATATGAAAAAGCCTTGCAATATCTTCAAAGGGCGGTGGAAATCGTTCCGGATGACCCGATTATGCTGGAACATCTTGGCGACGCTTATTTAAAGCTCAATGATAAGGCCAAGGCGCTTGAATATTATAAAAAATCGTTACAGTACAAAGAAAAAAATAAAGAAAAACTCGAACAAAAGATTCGCGATATTTCCACCAATGGTTCCTAACCGATATGAGATGGTATCGGATCATTCCCGCTTTAGTTCTCGCCTGTTTGCTGTTGAACTGCGCAGCGGTTAGACCCTCAAAAGAATTGGCGGTCACGCCCGTGGAACGCAGCGCTCAAGTATACGAGCTGCTCAACACGCTTAAGACCCAAAATGATACGCTGGTCAATTTCAAAGGGATCGGCACTATCACCATCAGGCAAAACGGTCTCACTCAGTTTGATCAGCGAGTTGCCTGGATTGGGGAAAAGCCGGTCAAGTTCAGCATTGCGGTGTTGATCTCCGGTTACCCGGCGGTCAAATTAGCTACCGACGGTCGCTGGCTTTACTATCTGGAAGTTCAGGGACAGGATACCCGATTCAAAAAAATTTCGACGAGTGATCCGGACTTAAAAAGACTGATATCGATTCCCATATCCGTCAGCGATGTTATTGCGTTTTTAAGCGGCCGCATTCCGCTGATGGAGTTCGATTCAATCACATTTGTCCAAGGAACATCGAATCAGGATCCGGTCCTGCTGCTGACGGATCGCTGGTGGGGCGTTCGGCAAAAAATATTTTATAATAAAACATTGTCCGAGGTTCAGCGGGTTGATGTATTCAGCCGATCCGGTACTTTGCTGTATCGGGCTGAAGTCGACCGCACCCAGCGGGTAAACGACTTTCAGGTGCCGCGGCGGTTAAGGCTTTCCAACGATGATGGGATCGATTTCCAACTCGATATCCATCGCTTTTGGGCCAATGTTGATGTGTCGCCGTCTGTTTTTGTCCTAACACCACCAAAATAGAACCCTTCGCAAAATGCGTCTAAGTGCCCAGGGCGGCGTTGCGGCTTGGTTCAAAATGCTCACATACTATCGTGTATGCTCCGCTTTTTCACCAAACCGCGCCTTGCCCTGAACACTAATCCACATCTTGAGAAGGGTTCTACTCGGGTATCCAATAAGTTAGTTGTGCGAAGCGGGAATGCTTTGAGCGTTGAGAAGATCGAATAAGGAGAACGGCAGAAATGAAAGCTGAAATCGTGGCGACCGGCGAAGAGATTCGAACAGGGTCCCTCATCGACAGCAATTCAGCCTATATTGCTGCCAAACTGGGGGAAAACGGCGTAGCCGTCACCCGGCATACCAGTGTCGGTGACGATCTTGAATTTATCAGTACGGCGTTGACCGAAATCGGCCGGCGCGCAGACCTTGCTGTTGTTACCGGCGGATTGGGCCCGACAGCGGATGATCTAACCGCTGAAGCCGCCGCCAAGGCAGCCGGTGTAAGGCTGGATTTGGATCCATTGGCACTTGAATCGGTTGAACATTTTTTTAAAGCGCGTCAGCGGCCCGTGAACAGCGCCAGCCGTAAGCAGGCGTATTTACCGGTGGGCGCAGACTGCATCCAAAATCCTGTTGGAACGGCGCCTGGATTCAGTCTGAAAATCGGGGAATGCCGATTTTTTTTCCTGCCAGGCGTGCCGGCTGAAATGCGCCGCATGTTATCCGATGCCGTTCTGCCGCAAATTCACGCGCGCATGGGTGACCAACACCTTTTGTACCTTACCCGCACCCTGTCGACCTTTGGCTTAACCGAATCGCAGACTTCTGAGCGACTTGCCGGACTAAAAGAAGTCTGTCCGCAAATCGCGTTGGGGCTGCAAGTCCGATTTCCATTCATTCTGGTGAAGCTTTATGCCAGCGGCTCTAAGGAGCGACAATTGAATGCCGACCTGGCGTCGGCCGCTGCCTGGGTCACTCAAAAGATGGGCCCTAAAGTGATATCCCCAATAGGCGACCCCATTGAAAAAGTGGTCGGAGATCTTCTTAAACAAAAACAGGCCCGTCTGGCGCTGGCTGAAAGTTGCACTGGTGGCTTGATGGCCGACATGTTAACCGGGGTATCCGGCAGTTCCGATTATTTTGTCTTTTCCGGTGTGACTTACTCAAATCAGGCCAAGATCGACATTTTAAAAGTATCCAAAGACACCATAGAGCGCCACGGCGCCGTGCATACTGAAACCGCCATCGAAATGGCCCGGGGCGCCCGGGATATATCCGGTGCTACCTATGGTTTGTCCACCAGCGGTATTGCCGGCCCCACAGGCGGCACAGCCGAAAAACCGGTGGGCACAGTGTGTATCGGATTGGCAACACCGGAAGGCACCGCCGGTCATCGGTTTCGTTTTTGGTTCAACAGCCGCACCATGCATAAACAGATGTTTGCATCAGCGGCTTTGGAGGTGTTGCGCCGTGAGCTGATGGGTTTAAATCCACCCCATTTTTAGTGAACCCGTTTCAAAATTGCATCTTGCAAGCTCTTACCCGGGCTCTTTGATAGCCATGTGCTTCTGGCGCTCTCGCCAACAGCCACCCAAACTCCATCGGGCGACAAGATGCCCGAAACACGAAATCGGATTTTGGAGCATCTAAATCAATATCTAAAAGATTTGCCGGCCCAGTTCATCGCAATGAGCGGTCCGCCATCCCAGTTGCCAGAAAGTCTTGAAGATATTCAAATTACTTTTAATAAGAAAAATACAATAATTTTAAATTATCATATCATAAAATAAAAGTAGTACATTAACTTTAATTGTCTATTAGGAAAGTCTTAAACCAAAGCGTGCTTTCTTTGATAAATACCTGTTGGTCAGACGGGGCACCCATGCGATGGTCGCTTTGGGGAAACACGAGCAGGTTTTTGGGTTCGCTGACGTGTTCATAGATTTCGTGTGCATGGGAGAGGGGAACTGTTTCATCGGCATCGCCGTGGACGATCAGGATGTGCTGTAGACCTGCAATCGAATCTAAAATATCAAACGGATGCTTTTCAAAAGGGCTGTTAGAATCGACAGTCGTTTTGGTGTGTTGTGAAACCAGATCAGTGCTGCGAAGTGGTGCAGCCCAGGTGACAATTGCATCGGCTGACAGTTCACGGGCAACTGCCAAGCAAACACTGCCGCCCATACTGCTGCCGAAAAGCCCCAGATGACTGCTCAAATCACCCCTTGATCTAAGCATGTTGGCTGCTGCTATCAGATCTGCGCAGCGCGCTGCTAACGATGCGACCGTATCAAAGGGCGCTTTGCTTTCACCGCACCCGCGATGATCAAAGCGGAAATATGCCATATGATGCGCATTGCAATGCTTGGCAAGCGCTATTTGCTTGGGAGAATCTTTATCACTCAGTAGACCATGGGAGCCAATAACGCAGGGGGGATGGGTTGTCGGTGGCAAATGCAAATAGCCTTTCAGCCAAAAGTCTTCTGATGCGAATTGAATTTCTTCAATAATTTCCGAATGCATTGATTTTACCTGTATGATTAAAATAAAAAAAGGACAGTCAATCGAAGTTGACATCAGCAACATCGCCTATGGCGGAAAAGGGCTGGCCCGCATAAATGGCCTGGCTGTTTTTGTGGACCAGGCTGTTCCTGGCGACCATGTGTTGATTCGCATCACGCGTAAGAAAAAAAACCATGCGCACGCCCGGGTGTTGGAATTGCTAAAAGCATCACCGGATCGCATCCAGCCCCCCTGTGTATACAGTGGTTTTTGCGGCGGTTG
>Ga0209536_100011927_pt1 | contig 12682 bp, 12 predicted proteins | sample DeeMarSeWOR28_12_FD_187461 | JGI IMG/M metagenome (GOLD analysis project Ga0209536, IMG submission 187461) | Marine sediment microbial communities from White Oak River estuary, North Carolina - WOR-2-8_12 (SPAdes) (version 2) | ecosystem: Environmental > Aquatic > Marine > Intertidal zone >...
GGTATTCCCTCGCTGAGAAAAAAATTGCAGGATGGCTTTGGCGCCAAAGTTTTCGACCACACCGGCGGCGGGCATGCCTTCCACGGCATATCCTGCGATAGCGAACCGTATCCGGGAATGCACTTTGTCTCGGCCGATCATTGTGTCCTGGAACTGGTGGATCCGGAAACCAAAAAACCGCTGGCCATGACCGACGGTGCCATCGGGGAAATGGTTTTCACCTTTGTGGGCTGGGAAGGCGGACCGTTCATGCGTTATGCCCTCGGGGATCTGATTCAAATTTTCCGCCAACCATGTGCCTGTGGCTGGCCTGAGATGCGTTTCAAGATCCTGGGACGGGCCGATGACATGCTGATCATCAAGGGCGTGAATATTTACCCGGCGGCCATAAAAAGCGTGGTGGGCGAGTTTGTGCCCCGCACCACCGGCGCGCTCAGAATTGTTCTGGATGGCCCGGGACCCCTGGTGACACCCCCCTTAAAATTAAGAATTGAATCCGGGCACGCGGATATGACCGATCAAGAGAAACATGACCTGATCCGGGACCTGGCTGAAAGCCTGCGCGACAGGCTGCGCGTCAAGCCGCAAATCGAGCTGGTTGCGCCCCAATCGCTGCCCCGCGCGGCCGGCAAGACACCCTTAATTTTAATTGAGAAGAATGTTTGATTTCGATGGCCAGTCAACTTGAAATCGAAGCTCATGAACATCGAACATCGAACATTGAACGTTGAACGTCCAACATCGAATAATGTATTCTATCAGATTAAATTAAAGGATGAGCATAGCGACTCCACATTGGATGTTCGACGTTGGACGTTCGATGTTCGACGTTCAAATTGTTTTCTGTTCTGACCCAGTGATATCCTACAATTCTGAAGTCGAATTCGTGCATGTTAAAATCATCATAAACCGAGATTGATTAATGCAAAAAAATACCGAAAAAGACCGTGTCCTCACCTCCATCCTCCAGTGTCGCTTCAAGGCCATCACCCAGGAGATGGGGTACACCCTGCTGAGGACCACCCGTTCGCCGATTCTGAATGAGGCGCGGGATTTCGTCACCGGTATCTATGACGCCCAGGGCCGAATGCTGGAGCAGGCCGAGTACATTCCGGTGCTGGCTTTTGCGCTGCAGCCGGTCTGCCGGAAGATCGTGGAGTATTTCGGTGACGACATTCACCCGGGGGATGTAATTTTGCACAACGACGTCTTCAGCGGGGGCAACCAGAATGCCGATGTCGCCACCTTCAAACCCGTATTTCATGACGGCGAGCTTTTTGCCTGGGCCGCCGTTAAAGGACACCAGGCCGATATCGGCGGTGCGGTTTCCGGCGGATATAACCCGAATGCCCGGGAAGTCTGGCAGGAAGCCCTGCGGATTACCCCGGTAAAAATATTCGAACGCGGCAAAATCAGGCAGGATGTCTGGGATCTTATATTTGCCAACATTCGCTATCCCATTGTGGCCGAAGATATCAAAGCCCAGATCGGCGCTTGTGCGGTGGGTGAACGGCTGATCCTATCCCTGATCGAGCGCTATGGCGTCGCTACGCTGCGCGAGCATATCGAACTGCTCTTTGATTCAACCGAGCAAATGGTGCGCGCCGAAATCAAGCGTATTCCGGACGGCAGCTACAGGGGCCAGAGCTGGATGTTTTACGACGGATTCCACGAGGGATCCCGGTATAAAATCAAGGTGACCGTAACCGTCAAAGACGATGAAATCTTTTTTGACTACAGCGGTACGGACGGCCAGACGGAAGGCTTCGCCAACGCGCCCCTGGGAGCCAGTGTTTCAGCGATCATATTAACCTTCCTGATGCTGATCGATCCCAACATTCCGCACAATGACGGGCTGACCAGACCGCTGCACATTCACATTCCGGAGGGCACTTTTTTAAATGCCCGCTTCCCGGCGGCGACGACCTTCGGCAACAGTATTACCGGCCCCAATGCGGATGCCATTTTAAAAGCATTTTCCAAAGCGCTGCCGGACCGGGTGACAGCCGGCTGGAATCGAATGCTGGCCTTGGCCGTCTCCGGCAACGACCCCCGGTTCAACCGGCCTTATGTCGATATTTTGTTTAACGCGCTCAAAGGCGGCTCCGGTGCGACCCAGGGCTATGACGGCTATGACCATATCGGTTTAATCAATTGTGCGGGCGGTATTTTGGCCCAGGACCCGGAAATGTTCGAACTGCAGACCCCCAACGTGCTCGTCAAACATGAATATGGGACAGATTCGGCGGGGGCAGGACGCTGGCGGGGCGGACTGGGGGTCGAGACCATCATTCGATTCGAAGGCGAGAATTCGAAAGGCGTCGTTTTTGGCGATGGAATCGATGAAGAAGCCCGCGCTTTTGGCCTCTTTGGCGGCCAAGCGGGCAGCATCAATGCGATGGAGTTTAAATTCCCGGGAGGCCGATCCCACCAACCCCAGTCCAAAGAACTGGTGCCCGATATTCCCAGGGGGACCGTCTTACGCCAGGTGGCCGGGGGCGGGGGAGGGTACGGCGATCCCTTTCAAAGGGCGGTTGAGCAGGTGGCCTTAGAGGTGCGAAACGGCATACTCTCCGTGCAGAAAGCTCGGGCGGATTACGGTGTCGTGCTGGACCCTGCAACCTTCGCGGTCGACGCTGCCGAAACTGAAAAATGTCGCAGTAAGGGTGTACCGAAGTAATCGCCAGGCACTTATAAAAGCGATATCGACAATTTTTTGTCGATGTTGCCGAGCGAGAGGTTTTAGGTGTCGGTGTTCAGGTGTCAGGACTCAGCACCTCGGACCCCTGACACCCGAAACCTGACACCTGAAACCAAAATTCTATAAATTGCGCTTTAGCTGCCCCGCTTGGGCCACTTTTTCCAAGCGCAGTCTTGGTAAAATCTTAGTAGCCTTATACGGCTGCGACGCACTTTTTCAGGATCAGCCTGTTTTTGCCTTTAACCCGCTGATAATCGATGGCATCCATCATCTTTTTAACCAGATGAATGCCAAGTCCTCCGATATTTATCGAATCTAAATCCTGCGATACTTCGGGGGCTGCCGCTTCAAGGGGATTAAACGGTTTTCCGTCGTCTTCGACCAGCACAACCAGCGTTTCCTTCTTTTTTGCCAGGGAAAATTTTATCCGGTGATCCGAGTCGTCTTCAAATCCATAAGAGATGATGTTGGTAAACAGCTCGTCCAGTCCTAAGTTTATTTCGAACAGGCATTTTTGCGGCAACTCCATATCATTGCCGCAGTCTTCCAGATGCCGGCACAATGTATTCAGTTCCGAAAGCTTGCTCTTGAGTTCAAAACAATAGTCGGGTTTCACCTTGTATTTGCTCCTTTTTGGCTACTCATCGTTATTGCCGGTAAAGCAAATTGCATAACCATTGAATTCTGTGTCAAAAATCTTTCAATGCCTATATATATAATATAAAACAGTTCCTTTGTCAATGAATTAATATAAAAAACATTTCATATTCTAAAATATTCGGATTTCATAGTATGAGGGGCGACATCGGCCGGTCAGTGTCACTCTTTTTTTTCTTCTTCCTTACCGCCTATAATGCCGCCGGCAACCGAACCGGCCGCGCCGCCGATGGCGGCCCCCACCGCAGCATTGCCCCCTGCAATGGCCGTCAGGGCTGCGCCGCCTAACGCGCCGATACCGGCTCCGGTCAATGCCCCTTTTTCGCCACCGGACATGTTGGCGCAGGAAATGGCAACCAAAAGCGCAAGCAATATGGTGATCGTGATTGTTTTTTTCATTTTGGTACCTCCCTATCCGAAATTGAAAATTGAAGATTGAAGGTTGAAAATTTGTGGATGTCGCTTTGCTCCCTCTTTTTTATATCTATAAAATACCACGTCCGCCATGGGAGAAGCCACTCGGCCCGATCGCAAGACAAACGGGCCCTGAATATTCAATTGTTACAAATTATTCAGAATATCCCTGTTATATATTTTAGTTCAAAAGATACAAAGATAGCCCTTCAGGATCCAAAAAACAGCTCTGAAGTCACCGATTCTGGATTCGAAACCACACCATTTACCATAATAGTATTTCATTGCAACGGTTTTCCGGCGATCCCTGTTTTAATGTTGGGTTTGATCATCGTATCCCATATGACTCTGATCACGGAGAGATGCACCTGATCCGGATTCTTTTTGTAAAATGAGTCAACGGTTGCGACGATTTCGTTTATCTGGATATCGCCAATGCCTTCAACCGCCTTGGTCACGAAGCTCTCTCTTTTCAGTTCAGGGTGTATTTCCATAATTTCCTGTTCCAGATCAATAACGTCACCGGCACCCCAAATGTAGCCCACCTTCTGATCCGGCGACATCTGGATCCACGTATTGCCTGTCAGAAGCGGGGCTTTAATTTCCTCTGCCGCGATGGCATCGCTGCTCCGCAAACCGAGTACGAGGCAAACTGAAAAAACAGGCACCAGCCATAATAGGGGGTTTACTCGCATAATGTTGCCTCCTTTTTTTAAAATCAGTCTATTATATGGGCATGCGCACTTTGAATGTCAATCACCATCACGGATACTTTTGGCTTCAAAGGATTTAATTACCGCATAATAAACGTTTTGAACCCGGTGAAAAACCCGCGGCCAGGAAAATGAAGCAATTGTTTTTTGCAGGGGCGATAAATCAATTTGGGGTCGTTTTTTGGCGGCAACAATTTGCGCCTTGAGACAGTTCGTCAAATTCTCTTCAAATGTTTTTTCATCTTCCGGAACTGGGGTGTCAAGCGAATGCAGGCGCGGGGTTTTTACCAGGCTGATATACTCGGATTGAACATCTCCCACTATTTCCTTTATTCCCGGCAAATCATTGGCAATGATACGGCAACCGCTGGCAAGTGCTTCCAATACAACCAGGGGCAGCCCCTCATAAAAAGACGGCAATATGAATACATGGGACTGCTTCATAATTGCCGCCAATTCCCGCTGGTTCACGGCACCATGTATCTGTACTCGTCGGCCTAGATTTCCAGCCAGACTCAAACAATTTTCTTTTTCTGCACCACTCCCGCCGCCGACCAAATGAAGCCGCCAGGCGGGCGTTTCAATTTTTGCCAGCGCGCGCAGAAGCCAGGGCACGCCTTTGGCGTTGCTGAGCTTGCCCGCATAAACCAGTTCAATCGGGCTGGGTTGGGGGGTTGAGTTCTGGGTGAAAATCCGGTCGTCGTAGCCGGCGCCGGCTACAGACACGATCTCGGAGGGCAGCTGATATAAACGCTCTATTTCTTTTTTTTGAGACCCGCTTAAGGCGAATACGGCATCAAGCCGGCGGCACCCGTTTGACACTTTTTCCTGTAGATTTTTACATTTTTGAAACTGTCTGAGATCTGAACCATGGGAGGTTGCCACAACCGGCACATCCGGGCAAAGGCGCCGGGTTAACGCGCTCAAGATCCACAAATGGTGGCTGTGAATAATGTCAGGGCTGAATTTTTTGACAATATTTTTGACTTTGCTGCCAAAGCAATTTTCGTATTCGGCCAAATCCTGATGGCTGAGGTCGCTAAAGCGTTTGCTGCGGTAGGGCATGACATCACTCATGCCGACAATTTTAAAAGAGATGTCGCGACCCCCAAAATGAATAAACGAACACCTTGCTCGAGAAATGCAATCCAGGGCGGGAATTCGATCGGATTGAATTCCGGCCAACAGATAATTTTGATGACCGTTTGCTTCGGCTTCGCGAAGCATTGCTTGAAGATAAATTCCGCTTCCGGTGGAATCCGGACGCTGGCTGATAAGGTGAAGTATTTTAAATTTTTTTGATTTCTCACTCATTGTTTTTTAACGGCTCCGGCATCTGGCCGACATAAATCAGCAGTCCGGATCCGGTTGGAAAGGAAAAATACTGTGTCAGATATTGTTTTTGCGTGTCGAGCACCACTCGAATCTTGTCCGGGTAGGGCTTATAGCGTATCCGTTTGACCCATTTCGAATCGACTGCAATGTTTCGGCCTTCCTGGTGAGGACTTTTAATATTGTAGATATCAAATACGATCCGGGCCGGATTATCAATTGTAAACGAATCATATTCCGCTATGGTTCCATCGGCCCTCACCTCGACGACAATATGGTTTGGCAAGGCGGTTGCCGCCACAGTATCAAACAGGCGTGCGGGCGAAAAATCGTTTACATCGGCCACATCCGTATTGGTTTCGGCGGAATTTTCAATTGTTTCGTCATCAAACAGTTGAACGAGTGTTTTGGGAAATGAAATTTTTACACCATTTTCATCGGGAGATATGCTGTAGGGCCGATCCATATTCAGACCGATTAATATGCGTGAATTTTTTAAATTTCCATCAATGAACTCTTTGGCCTCGATCGAGCTGAAGATTTCATGATCGGGTACAAGTGGCCCCGAGGCTGGAATATCGAGGGTTGTGTGCGGAAAATAAAGCAGGATACCTGTCGGTGATACGTGGTTGATCGCCGAAAATGTCAGCGCACTATTTCCTTTTATAATGCAGTTCCACGAATCATCATCCTCGCTGAGCAGGATTTGGCTGATGCTTTTTGGCGCTATCGAATTTGCGGTCGGATAATTGCCGGAATTGCATCCATTTATCAGGGAAACAATGGTTGCCAGCAGGATGATCGGCAGGTTTTTTTTGCCGGTCTGGATCAATTTGGGAATCATTATTTAGAATCTTTATGGTGTCGGGTTTCTGGTATGAGGTATTGGCTGTTCTGAACGCTGAAACTTTTTACTATAATTTTAGCGGTGTGATTGCAGGGTCACCGCTGCCGCCGCTTCATAGCGCGTTCTGAGTACATAGTTTCACAAATACAGCTGCGTATTATTTATCGATGTTCCAATAAATATTTGATTTCACAGCAAAGCCGCAAAGGACGCAATCCGCCTGCGGCGGATTTCATTTGCCTTTGAGAGGCCCCGCTGAAGCGGGATGCAAGCAAAGGCAAATAAAAATAGATACCCTCTGCGCCCTTTGCGACTCGGCGGTGAAAATTAATAGTCAAATACGTTACCGTATTTCCGAATAAGAGCACTTAGTGTCTTGCTGACTGAAACGTAAGGCGCATTTCGGATCCTGATTCATCAGATACCACAGAACAGCGGGTAATGCTAACGTTATAACTGAAATTTTTTCCGAATCCAACCCGTTTCGCCATACGCCGACAGATCGGTAATTTGCCCCGAGCTTCACCAAGTTTAATCGCTCAGAAAAATCAGAGCATAAACAGGGTTGACAAAATCAATTCGCATTGGTACCAATGTACCTAAATACTATGATAAAGGAGCGGATATGAAAAGCCAACTTAAAATCGAACGGATACAGACCGGTATGCGCATTGAAAAGCGCATGGTCAAGGTGTTGAAAGCCCTGGCCGAGTATCTTGATATGACACTGGGGGATCTGATCGAGGGCATTGTGCTGCATGCGTTTGACGGCAAGGTGCCGTTCAATGACAAAACCTTGAAGAAAATCCGGGAGATCAAAAAAGTTTATGAACTGGACCTGGATTCCACACACAGTCACAAGCTGACTGAATTCAAATAAAATTCGTTCTCAGCCCTCAACTCCCTTTTTCTGACAACATAAGGAAAAAAATTTGAATAAAAATTTAGCCTTAATATTGAGCGGACAGCTGGTATCGCAGATCGGTGATAAATTCCACATGCTGGCGGTGGCTTTTTTGGTGCTTAAAACAACCGGCTCCCCTGCTAAAATGGGCATTGTGCTTTTTTGTTCCGTTTTTCCCGGCATGCTTTTAGGCGTTGTCAGCGGTGCGTATCTGGACCGTTACAGCCGCAAAGCCATCATCGTCGGGGCGGATGTGGCCCGGGGCTTGATCGTCGCGACTATTTGCCTGCTGTTTTACCTCGAAGCGTTATCTTTTGCGGTGCTGCTGGTTGCTCAGGTCCTGATATCGGCCTGCACGGCCTTTTTCGATCCCGCCATACCAGCGATTATTCCCCAAATTGTGGCGCGTGACGAATTGCCCCGGGCCAACTCCCAGACCCAGTTTGTATCCGGTATTGCAACGATTATCGGACCGGTGCTGGGGGGGCTGACAGTGGCCTGGGCCGGATATTTGCCGGTATTTATAATCAATGCCGGTTCTTATCTGTTTTCGGCCGGCTTTGAGAGCCTGATTCGCCTGCCGGCTTGTGAGAGGCCGGCATCCGGTCAAACTAAAATAGTTGATGATATTGTCGAAGGGTGCCGCTATGTGTATCGGCGCAGTAGTCTGCTCGTCATTCTGGTGATGGTCGGGGTGATCCACTTTTTCGTGGGTTCGGTTGGGGCGGTTGTCCCTGTTCTGGCAACCAGTTTAAATGGCGGGGGAGCCGAGAATATCGGTCTCATTCAGACCTGTATCGGACTCGGTACGGTCCTGGCCGCCCTGTTGATCAGCCTGCGCAATATTAAAGCCGGGGAAGCTTTGATTCTTTTCGGCAGCGTGTTTGGCATTGGCCTGTCACTGCTGGCAATCAGCGGGATGCACCTGGCGGGCATTCGAATCGTCGTTCCCTTTCTCCTGGCATTCCTGGCGTTCGGGGGGTTGATTATCTTTGCCGGAACCAGTTTTCGAAGCATGATTCAAAAAGAAGTGCAAGATCGCATGATGGGAAGAGTCTTCGGTGTTGTTGCTTCCGTCGGCAATATCTCCATACCTCTGGCCATGCTGATATGCGGCATTTTAATGGAATATGTACCTCACAGCATCATTTTTGCAGCCAGCGGTTTGACATTGCTGCCGCTGAGCATAATTTGCCACCAGAAGTATATGGCGACTCTAACCATACAGCTTCAACGGGAAACGGGTGTTTAATTTGGCGTTGAAATCCTGTCCATTGGGAGTCCAAGGGTAAACTCCACCGCAATGGCGTAAAATCAAAGCCGGGTACTTTGGGCTCGGATTTTTACCTACGCCGCCTTGAAAACGGTTTCAAACAGTTTTCCCATGGATACTTCCTTTTCCAGAACCTGCTTTAACTGTTTGGCGCAGCTTTCAGAACATGCCAAGAACATGCCGTCCTTGCCGTCTTCTTTGGCCTCCGACCCCCGGGCGGTTACCATCATATAGACCGACTTTTCTTCAGAGACCAGGTCTATCTCGATGCAATGGGTTTCAAATTCAGACAAGTCGACTTCGGGCTTCAGCTTGACGCCCAGCCCAAAAACTTCCGACGTTTCGTTGATATGGCCCCGGCATGCGGCACATTGACTCAGGGCTTCGCTATCCGGGATGATGTAAAATTCCATGACGACCTCGCGCTTGCATTGTTGTTAAGAATTCCTTCAGTTCCTAAATTCCTGAATCCTTAAATTTCTCTTCGCATCTTCGTGCCTGGGCGGCAATTTGTTGCGGTTTGTCCAGGTCAGGTACCCGTATATTAAACAGATTTGCAGCGCAAGGTCAAAGCAATTTCTACATTATCGGTTTTGTCCATTGCGCCGTTACGCTAAATTTTCAATCATCGGTTCAGCTTTGGCATACTTGGTGCATTAAGAATTAAGATAAGAATAGACCGTAACAGGTTATCAGAAATCAGGCCGTCCACAAGGAGCGCGGATAAGCAGTGGAGACATCAATCGAATTCAATGTAAAACCGGATTGGGATGAAATTGAAAAAATTAGATATAAAAGTGCCGGATTCCTGCAGGCCCATAATTTTACCGATGACAGCATTGATTCGCTGTCGATGATAATCAGCGAACTCGTCGAAAACGGCATAAAATACGGCAACTTTAAAAGGACCGAAAACAGAGTCGCAGTCATGATGAATATCGAACGCAATGCGGTTACGATAGAGGTCCTAAATCCGGTCGGCGACAACGCCGTTAAGCATTTGTTAAGACTGGATAAAACCATCCAATGGATCCGGGGGTACCAGGATCCGTTTGAACCGTACATCGAAAGGCTCAAAGAAGTTTCCAAGCAACCACTCGAGGACGCCGAGAGTGGTCTCGGTCTGGTCAGAATCGCCTATGAAGGCAAAGCGCTGCTGGATTTCTTTGTCGGTGAAAATTACAGTTTAACTGTATCTGCTGTAACAGCGATTGAAGGGGATGATCGGAATTATTCATGAACAGTTTATTTTTTGACGATAAACTTGAAAAACTGCAGGCGGAACTATTCACTCTGCCGCTGATTATAGCCCACAAGGATAAGATAACGCGGTCATTCATAGAATATACGGCCAACTTAACTTATGATTTAAATGCCTATAAAAAATTATTTGATCTACTGGATTCAAGATATGCGGATGAACCGGAGGAAATAAAACAACCCGTTCAGCAGGCGATTATTGAGACCGAGGGTCGAAAATTCATGAATTTTCTTGATGAAAAACTTGACGAACTTGAAAATATCATCATAAATTTCAGCAAAAAAGATCATGAACGTCATGGATATTACCTGCGCAAGCAGCTGTGGACTTTTCTCATGTGTTCGCCCTTTATGACGCGTACCAACATCAAGCCGCGGGGCTACAGCGGGGATTCGGTTATGATTCAGATGATCTATGATGATCAATATGCGGGCAGCTCGACCTTCGGCAAGTTAATGCACAAGCATCCCGTCGAACACCCGGCAGCCCAGGCGGTTCGCAATAGAAGGGGCCTGGTCGCGAAAATGCTGCGTGCCCTGCAATCCAGGGATCTGAAACCGGCCCCCAAAATAAGAGTCCTATCGGTGGCATGCGGCCCGGCCTTGGAACTGCAGGATGTTGTAACTTCGGCGGCGGATTGCGGCAGGTATCATTTTACCCTGCTGGATCAGGACGAAGATGCCTTGGCAGAAGCCAAAAGCCGGATCAGGCGCATCGAAAAGAAATTAGGACAAAAAATCGAGGCTGAATTTTTAAAGGAATCGGTCCGAACGATGCCCAACATTGCCGAACTCGAAAAAAGCGGGAAAAATTTCGATTTTATTTATTCTCTGGGCCTTTTTGATTACCTGACGCCGCCGGTCGCCAAAGCCGTTATCGGGAAACTGTATCGGCTATTGAAAGGGGGCGGCGAAATGGTTATCGGTAATTTCCATATCTCCAATGCCAGCCGGTATTACATGGAATATTGGCTTGATTGGGTCCTGTATTACCGCAGCGAGCAAGAATTCAGGGACCTGTTAAAAAACGTCGAATCGGCAGTTGCCAATATTGTTTTCGAAGACACCGGCAACCAAATGTTAATGCAGGTGAAAAGGTCCGGCGTCTAGCTAAGTGCTCCTATTCATAACTAGGGTGACGTATTCGCCGGAATATTTTTTCACCACAAGACATTGGGTATTGATTGGATTCGATTTTTAATTTCTTTTTATTGACAGGATTTACAGGATTATTGGGATTTTTTTGCCTGCGGCAAGCGAGATGCCATCAGCCGAAGGCCCTTTTATCCAAACGATCCTGTAAATCCTGTCTAATATTTTCATACAATTAGAATCCAATCCTTAGATTTTACGTTACTGTATTTATGAAACTCTGTACTAAGCTGCCATAAAGAGAAATATGCGGTTAGTCCCACAGTAATTTATGGATCGCGGAATGGTCCAAATCTCCATCCCCCCGAGCGATCAGCTTTTCATACAGCGCCATCGTGCTCGCCAGGTGCGGCAATTCGGTTGCCGCTTCCGAGGCCAGCGCCCCGGCCAATTTCAGATCTTTGAGTTGGATGGTGGCTTTGGCACCGGGTACGTAGCTGCGGTCTGCCATGCGGGATCCGTGCAGCTGCAAAATCTTGGAATCGGCAAACCCCCCTTTCAGCGCCTGCTGCACCATTCGCGGATCAACCCCTGATTTTTCGGCCAGCGTCAGCGCTTCGGCCACCGTCTCAATGGTCAGTCCCACGATCAGCTGGTTGATGACTTTAACGGTGTGCCCGAAGCCCGGTCCGCCGACATGCGCCACATTGCCGCCCAACGCATCCAAAATCGGCTTGACGCGGGAAAAATCATTTTCAGTGCCGCCGGCCATAATCGCCAGCGTCCCTTTGGCTGCGCCTTCAGGACCGCCGGAGACCGGGGCATCCACCCAGCCGATACCCTTGGCTGCCAGCCCGGCGGCAATTTTTCTGGATTGGCCCGGGTCTGAACTGCCCATATCTAAAATAATTCGGCCGGCCGACAGGTGCGGGGTTAATTGTTCGAGTACCGCCTCAACCGCAATTGAATCCAGCAGCATCAGCAGGCACACATCGGCCCGGGCCGCTTCCTCTAATTTTTGACACAGTTGAATTCCGGCGGTCATATTCTCGGGAAGAATTGAACGATTCCATCCCCGGACTTGGAAGCCGGCATCGATTAATACGCGTGCCATCGGCCTTCCCATCGTCCCCAGGCCCAGTATACTGATTGACGGTTTCATGCTGGTGTTCCTTATCCCGGCCCGGACAGGCCGGCAATGAAAATTGAAGATTGCAGATTGATCCGCCGGAGGCGGAGTGGCGGTCGCTCGCGCAGCGCAGGCGCTTGCGCCGCGTGTTGCTCTGTCATATTTAAAATTATACCGGGTAACCTATTCGATGGTTAAGTACCCGTGAAGTGCCTTCCCACATCAATGGTATCATCGGACATTTTTCAGGCCCCTAAAGTATGCGGCCAACTATGCCGATAATAAACCTGATGCGATTAAAAAGGGGGGCACATGAAATCAATACCGGATAAAAAGTTTTACCAAAAGACATCGTTTATG
>Ga0209536_100011928_pt1 | contig 12681 bp, 9 predicted proteins | sample DeeMarSeWOR28_12_FD_187461 | JGI IMG/M metagenome (GOLD analysis project Ga0209536, IMG submission 187461) | Marine sediment microbial communities from White Oak River estuary, North Carolina - WOR-2-8_12 (SPAdes) (version 2) | ecosystem: Environmental > Aquatic > Marine > Intertidal zone >...
CCAGCCGGGCGATCAGCGCGCCTCCCCCCAGGCCCTCCAGAAGCTGCCGGGCCTCTTCCGCCGCCCGCTGCACCGTGGCGGGCTCGCCGTGAGCGCGCAGCATCGCCTCGAGGTCTGGCGGCGACACGTCGAGGGTCGGGCCGACGGGAGCCCCCAGGTCGAGCTCCTCGAAGACCCGGTGCACGGCGATCCCGGCCAGGCGCGCCACCTCTGCGTCGCGGCGCGACGGCCGCGGCCCGCCGCCGCCCATCTCGACGATGCGCTTGGCGCGTTCCTCGGAGGCCTCCTCGTGTCCGGCCTCGGAGGCGCGGCCGCCCAGCGGGCGCGCCATGCGCGCCTGCGCCTCCCGCACTCGCTCCGCGAGGCGCCGCGAGGCGCCCTCCAGGTCTTCCGGCACGTCGTCCGAGGCCCGCGCCGATGGGCGGCGCTCCGCAGGCGCGTCGTCGCGCAGACCGGGAATCACGAAGCGCGCACCGGCCAGATCGACGTGGGCGCCACCGGCCGCCAGCGCCTGCTCCGCCACCTCGTGGGGGTCCGGCCGGTCCCGACGTCGCTCGAGCAGTGCGGTGAAGGTGCCCCGCGAGCTGCGACTCAGCAGCGCGGGCCAAGCACCCGAGAGCACGATCCGCTCACGCGCGCGGGTCATCCCCACGTAGAGCAGGCGCACCCGTTCGGCCTCGGCCACGCGCTCACGGCGCGCTTCTGCGCGGTCGAACCCCGGAGTGGGGACCCCCAGCAGCCGCAGCTCGAGCACCCCCTCGACCTCCGCCGCATCCACGCGCGGACCGGCGAAGCCTCCCGTCCCCTTGTGGAGCTGCGCCAGATAGACGTGGTCGAAGTCGAGGCCCTTCGCGCCGTGGAAGGTGAGGATCTGCACGGCGTCGAGACCGACCTCATGGGAAGGCTCCTCCTCCATGGGCTCCTCCTCCGCAACGGCGTGGGCCAGCCGCCGCAGCACCTCCTGGGGCTCGGCGCCGGCGGCCAGGTCGCGGGCCAGGTCGCGAAAGAAGCGATCGAGATTCGAGGCGCGCCAGGGTCCGAGGAAACGCGCCGCCTCCGTCGCCTCGAAGAGCAGCGCGGCGCGCAGCTTCTCCACGAAGACGTCGGCGGGATCCAGCTCGAAGGAGCTGCGCAGCACGCCCAGGGCCTCGAGTGCCGCGATCAGGCTCTCCTCCCATCCGCTCACCCGCTCGAGACCCGGAATGTCGGAAGGAAGCTCCGCCGCAACGCGGCGCACGTCCCGCGCCAGCGACGCCAGCGCGTCCGGTTCCTCGCCCTGGAGTCGGGCGGCGCGGTCCGGAAGGTCCATGGACCAGAGGGGGATCCAGGCGGCGTCGGGGACGCCGACACACGCCGAGCGCAGGAAGGCCACCAGGGCGATCTGGTCGTTGCGGTCGAGCACGCAGCGCACGAAGGCGGCGGCCTCGATGATCTCCCGCCGGCGGAAGTAGGAGCGATCGCCCTCCACGACGAAGGGCACGCCGGCCTCCCGCAGGGCCCCCAGGTAGACGTCCCAGTCGCCCCGGCTGCGGAACAGCAAGGCCACCCGTCCCCACTCGACCTGGCGTTCGTCGTGCAGGGCGCGCAGATCGGCGGCGAGGGCCCGCGCCTCGAGATCGTTGGCGTCGGAGACCCGGCTCCGCTCGAAGCCCTGGGAATCGGCATCCCAGGGCGCACTGATCCAGTACTCGACGCTGGCGATGCGGTCGTCGCAGGGACCCTCGCGCGAGGCGTTCTCCGGGCTGGGCAGCAGCGGCTCGAAGCGGGGCTGGACGCCGGGCTCGCGAATCATCACCGGCTCGACCGCCCGCGCCACCTCGTCGAGCACGGCGGGCACCGACCGGTAGTTGACACTCAGACCGTGCACCTCGCCGCCGGCATCGACCACGCGCTGGCGGAAGGCCTCGTAGGCGGCGAGATCCGCGCTGCGCCAGCCGTAGATCGACTGCTTCGGGTCGCCCACGATGAAGAGCCCCGGTCGCTCACCCGGCGCCCCGCCGAGCGCGAGCGCACCGACGATCGCGCACTGGAGCGGGTCCGTGTCCTGGAACTCGTCGACGAGCATCTGATCGATGTCGCGGCGCAGGATCGCGGCCACGTCGGGTCGGGTCACGAGCAGATCCGCGGCGTCCTGGAGCAGCGCCTCGAAGCCCGCGGCGCCGCGCCGGTGCAGCTCGCGCTCGACGGCGGCCAGGATCGGGCCGACCACCCGGGCCGCACGCTCGAGACGCTCGAGGTCGAGTGCGACGGCATGGTTGATGCGACCCTGCAGCGCCTTCGCCGCCGCCGCCGTTTCGTCCTCGCGATCCTCCAGGACCGTCGACTCGGCCTTCTTGAATTTGCCCTCCGACCACTCCTTCAGGCGGCCCAGGTCGGCCTCGGGCCAGAGCTCGCCCAGCGACGCCAGCGCCGTGCGAAGCTCTGCGTCGGAGGCGTCTGGCGCTGGCAGGCGCGTGCGCGTGCGCTCGGTCGCGTCGAGGGTCGCGAGGGTCCTCGAGCTGCGACGGGAGACGTTGGCCAGTCGCCCGTCGGAGGCCCGGGCGAAGTCGTCCAGGGCCTCGGCGATGCGCGCCACCAACGCGCCGAGCCGCTGTCGGGAGACGAGCTCGGGGCCCAGGTCCCGCGCCCGCACGCCCGCCTTCGACAACGCGATGATCTCGGCCTCGAGCTCCTGGGGGCCGTAGCCGTCCTCTCCCAGGGCCACGGCATCGCCAGCGTGGGCGTAGGCATCGCGCAGCGCGGCGGCGACCTCCTCGCGCGCCACGGCCTGCTGCACGTGTCCCTCGGCATCGACCTCGAGATGGGGATGCACCCCGGCCTCGAAGGGTCGCGCCGCCAGCAGGCGACGCGCGTAGGCGTGGAGGGTGTGCACGACCAGGTGGTCCAGTGCACCGCGCAGGGCCGCCGCACGGGCCGTGCACAGCGGGGCCGCCGGGAGCGCCTCCGGGGCGACGCCCCGGGGCGGACGGCCGTCCTCGATCGCCGCCAGCGCCGACTCGACGCGCGTCGCCATCTCGGCAGCGGCGGCCTCGGTGAAGGTGATGGCGACGACGCCACCCAGCACCCGAGCCGCGATCCGCTCCTCGTCCAGCGACCCATTCGAGGTCAGCGCCTCGGCCGCGCGCTCCCAGCCCGGACCGAGACACCAGGCCACGATGCGCGCCACCAGGGTGGCCGTCTTGCCGGTACCCGCGCCCGCCTCGATCACGAGTGGCCGCGCGAACTCGCGCTGGGCGAGCGCGCGGGCGGCGGCGTCGGCCCGCCGCAGGGCGTCGAGGTCAGCATTCATCGCTCGACCGCGCCGATTCGAAAGATCGCCAGCGCCTTCGCCACGGAATCGACGGACGCGTCCTCCGCCGCGGCCGGCGGGTCTGCGACGGGCACCGCGGCCCAGTACCCGAGCCGTCGCCGCACGCCTGAGTCACCGCGCAGGCAGGCCTCCTTGACCTCGCATCGGGTGCACTCGCGGGGCTCCTCGTCGGCTTCGGGCTTGCGCAGCCGGGGAGGGAAGCTGCCGGCGTCCCAGGCCGCGAAGAGCGTCGCCGCCGCGGTGTCGAAGGCCTCGCGGTAGGGGGGCGCATCCAGCGCGGGCAGCGTCGCCACGTCGTCCGGTGTGTCGACCGCGAGGTAGAGGTAGCGGCCCACCGCGCCCGGGCCGCCGGCCCGCGCATAAGCCATGGGCTGGAGGCTCCTTCCCGCTGCGATGTCGTCCCGGAATCCGCTCTCGCGCCTCTTCGAGTCGCGCTGGGCCACGCTCGGTCTTCCGCTCTTGTAGTCGGTGAAACGGAGCCCGTCGGCGGTGCGGTCGAGCCGATCGGCCTTGAAGTAGAGCGACCGGTTGCCCTCGCCCACCCGGACCTGCGCGACGCCGGTGACCTCGGCGCCCAGCACCGGCGGAGGCCCTTCGCTCCAGTCGAGCTCCCGAGCGCGCTCGACGTGGGGACGGGCGCGGCGCGCCAGCACCCGTGCGAAGCCCGGGATGGAGATCGCGGCCTCTCGAAGCACGTGCACCGCCGACGCCTCCAGCAGCGCGTCGAGGGCCGCGGCGTCGGGCCAGGCGGGGCGCAGCGGTGTCGCGGCCAGCATCGCCGCGTCGATCTCGCCGCCCGGAGCGCCGACGATCCGATCGAGGGCCTCGTGCACGGCGTTGCCGACGAGCCGGGGGTCGCCCGCCGCGGGAAGCCCGCCGGCGGCATCGACCCGGGGCGACAGGCCCAGCACCCGCGTCAGGAAGGCCTGCCAGGGGCACGCCGCCAGGCGCTCGGCGGTAGTGACGTAGAGGCGGGCCTGACGCGTGTCCGCGGGAAGCCGGGGAGCGCCGACGAAGCCCAGATAGGGGCCGGGGTCGCGACGCAGGCCATCCAACTCGTCGAGCACCGCGAGACGGGCCGCGGCCAGGCGTCCCGGATCGAGCCCCGCGGCGGCACCGGCCCGCGCCGCCCCCAAAGCGACGCCGAGGGCGCGAGCGAAGAGCGGCCGCGGCGCGTGGATCCCGAGCCGGAGCGCGCACTCGGCGGCGGACTCGGTGGCCTCGCCAGAGCCGTCTCGCGCGCGCAGGGGCGGTGCGGTCTCGGCGGTCGCCCCGAGGCCGCCTCGCGAGAGTGCGTCGAGCAGCGGCGAGCGCGGAAGCGGACGCCCGTCGTCGCCGCGCTCCGGATGACTCAGGGTGATCGCGGGGGCGGCGGAGAGCAGCTGCGCGAACAGGAAGCGCTCCTCGTCGAAGCCCTCGCGCTTCACGGGGAGGTCGGGCAGCACCTCGCGCAGACGCAGCCGCAGCGCGTCGGGCAGCAGGGGGTCTTCCCGGACGCTGCGCGGGAACGCTCCGCGGCTCGCCCCCACCACGAAGAGGCGCTCGAAGCTGCGACCGCGCGCCTCCATGACCGACAGCAGCTGGACGCCGCCACCGGCGCCGCCGAGGGGAGACACGCCCGCGCCGTCGACGGCCCGGCCCCACAGCAGTGCGAACTCCTCGCGGTCGATCTCGAAGGCCTCCGGAGCCCGAAGACCCACCAGCGCCGCGTCGAGCTCCGCGCGCCCCGGAGCGCTGCGGGTCCAGCCGAGCTCGGCCACCACGGCGCGGAGCCAACGGCGGTGGGCCTCGAGCGGCGCGCGCTCCGGCCGCGCCTCGAGGCGACGGACCAGGTCGGCGGCGCTGTGAGCGAAGGCCTCGAGCGCGTCGCGAGAGACGCGACGAGACAGGGAGTGCGCCGTGCGGTCCCCGCTCGGCGGCCGGAACCCACGGCGCGCGCGGAGCCGGACTCCATCGGCCGGGGCGTTTCCCGCCAGGCGGGCCACGGCCTCCAGCCGCACCGCTCCCAGCGTGTGCAGCGCGTAGCGAAGATCCGCCCGATGGGTCGGCGCGACCGGGCGCCGGATCCCGTCGGCGGTGCGGATCCGATCCAGCGCATCGAGCCAGATGTCGGCGGCCGCGTCGCCGCCGGTCCGGGCGAGCTCGCGCAGCCCGTCCAGACGCCTTCGAACCCGGGTCGCCGCGCCCGGCTCGCCCACGCCGGAGAAGGGGACACCGAGCTCGGTCAGCCCGGCGCGCAGCAGCAGGCGGTAGGGCTCGAGATCCCGCGCGACGACGGCCATGCGCTCGGCCGGGACGCCGGCGTCGAGGCCGCGGCGCAGCCGATCGGCCACGGCCCGGATCTCGGCGCCGCGATCCGGCGCCGCCAGCAGCACGATCTCGTCTCGTAGGGCCGGCGCAGCGGGCGCCGTCACGGGCCCACCTGCGGCGGCCGTCACCCGCTCGCGAAAGGGTGCGCCGAAGTCGTTGCGCAGGGGCCGCAGCTGCGGGTCCGTCGGGTCGGGCGGGAGATCGAGCACGACCCGTGCCGCCGCGAGCCGGACGAGGGACTCGACGAAGTCGGTCTGGACGCCCGTGGCGTCGGCGAAGCCGTAGACGAGGACGGCCCGCGACCCCACCATGGCCGGCTCGCGCTCGACGCACTCCCGGGCGACGGCGAACAGGCGCGAGCGGTGGCCGAGCCAGCCCTCGGTGAGGGCGTCGACGACACGGGTGGCGACCCGCACCAGGGCGCGAGCGCGCTCTGCGACGTCGCGACCGAGCTCGAGCGCATCGATCCGCTCGAGCAGGGCGTCGGCGTGGACCGCCTCGAACCCGGCATCCAGCAGGTCGTCCACGCCGGCCGACACCGCGCCGTACGCATCGGCGAAGGCGTCGAGCTGCTCGGCCAGTGCGGGCTCACGACGCGCCTCGCGGCGCACCTGGAGCGGCACCAGGGAGGCGTCGGCGCCGTCCTCGCCCGCGCGATCGACGATCTCGCTGGCCAGGCCGGCCAGGGTCTGGACCTTGAGGCCGACGGCGGGTCGATCGAGCAGCGCCGCCAGCCGCGAGGCCACGTGCAGCCGCAGGCTCCCGGACGGCACCACCACCCGCAGCGGTGCGACCAGCAGGCGGGGGTCCCGGACGGCCGACGTCAGCTCGCGCTCGACCTCGGCCACGAGCAGGGTCTCGGTCGCATTCACGCCGTGGGCCAGCCAGGCGGAGGTGGAGGCGGATGCCGATGCCGACACTCCCACCGACGCCGGCGGCCGCTGCTCCACGCCGGTCATAGCCCGATCCCCCCGCGGCGCTGCACCCTAGGGCTCCCGCCTGCGCCCCATCCTACGGAAGCCGGTCCAGGATGGCAGATGGCTGTGACAGGCGGGGTCACGCTCATCCCGTGTCCCCCTGGATTCACAACACTTTCCACCAATACGGGAGTTTTTTACCCCGCAAAAATGGTTTTGAACTTCATTTTCATAATGGTATCCTGAGCGGGTCGGCCGGCGCGCAGCCGCTGAACACCCTGGAAGGCCAGCCCCATGATCGTGTGTCATTGCCGCGCCGTCAGCGATCGCGCCATCCGCGAGGCGGTGCGCGAAGGCGCCCGAACCCATCGCGAGGTGGCCCTGGCCTGCGGCGCCGGACGTGTCTGCGGTGGCTGCCGACCCGCGGTGCTCGGCGTCATCGACGACGAGGCCAGCCACGAGCCCTGCACCCTGGAGACGCCGAGCCTCGCCGCCACCGGCTGAGCCCGCTCCCGCCCGCGCGTCGGCCACGGCGCCGTCCCGACATCCAATTTCGATTTCGTTTGAGTGGACGGACACGCCTGCGTCGATAGTCTGTTGCGAGTCCGACTCGTCGGGCCCAGACGAAGGAGACCCGAACGATGCAGGGTGACGCGAAGATCATCGAGGCACTCAACGAGGTGCTGACGGCCGAGCTCACCGCGATCAACCAGTACTTCGTGCACCACAAGATGTGCGAGAACTGGGGCTACGAGCGCCTGTCCAAGAAGAAGCGCGAGGAGTCGATCGGGGAGATGAAGGACGCCGACGCCATCATGGAGCGGATCCTCTACCTCGACGGCGTGCCCAACATGCAGCGGCTCTTCCCGGTGCGCGTCGGCGAGGACCCCATCGAGCAGCACCGGCTCGACCTGGCGGTGGAGACCGAGGCCATCAAGCGACTGAACGACGCCATTGCCCTCTGCCGCGAGAAGGGCGACAACGGCACCCGCCACCTGCTGGAGGAGATCCTCCAGGGCGAGGAGGCCGGCGCGGACTGGCTCGAGGCCCAGCTTCACATCGTCGAGCAGATCGGCAAGGAGCAGTATCTGGCGGAGCAGATCCACGACTGACCGCGTCCGCTGGACCCATCGCGCGCGGGGAGTACACTTCGGCCGCGCAGTGGATCGATGGTAGGAGTGGACGCATGTCGGACGAGTTTCTCGGGGATCGCAAGAAGGCGCTGGAGGAGGCGTTCTTCGCCAAGGAGAACGCGCGCCTCGTCGAGCGGATGCGCGCGGAAAAGCAGCAGCAGGCGGCGAGGGAGGCCCTCTCCGAGGCGTCTGGCATCCGCGACGGAGCCCTGCTGGGCCGCCTGGTCGAGCTCGAGCTCGGGCCCGACACGTGGACGGCGATCGCGCTGATCCCGCTGGTCGAGGTGGCCTGGGCGGACCGGGTGCTGCACCCGCACGAGCGCCGGACGATCCTGGAGGCCGCGGCGACCGTAAACGTGACCCCCGGGAAGCCCAGCTACGAGCTGCTCGAATCCTGGCTGTCGGAGAAGCCCGACGGGCGCCTGCTCGAAGCCTGGGGCGAATACATCGTCGGCATCGTCGCCCAGCTCGATCCAGCCGGCCGCCAGGTCCTCCACGACGAGATCCTGGGCGGCGCCCGCCGCGTCGCCGAGTCCGCGGGCGGCGTGCTCGGCTGGAACAAGGTCAACGCCGAGGAGCAGGCGGTCCTCGACGAGCTCGAGCGGGCCTTCGAGCTCTAGCGAGCCGCGGCAGCACGGGATCTCAGGGGCGCACGCAGCAGAAGTCCGCTCGATGTCGCCGACTGCGAGTTCGGCGCTACTCGACGACGATGGTCGCGCGCTCGATCAGCAGCTTCTCGGTCGGTCGTCCGGCGCGGGTGCCCCGCTTCTCGAGCTCCTTGAGCGTGCCGCCGCCCTCGACGACCTCGCCGAAGATGGTGTGCTTGCCGTCGAGCCAGGGCGTCTCCTTGAAGGTCAGGAAGAACTGGCTGCCGTCGGTGCCTGGACCGGCGTTGGCCATGCTCAGCATGCCCCCCTTCGTGTGCTTCACGCTCTTGTCGAACTCTCCCCCGTACTGGTAGCCGGGACCGCCGCTGCCCGTACCCGTCGGATCGCCTCCCTGGGCCATGAAGCCCGGGATCACGCGGTGGAAGACCACGCCGTCGTAGAAGCCGAGCTTCGTGAGATAGACCGTGCTCGAGACGTGCATGGGAGCGACGTCGGGCATCAGCTGGACGGAGATGTTGCCGACGTTGGTCTCGAGCAGCCACTTGTAGGTCTTCGCCGATTCGAACTCGACCTTCGGCGGCCTCGGCAGCTTCTGCTTCCACTGCCCGCCCGACTTGTCGATGTTCTGCTCGGCGATGAAGGCCTCGATCGCCTCGACGCCCTTTGCATCGTTTCCGGACACTGCACCCTCCTTCGAGTCCTGGGCCTGACAGGCGAGCGCAGTCATCAGACCGACGAGGATCAGAAGGCCGGGCATCGAAGCTCGCGCGACGAGACGCATGACGGTTCTCCGTTGAAATGGGCCGCAGAGAGTAACGCCACCTGCGCGGCACACCAGCCGCCGGTGGGGATGGCTATCCTGGGCGGATGCGGGGTCTCTACTTCGCCTATGGCTCCAACCTGAAGCGCGCGCGCATGCGGGAGCGCGTGCCCTCGGCCGAGGCCCTGGGCAGGGCGCGACTCCAGGGCTTCCGTCTCACCTGCGACAAGCACGGCGCCGACGGCTCCGGCAAGGCCAATCTCCGCACCGATGCCCGCGCGGAGGTCTGGGGGGCGCTCTACGCACTCGACCCGGCCCACTGGCCGGCCCTCGACGCCTGCGAGACCCGCTACGAGCGCGTCACGGTCCGGGTGGAGGCCGGGACGGAGCTGTGGACGGCCGAGACCTACGTCTCCGAGGCGCTGACCTCGGAGCCGGTCCCCTTCCACTGGTACTGGCGCCTGATCCTTGAGGGGGCGCGGGAGCACGCGCTGCCAGACACCTACATCCGCGCCCTCGAGACCCTGCCCACGCGCGCGCGCTGAGGGCGGCGCCGAGGTCGCCGTCTCAGCGAAGCAGGTCGGCGAGCCGGTCGACGGCGGCGCGAACCTCGTCCGGCGGCGCCGCGGTATAGCAGAGGCGGACCCAGGTGTCGTAGCCGTCGCCACAGGAGGGCCCCGGAGCCAGGGCCACGCCGGCGTCGACGCAATCCTCGAGGAAGCCCCAGATCCCCCGGTCGTCGATTCGGTGCGCCACGTTCACGAAGTGATAGGTCGCGCCTTCCGGCGGCGGCAGGCCGAGGCGCGCCGCCGTCTCGTCCCCGACCTGGCGGTAGGACGTGCGCGCCCGCTCGAGCCAGGGATCTCCGGCGCGAAGCGCCCGAAGCGCCGCCACCTGCCCGGAGGTCGGCGCCGCGTAGGCGGTGTGCGTCGAGACCTTCAATGCCTCGCGAACCGCCTCCGCCGGAGCGACCAGATAGCCCACCCGATTCCCCGCCATGCCGTAGGACTTCGAGAAGGAGAAGACCGAGAAGGTCCGCTCCGGAGCGAAGCGGCCGATCGAGACGTGATCCCCCCGATAGACGTACTCCTCGTACACCTCGTCGGAGAGGAGCCACAGCCCCTCCTGCTGGCCGAAGCGGGCCAGCGCCTCGAGCCATTCCGCGGGCAGGACCCGACCCGTCGGATTCGAAGGCGTGGACACGTAGAGTGCGACGGTGCGATGCGACATCGCGGCGCGCACCGCTGCAACCGCCTCGTCGGCACTCCCTACGCGATCGTAGAAGGGCACCTGCACCGGCGTCGCGCGGCACGCGGAGACGATGCCGCGGATCAGCGGCCAGAACGGCGCCAGGATCAGCACCTCGTCGCCCGGGCTCGCGATCGCACCCAGCGCGGCGGCCAGCGCGCCGGTGGCCCCAGCGGTGACCAGCACCCGATCCGGATCGCAGACGAGCCCGTTGCGGACCCTCGCCTTCTCGGCGATGGCCTCGATCAGCTCGGGCAGCCCCCGGGTCGGCGAGTAGCCGTGAAGCCCCGGATGCTCGGACGAGTGCAGGTCCTCGGGCCTCGCCCCCTGCAAGGGCTCGATCCAGGTGTCGCCGACGTGCAGCGGACACACGGAGCCGGACACCTCGCGCAGCCTTCCCGCGATCGGCGAGAAGACCGCGCCCGGCATTGCGCGGGTGGTCGGAGCGAAGGAGGGAGGTCGCGGCACTGGAGCGTCAGGTCGCCTCCCCGACGAGCGCGGTGTAGCCCTCCCGGAAGGTGGGAAAGCGGAACGCATAGCCGCTGGCACGCAGCAGGTCGTTGCGGCAGCGCTTGTTCGTCGCTGCGCGGCCCGTGGGCGGCTCCGTCTCCTTCTCGGCCCGGGGCTCCGGGGCCCCCAGGATCCCGGCCAGCCAGCGCAGCACCACCGCATCCTCCGCCGGCTCGTCGTCCACGGTGACGTAGAGCGGAGCCGGCGCCTCTGCGTTCATCAGGTGCTCGAGCACCCCGACGATGTCGTCGCGGTGGATGCGATTCGTGTAGCGCGGCGCTCCCTTGCGGTAGGACGCGCGACCGGTGCGGACGCGATCGACGAGCGAGGTGCGACGCGGTCCGTAGATGCCTCCGAGACGCAGGATCGTGGCGGCGAAGGGCCCCTCGGCGAGGATCGACTCGCCCTCGAGCACCCGCGTCCCGCGGAAGTCCACGGGCTCGGTGGCAGACGACTCGTCCACCCACTCCCCCTTCGACTGCCCGAAGACGGACGTGCTCGAGAGGAGGAAGATGCGACGCGGGCTCTGGCGCTGGAGGTGGAGGGCCTCGAGCAGGCGCTTCACCCCCTCGACGTAGGTGGTGCGGTAGTGGGCGTCGTCGGGCCCCGCTGGCGACGCGCCGTAGATCACGAAGTCGAGCCGGGGCGGCAGATCGCGCAGGGTGCGGGCCACGGCCAGGTCCGCCTCGATGGGCTCCACGCCCAGCGGCATCATCATGGGACGTCGTCGCAGCCCCCAGACCTCGTTTGGGCCCGTCACGAGCCGCTGCGCCAGCGCGCCACCCACGTAGCCGCAGCCTGCGATGAGGATCCTGGCCATGTCGGTCTCCAGTCCGGGGCCCGCCGGAAGGTATACTGCGTCCAATGCGGCCGCTCATCGGCATTCCGCCGTGCCTCGACGATCGCGGGCGCTGGCGGCCGGGTCGCCGCTATCACTACCTGGATGCCGCCTACGCGGAGGCCCTGAGCGTCGCCGGCGCGGTAGCCGTTGTGGTCCCGCCGCAGCGCGACCCGGATGCGATCGTGGAGCGGCTGGACGGACTGCTGCTGCCGGGGGGCGACGACTTCCTCCCGGACCGCGCCTACCCCGCGGACGTGTCCTTCGATCCGGTGCCCGAGACGCAGCGAGCCTTCGACGCGCAGCTGCTCGACGCGGCGCTTCGCCGCGGCCTGCCGCTGCTCGCCATCTGCTACGGCATGCAACTCCTCGCGCTGCACTGCGGCGGCGCCCTGCACTTCGACCTGCCGACGGATCTCCCGGACGCCTCGCCACACCGACTGCCCGAGCCCGACGGCCGCCACCCGATCTCCCTCGCTGCGGGGTCGCACCTGGCGGCGATCCTCGACGACCGCTCGCTCCAGGTGAACAGCCTCCACCACCAGGCGGTGGCCGATCCGGGACGCGGCGCCCGGGTCGTCGGTCGGTCACCGGACGGTGTCATCGAGGCCATCGAGGCGAAGGGCGACGGCTTCGCGATCGGCGTGCAGTGGCACCCGGAGAAGATGGACGCGCCCCACCGCGACCGGCTCTTCGGGGCCCTCGTCCAGGCCTCGCGCAGCCGGTCGTCAGCCGTGGGGAGCGGCTGACGCCTCCCCGGGCGCCGCGGCTCCCGGGGGCTCGGCGTCGGCCTCTAGTGCGTCGAGCGCTTCGGCCAGATGGCGATGCGGTGGATTGAGCGCGATGGCCCGACGGATCTCCGCGATCGCCTCCTCGCGCCGCCCGGCCCGGAACAGGGCTTCGGACAGCAGGAAGTGGCCCATCCAACGTCCCGGTCGCAGGGCGAGGGCCTCCTCGATGGACACCACCGCCTGATCGTGCCTGCCCTCCCGCGCCAGGGCGGCTCCCACCAGCAGGTGCGCGGCCGGCTCCGCGGGATTCGCCTCG
>Ga0209536_100011929_pt1 | contig 12680 bp, 7 predicted proteins | sample DeeMarSeWOR28_12_FD_187461 | JGI IMG/M metagenome (GOLD analysis project Ga0209536, IMG submission 187461) | Marine sediment microbial communities from White Oak River estuary, North Carolina - WOR-2-8_12 (SPAdes) (version 2) | ecosystem: Environmental > Aquatic > Marine > Intertidal zone >...
AGGTGCTGGCAGTCAAAGCCCTCTTCCTCCTCATGCAGCAAATCCCACAACTCTTCCACTGAGATCCGGCTCATCAAATTCCTACGTTTGGCCGCGGCTCCTTGGAGGGTAGCCACCAACTGCGCCCGACTCTGGTCTAGCTCAAGAAGGGTATCGTCGACATGCATAATGCGTTTTACCGACACATTGGCCTGGCGGTCCTGCTCGGTGAGCACAAGTACTCGGCTGTTTTTTACCTCCAGGCAAACCGCACACAGGAGCTTCTTACTCTCAAAAAATTCCACAGTCGCCCCTGGCTTTATCTCTCTTTGCATACTATCCCTTGAAAATCCCATGGTTTTTTAGCCGCGCCCAGGAACACTCTCGATCTGTTTAATATAGGCGCGAATCCCATCTACAATCCCCTCAACAATGGCATCCTGGTAGGCAGAACTCGTCAACCTCTTCTCCTCACGTTTGTTGGTGATAAAAGAGGTCTCTACCATTATGGAGGGCATTTGTGCTCCAATGAGCACGTAGAAGGGCGCCTCTTTTACCCCAAGATCCTTTATATTCCTGTAATTTTTTTGCAGATCTTTGGACAATCCCCACTGGACAGCGTGGGCCAGCCGGTTGGACTCGTTAATTTTGGAGGTGAGCATTAACTCATTAAGGATTTTTTCCAGATCACTGATCCGTTTGGTGGAAACGGCATTTTCAAAAGCCGCTACCCGCGCCGCTTCTTCGTCGGTGGCGACATTAAGAATATAAGTAGATATACCGTAGACCCGTCTACTCTTGTGGGCGTTGGTGTGAATAGAAATGAAGAGATCCGCCTTTTGGGTATTGGCAAGGGCAGTACGCTCTTCCAGGGGGAGATATTTATCTGAATTCCGAGTGAGAATAGCTTCCAGTTTAAGTTCCCTTTCTATCTTATTCTTCAGCTTTCTAGCGATAGCCAGCACCACGTCTTTCTCGCGGACTCCCCGCGAACCCACCGCACCTGGATCCTTGCCTCCATGGCCTGGATCGATAACTACCTTTTTGACTCCCAGTCCCAGTTGCTGGGCCAAGGTGAGGTCCGAATCCCTGCCCTTTTTGGGCAGCGGCAACCTCTTTTTGCTCTCTCCTGTAACATCTATCACAATACGGAAGGGCTCGCTCAAAGAAAAAATCTTGTGATCTTCGATGGATTCGATATCCAGTACCACCCGCACGACATTAGGCTTGTATTGGCCAGCACGTACTTTGCGCAGGAGACCATCCCCAATGGGAATTGCTCCAGGAAACGAGGGGCCCAGTGCGGTTTTCTCGAGATCGATGTAAAGCCGGGGCGGTGTTTTCAGCTCAGGATCAGGCCTGAGCAGATGACTTGTGTACTCGATCTGACCATTCACATCAATGACGACTCTGGTGTAGTCTTGCGCGGACCAGTGGCGAATATCGATCACCGTAGCCAAAGAGGATGAATCAACAGCCGAAATCCCCGGAAGGCGGGCTAAATCCCTCTGAGGTTTGGGCTTGCCCATTTTGGCTTCAATTTCGGTAAGCCTCCTCTGTGCCCGTGGTTTCATATCGCCATGGGGAAAATCCATCACCACCTTGAAGTATTCAACGTAGGCCCGTTCCTTATCGTTTTTGTATTTCAGGTATATCTCCCCCAATTGGTATTGGGCATCATCAGCGAATCTGCTCCGGGGAAACTTTTTTACAACTTCCCTGAATCTTTTTATAGACTGGTTCAGGTCGCTTGACCTTCGAGAGTAACCGTAAAGTCCCTTATACAGTTTACCTGTGCCATAGAGTGCCTCGTCCGCCTGACGACCTCTGGGATACTTTCGATAGTAAGCTTCATACTTCTGAATGCAGCGTATCCACTGATCCCTGTATTTTACCAATTTCTTGGATCGGGAGAGTCGCCGGCTACAATCTTTTGCCCGCTCCAAAGCATCCTGACCCGCGACCGACGCGGGAGCAACCGCCACCACGGCCCCCACGACAAAAACAAGCAGGACAGACAACCATAGAAATTTCTGCGGTTTTTTACTCACAGCGAGAAAGTAGTGCATAGGCAAACCATCAGTTTCTTAGTATCCGAATTCAGACTTAAATCCGAAACCCTAATCCCTCAACTCCTCAATTCCCTAATTCCTTAATTCCTCTATTCTTCTTCTACCAAATCACGCAGCTTGGCCAGCTCATTGAGAGCTTCAATGGGAGTAAGCTTCTCCAGCTCCAGACTTTGCAGGCGTCGACGTAACTTTTGGTCATGCTGCTGAAAAAGAGAAAGCTGTAGCATTCCATCCCGACGACCAGAAGAAGAACGCACGAGGCGAGGCAGCCCCTCCACGTCTGTTGTCTCCTGTTCCAAGTGCTGAAGCACTTGTCTGGCTCGATCTACCACTTCCACCGGTAGACCAGCCAAGCGAGCCACCTGAATGCCATAGCTTCGATTTGTACCGCCCTCCACCAACTTTCGCAGAAAAATGATCTTGTCCCCCCACTCTTTCACTGCCACGTTCAAGTTTTTTACCCGCACCCCTGTGGCTGTGAGATCGGTTAGTTCATGGTAGTGGGTGGCAAATAATGTCTTGATTCCTTTTCCTCGCCAGTCATGGAGAAACTCGGCCACAGCCCAGGCAATACTCAAGCCATCAAAGGTGCTGGTTCCTCGGCCAATTTCATCCAGGACTACCAGGCTGCGTTCCGTGGCGTGGTGTAAAATATTCGCGGTTTCCTGCATCTCCACCATAAAGGTACTGCGCCCACGGGTTAATTCGTCGGTGGCACCTACCCTGGTAAAAATGCGATCAATGATGCCTATCTGGGCAGAACTGGCAGGAACAGGAGCCCCCATTTGTGCCATCAGAACGATAAGCGCTACCTGTCTCAGAACAGTGGACTTTCCCGCCATATTGGGTCCCGTAATTATAATTACCTGCTGAGTACTGTCATCCAGGTGCAAATCATTGGGGACAAAGCTACCCTGGGGCATATATGCCTCAACTACCGGATGGCGACCCTCCTCAATGTGAATCTCCGTCCCCTCATCAATTTTAGGCCGACAGTAGTTTCGACGGTTAGAGACCTCCGCCATTGCAGCAAATACATCCAGCTCCGCCACCACCGCAGCACTTGTCTGGATACGCTCTCCCTGTTCTGCAACTTGAGAGCGGAGTGTTTGAAATAGCTCCTGCTCGAGGCGAATACGGTGTTCATCGGCACTGAGTACCTGGGTCTCGTACTCTTTTAGCTCCTCGGTGATGTAGCGTTCAGCATTCACCAGTGTTTGCTTGCGAATGTAGCGATCCGGAACCGAAGCAATATTGGCCTTTGAAATCTCTAGATAATAACCAAATACTTTATTGTAACCCACCTTGAGAGAAGCAATTCCGCTCTTCTGCCGCTCCTCCGATTCCAGCTGGGCAATCCACTTTTTTGCATCCCGACTGAGGCTTATTAGCCGATCCAACTCTTCGTTGTATCCCGACCGAATCAGACCACCCTCTGTCAAGGTCGGCGGTGGGTTGTCAACCAGCGCTTCTTGCAACAGAAGCGTAACGTCTTCTAAAGGATCCAGTCTGTCAACCAGACTTGATATGGTCCGGTCCTCCAGTTTCCCAAGGATATACTTAAGTCGGGGTAGAGACTGCAGTGATTTCCTTAGGGCCGCAAGATCACGGGGAGAGGCTGAACCCATTGCCACTCGACTGTTTAACCGTTCCAGGTCGTAAACCCTTTCAAACTCCTGGCGGACCTGAGCACGAATGGCCTCATGCTGGCGAAAGCAACCGATGGCATCTTGCCGCGCTGAAATGATCCGGGTTTGAATTAAGGGATAGCGCAGCCAAACCCTAATCAACCTCCCACCCATGGCGGTCACTGTTTGATCCAAAAGCTCAAGAAGAGTACCCTTACTCCCCCCCTCATGCCAGGAGCGGAACAGTTCCAAGTGGCGGGCAGTTACTTCATCAATGATCATATAGTCGCTGCGCCGGTATGGCGTTATCCGACGGATATGCTCAGCGGTCTGCCGTTGGGTTCTCCTCACATAATCAACAATTGCGCCTGCAGCACTTACGGCGAGCGAAAGATCCTGAACGCCAAAACCTTCTAGGGAATGCACTTGGAACTGATCGATCAACCGTTTGTGAGCCCTAGTGAAGGCAAATGATTCTGATTCTAAAACCTGAATACTGCAATCAGGTATCTGGCTTTGCCACCACTCTAAATCAAGATCACTATCGCCCGGCAATAGAAGTTCGCGCGGCTCTACCCGACCCAGTTCTTCCAGCAGCAAATCCAAACTCTCAGTTTGGGTCATGCGGAAGTCTGCGGTGGATAGATCGAGAAATGCCAGTCCACAATTCTCTCCATTCCAGTAGACTGCCGCGAGATAGTTGGGACTCTTGCCATCCAGGCTGTCCAAGACAGTACCTGGAGTAACCACGCGCACTACTTCGCGGCGCACCAATCCTTTCGCCTGACGGGGATCCTCCACCTGCTCACACAGGGCCACCTTGTACCCTTTCTCTAAAAGCTTGGCAACGTAAACTTCTGCTGCGTGGTGCGGTACCCCGCACATTGGGATCGGATCATCCGCCTGCTTGTCGCGCGAGGTCAAAGTAATTTCCAGTTCCCGTGACGCCACCACGGCATCTTCGAAAAACATCTCATAAAAATCCCCCATGCGGTAGAAGAGTATCGCATCCTGATAGCTCTCCTTGATTTCCAGATATTGCTGGATCATGGGGGTAACTTTACTCATGTAGACTCGACCTCAATAGCAAGTCTCACCTTCAGTCCAGTGAGAATACCTAATTGAGTTAAACTTCAATTAGGAATTTGGTTGACCGGTATGCCCGTTTGTCGATTAGCCGGCTGGCTGGTCTTGGAGTAGAAATGAAAAACCATAGACGAGAGTCGAAGGCCAAAGACCGGCCAACAACTAATGACCAGTGACAGATAACGAACGGGGGTGGGCTGTGACCAGCTAATCGCTCTATTATTCTCTGGAGATCAGTCGCCACTAGTCTTTCTGGGTTGGACAGTGTCCCAATTATGACAGGCCGGACACTTCCACTGGATCTTGTCCGTTTCCCAACCGCATTTCAGGCAACGATAGCGCTTTCTCGACGGCCCCAGGTGACTAAGCAGCTCACGGTATTCATTTATGGCATCTTCACCGTCGCCATCCTCCAACAAAATGTCACCAAGCATTTTACGTGCGTCGCCTAAATCGGGTTCCATCTCCAGTGCTAGCCTCAGGGCGGCGAGAGATTTTTCTTTCAGATCTCGCTGCATAAAGCAGCGAGCCAGTGCCAACCGAGCTGAAGCATCTAGATTTTCCCCGTCAACATTTTCAAGAAAATTTACTATACGTCCCTCGTCGGCAGGCTTTCCGTCTTTCTCTTCCAAGCGAGTTAGAATTAAATGGGCCCACTGTGAATTGTTTCGAACAAGTTCTCTCCAGATGCTAAGCGCTTTCTTTTTTCTATTTTTCAGCCAGTAGACTTCACCTAGATGCAGATGAGCGTCCACACAGCGAGAATCCAGCGATAGTGCCTTTTTCAGATGTCCTTTAGCAGAATCCAAATTGCCCGAGTTCATTTCAGTCTTGGCCTGTTCCGTGCGCAGATGAGCGAGGACATGCTGGTTGTTGGTGTTACTCAGCTTAGAGATTTCTCTCTGAAGCTCATAGGCCCTTTGCCATTCGCGGGTGGCCTCATAAAGGGCCTCAAGTTCCACATAGGCGTCCAGTCTCTTCGGCGCACGTCGGATAACCTCTTCAAAGGTAGAAGCTGCTCGCTGTAAAAAACCACCCTGCTTGTAGTCCATCGCCAGATCAAAAAGAGCTTGCAGTTTGGTTGTCGGGTCTACCTTCTGCCGGATTAGGATAGATTGTCTTATACGGATGGCTCTATCAATTTCACCTTTGGCCCGAAAAAGGTTCCCCAGCGCCACATAGGTCTCGATGGTCTCAGAGTTGATCTGCACTGCCCGCGTGAAGGCCTCAATGGCCTGATCCCTGTCATTGGCAAGGATGTAATGGATTCCTTCTAGAAAAGCAGTGTAATCTTCAGATGGGTTAGAGGACTGATGTGACCGATCTTTACGAGGTCTAAGTCTGGATATAAAATAGCCGGCAACACCGCCCAGGACGGTTACGGCAACCAGGAGGGCAACAACATTAAACTCCATTCCCCAGATATGTAAGGTAACCTCATCCATCCATCACTTCAGTCTTGCCGGAGTCAGTCTCTTCGGCCGCTTCAGCCGGTTCGCCCCCAGGTGACTCAGCCGGTAGGCTAGCCGGAACCTCCTCTTCAGTGATGGGGAGATTGCGCAGGGACTTAAGTTCCGTCTGTAAGCTGTCGTTCTGACGCCTGAGAGAGCGGACGGATTGGTGCAACTTAATATTGCCAAGCCCACAATACAGGGCGGCAACCACCGCACCCAATAAAAGGGAACCCAAAATTAAGGCGTAAAGGGGAATGGGGGTAGAGCGGAATTGAAGTGGCCCAAACACGTTTAGCTCAAGGGTCGTCTGCGACAGAAGCGCGTCCCTATTTTGGAACAGAAACAGCAGTAACACTACCGTCAGTAAAGCCCAGAGCACAGCCTTAACTGATTTCATTCAACCTCTCCTTTGTGAAGTAGGGAAGTAGCTTCTTATAGGTTTGCTGGAGATGCTCTGGAACAACGCGCACCTCGGCAAAAACCGTCATGAAATTGATATCACCATTCCATCGCGGCACAATGTGAAAATGGACATGCGCTTCCACGCCTGCCCCTGCCACCGTTCCAAGATTAAGACCAACGTTGAAGCCGTCTGGACTCATGGCTTCGCGAAGCACACCGACGGCACCTCGAACTATTTGGATCAGGTCGAGCAGTTCAGTATTGTTCAAGCCGTCTAACGTTGGGGTGTGCTTCCAAGGGGCCACCAACAGATGGCCATTGTTGTAAGGAAAACGGTTCATCACAACCATGGAGCGCTCGCCCCGGTAAAGGAGGAGCCGTTCCTCGTCACTTTCGCCGTTCGCCTCCGAGCAGAAAATGCACCCTGGCGGCCGCTCGCCCAGGATGTAGTCCATTCTCCAAGGTGCCCAAAGATTTTGCATGTCTTTTACCTATTGCGGCCGGTATGACCTCACAGCCCGTAGAAAATTTTTTGCGAGTATACCAACATTTGCCAAAAAAACAAGTGCATTGTAGATTGTAGATCTTGGATTGCAGCCTGCCGAATCAGATCATTTGCCTGTTTCGACTTGAGCCAATCCGCAATCTGCATTTGGAGATCTTGAATCAAAAAAGGGGAATCAGTTCAACATCGCCCCATGCGCCTACCTGATCTTCCACGACGACGACGACACCTCTAACTCCCTCGATCCCCTGGGCAAAGCTGAGGGCCCGATGGATATCGTTCTTGCTCTGCACCTGGTTACAAGTCATGGTTGCCGCAGCGTCGGCCAGTGCTGTTGAGGAAGCTATTACAGTCACAGCATCTGCGCATCCAAAACTTATAGAGTGACCCACCGTGCCCGAGGAAGTGCACACTCCCAGCGGTGTATTCACCGGATGGATTCTTAGAGCCAGTTTCTCACTGAGGTCAGACTGCCCTGCAAAAATGCCAATCTGCATTGGCCTGTCCACCTTGATAAAACAGTCACCGCCATTTTCCACCACTACCTCGCTACTCTCGGTCAGGAGGGCCAAACCCACCCGCTCCGCAATGGCACCGGCCACAGCGGCCATGGGTCCGGTGCCACAGTTTTGCGCCGCCGAAATCATCTCCCTGACAATTGGGGGGGCGAGGTGATCGTCAGGGAGAGGTGTCATGGCATGGAGAAATTGGGGGTGCTGATCAATGTAACCCTCCAGTGGTCCACGAATCTTGTATATGGCGTCCTCAGCCAATGCAGTAAAATCGGAATCGGCTAGTATAAATAAATCTGTTTCTTTCACTACCACTTCGAAAGCAACCAGGTGCTCGTGATGAATATGGTGTCGGTACCCGCGCTCGCGGTACTCAGTCATAGTCTCGTCCTCTTTAAGTCCGTTTGTCCATGCGCGAGCTCGCCGGACACTGATAAAACCGACGCGGCGACACGACGTTTTTCCGCCGGGGAGCGCGCAGCAAGCAGATCTCAAACTCATTCTTCCGCACTGCCAGCTGTCTGCTCAGAATCCCCCGTCTCAGCGCCACAGATCATTGCTCCTCTTCGCCCTCACCATAGCGTATATCCAAGCACTTCTCGCCAAACTGCTGTGTGAGTTTTGCGGTCAATTCCCCTGTCGGCCGCACAGCGCAGTTGGTCGCCAGTCTCTGCACAACCTCGGCCTGCTGACCCATATGGAGGTGAAGATAAACCGGGCAAGAACCAGGTTGGGATCTGATTAATTGCCGCAATTCCCGCAGCGACTGCGAAGAAAGCCCCTCCACAGTCAGGTGAAGATGAACAGAGGTGGCCAATCTCTCAGCTCCCTCCGCCAGGGGCACAATATCATCGGCAACCAGCCTCACCTGTCCACCTTCTCTGGCCACCCTTCCAGTTACGAGAATGAGTGCATCTTTTTCTATGCATCTTTCGCACTTTGCATACACATCCGAAAAAACAACCACTTCCATTGAGCCGTCAAGATCTTCAACTCGCAGGAAACGGAGCGGTTCCTGCTTTCGGCTGCTGACCAGCTTGACCCTCTCTACAACACCACCCAGTCGGCCCTGGGAGCCTGGAGGAAAATGGCTCAACCGTGCCGTGCCACCCTGGGCCAGTTTTTCCAGCAGGTATCGGAATTTGGATAGCGGATGCCCGCTGAGATAAAACCCCAAGGCCTCTTTTTCTTGCGCAAGCTTGGTGGACTCCTCCCATGTATTCGCAGCAGCGGAGTCCAAGGAGGAATGGATTTCAGGCTCACAATGGTCGAATAGCGCTATTTGTCCTAACCGAACCCGCTCCAGGACCTCGGGGAGCATTTCCAGCAACTGTTGCCGAGCGCAGTGGAAACTATCCAAAGCCCCAGCCTTGACTAGCGCAGCCAGGGCCCGTTTGCTTAATTGTTCCCGGTCGACACTACCGCACAGTTCCAACAGGGAATGAAATGGCCCCCTTTCTCTCCTTGTTTGTACAATGGCTGCAGCTGTCGCCTGACTTACCTGTCGGATCGCCGCCAAAGCAAAACGAATACCCTCCTTTTCTACAGCGAACTCCACTTCGCTCCTATTTATGTCCGGCGGCAGCAAGACAAGACCTTCCGTTTGACAATCTTCCAGATGAGTTATCAAGAGATCATGTTGGCGCAATTCGCTGCTCAAGAGAGCAGCCATGTAATGCTCGGGAAATCGAGCTTTGAGGTAGGCTGCCTGAAGCACGGTGAGGGCCTGGGCAACCGTTCTGCTCTTGTCGGCTGTCAGACCCGCTGAATATTCCAGCTCACCCCAAACACTCTCCGCTGCCTCGCGGGAGTTTCCTCTTCCCTCCACCGCTTCAATAAATTCCACATACAAGTTTTCTGCCCGCTCTCCTTCAGCTTGAATGAGCAGGCGGCAGAGCTGATCTGCTTTCTCCAGAGACCAACCAGTGGATTGGGCAATTGATTGGGCAAGATCCACGTCAAACAGAAACCATCCTGTTCCTGCCGCTTCCCCCTGATCCAATGAATACTCCAGTGGCTTTTCATGCTGCCCCTCTTGTCTGGCTTGCAGGAGCTTTTCAGTCAACCCACTCTCCAGCATAGCTGGCCTGATCAGTGCGAGCAGCACCATTAGATCTTGCCATTGCCGTGGTTGCCACTTGAACAGCAAATCTCGAGCCCGCTCGTTTTCCAGGTAAGGAATACCTGCAACCTTCCCCCCGCAGAGTAGATCGAAGGCTGAGTCGTCTGCCAGGGGCAACTCCTCTAGAGCTGTCTGGAGGTCCGTGTCGGCGTCGATAAGATTTAGTCCCTTCCTGATCACGGTAAGGGTCTTTCTGGCTATGAGGTCGAATTTCACCAAGCCAATCCGCTTGAGCGCGTGCATATTGTATTGACTGACCCACTCATCCTTAGGACCCCGATAAAGTGGGACTCGCTGCACCAGCGGACCGTCGCCAATAACAAGACCGGTGGCATGGGTACTCACCTGGCGAGGCAATCCCTCCAGAAAAACTGCCAACTCGGACACCTTGCTTTTTGCCTCAACCTGCGTCTGATCCAGAAGATCTGAAACCGCTACGCTCCTTTTACCGTCCCTCTGATCACCCCCTACCCTTACAGTAAAAGATTCCAGATCGGACGGTGGCAGTCCCATAACCTTTCCTAAATCACGTATTGCTGTACGAAACTGCATGGTTACCAGCGAGACGATTTGCGCCACCCGCTCCTGACCGTATTTTGACCGCAGGTACTGGTGCACCTCTTCGCGCATCTCCATGCCGAAACCCAGATCGATGTCCGGAAACTCAGGACTCAAGGAGTTTATCAAGCGCTCAAACAGAAGATCGAACTGCAAAGGATCAATCTCGGTTATTTGCAAAGCATAGGCAGTGAGGCTTGATCCTGCTGATCCACTTCCCGGACCAACCGGAATGCCCATTGTCCGAGCAAATTTAACAAAATCAGCTATCACCAGGAAATAATCCGCCAACCCCAAACGATTTATGACATTCAATTCGCGATCCAACCGCTGGTCGTATTCCACCTTCCTGTCATGCCGTCCTGTTGCAAGTCTTTCTTTTAACCCTTCTTTGGCCTGCTGTCTCAAAATGGCCATACTATCTTGGCCTTTTTCCACTGGAAATCTGGGGAGATGGATTCTGCCCAACTCCAGGTCCACATTGCAACGCTCAGCGATAGTCATGGTAGCGGTGATCGCTTCAGGCAGGTGGGCGAACTCGGCCTTCATCTCCTCTGGAGAGAGAAAACCGTGGTCTGGATGGGGGGCCACCTCGTCAATGGTGACGCCCTGTCTGATAGCTGCCAGAACTTTCAAGAGATCCGACTCAGTAGAGTCAAGGGTATGGCTATTGGCCGTAGCCACCACCTGGAGATCCAACTGTTGCGCCAGAGTGAAGAGTTTTTCGTTCAAACGGCGGTGTGCATCGGTAAGCGGTGGTTGAATTTCAATAAAAAAGTATTCGCGCCCAAAAATTTCTAAATATTCGGCCGCCCGCGTTTTTGCCCCCATTTCCTCTTCTCTGAAGAGCAATCTGGGGATCTCTCCTCGCAGACAACCGCTGAGGATGACCAGCCCTTGATGATGGTCTTGTAATTGTTTGCGGCTTATGCGTGGCCGTTGCTGCCAACCGCGATCATGGGCAAAGGTAATCAGTTGAAGCAGATTTTGATAACCCCTCTGATTTCTGGCGAGAAGAACGAGGTGGTTGGCCGCGTCAGAGCTGCTCGCTGCCTTTGTCTGAATATCTTCGCTGGAACCGACCCCAAGTTCACAGCCAATGATGGGTTTGATTCCGTTATTGTATGCCAGCTCGTAGAACTCTATGCAGCCGAAAAGATTACCGTGGTCGGTAATGGCCAATGCCGGCAGCCGAAAGTCTCGCGCCCTCTTTAGGAGCTGAGGCAATCGTATAGTGCTCTGCAGAAGGCTGTGGGCAGAGTGGAGATGAAGATGAACGAAGTCTGCCTGGCGCATTGGTCGGTATGGGCATGGCGGGGATTTATTCCCACTCGATGGTGCTGGGCGGTTTGGAAGAGATGTCGTATACCACCCGGTTAACTCCCTTTACTTCATTAATAATCCGGTTGGACATCTGCCCTAGTACCTCGTAGGGCATCCGAGCCCAATCAGCAGTCATGGCATCAAGGCTTTCAACGATCCGAATGGCAATCACCTGGTCATAGGTACGCTCATCGCCCATCACTCCCACAGTGCGGACAGGGAGGAGCACACCGAATGCTTGCCAGACTTGATCATGAAGACCGCTGGCCTCCATTTCCTCCATCACAATGGTGTCAGCCTGCCGCAAGATCTTCAATCTCTCCGGCGTTACTTCGCCCAGAATGCGGATGGCCAGTCCTGGCCCGGGAAAAGGGTGCCGTTGTATTAATCGGTGTGGTAAGCCGAGTTCAGCACCCACTTTGCGCACCTCGTCCTTGAACAGCTCTCTGAGTGGCTCGATGAGTTTTAGATTCATCACATCTGGAAGTCCTCCCACATTATGATGAGTCTTAATGGTGGCGGAAGGCCCTTTGAAGGAGACGCTTTCGATCACGTCGGGATAAAGGGTTCCCTGAGCGAGAAATTCAGCCCCCGGAATCTGGTTGGCTTTGGCTTCAAAGATCTCGATGAAAAGGTTACCGATGATCTTGCGTTTCTGCTCTGGATCAACCACACCTTTTAGGCGGCTGAGAAAAGCATCTGAGGCATCAACGTAGTCCAGATTAATCTCAAAGGTGTCGCGAAAAATCTCTTGCACCTCTTCAGCCTCGCCTTGACGAAGCAAGCCGTTATTTACAAAGATGCAGTTGGACTGATGCCCCACCGCTTTATGCAACAAAACAGCAACCACGGAGCTGTCAACACCGCCGCTCAGCCCACATACCACACTTTTAGAACCAACGGCCTGCCGTAAACTCTCCACGGTGCTGGCCACGAATGACCTCATTGTCCAGGTCGGCTTGCAGCCGCAAGCACGGAAGAGGAAGTTCTTGAGCATTTCGGTGCCATTGGGGGTATGGGCGACCTCTGGGTGGAACTG